>Ga0265297_10001098_pt1 | contig 66977 bp, 79 predicted proteins | sample Munlanlwell13791_FD_192502 | JGI IMG/M metagenome (GOLD analysis project Ga0265297, IMG submission 192502) | Leachate microbial communities from a municipal landfill in Southern Ontario, Canada - Leachate well 137-91 | ecosystem: Engineered > Solid waste > Landfill > Unclassified | place... | reverse complement strand
TTATCGTTTCCTTTTATGTCAGCCATAATTCTATCTGTGTTGGTCAATTGCTGATAATTATAAGAATTCGCGACCTTTGCGGCCTACCTCTCCTTCAATCATTTCGGAGGATCGGCTTTAACGCTAATTCATATTTTAATTTATTCTCTGCATTTGTCAATGGCCGCCCCAATCATCTGCCGGGGAAAAGGAGAGAGTATTTTTCTCCCCGGCAAGTGATTGGGGGAAGCAGGCAATCTAGAAAGCATGCTTCCCCTTCTCGGCGAAAACCATGTGACTGAGCAGGGTGTAATAGGCGTTTTCCTTGTTGCGCAAGAGAAGAAGCTTGAATTCTTTATCAATATCGTCAAAACGTTTGCTCCTGCGCACATTGGCCTTCAGTTCCCTGATTAAAGGAATTATCAGATCGCCCGGATGGATATCTTCCCGCCGCAGATTTTCCATTTTTTTGGAAAAGCGTGAGAGTTTATGCATCGGCATCCTGATTTCTTCCTTCCCTACTCTTATCAGTTCTTCCGCCAGAGTTACCATTTCCCGGTTGACAGCTGTCATTTCCGGCCTCCTTTACCTACGGTTATTCCAATCGCACTCCCCAACCCGTAAATTTCTTTATAAATTGAGGGGTACGGAAGTTGAGGCGAAAGCGTCTCAACTTCCTTCTGGAAAGAGCTGCGGCTAATCGCCGCACAGGGGCAAGCCACAGTTAGGACACTGCCGCATGTCCGGCCTGACTGGCTGTCCGCACTTTGGACAGACATCCTGCGGTTTCTGTTCTGTACTCGCCGGCATATGAATTACCTCCTTTTTTACTTTTTTTCTCTGTTTCTTCAGCCCTGCATGCGCGACAGGTTTCCGGAGAAGGCCACTTACATCCCGTACAATCCATAACGCTTTCCCCCTTACTTTTTTCAAAAGAACTGAAAATTACTGGTTTAAATTCCTCAAATAATTAATCAAATTTAACAGATATTGGATGATTTGATGAGTCATAAGATTATATCCTTTTTTTGTTTTCCCGGTTCCATAGCAGCGAACTGGTCACAATTTGCTTGATTAACACGATCTGTTGGAATAACTCAAAGAGATAAATCTCTTTTCGACCTTCGTCCCGCTGTGCGGAACTCGGTATTTGATTAACACTAATTCGTCTAATCTACATAGAATATATGTCTGATTGCAACCATTTCGCTGCCATGAAATTTTCGAGAGAGCCTTATTGCTCCCATCTTTCAGCCTGTTCTTAAAAATAAGCTGGAAGATGGGGAGGAGGCACAAAAATGCATTGATGCTTCCTCCTAGAGATGATCCTTGCGGACCCTAATTATTGTGCAGACCGTTGGGTATGTCTGCGTGAAGACGAGGGGTGAGATGAAACCTCATCTGAAGTTCTTCTTGTCGATTCTGAGGAATCGGTCTTCCTTCTTTGTCGAACAGCGGAACTTGATTCTGAGGCAGCTCATCTTCCTTCTTTTTTCTGCGGAATATTGACCGTAGAATTATCATCCTGATCTTCTCCTTATTTTATTTTTATAAACGAGCTATGCTCAATTATTTTCCATCTTTCAGTCCACAATCTCTTATGAACTGAAAATGAAACGGAAGCTACATTATTTTATACCGCTCGCTTCCGGTTGGCCCTGCGGTGTGCGGGCTTTAAAATAAACAGGCGGGCTCCCTAAGAAGAGAGACCGCCTGATGTCAGATGTTAATTTATCCTCTCTCCTCTTGATGCTTATAGTGTAGCATACATTCTAAAAATGTCAAGTCCCGCAACCGATTTGGGGGCGGGACGGAAATCTGCAATAAAAAATTGAAATTATTAAGCCTTGGGCGTTTCCTCCTTAGCCGTATTTTCCGGAGACAAATCGGCCGGCCTTTCTGCTGGCACTTCAGCCGGCTTTGGCTCCTCTTCTTTGGGAGTTTCTGTTTTGGACGCTTCCGGCTCAGCTGTCTCTTGTTTCGGCACTTCCATGGCCGGCTTTTCTTCTTTAGCCGGAGCTTGGGGAATTGCCTCTTCCTTCTTTTCTTCTTTTTGCGTTATTCCAGCCGGTTTTGCGGCTTCTGCCGGAGCCTCTTTGCCTAGTTTCGCCGAGCCTTCTTCGGAAGGCGAGGAAGACAAAGAAGGCTCCTCCTTCTTTTCTACCTTCGCTTCCTGCGGAAGCTCGGTGGAAGAAGAAGATTTGTCTTCTTCGCGCTTCTTCGGCTTATTGTGCAGGTCTATCTTTTTTCCTTCAATAATTTTTTCTGAAATCAATAGATTATGGACCGTCTCCAAAGGCTGGGCTCCTACCGAAATCCAGTATTTTATCCTGTCCTGCCTTAATACCTTTTCTTTGGTCAGAGGATTGTAAAAACCAACTTCTTCGATAAAACGACCTGAAGTTGAAGACTTGGTTTTTTCAACGACGACTATCTTAAATGACGGTTGGTTCTTTTTCCCCGCTCTTAAAAATCTGATGACTAACATATAGTGTTTACCAGCCCTTGGCTTCAAGGGCGGCTTTGGCTGCCTCCACCTCGGCTTCCTGTTTGGAAGAACCTTCTCCTTCGCCCGCTAATTCGCTGCTAAGGAAGACCCCGACGATAAAGTTCTTGGAGTGATCCGGACCCCATTCTTTCAAGACTTTATAGCTTGGAGTTATTCCCGTTCTTTCCTGGGCTTCTTCCTGAAAGCTGGATTTGGCATCTTTAAAAAGACCTTTTTCAATTATTTCCGGTAATTTTACGATTAAATTTTTTCTGATGAAATCCCGGCATTTTTTATATCCCGAATCAAGGTAAGCCGCCCCGATCAAGGCCTCGAAAGTATTGGCCAGAATATACTGTCTGGCTTTTCCGGTTTCTTTCGTCTCTCCTTTTGAAAGCAGCAGATAATCGTTGAACCCCAATTCGCTGGCAGTTTCAGAAAGCATTTTAGCATTTACCAGGGCTGCCCGCCAGTTGGTCAGCTCCCCTTCCGACTTTTTCGGATATTCATCGAAAAGATATTCGGTGACAACCAGTTCCAGAACCGCATCTCCCAAAAACTCCAGCCTTTCATTGTTCTCCATGCCTGAACCAGGATTCTCATTCAAATAGGAACGGTGACAAAATGCCTGAACCAATAAATCATTTTTCTTGAATTTCAATCCTATTTTTTTTTCAAACTCCGAAAAGTCAACCATGATTATTTTACGCTTTACTTCCCAATTCTTTATAAACCGTGCCCAGAACTCCGTTAATGAACTTGCCCGAACTCTCTCCGCCGAAAGACTTGGCCAATTCAATGGCTTCGTTTATGGCCACCTTCGGAGGAACCTCTTCTTTGTTCGAATACAATAATTCGTAAAGGCCTATTCTCAGGATATTTCTGTCAACAATGGTAATCTGATCAATCGGCCATTCGGGAGCGGCCTTGGCAATTATCTTATCAAGGCTTAAGAGGTGTTCTACGACGCCGGTTATTATCTGCCAGACCAAACCCGTATCTTCCAGCCCTGGTCCGAATTCTTTAATGTTCTTGGTAACGATTCCTTCCAAATCTCCCTTTTTGCCCCCGAAATCCCATTCATATAGGCTTTGCATGGCTATAGAACGAGAAAGATGTCGTGATGCCATAATTAGCAACTACTTCTTTGATAATCCTTCCAAACTTAAGGATTTACCTTCTGCTGTTTTTCCTTCTTTCCCCTGAGCTTCCATTTCTTTTTCTTTCTGCTTTCTTTCTTTCTTATTCAGTTTCTTTAAAACGTCAATCACTTCTCTTCCTTTGTAATATCCGCAGCTGAGACAGACAGTATGGGGCAGCACCGGCTTGCCGCATTTGGGACAAGCAGCCAAAGACGGCGCCTTGATAAAAATATGCATCCGGCGCTTGTTCCTTCTTGATTTGGTATGTTTTTGTTTCGGAACAGTCATGGCAACATTATTACATTATTAGTTTTTAAAATCAAGTCTTTTAACAGGCAAAAAGGTTTTCCGGTGAATTTTGCAGACGCCATGCCTTTTCAGCATTCTGACATGGTAACGGGTGGGATAACCTTTATGTTTGTTGAAACCGTAGCAGGGATATTTTTGGTGATATTTTTCCATCAGCCTGTCCCTGGTTACCTTGGCAATGATGGAAGCTGCTGCGCAGGAAAAAACCTTCTCATCTCCCTTGACGATTGACTTCTGGGGAATGGGCAGATCAAGCTCCATCCTGCCGTCCAAAATCAAGAAATCTATCTTTCGTTTTCCGCTTTTGGTTTTAAGGTTGGCAACAGCGCGCACCATCGCCAGCTTGGTAGCTTCCAGAATATTAACCCTGTCAATTGTCTTTTCCGAAACCCTGGCCATGCCCCAGGTTATTGCAGGATTCTCGGTTATGATTTTATAATTCTTCTCGCGCTGACTCCTGGAAAGCTTCTTTGAGTCCCTCAGTTTTATGCCTTTCATTCCGTATTTATCATTTTGTATGGCTACGGCAGCGGCAACCACAGGGCCGGCAATCGGACCCCTCCCGGCCTCATCCAAACCGACGACAAAGCCATAGCCTTTTCTCCATAATCTCTTTTCTTCTTTTTTATTGGAGTATTTCATACCGAGTTTTCACGAAGTAAAAGCGAAGGTAAAGATGAAGTATCAACTTCATCGCCATTCTTGCTGATATTATAGACCAAGTCCTTACGAAGTAAAAACAGGGGTGAAGACAAAAAAGCCTGTTCCGCGCACCTACCGGCCTCTTTGCTTTTTCTGAAGCTTTTTATATAATGTAGTAATAAGCATTAACCCCGTCCTTTATTTATGCCTGAAAGCGACGAAAACATTTCCGAGGAAATACTTACTTCCATAGATATTGAAAAAGAATTGGAAACGGCTACCGAAGAAAACAGGGAGGCTAACTTTAGCAACAAAACCATCCGGGAAATCAATCTTTCCGACAAAACCATTGAAACCGGCATTACCTTTGAGGGGGCCAAAATCCTGGGAACAGCCTTCTTAAGCAGAACAGTTGTCGCCGGAAATTTAAATTTCGAAGGAGCGATAATCAGCACCTCATTGTACCTGGGAGAAGCAAAGATCTCCGGAGAGCTGAACTGCCACAAAGTTTCAACGGGTGAAGTCTTGAATCTGATAGGAGTTGTCGTGGAAAAAAATCTTAATCTTGAGGAAGCGAGAATCAGAGGATTCTTAAGCTTAAACAAGGCAGTTATTTCCGGGAGCGTCAATTGCAGAAAAATAACCGTCCAGAATTCGGAGAGCGCCACCGGAACCATCAGAGGGGACGTTTACTTCCAGGAAACGAGAGTAAAAGGATCCGTTGATCTGGAGGAAGCTTACGTTGACGGCCTGCTAAGTTTTCAGAAAGCAAGAATTCGGGGTTTCCTCAATTTAACTAATGCCGTTATCAACGATTTCCTGCTTCTAAAAGACGCCGTCATTAAAGGAGAATTTAAATCGGAGGGAATGGAATGTAAAGGACAAATTGCATGAAATTCACTCATCTCCACGTTCACAGCCATTATTCTCTGCTCGACGGGTTGCCCAAAATCGATCAGCTTTTGGATTATGCCTTGGAAATGAAAATGGACAGCCTGGCCCTGACAGACCACGGAAACATTTATGGTGCTGTGGAGTTTTTCAAAAAAGCGCAGGAAAAAGGAATCAAACCGATCATCGGCTCAGAGTTCTATATGGCTTTGGAGAAAATGTCAGACAAGAGGCCAAACATTGACGACAAAAGATATCATCTGGTCCTGCTGGTAAAGAATAAGGAGGGCTACAGAAATCTGGTCAAGCTCATAACAAAGGCTCATCTGGACGGTTTCTACTACAAGCCGAGGATAGACGAAGAATTGCTGGCCCAGCACTCTGAAGGACTGATCTGTCTTTCCGCCTGCATTACGGGTAAGATTCCCAGGCTGATTCTGGCTAAAAAAATTGAGGAAGCGGAGAAAACAGCCTTAAGATACCAGGGAATCTTCGGCAAAGACAGTTTCTATCTGGAGCTCCAGCACCATCCGCATTCCAATGATCAGAAAACCGTGAACAAAGGGCTGCTGTCCCTGTCCAAAAAATTAGACATTCCCCTGGTCGCCACCAACGACGTTCACTACCTTAAGAAAGAAGACGCAGAAGCTCAAGACATCTTAATGTTGATAAATACCGGCTCAGATCCCAACGACCCTGAAAGGCTGACCCTGAAAGCCGATGACTTCTCCTTAAGAAGCCAGGAGGAAATGATCAGAGATTTCAAAGACATACCCGAAGCAATCGAGAACACTCAAAAAATAGCCGACCTCTGCAATTTCCAGCTTGAACTGGGCAAGGTCAAGCTTCCCCAGTTCACGGTGCCTACGGGAGAAACGCCGGAAGAATACCTGGAAAAACTATGCCAAAAAGGGTTAAAGAATAAATTCGGAGAAAATATCAGCCAAGAAGTCAGCGAAAGGCTGAAATACGAACTTTCCATAATCAAGCAAACCGGATTCGCTTCTTATTTCTTAATCGTCCAGGATTTCGTTAACTGGGCCAAAGAAAATCGGATCGTGGTAGGGCCTGGCCGGGGATCAGTTGGCGGCTCCCTGGTAGCCTTCTTATTGAACATTACCAATGTGGATCCGTTGAAATATGACCTTTTGTTTGAAAGATTTCTAAATCCGGACAGGATTTCCCTTCCGGACATTGACCTGGATTTTACCGACAGAAGGAGAGACGAGGTCATCCGTTACGTTTCCCAGAAATACGGCCACGACAAGGTAGCTCAGATTATCACCTTCGGCACCATGGCTGCCAGAGCCGTAGTCAGAGACGTAGGAAGGGCCGTGGGATACACTTATTCTTATTGCGACCGGGTTGCCAAAATGATCCCCTTCGGCATGTCCTTGGCAGACACCATGAAACGGGTGACGGAATTCCGTTCTTTGTACGAATCTGACCCGCAAGCGAAAAAATTGATAGATGCGGCGAAAAAACTGGAAGGCGTGGCCCGCCACGCCTCCACCCATGCTTGCGGCGTTGTTATTTCCAACACTTCCCTGGATGAAGTCGTTCCTCTCCAGCATCCGACCCAGGACGATCAAGCCATTGTCACCCAGTACGAAATGCACTCGATCGAAGACTTGGGCATTTTAAAAATGGACTTTTTGGGATTGAAAAATCTGACCATTATCGAAGATACCTTATCCAGAATTTACGCAATTCACGGAATCAACCTTAATATTGAAAACATTCCCGAAGGCGACAAAAAAGTATACAAACTCCTGCAAAAAGGAGAAACAGTAGGCGTCTTCCAACTTGAAAGCCAGGGCATGCAGCGATACTTAAAGCAATTGAAGCCGACTGCCTTCGAAGACATCATTGCCATGGTCGCCCTTTACCGGCCCGGCCCCATGCAGCTGATTCCCGACTACATTGCCAGGAAAAATAAGAAGCAGCAGGTTGAATACTTTCACCCCAAACTGAGGCCGATTCTGGAAAAAACCTACGGCATTCCCGTTTATCAGGAACAAATCATGCAGATCGCCAAAGACATAGCAGGCTTCACCCTGGCAGAAGCCGATGTCTTAAGAAAAGCTATCGGCAAGAAAATAAGAAAGCTCCTGATGTCGCAAAAGGAAAAATTCATCAAAGGCACGAAAGAAAACAACATCAGTGAAAACATTGCCCAACAGATATGGTACTGGATCGAACCTTTCGCCTCTTATTCTTTTAACAGATCTCACGCTGCCGCCTACGCCACCATCGCCTATCAGACAGCCTATCTGAAAGCCCATTATACCCCTGAATTCATGTCTTCTCTTCTGACTTCTGAGAGAAACGACATTGAAAGGATTGCCATTCTGATTGAAGAATGTAAAAAAATGGGACTGGTGGTTCTGCCTCCGGATATTAATGAGAGTTTCACTTTTTTCAGCGTCGTCCCCCAGAAAAACCAAATACGCTTCGGACTGTCAGCGATTAAGAACGTGGGGTCTAACATTGTGGAATTAATCGTCAGCGAGAGAAAAGCGTCAGGGCCGTATCTCTCCATTGAAGATTTCATTTCCAGAATCAACTCAAGGAATCTCAACAAGAAATCCCTGGAGAGCCTGATCAGGGCCGGCGTTTTTGACAAAATGGGTGAAAGAAACAAATTACTTTTCAACCTAGAAAGGCTTCTGGAATACTCCAGGGAAAATCAGAGATCAAAAACCAACGGCCAAGGAGGGTTATTCGAACAGACTAAATTCAACAATAAAATTACCCTGTCAGAGACTACCCCGGCTTCGGAGAAAGAAAGGCTGGCCTGGGAGAAAGAATTATTGGGACTGTTCGTCAGCTCGCACCCGCTAAACGGATATGAAAAAACCATGGAGAAAAAAGTAACTTCCATATCTAAAATCACGCAGGGAGGAAAAGGAAGAAACATCAAGATTAAAATCGGGGGAATCATTTCCAAAATAAAGAAAATAATCACCCGTACCGGCAAGCCCATGCTTTTCGTCAACGTTGAGGACTTGAGCAGCAAGATCGAAGTCGTTGTCTTCCCGCGCGTCATCGAAAGAAACCCCGCCGTTTTCCAGGAAAACAAAATCGTTATGGTCTCAGGCAGGCTGGATTCCAGGGACGGAGTGCTGAAAATAATTTGCGACGAGGTCGAAGAAGTGCTAGAATCTTAATTCAAATCTTATGACATCGACAGCAACAAAACGTCATTCGCTTTCTCATATTTTAGCCTCCGCGGTCCAGGAACTGTACCCTGGAACCAAGTTTGGCATGGGACCGGCCATCGAGAACGGATTTTATTATGATTTTGACTTGCCTCAAAGCCTGACTCCGGAAGCCTTGCCGGCAATCGAGAAAAGAATGAAGGAAATCATAAAACGCAATATCGTTTTCAAGAAAAAGGCTGTTAACAAATCCGAAGCCAAAGAAATATTCCAAGACCAACCTTATAAATTGGAAATAATAAACGATCTGGCAGCCGGCAAAACCACGATCTACCAAAGCGGAGGATTCACCGATCTCTGCAAGGGACCGCACGTCAAATCGGCAAAAGAGATACCTGCTGACTCCTTCAAATTGACCAGGATAGCCGGCGCTTACTGGAAAGGATCGGAGAAAAACAAAATGCTGACCAGGGTATACGGCCTGGCTTTTGAAAGCAAAAATGAGCTGGACAAATATCTGAAACTGCAGGAGGAAGCTGAAAAAAGGGACCACCGTTTTCTCGGCCAAAAAATGGATTTGTTCCATATAGACGAGAACGTAGGGCCGGGACTCATCCTTTGGCATCCCAAAGGAGCTATTCTGAAAAGGATAGTCATGAATTATGCCCTGGAAGAATATTTAAAATCGGGCTACCAGCTGATAGATACTCCTCATATCGGAAAACTTTCTTTATGGAAGACTTCCGGCCATACTGATTTTTACAAGGAGAACATGCTTCCCCCGATGCACCTGGCAGAGCTTGGCGAAGAGGAGAAAGACGATTACCAGATAAAGCCGATGAATTGCCCTTTCCACATCGCCATCTTCAAAAGCCAGATAAGAAGCTACAAAGATCTTCCCTTGCGCTTTACTGAGATGGGAACCGTTTACAGATACGAAAAATCAGGAACGCTTCACGGCCTGGTCAGGGTAAGACAAATAACCCAGGATGACGCCCACATATTCTGCACCCTTGAACAATTGCCCGAAGAAATATTTTCCGTCATGAAATTCATTTACAAAATACTGAAAGACTTCGGCTTCAAAGACTTTGACGTTTATCTTTCAACCCAGCCGGAAAAATACGTCGGGGAACCTAAGATATGGAGGAAAGCGGAAAACTCCCTGAAATACGCCCTGAACAAACTGAAACTAAAATACGAAACAGACAAGGGCGGAGGAGCCTTTTACGGCCCCAAGATAGACATTAAAATAAAGGATTCTCTGGGCAGGCCCTGGCAATGCAGTACTCTGCAGGTTGACTTTAATCTTCCCGAACGGTTTGACGTAAACTACATTGACCAAAACGGAAAGAAGCAAAAGGTAATAATGATCCACCGGGCGCTTTTGGGTGCCGTTGAAAGGTTTATCGGCGTGCTGCTTGAATATTACGGAGGAAACCTGCCCTTGTGGCTCTCCCCGGTTCAGATTCAGGTCATCCCGGTCAGCGAAAAACATAAAAAATATGCTCAGGAAATTGCCAAAAAACTAGCTAATTTCAGGCTGGAGTTAAAAGATGACGATAATACCTTGGGGAAAAAAATAAGAGAAGGAGAATTGCAAAAAATACCTTACTTACTGATAGTCGGCGACAGAGAAATAAAAAATAAAACTGTCAGCGTCAGGCAAAGAGGAAAAGGAGATATCGGCGAAATCAAAATAGATAAATTCATTGAAAAAATATGCCGGTAACATCCCAAGCAACCCAAAAATTAATACAGCAATACCAGTCGTGGCACGAACAGAAAGAAAAAGAAAAAACAGCCACCATCCAGGTGGACGAAGTGGCTTCAAGAGTGGCCGCCTTTTACGAAAAGTTAAGAGGTATCGTTGACTGGCGAGAAGAACATCTGATGAAAAGGGCGGCCATTGCGCGTAATTTGAAGCGGAGGCTTGTTCTGGCCAAACAAGGAAAGACCGTTGCCGAACCGCTTATCCTTGAATTGATCAGAGGGGGGCATTTCCCCAACGGCCAGATCGAAGAAAGAAAAATCGGAGAGGTTGAAAAAATACTGGATAAATACATTTACATATTAGAGAACAGCGGCTCTGAAACTTCCGAAAAGCAGAAAATTCAGCTTTACAATTGGATTCTGAATATTGCTGCCTGCGAAATAGAAGCAATCCTTTCTCCTTTCAGCAAGGAAAGGGCTCTGATTGACTACATGACCGGGCTCATGACCGTTAAAATAAAAATACAACAAAGAGGCATAATTTCTATCGGAGGAATGACAGAAACGGAAAAAAACGCTCAAATCTATATTGCCTGCCAAAGAGCTCTCTTCAAACTAGATTCGCCGATAATCAGCTATCATTTGCTCAAAAGAAGATACGAACAATGGGACAGTCTGCAGCCGGCAAAACTCCAGGAGATAGCTCAAAATATTTATTCAATCTGGGAAAGCCTGGAAAAAGATTTAAACCATCCTTTAAAAGATAAAATTTATAAAGTCTGCGAAAGATACGATACCCCCTATTTACTGCTGGGAGACATATTGACAGAGAAAAATCCTGCGGAAATCCACGATAAAATTCCCAGGCCGGAAGCCCTGGAAGAATTGATCAAGGAAGCATACCACAAAAGACTCTCCACGTTGAAAAAACGCCTCTCCAGAGCAGCCGTTTATTCCACCCTTTCCATCTTCCTGACCAACACCTTTTCTCTTTTAGTTTTGGAGATTCCTCTGGCAAAGATGATCACAGGGGCTTTCATGCCCATTACCATAGCCGTGGATATTCTTGGACCGACATTCTTAATGTTTCTTCTGGTGGCGACGATCAAGCCTCCTTCGAAGAATAATTTGGAGATAGTCCTGCTTGAAACGATGAAAATCGTTTACGAAACCGAAAGAACCGACGTCTACGAAATAAAAACTCCCAGAAAAAGAGGCTTCCTGCTTAAGTCTTTCATCGCTCTTCTCTACCTTATTGGAGCTTCGATTTCTCTGGGAGTCATAGCAATGGTTTTTCTTTCGGTCTCATTTCCCCCGACTTCCATTTTCATTAACATTATGTTCGTGGCTTTAATCGCCTTTGCCGGCCTGGCAGTCAGAAACAGAGCCGAGGAGCTGACCGTAGAGGAAAGGAAAACCGGATTTTTTGATTTCGTTTTCGATATTTTATTCCTGCCCATAGTAGGACTCGGCCGCTGGTTGTCCAATAAGTGGAAAAAATACAACGCCATAGCAATATTTTTCAGCGCCTTGATAGACCTGCCATTTCAGATATTTATAGAATTTTTGGAACAATGGAGGTATTTCCTAAAAGAGAAGAAAGAGGAAATACACTAATCGGACATGACATTAATTTTCTCCAACAAGAAGATACCCCAGAAAGGCTTCACTTTAGTAGAACTCTTAGTAGTTATTACCGTCATAGGTCTTTTATCTTCCATTATCTTTGCCATAACCAGGGGAGCAGATGAACAAGGTAGAATTGCCAAAGGTTTATACTTTAGCCAGCACCTGCACAACTCTTTAGGCTCATACGCTGCCGGCATCTGGAGCTTTGACGAAGGAACAGGCACTGTTGCCAATGACATATCCGGCTGGGGAAACAATGGCACCCTGGTAAACTCTCCCACCTGGCGATGTGCCACCACAGATCCTAGCTACACTCCATCTGGCCAGGGATGCTCTCTTGAGTTTGATGGAATAGATGATTATATAAATTGCGGAACAAGTACTGCCTTCGCCATGAGAGGCGGAAATCACACCCTAGAGGCTTGGGTTTATCCGACAGCAATTGATAATACGTATAATTATATTGTTTCTATTGGTAATGACGAAACAGGAAAACAGTCAGGAATCGGAATCAAGGATGCCTCGCAACTATTCCTTTCGGCATATAGCTCACCCATCGTTAATACTGATTATCTTATTCCAGGTTTAAATCAATGGTACCACATTGTGATGAGCTACGATGGAAATACCGATGTAGCTTCATTCTATGTCAACGGCATGTGGGTAGAGAATGAATCAATAACCCTTGATACAACCGTTGGCAAGTGTAGAATAGGTGTCCACCTCGGAGATGGTAGCTTTTTCAAAAAAGGGCTTATCGACGAAGTGCGCATTTATGCTACAGATTTAACCGCGGCCCAAATACAATCTCAGTATTACGCCGGCTTAAACAGATTACTGACTAAGAACCTGATAACCGAACAAAAATACCAGCAAAGACTAGTGGTAAGTAAATAAGGGCTCGAATACCTTAAAAGAATTAGCTCAGCTCTTGAATGGGCTGTTTTTTTGTCTTAGAATGAAAAATCTTGCTGAAAAATGGCTAAAAAATACCACATCATTACTTAACCAAGCTATAGCGAAGGGTGGAAAAGAGGATTTATCCTCTTTAACGACGGCTGCCACCCCGGCAGTAGAACCTGCGGGTTCACTACAGGGCAAAAATGAATAAAGTTATGAAAAAGTACTGGATTATAACGTTTGGTTGTCAGATGAACGAAGCTGACTCCGAACGAATATCCTCGATCTTGGAAAAGATGGGTTATCAAGCTGCGTCAAAAGAAAGCGGAGCGGATTTAATCGTGGTAAATATGTGTTCAGTCAGGCAGTCAGCCGTGGACAGGGTATACGGAAAGGCAAAAAATCTCAGCAAATTAAAAAAGATTAATCCCAAACTAAAAACCGTCCTCACGGGCTGCATTTTGAAAAAAGACAGGAATAAATTCAGAAGAACCTTTAATGAAATCTGGGACAATAAAAACTATATTGACGTTCTGCCGGAACACCCCGAAGGATCAATAGCCTACATTCCTATTTCCAACGGCTGCAATAATTTCTGCGCCTACTGCGTCGTGCCTTTCACCAGAGGAACTTTGGCCTGCCGAAGCCATAAAGAAATTTTGAAAGAAGCAAGGAAGGCAAGTAAATCAAGTGAAATCTGGCTCCTGGGACAGAACGTAAATGATTATACTTCGCCTGCCGACCCCTCAGTAGACTTCCCTGAACTTTTAAGATTGGCCAACGATATTCCAGGTAATTTCCAGATCAGATTTACTTCTCCCAATCCAAAGAATTTTTCGGATAACTTAATCAAAGTCATGGCTGATTCCGATAAAGTTGCCAAATACTTAAATCTTCCGATTCAATCCGGGGACAATGAGATTTTAAAGAAAATGAGGAGACCGTATACGGTTAAGCAATATAAGGATTTGGTAAGCAATATAAGAAAGAAAATACCGAATATATTCCTCTCAACAGACATTATCGTCGGTTTCCCGGGAGAGACGAAAAAACAGTTTGAGAATACGCTAAAGCTCTTTAAGGAAATTGGTTTTAATATGGCTTATATTTCTAAATATTCTCCCAGGCCGGGAACCCTTGCGGCAGGAATGAAAGACAATGTCCCCCGGAAAGAGAAAGAAAGAAGATGGAAAATTTTAAACGATATTTTACTGAGAAAATGGAAGAAAAGAACAGAACCGACGGAAAGAATTATCGTTGTCTTGGGACCAACCTCATCCGGGAAATCAGATTTAGCCGTTAAATTAGCCAGAAACTTCAATGGCGAGATTGTATCTGCCGATTCAAGACAGGTTTATAAAGGCATGGATATCGGCAGCGGGAAAATAAACAAAACTGGGATGAAAGGCATCCCTCATCACCTTTTAGACGTAGCCTCCCCCAAAAGAAAATTCACCGTATCCCAATACAGAAAATTAGCGCTGAAGGCTATCAATAAAATATTCAAAAAGGGGAAATTGCCGATACTGTGCGGTGGAAGCGGATTCTACCTTCAGGCCGTAATAGACGGGATAATGATTCCTAAGGTAAAACCAGACTGGAAGCTGAGGAAAAAAATGGAAAAGAAAACTGCCCAAGAACTTTTTAAAGAGCTAAAAAGCCTTGACCGGAAAAGAGCGGAAACCATAGACAAAAATAACAAGAGAAGGCTGATTAGGGCGCTGGAAATCGTCATAAAAACCAAAAAAACTATTTCCCCTCTCCGAAAACAGCCACTTCCCTATCCGGTCCTAATGCTGGGAATAAAAAAGGGAAAGGAAGAGTTAAAAGAACTTATAAGAAAACGTCTTCTGAAGAGATTGGAGCAGGGAAAAATGATTAAGGAAATAAAAAAACTCCACAAAGACGGGGTTTCCTGGAAAAGACTGGAAGATTTCGGCTTGGAATATCGTTTTGTCGCACAATATCTCCAGGGGAAAATAAAGAAAAATGAGATGATCAACCTTATTCAAAAAGAAAGTGAACAATATGGCAAACGCCAGATGACTTGGTTCAAGCGCGATGAAAGGATTTGCTGGATAAAAGATCACAGAGAAGCCAAAAGGCTGATAAAAGAATTTCTGGAAAAAAATAAGGGGAGAAGAACCTTTAACTATCCGCGGAACATCTCCGTGGCAAAGTAGGCTCCTCTCCCCCATAAATAGGGAGGAAATAATCATCTCATAAACATGAAGGCTGAGGCGGGACGAGTCGCCTGTATCTCTCCCCATTTGTCAATGAAAAGAAAGTTTTTCTTTTCCCGGCCTTTTACCTTAATTTCTTCTCTAAGGTAACCTGTCGAAAAAAGACAGAACCCTCCTTTCCCCTGCAGATTGCTCGTCCCCACTAAAGCATTGCTCTTGAGAGCCATTTTAGCCTCTTCGTCAGTCATTGTCAGACTCCATCCTCCTTTATTTTTTTCGTGGAAAGAACAGTTATATTGTAACGCTTTATTTTGTTTTTGTCAATATCTCTTTTAAAAGAGACTCGGCCATCTGGGGGTTGGCCCTGCCCTTTGTTTTTGCCATTATCTGACCAACCAAATATTGCAAGGCTGTTTCTTTTCCCGCTTTATAATCTTCCATTGCTTTTTGATTTTGAGAAATAACTTCCTTGACTATCCCCTCAACCTGCGCTTTATCGGTAATCTGGACGAGTTCCTTTTCTTCGATGACGTTTGAAGGATCTGCCCCGGTTTTAAACATCTCCGATAACACTTGTTTGGCAATCTTACTGGAGATTTTACCGTCAAAAATTAGAGAGATGAATTCGGCGAAATTTTCCGGGGTAATGAGAAAATCTTTATCGGCAACGGACCGTCCTTTCAGCAATCCTTGCAAATCGGTAATTAAATAATTGGCGGAAAGCTTGATTAATCTTGAAAGATTTTCCCTGGGCAGATTAGAAGGAAGTTCAGAAATTACCTTTTCAAAATACTCCCCCAGATTTTTATAATAGACGAACAGCTCAGCCTCTTCATTAGTCAAAGCGTATTCTCGTTTTAATCGTTCTCTTCGGCTGGCCGGGAGTTCCGGAATTTCCGATTTAATCTTCCCCACAAAATCTCGTGAGAAATACAGTCCGGGCAAATCCGGTTCCGGGAAATACCTGTAATCGTGAGCCTCTTCTTTTTTCCTTTGAGAAACGGTAATCCCTTTAACGTCATTCCATCCGCGAGTTTCCTGAAGGATCTTTCCTCCGGATTTTAAGATTTCTTCTTGTCTTTCAATTTCATAATCAATCGCCCGTTCTACCGAACGGAAAGAATTAAGGTTTTTTATCTCTACTTTCGTGCCCAGCTCCCCTTCCTTCTCACTGAGTGAAATATTCACCTCCACCCTCATTTGCCCCTTTTCCATATCAGCATCGGAGACATCAAGGTAATGCATAATAAGATGCAGCTCTTCGGCAAATTTTTTAGCCTCCTTGGCGGAAACGATATCGGGTTCGGTAACCAGTTCCATTAAAGGAACTCCTGCTCTGTTGAAATTAACCAAAGAATAATTTTCTCCTTCAGGATGCACCAAGCTGCCCGTATCCTCTTCCAGATGGACTCTTCTTACCCTTATTTTTCTGGACAGCTGTTCTTGAACCGTTGGGATCTCCAGATATCCACCGACGCACAGGGGTTTATCGTACTGCGAAATCTGATAACCTTTGGGCAAGTCAGGATAGAAATAATTTTTTCTGTCGAATTTCGAATGATCGGGAACTTGAGAATTCAAAGCCAGGCCGGTTTTTATCACTTTAGCTACGGCCTCTTCGTTTATCACGGGCAGAGTTCCCGGATGGCCCATGCAGATAGGGCAAATGTTGAAATTGGGCCTTTTCTCGTCCGGGTTATTCGGACAAGAACAAAACATCTTTGTTTTCGTTTTCAACTCAATATGAATTTCAAGCCCAATGGTAGGTTTGTACATAAGCCTTACTCAATTTTTCTCCATTCTTCGCTTGATTCAGCATTCTCACCTCTTGCCTCTTTGACTATCTCCACTCCGGAACTGGTTCCTATAATATCAGCTCCCGAGGCCAGCATCATTTTAACGTCAGCCAGGTTTCTTATCGCGCCAGACGCTTTAACCAGAATACCTTTGGCAGCTTCTTTCATTATCCCGATATGCTTGGCTTTTTCTTTTAATTCCGAGTTATCCAGAGGATCATCCACGGTGGCGGTCTTTACGCTGATAGCCCCGGCCTCTTTGACGATTTCCGAAGCTTTTTTAATCTCCTCGTCCGTCAGATAACCGGAACCGATAATGACTTTGGTCGGCAGGATACGGCAAAGTTCTTTCAGGTCTGCCAGAACTTCTTCGTATTCCTTATTCTTAAAATCGTCTATTTTCATTACCAGCTCAATCTCATCGCTCCCTGCTTTCCTGGCCCCTTCCACCATTTCCAGCCGTTTCTGGTGGCTGCTGGCTCCTGTGGGCTCATCTATCAGAGTGGTCACTTTGACGTCAGAATCCTTGAGCAATTCTTTAGCCATTTGCGTATGCTCGGGAAATATGCAGAAACCGCGAAAACCGTATTCCTTAGCTTCTGCCGCCACTTTCTTGACCTCTTCTTCAGCCGCTTCCTTCTTAAGAAAAGTCTGATCTATTATTTTGGCTACATCCATAATGTTTAATTTATTAATTTTATATTACCTCAACAAAACCTTTTCTATTTTTAGCGATAATTTTAATATTTCTCCCGTGCTTAATTTTTCTACTAGCACTACCGGTACCAACAACGCAAGGAATACTTTGTTCTCTTGATATTGTTGCGGCATGAGAGCTCATAGTTCCCTGATCAGTAATAATTCCTGACGCCTTAACTAAATGCATTATCATCCCAGGGTTAATCATTTGAGCTACCAAAATGGAACCGTAAGGCATTTTCTCAATTGGATGCTCCTTAGAAAGAACATATGCCTTTCCTCTTACATTTCCAGGAAAAGCTAAAATACCTGAGAGCTTCTTCTGCCTTATTTTTTTTCGTTTTTTACCTTTATTGCGCCAATCTGCTTCCTTCCAATTTTCTAGGCCTAATTCAATTGCCTGCTCAACATTAATCCCCCTTAGAACCATCGTGGCAATCGTTTGTATCAACGCCTGGCCGTAAGCTAATTTTTCGTCATCCTTGGCTCCGTACGGCCTGGCATCAGGATTAAGTCTAGGGTCGTGGGTAATGTATTTTACAATATCGCCCAATTCCGTCAAAGCGATAAGAGCGCGAAACTCAACATCCTTTCGATCTTCCCTTCTTAAGCATTTTTTTATTTTACTTATAATACTTGCTATATTCATCGCCTTAAACTTAAACTTGTTTTTCTCTTTTGTCTGTGGTGACTCTTCCGCCTTGCCACTGACCTTTATAAAGATTAGCTCCTCCCTCTACTTTAAAAAACATTATATGAACCACCCTGGCGCCCATTTCCAGATCGAATTTTTCATCCCTGAAATTATATATACCCATTGTCAGACCGCCCTTGTAGCCGGGTGGAGTTTGTCCGCCGAAGATAAAAACTCCTGAACGAAACAGGGTTGACCTGGGCGTCATTATGGCCAAGAGATCATCCGGCATATTAACGCTTTCAACGGTTTTCATTGCGTAGTAGGTGCGGGGTCTTAGCTCAATTTTCATACTTTTCCCTTCTTCGTACCTGGCAATTAATTTCATCTCCGGCGTTTCTCTTTCTTCCACTCCCATAAACCCTTGACCCTGCATCTCGTATAATTCCCCTACCCTCAAATCAAAGCCGGCTCCTTCGGGATTTTTCAACTCTCTTTCTGACAGATTCTCCAGTAAACCCTTGTTTTTAACCAGCTCATGCAGTTTTTTAATGCCCAATACCATAATAATTTTTTAATACTTAGTTGCTAAATAAACGTTTTCTAGAAGATGAGCAACGGTCAAGGGACCCAACCCCCCAGGTACGGGAGTCAGAAAAGAAGCTTTTCCCTCAACGCTCTTTCTGTCCACGTCTCCCGCCACCTTTTTATTTTTCAGAACGACAATCCCGGCATCGATCAGGACAACTCCCCTTTTGACCATATCTCCCTTAACCAGATTGGGGCAACCGCATACCGCGATAACAATGTCCGCTTTTTTTATTTTAGATATGGAAATCTTTTGTTTCAATGAATAATCTATCTTTATTCTTTCTTTCTCTAAAAATTTTATCAGACTCTGCCCCAAAAAATCTGAATTAACCAAAGCTATAATCTTTTTGTTTTTAAAATCACTAACCGAGTTTTTCAAAGCGATCAAGATGGCTGAAATTAATGGTGAAGAAAACCGAGTCTCTTTGCCGAAGCCGTCAACGTCTTTGAGCGGACTTATTTTGCCGACGATTTCCTTGGAGTTCAATTTGCGAGGCAGGGGCAACTGGACAATAATTCCGTGGACGGTTTCATCTTTATTCAGCCGTTCTATTTTCCAGATGATTCTTTCTCCTAAAATCGTTTCTTTGAACCTGAAATGGTTGACCTTTACCCCAATATTTTCTGCCGCCTGTTTTTTATTCCTGATAAAGAGATCGGAAGCAGGATCCCTGCCAACGGAAATCACGGACAAAACCGGCGTAATTTTGTCTTTTGATATTCTTTTTTTCAATCCTAATAAAATCTTTTGAGCCCTGCTCTTACCATCGAAAATCATCATAAACCGGGTGTTTCTTGACCATCTCTTTAACCTCTTTCCTGATTTCGTTTCTAATTTTCTGGCTGTCAATGTTCTTTATCAGTTTGACGATGAGACGCACCACTGCTCTGCATTCTTTTTCCTTGAATCCCCTGCTGGTGACAGCCGGGCTCCCCAGCCTTATGCCGGAAGGATTGAAGGGGGGCCTTTTATCGAACGGGATGGCATTGCGATTTACGTAAATTCCGACTCTGTCCAGCTCGTCCTGAATCTTCTTAGAACTGTCACCGAACGGAGAAACGTCTATGACCATCAAATGATTATCGGTGCCTCCTGAAGCCACTTTTATGCCCTGCCTCATGAATTCATCGGACATTGCTTTGGCATTCAGAATGATCTGCTTTTGATATCTTTTGAAGTCAGGTTTCATCGCTTCCAAAAAACAAACTGCTTTGGCAGCAATGACATGATCTAAAGGACCTCCCTGCATCCCGGGGAAAACCGCTTTGTCTATTTTCTGTGCCAGATTCAGCTTTCCTTTCGGATCCAACCTGTCTTCAATCTTGGACATTATCAAACCGCCCCGGGGGCCTCTTAAAGTTTTGTGCGTGGTGGTTGTGACCACGTCGCACCAGGGAAAAGGATGAGGGTGATAGCCCGTAGCCACCAAACCTGCGATATGGGCGATATCCGCCATCAGATAAGCTTTAACCTTATCGGCAATTCCTCTAAAGGCTTTGAAATTAAGTGTTCTCGAATAAGCGGTCGTGCTGACAATGATCAGTTTCGGTTTAAACTTTAAAGCTATCTTTTCAACCTCTTTCAAGTCAACCTTTTCAGTTTTCGGGTTAACTCCATAATAAGCGAACTTGTATAGTTTCCCCGAGAAATTAACCGGGGAACCGTGGGTCAAGTGCCCGCCGGCCGACAAATCTATCCCCAAAATCCTATCCCGGTAATTTAGCAGAGCCAGATAAACGGCAGCGTTAGCCTGGGACCCTGAATGCGGCTGGACATTGGCGTGTTCCGCCCTAAACAGTTTTTTAGCCCTGTCGATTGCCGTCTGCTCAATTTCGTCAATAAATTCATTCCCGCCGTAATAGCGCTTTCTGGGATAGCCTTCGGAATACTTATTGCTCAAAGGAGTACCCATGGCAACAAGAACCTGCTGGCTGGCATAATTCTCCGAAGGAATCAAAACTAAACCGTCTCTCTGACGCTGAATCTCTTTTTTTATTAAACTATAAATTTTAGGATCACTTTTCTGTAATTTCATGATTTTTTCACTAATTCTCTTAGGTTTTTTTGAAAATCACTCTCCAGACTTTCTTTCATTCCCCTGTGGAATTTTTCGCTGTAGCTCTTGACCGCCGACATAATCATCGGACAGCTTTCTTCTTCCGGACAAAAACCCACAAGGTGACATTTAGGAACAATTAATCTCGCCAGAAAATCATAACCTCTACCCGATAAAACTTTTTTGATTTCCGCCACTTCTTTTATCGTGTTCCTCCTCATTTCCTCCTCCGCAGTCTGGCACAATCTCAAGGGATAATATCCCGTTAAAAGATTATACAAGTCGTACTCCTGCAGAATGTCGATCTTTATTGCCCGGGGAACGATGAAGATTGCGTCCTTGGGTTTGATGCCGAGCCTGATCAGTTTTCGGTAAGCTTCCATTGCCCGGAGACCTGTTTTTAAATATTCCGAAAGCAGGTATTTATCCTTCTTTGTTGAGGGCGGAACGGAAAAGACCATTTCTATTTCTCTCAAAACGCTTTCGGTAATTTTGCCCCGCTCAATGCTCTTTTTAAATTTCAATAATGTTCTTTCCGCTCTTTCTGCGCAATAATAGATGGATTCTATGATCTGAGGGCAAGTTCTGTGTCTTTTTTTCTCTCCCCAAATGCGCCAAGGGATGGAAGATAAAACTTTAATCCTTAAAGCCGAATTATAGTCTCTGAAAATTGATTGGCGCAGAGAAAGCAATTTCTGCCAATTTTTCCTGATCTTCTCCTGAGAATTGAAAATGATCCTTGTTTCTCTTTCCAGCTCAAGCAACTTCTTCTTTAACCCGGGAGTCATCAAGACATCCACGGAAACCAGAGCGGAACCGTCCTTTAATTTTATTTTTTGCCTGAGTTCCCTGGTCAAATTAGATTCCTTCGGATCCTTAAAGATATTCGGATAAGGATAAACGTTCCTGGGAGCCGCTTCCCTGGTCGGATACAACCAGCCAATCCCCAATTTCTCTGCTTCTTTTTCGATTTTTCCAAGCAGCCATCCCAACTCATCCGGCATCCATTCCTTTTCTCTAAGATACTCCTTTTTCAAACCGATTATCGTTTCTATGGGCAATTGGACTATGCCTGTCCCGTAAATTCCATACTGCAGAATCTTTGAAGCCTCGTCTTTCTTTATCTTTCTGGACAAGAGAAGATTTAAAAATCTAATGATCTTTTCCGAAGTCTGCCGGTAAAGCACCTCGGCTTTTTTATTTGAAAAAATAGCGTCGGGATAAACTATGTCTTTTTCCGTAGTTTCCGTCCGGCGGCCGGAAGACATCAAGGAAGAAGAGAAATAGGTGCCGGTCAAAATGGAATCCAGGAATTTGCTGCCCTCGTAAGTCAAACAAAGAGAAGGAGTAGTGGCGATTGAAGCGTGCCCCCGCAAAGAAGATTTCAGCAATATTTTTTTAATCCTTTCTGAAACTTTTTGTCCTTTTTCCTCAATCTCGTTAAAAAGTTTCTTGATTGATTTTCCCTTAAAGGTCAAAAGGGCGGATAAGGCAACTATTTCCTGGGGATTTAAAACTCCTGTCTCGTCCTTCAAAACAGGAGTTATCCCCAAAAATCTTACTTTTAAGTTGGAGGTTAAGGATGGCTTCATTGAAAATGAAATTTCAACTTCATTGACCATTTCCGCTTTCTTGATTTATTTTGCTGGCGGCAGCGTCATTCTGGTCGGCATACTTGTGATCTTTTTGCTTCAAATAGGGAATCTCCGCCCTCGTTGAAAGAGTCTCGAAGGTCATGGCGCAAATCCTCATTCCGGCATAAAGGATGATGGGCATGATGCCCATATTGCCCAACTCCATTACCGCCTTGCCTTTCCATCCCGGATCAAAGCGGGCTGCGGTTGAATGAACCACCAGTCCCAATCTGCCCAAAGAGCTTCTGCCGTCCAACCTTCCCATAACATCATCGGGCAGAATTATTTCCTCTCTGGTAATGGCAATGACGAATTCTTTGGGTTGAAGGATGAAAGGTCCTCCCTCCTCCACGATAACCCCCTCCATTACCTCCTCAAAATCAGTCTTTCTTTTCAAGTCCAGGTAAGGATACTGGGTTGGCTTAAAGGTCTTAAAGGTATTGCCCAAATGCAAATCCAGGGAGCACGGACCCAATTGCTCGTTTAAATCCGGCTCAGGGATAATCATGATCTTCCTTTCCTTTAGGTATCTTTTAATGTCTTTGTCGGATAAAATCATGGTGTTATTTCAATGCCCATATTGCGGGCGGTTCCCTCGATAACCTTCATGGCGCTTTCAACGTCATCGGTATTAAGATCGGACATTTTAGTCTTGGCTATGTCCATGAGCTGAGCTCTAGTTATTTTGGCCACCTTTGTTTTGTTGGGAGAACCTGAACCTTTCTCAATGCCAGCTGCCTTCTTTAAAAGCTCGGAGGCTGGCGGTTGTTTCAATCTGAAATCGTAAGTCCTGTCCTGGTAAACCGTAATTTCGACTGGGATGACAAAACCCTGATTTGCCTTGGTCGCATCGTTAAACTTCTGACAAAACTCGACTATATTGACGCCGTGCTGGGCCAAAACCGGCCCCACCGGAGGAGCTGGCGTGGCCTGACCCGCCTTGATTTGTAATTTAACTATTGCTTTAATTTTCTTCATATATCAAGCTTTATGCCTTAATTAATAAATATATGTAAAAGCGCAGATGGAGATGAGATTCATCTCATCGCCTATTTTACATTTTTTTAATTTGTAACGAATCTAATTCAACGGGAGTATCTCTTCCGAACATGTTAACCAACACCTTTACTTTTCCTCTTTCCTGGTCAATCTCGGAAACTTTTCCGTCGAAATCCTTGAAGGGACCATCTGTAATTTTCACCAGCTCCCCCACCCTCACTTCTATCTTGTACTGCGGCTCCTCTCCCTCTATCCGTTTTTTCAAATTATCGATTTCTTTTGCTTCCACCGGCACGGGAGTAGTTCCCGCCCCCACGAAACCAGTCACATTCGGGGTGTTTCTTACTACGTACCAGCTGTCATCAGTAACGATCATCTCTACCAGTACGTAACCCGGGTAGATTTTTTCTTCTATTTGTTTCCTTTTACCGTTTTTAATTTTAATCTTTTTTTCCTTAGGCACAATAACGTTGAAAATCTTATCTTCCATACCCAAAGATTCGACTCTCTGTTTCAGGGCACGTGCTACCGCATCCTCATAGCCAGAGTAAGTATGCAAGACGTACCAATTTCTTTCTTCACCAATTTGCTGTTTCGGCATGATAGTTTTAGATAAAGATTATCTTACTATAAACTTTTCTAACAAGCTGGTAAATAAAATATCCAGGCCCCCCAGATAAATTGCTACGATAAGCGAAACTCCGAGCACGATCAAAGTGTATCTTATAGTTGTTTCCCTGGTCGGCCAATTCACCTTTTTCATTTCCAACTTGACCTCTTTTAAGAAAACAGCGATTTTATTAGGAATATTTACCATGCTTATGGTTCTTAAAAAGCCCGGCGCGGGCTCTTATAGTTAAAGATAAACCAAGGGCCAGCAATTGTCAACTGCCTGACAAAACCAATACTTTTAAACGTCCAGATTCTTAACTTTTTTGGCGTGTGTCTGGATAAATCTTTTACGAGGCAGAACCTCATCCCCCATCAGAACATCGAAAATCCTGTCAGCCTCTTTCGCCTCGTCAACGTTCACCCTCAATAACATTCTTTTTTCTGGATTCATGGTGGTTTCCCACAGCTGATCTGGATTCATTTCCCCCAACCCTTTATACCGCTGGAGACTGACTCCGGCAATTTTCTCCTCACCCAGCTTGGCTTTGGCAGGCATTGATTTTTTCAGTGCCCCTAAAATTTTATCCTTTTCTTCCTCGCTGTAGGCATAGTCTATCTTTTTACCGATTTGGATGCGATAGAGGGGCGGCTGGGCAATGTAAATATATCCCTGCTCAATAAGAGGCCTGAAGTGACGATAAAAAAGAGTCAGAAGAAGGGTCCTGATATGAGAGCCGTCAACATCGGCATCGGTCATAATAATAATACGGTGGTATCTCGCCTTCTCAATTTTAAAATCTTCGGCAACGGCTGTTCCCAAGGCAATGATCAAGGACCTTATTTCTTTTGAAGTCAAAATCTTATCAAGCCTGGCTCTCTCAACATTAAGAATCTTTCCCCTCAGGGGTAAAATCGCCTGGAACCTTCTGTCGCGAGCCTGCTTTGCCGAACCGCCCGCTGACTCCCCTTCCACTATATAGACTTCTGATTCGGCCGGATTGCGCGATGTGCAGTCAGCCAATTTTCCCGGCAGCTGCAATCCTTCCAAAGCCCCTTTTCTCAAAACGGTTTCCCTGGCAGCCTTGGCTGCTCTTCTTGCCTTGGAAGAAAGAATGCATTTTTCAATTACAGCCCTGGCGTCCTGGGGGTTTCTTTCCAAAAAATCAGACAAGGTTTCAGAAACCATCGCTTCAACCGCTGTTTTAGCTTCCGGATTACCCAGTTTTGCCTTGGTCTGCCCCTCAAACTGAGGCTCTCTTAGTTTTACCGAAATTACGCCGGTGAAACCTTCCCTGACGTCATCGCCGGATAAATTATCATCTTCGTCTTTCAAAAGATTGTTCTTTTTGGCGTAATCGTTAAATGTTCTTGTCAGGGCAGTCCTGAACCCGGTCAAATGAGTTCCGCCCTCGCCCGTATAAATGTTATTGGCAAAGCTTTCTTCGAAACATTCATACTCTTCGGTATACTGGAAAGCCGCTTCAACCAAGATTCCGTTCTTCTCGCCAGAACCGTAATAAATATTCTGCTGTCGCTTCTCGGCGCCCCTGGTCAGATATTTGATGTAGGAAGAAAGACCTCCTTCAAAATAAAAAGTATAGGATGAGCCCGGTTTTTCCCTTAAATCTTCCACGATAACCCTTACTTTTTTCGTCAAATAGGCTTGCTGGCGAAGATGGCTCAGGATCTTCTTCAAATCAAACTTTGTATCGCTGAAAATTTCAGGATCAGGCTCAAAAGAGACTGCTGTACCGCTCTGCCTGCATTTTTCTCCCTTTTTCACCTTAGCAGTCGGCTTTCCTTTCACGTATTCCTGATGATAGCGGAAACCGTCACGGCAAACTTCGGCCCTCATCCACTTGGAAAGAGCGCAGACCACCGATACCCCTACGCCATGGAGACCGCCTGCCACCTGATAAGCCTTGCCTCCGAATTTAGCGCCAGCATGAAGGGTAGTCATTACGGTTTCTAAAGCTGATTTCTTGGTTTGGGGATGAATTTCTACGGGAATGCCGCGACCGTTATCCTCGCTCTTTACCCTGTTTCCCGGCAAGAGAGAGACCCTGACCTCATCCGCATAACCTGCCATGCATTCGTCAATGCCATTGTCAACCACCTCCCAGATCAAATGGTGAAGACCTTCCGGTCCGGTAGACCCTATGTACATTCCCGGCCTCTTCCTTACGGGCTCTAACCCCTCGAGAACATAAATGTCTTTTGCTCCGTAGCTGCTTTTTTGAGAATCTTTTTTGTCAATCATATTGTGTTATTTTCTTACTTGCCATTCCGGCTCTTCTTCTAAATTTTTGATAATATCCCCCTGAACCCGGTCTATTTCCTCCGAGGAAAGGGTTCTGTCTTCCGCCTGATAAATTATATGAAAAGCCAGATTCTTTTTATCCTGAGGAAGCTCCTCTCCTTCGTAAATATCAAATAAATCGACGTCGCGAATCAATTTCTTGCCGCTATCGTGAATCTTATTGAGAACCTGGGCGACTTTTACATCGCGGGGAACCAAGATCGCTATGTCTCTTGTCGCTGACGGAAACCTGGAAACTGGCCGGTATTCATGCTCTTCTGACGATAGTTCGGAAAGTTTTTCAAAATCAATATCGAATAAAACCGCTTTCCCCTTTATCGCTAGATTGTCCAAAATTTTAGGAGAAATTTCCCCGAGAAAACCTATCTCTTCGCTGCCGATTTTAATCTCAGCGCATTTTTTAGGATACCAGATAAACTGCTTGCTGTCTTCTGGCGTCGGCCGATATTCATCATACCATACCTCGTTCAGTCCGAGCTTTTCCAGAAGCAAATCAATCGTTCCTTTCAGGTATTGGAATTCCCCGCCCAGGATTAATCCGGCGAGGTGTCTTTTTTCCAATGAGGGCGATCTGAAAACTTTACCCAGCTCAAAAATCTTTATTTGCTGAAAATCTCTGAAGTTTTTCTCAACGTTTTTCAGCAAATTGGGAATCAGGCTGGCTCTCAGATACCTGTATTCCTGGCTGAGAGGATTTTCCACTTCTATTAATTCTTTTTCTTTATGACCGAAGAGAGTTGCCTCTTTTTTCCCGAAGAATGAATAGCTGTAAACCTCAGCAAACCCGGCCTCCTTCAAAATATCTTTTACCATATTCTCCCAGAAAACTTTTAAATTCTTTTTGGCCGGGATTAAAGACGACACCGGAAAAAGAGAAGGGATTTTATCGTAACCGTGAATTCTGCCAATCTCTTCAATCAAGTCCTCGGGAATGGAAACATCCAGCCTTCTTGTTGGAGCTTCGACAGAAAGAATTTTCTGATTTAAGGCTTTTGTTTTGAACCCCAAACTTTCCAGAATATTCCTGGCTTCCCTTTCTGGAATCTTTATGCCAAGAAGTCTTTCGGCAAAATCCAAATCTAACTTTATCGTCCTGGGACCAATTCTCTTGGGATAGACGTCAACCAACCCCTGAGCTACTTTTCCCCCGGCGATCTTCTGCACCAAGAAAGCTGCCCTGTCTGCGGCGAATTCAGTCAGGTTGGGATCTATGCCGTGTTCAAACCTCAGGGAAGCGTCTGTTCTGATGTTCAACTTCCGAGAACTTTTTCTCACGATTTGAGGATAGAAATTGGCCGATTCCAAAACAATTACTTTGGTTTTTCTGTCAATTTCCGGGAGCTTACCGCCCTTAATTCCAGCTATGGCCACCGGCTTCTTTCCATCGGCAATAACCAGAACGCTCGAATCTAAATCAAATTTTTGCCCGTCCAGAGTGATGATTTTTTCCCTGTCTTTGGCAAATCTGACAATAATTTTTCTTCCTTCCAGTTTGTCCGCATCAAAAGCATGGAGGGGCTGGCCGGTTTCCAGCATTACGTAATTGGCTATATCAACTACGCTGTTTATCGGCCGGAGACCACAGCTTACCAATCTTTCCCTGAGCCATTTTGGAGAAGAACCAACCTTAATGTCCGTAACCACTCTGGCAGTATATCTCGGGCAAGCAGCCTTATTTTTAACCTCTATTGAAACCAATTCCTTGGACTTTGTCTTTTTATTTTCAACCAATTTCGCGTCAGGCACCGCATATTTCAAGTTCAACAAGGCGGCGATTTCCCGGGCAATGCCCAGATGGGAAAAACAATCGGATGCCCGGCTGGGCTTGATATCCATATTCAGAGTAAAATCCTTTCCTTCTTTTTTTATCTCTTCCACTTCGGCAAAACGCATGGTCAAAACCTCTGCCAGCTTTTCAGGGCGGGGCAGTTTCTTTTGGAAAAAAGATTGAAGCCAATTATAAGAAAATACCATTTTTGTCTAAAATTGTTTCAAAAATTTTAAATCGCCCGAACGAAATAATCTTATGTCGTCTATCTTGTATTTAAGCATGGTTAACCTCTCCAGCCCGAAACCGAAAGCCCATCCCTGCCAGTCTCTGGGAATCAAACCTGAATTCTTAAAAACATTGGGATGGACCATGCCGGCACCAGCCACCTCCATCCAGCCGGTTCTTTTGCAGGCCGGGCACCCCTTTCCTCCGCAAACCAGACAGCTTATTCCGATATCAAAGGAAGGTTCGGTAAAAGGGAAATAATCAGGTTTCAGCCTGAATTTAACGTCTTTTTCAAAAAACCTGCGGAAAAATTCTCCGATGACGGCTTTCAAATTAGCCACTGAAATGGTTTTGTCAACCATCAACCCCTCAACCTGAAAAAGCTGGAATTCATGGGAAGAATCTGTAGCTTCATGCCGGAAAACGCTTCCCGGAACGATTATCCTCAAAGGAGGATTGTTCTTCTCCATATAACGAGCCTGGACAGGACTGGTATGCGTTCTTAAAAGAGAACCGTTCTTAAGCCAGAAAGTATCCCACATATCCCTTGCCGGATGGTCTTTGGGAATGTTCAAAGCGTCAAAGTTATACCATGCTGTTTCCATCTCCGGCCCTTCAGCAACAGTGAATCCCATTGCTTGAAAGATTTCCTCCACCTTTCTCCTGGCTAAAGTTAAAGGATGCAAATGACCGAAAACAGGTTTCTTCCCGGGTATCGTAACGTCAATCCACTCTTTCTCTTCTGCTTCTTTTTGGATTTTCTGTTTTATTTCCAGGGATTTCTTATCAAAGGCGATCTTCAATAAACCTTTAAGCTCGTTAACAGTCTTTCCCACCTTTGCTTTTTTTTCTTTCGGCAGTTTCTCTAAAGAATGTAAAAGCAGAGTAAGCTGTCCCTGCTTACCCAAATACCTTTTGAAAACATCGTTCAATTCTTTCAAATCTCTGCCTTTCTCAATGTCTTTTTGTGCTTGTTTTTTGATTAAATTCAAGCTGATTTTCGATGCCATGTTCTTTAATTTTACCTTATTTTTAGCCTGAAATCAAGCAGCGAGTTTCCACAGATGGAAACGAAGATTAAGATGAAATTCATTTCATCGCACGAAAAACTGGCTCAAAGAGGATTTTATCATCCTCTTTTCGACCTTCGTTTTTTCTACAAAAACTCGGCGGAAAACTCCAAGAAAAAGCGGCCTGCAAGATTGGATCTCACAGACCGCTTCATATTGTTATCTTTCCCCTCCTTATCTCTTTCCGGTAAGTTCTGGCCAGTGAGTCTTGGGCCGGTACCTTGGAGAACCTACCGCGCAATACGGACATTCTTCAGGTTTGTAAGCCCTGATCTCCTTCTCAATCAGAGCAACCACCCGCCGGCCGTTGTAATCAACCGGTAGTTTCGGAGGCCGATGGACAAGGGCTCCTATGGTAGGAATGAAATAAACTGGTTTGACTGCATTTCCCTCTTCCACTGCCCGGCGAACCTCCTGAAAAGTTTGACTGGTAGTAACCAATTCTTCCACCTGAAGAACTCTTGCCGTGTCAGGAATTGTCATCCTGCGCCAGACCATTTTCTTCGGGTTATTCTCGTCTTTCTCCGCCATCATAAAGATAGCTTTCAAGGCTTTGGCCACCTCATGGCCGAAGGTGATGGCAGCGTAGGACGAAGAAACCACCCAGCCATCGCCATAGAGCGGAATCATGTGCTCTTCCGGGAAAAGCCGCTGCACCAATTGTCGGGCAAGAATTTCGGCGATATTGGGATAACGCAATACCTGCAGGCAGTCAAAGAAACCATCGCTGCACAAGCCTGACGTTAATTCAGCGTGTGGTTTCTCCGGGCTCGGCTTTCCTTCGTAGATCCAGTACGCGTCTTCATTCTTGAACCAGGCAAGAATTTCCTCTGAAGCTACATTCTTGCTTTCATAATCCCGCGGATTAAGCCGCCACAAGTCTATTCTATTCATTTTTCACCTCCGGTAATCTGGGACGTTATTTCCTTTGCTGCCTGGCGCATTGCTTCAATTCCCTCTTTCTTATACAAGGCACTGCCGATAATGGCGTGCCAGTTGGCGCCGGCCACCTTACCCGTCTCGGAAATGTCCCCGCCCTGAGAAATAAAGCCCGGAGCATAAAGAATGAAATTGTCTGCTCCGAGAACCTCTTCGAGAAGCTGGCGATATTTGAGAACGTAGTCGGTCTTGTTTCCGGGAACGACGAAATCGGTAACTCTTCTTCCGGCTGCCAGGCGATAAATTGCCTCAGGCCCGGAATCGGCGATGAAGCCGCCTTCGTTCTCAAGGAATTTCGCCTGGGTCATATGGCCGCCGACCAGAATAGCCAGACCTTCTTCCAGACAGGATTCAATCCATTTTTCCTCCGTGGCTCCGCCGCCGAAAGGAAAAAGGATAACGGCATCCGCCCCTGCTGACTTTACCGCTTTGGCGAACTTCGGTCCGAGCTCGGGGATATCGGTGCCTCCCTTCTGATGGTCGTAGATTATCGGCAGCTGGCTGTGCCTTCTTATTGCCTCAGCCACTCGTCCGAGGCCAAAGGGAATGACCAACTCCAGACCGACTTTGTAGGCCCCGATACCGGAAACTCCGGCGGTAGCCTCGGCCAACTCTCCGAGTTTCCGGAGGTCAGCGACGTCGCAGGCAGGAATGACACTTTTCTGAACCTTAATTAGTTTCTGCATGTTCCGACAATGCTCCTTTCTCCGTCGATTATCAGTGACTCTTAGACAATATTAAGTTGTAAAATAAACGAAACTACATTTCTCGCCTCCTTATAAAAAATCGGAGGTTTTCCCTCCTCTGGATCTTTTATACTTGATTTTAAAGAATTGTCAAGAAAGAAGCATCTGAAGCAGGGCCATGCGGACATAGAGGCCATTTTCGGCCTGACGGAAATAAGCCGCCCTGGGATCCTTATCAACTTCCGGAGAAATTTCATCCACCCTAGGAAGAGGATGCATAATTATTGATTCTTTTTTCATTAGATTCAATATCTCCCGGTTAACAATGTAGAATCCTTCACTTCCTGCAATTGAACTTCCCCGTTCCTTTTGAATTCTGGTCTGGTAAATTATATCCACCAAAGGAGCGACTTTTCTCAGATCAGTTTCTTCGGAGAAGGAAACGTTTTGTTTTTTCAAATAATTTTTGATCTCATCTCTTATCTTTAAAGATGCCGGTGAAACAAAATAGATTTCTATTCCGGAAAATTTGCTCAGCAAATAAGAAAGGGAATGAACGGTTCTGCCTTGACTCAAATCTCCGACCAGAGCAACTGAAATCCCGTCAATTCTGCCCAGTTCTTTTTGGATTGTGTAAATATCCAATAAGGCCTGAGTGGGATGTTCCCCGCCTCCGTCACCGGCATTAATAATGGGTACTCGGGAAACTTTAGCTGCCCTTTGCGCCATTCCTTCCTCGTCCGCTCTCAAAACAATAACATCCGGGTGATAGCCGTTTAGTATTTTGATCGTATCTTCCAAGGTTTCTCCTTTAGATACCGAAGAAAACTGTCTGGCATTTTCAGTTGAAAAAATGACCTTACCCGAAAGTAAGGTCATTGCCGCCTCAAACGAACAGCGAGTTCTGGTGCTCGGCTCATAAAAGAAACTGATCATTCTTTTTCCTTCCAGAATATCAGAGCCCCCCTCCTTGACGATCTTTTCCATATCTCTTACTAAAGAAAAGAAATATTTCTCTAACCATTCTCTTTTAAACTGCCGGGCTTCAGTAATGTGTTTCATTTTATGCGCGAGCGAAGAAATAAATTTCTTCTTCCACGCTGCGTTCGCTTACGCTCACTTGCGCGGGCGATGGGATTTGAACCCACGTTCTCCTCCGTGACAGGGAGGCGCTTTTAACCGGACTAAGCTACGCCCGCATGGTGCCGGCGGCAGGAATCGAACCTGCGACCATTGCCTTATGAAGGCACCGCTCTAACCGCTGAGCTACGCCGGCGAAAATAGTTGCGGGGGCCCGAATTGCACGGGCGTCGAGAGGTTATGGGCCTCCCATGGTACTACTCCACTACCCCGCGTTGTAATTCTATTCTATTTCAGGAGAAAAAACAACCCTAGAAAGCCTCCAGGTCTCTTAATGCTTTTTCAAAAACACCCAGCGTCTTCTTGGCTTCTTCCAGAGAAAGTTTGTAATTTGGATCATGAACGATGTTGTCACGAACCTTGTGCACCTCTTTGACTTCGTCAATGTTGGGCAAAGTGGCTGTGGTCAGCTTCTCCAATCTTTCCCCTAACGATGATCCGCCATAGCCCATCCTCTTTAACGTTTCGTTCATCATATTGTCCGCTTCAATCACCGCTAATTTGTACTCCGGCTCCAAGCCCGCATCCAACCTAGAAACGATCTTTCTCCAGTCCTTTTCTATTTTTTTGACGCCGAAGGGTCTGTAAGTCATAACCTCGGTTGCATCCTGCAAAAGTATGTATTTCAACCAGGAAGTCTTCGAAAGAGTAAAAACTATAAGACCAATCAAAAACAGCGAGACAATTATGAAAACCAGTCTTACAATTATCAACCAGTCGCTCCAGACGGGAGAAACAAGAAATGATATTAAATTTTCAGGCAGATTTTCAATTATTTCTTTCATACAATTCTCCTATTTTAAAAATTTTGTCTTCCTCAAACGGCTTACCGATAATCTGAAGACCGACCGGCAGATTGCCTACCTTGCCTACGGGCAGGGAAAGCGCCGGAAGACCGGCCAGATTAACGGAAACAGTATAAATGTCAACCAGGTACATGGAAAGAGGGTCTTTGATTTTTTCTCCGATCTTAAAAGGTAAAAAGGGAGATACTGGCGTAAAAATCGCATCTACCCCTCCTTCTTTTTTAAAAACTTTTTCAAAATCTTTTTTTATCAAAGCCCTTACCCTTTGAGCCTTCAGATAATAAGCCTCGTAATAACCAGCCGAAAGAGCATAGGTGCCCAGCATTATCCGCCTCCTGACTTCCTCCCCGAATCCTTCTCCCCTGCTCTCCAGATAAACGTCCAACAAATCCTGCTCTTCATGTTTGCCATCCTGAACTTTGCTATAGCCGTATTTGATTCCGTCGTAACGCGCCAGGTTTGCGCTGGCTTCCGACGGTGCAATTATATAATAGCAAGATAAAGCGTATTCGGCATGAGGCAAGCTCACTTCCTCAATCCTGACTCCCCTTTCCTCGTATTTTTTAATGGCTTTTTTAATGACTCTCTCCACTTCCGGGTCTATCCCCTTGACGAAATATTCCCTTGGAATGCCGATTCTCAGATCTTTTATCTTATGCTCCGCATTCTGCATTTCTGGCATCTCCACGCTGGTCGAATCCATCTTATCTTTTCCCTTGATGGTGTCAAAAACTATTTTACAGTCTTCAACCGTCTTTGCCATGGGCCCTATCTGATCTAACGAGGAAGCAAAAGCGATAAGGCCGTAACGGGATACTGCTCCATAGGTTGGCTTTAACCCGACCACTCCACAGAAAGAAGAAGGCAGCCTTATTGATCCGCCCGTGTCAGAACCGAGGCTGAAGACAGACAACCCTCCTGCCACTGCCGCCGCTGAGCCGCCCGAAGATCCTCCCGGAACTCTGGTTAGATCGTGCGGATTCTTCGTCGGTCCGAAAGCTGAATTTTCAGTGGAGGAACCCATGGCAAACTCGTCCAAATTTGTTTTTCCCAAAATTATACCCCCCTCTTTCTTTATTTTCTCGACAACCGTGGCGTCATAAGGAGCTTTGTAATTCTCAAGGATTTTTGATCCTGCTGTGCAGGGCATGTCCTCAACCATAATATTGTCTTTGATAGCGCAGGGAAGACCGGCCAAAGCAGGAATATCCTGCCCTAAGGAAACAACCTCGTCCATCTTTTTTGCTTTTGAAAGAACCGACTCTTCGTCAATCGAAAGAAAGGCGGAAATCTCCCCGTTCTTTCCCTTTATTCTATTTAGATATTCCTGGCAAAGTTCAAGAACGGATAATTCTTTTTTTCTTATCTTCTCTGTAATCTGAACTATGGTAAGATCATTCAATTCCATTATAGTATGGATTTCACCTTGAGGTAGCCTTTTTTTTCTTCGGGAGCTAACTCTAACAGTTTCTGGCTTTTCGCCGTGATTGAAATTTCATCCTTCCTGCTTACGTTTTTGACCTCAAAAGGATGGCTGAGGGGATCTACGCCTGAGACGTCCGCCTCTTTTAATTTTTCAATGTAATCCAAAATTAAAGAAAGCTCTTTTTGAAATTTCTCAACTTCCTTTTCGGTTAAACCCAACCTGGCTAATTTAGCGATACGCTGCACTTCTTCTTTAGTAACCATAAACCTAATTTTTATTTATAAGTTCGATGAGATAAATCTCATCTCTCCTCGCTTAATTTATATTTATCTCTCGAACGTCGAAATGAAATCTTTATTTCATTGAGCAAATGAAGATGAAAATGAGAACAAGGTTCTCATCTCCTTATCTTGGCGGTTCCAAATCCTGGGTTTCCACTAGCACCTCCTGCAGCTGATCAAGATTCTCAAGCACCATTCCCGCGCCTCTGACCACGGCCGTTGTCGGATCTTCAATAACCTTGGTCGGAATTTTAGTTTCCTTCTGGATTAAGGCGGCCAATCCCCGTAAAAGAGAACCTCCGCCGGCCATCTGAATTCCCGAGACCATAATGTCAGCCAGTAATTCCGGAGGGGTTTCCTCCACCGCGGTTTTTACCTCTTCGATAATCAATTTTACCGATTTATCAAGAGCTCTTTTAATGTCTTCGTTCGAAATCATGATTTCTTCGGGAAGGCCGGTTACCAAATTCCTGCCTCTCATGGGCAGCTGCTTCTTTTCTTTCAAAGAAGAAACTGATCCTATTCCGATCTTAAGCATTTCCGCAGTTCTCTCCCCAATCAACAATTTGTATTCATCCTGGGCAAACTGAATAATGTCCTGGTTTAATTTGTCTCCAGCCACTCTTAGGGTCTTTGATATCACTATCCCGCCCAGAGAAATCACGGCTATATCCGTTGTCCCGCCGCCGATATCAACGATGAAATTGCCCCCGGCCTCCTGAACAGGAAGCCTGGCGCCGAGCACGGCGGCCATCGGCTCTTCGATAATGAAAACCTCCCTGGCGCCTGCATTCTTGGCTGCATCCTGCACTGCTTTTTTTTCAACCTCGGTCACTCCGCAGGGAATGCCGATAATTACCCGCGGCCTCGGGTTTAAAAGAAATTTTCTTTTGTGGGCCTTTTCAATGAAATATCTGAGCATCTGTTCAGTTACCTCGAAATTGGAAACGACTCCGGCGATTAAAGGACGGGTTGCCACGATGTAAGCGGGAGTTCTACCCACCATTTTTTTTGCCTCTTCGCCAATGGCCAGAATCTGGCCGGTTTTTTGGTTGACGGCAACCACCGAAGGCTCGGTAATGATTATTCCCCTGCCCCTGACGTAAACGCGGGAATTAGCCGTCCCCAAGTCAACGGCGATGTCTTCGGCGAACAATTTAAAAAATTTGTCCAACATCTTTAATTTAAACATTTTTTGATTTCTTTAATTTTTATTAATTTTGTTTTTCTTTCCGTCCGCTTCTTCAGTTCCAGGCATTTTTTCTGCAGGGTGCGCTCGCTCACCACAATCCTCAGGGGAATGCCGATCAAATCAGCTTCGGAGAATTTTTCACCAGCTGATTTATCTTTTCTGTCGTCATACATCACTTCGATATTTTGATTTAGCAGATCTTGATATAATTTTTCACCTTCTTTTTCTGCTCCGGTTAAGGAAATCAGGTGGACCTGAAAGGGAGAAACCCCTTCCGGCCAGGCAAGGCCTCTGCCATCGTGATGGATTTCGGCGATCGTTCCCATCAACCTTCCTAATCCTATCCCGTAGCAACCCATAAAAACATCTTTTTCTCTTCCGTCTTCATCTTTAAAAACCAGATTGAATGGCCCGCTGAACCTGTTCTTCAGCTTGAAAATATTACCAACCTCTATCGTTTTTTTAATTTCCAGCTTTTTATTGCCGCATTCGGAACAAGCGAATTTTTCTTTTTCGATAATTTCCTTGTTAATGGCCAGCTGGCATTTTGAGCAAAGGTAAATCGTATCTTCTCCGGCGGGAGTTACTGTCTGAAATTCATGGGAATATCTGCTGAAAGTTCCGCCCGAAGCCACGGTCAGGTACGTTTCTTTTTTCAAGCCGCATCTGCGGAAAATCCTGAGATAAGCAGCTTTCACCTTCTCGTAATACCGGTCCAGATCCTTTTCGTCCCGGTGAAAAGAATAGAGGTCTTTCATCAAGAACTCCACCCCTCTCAGCAGGCCGGATTTCGCCCTTAACTCATCGCGAAATTTATCTTGGATTTGATAGACAGAAACGGGCAAATCCTTGTAGGAAGAAATGAATTTACGGGCCAAGGGAGTTATTATCTCTTCATGAGTCCAACCCAGGCCAAATTCCTTGCCTTCCCTGTTTTTGAGCTTTAACATTTCCGGATACTCCCATCTTTTCGTTTGCTGCCAGATGGCTTTGGGATGAAGAGCGGGCATAAAAATCTCCTGACCGCCGATCCTGTTCATTTCCTGCCGAATAATCTCTTTAATTTTCTTTAATACTAAAAAGCCCAGGGGCAGATAAGAATAAACCCCGGTCATCAATTTGTCAGCAAAGCCTGCCCGGACAAGGAGCTGTGCGTTAACAGAAGTCTCCTCTTTGGGAGCCTCTTTCGTTGTTTTGGTAAAAAGTTTAGATTGGCGCATGGTTAGAATAAACTTGCGACGTCCTTAATGGTAACTAAAATCATCAAGGCAATGAATAAAATGAAAAATCCGGCGGTAATGTTCTGCTCTATTTTCTGATTAACGGGACGACCCTTGATTTTTTCTATTACCAGAAACAAGAGTCTTCCTCCGTCCAATGCCGGTATGGGCAACAAATTAAAAATGGCAAGATAAATGGAAATTATGGCGATAAACTGGAGATAGTAGCTCAAGCCAACCTGAACAGCCTGGGCTACCAAAGCACCCATGCCTATGGGCCCCATGAATTGAACCCCCTGGGGCAGCCCCTGTCCCCTTACCAGACTTGCTACAACTTCCGTCAGACCAACGATAATAGCTGCGGTCAAGTTGGCGGCAGTCTCCATTCCCTTAACCAAAGCCTGGGAAAAAGGATATGACTTTTCCGTTGTTCTGATCAGAATCACCCCCATGCTTCCCTCTCCTTCCGGAGGAACCATTCTGGGAACCAATAATACCTCAACATCTTCTTTGCCTCTCTCGATTGTTAAAATAACTTCTTCTCCCCTGTGCTCATCGGTAAATTCTTGCGTTTCTTTTACCTTATCAACCGACAGCCAGGAATCTCCTGCCTGCAATCCTCTGATTATGTCGCCGGGTTTTATCCCGGCAGTTTCCGCCGGAGAGCCAGGGGCAACCGCTGCTATCTGAACCTCGGGAGGAGTAACAAAAGGGCCTTCTTCCTCATCGGAAATCGCCTGAGAAGCGCCGACGCTAAAAACAATCGTCAGCAGGATAATGCCCACTACCCAGAATGAAACCACTCCTGCCAGAAGAATTACGGCTCTTTGCCAAACCGGAACATTTTCTAACTTCCGGTAGTTTTCTTTGCCGGCCTGATTGTCGCCGCCCTCCACGCTGGGAATCTTAACGAAAGCTCCGAAAGGCAGAAGGTTCAGAGAGTATACGGTTTCACCGATTTTCTTACCGAATAAGCGCGGCGGCAGACCCACCCCGAATTCTTCAACCTCAACACCGAACCTCTTGGCAGCAATAAAATGACCGAATTCATGAATGACCAGCAGGGCAATGATGCTGAAAAAAGCTATTAAAATCGTGATTATCATATTATTCTAATATTTCTTCTTTTTTCCTTAATCCCAAATTCTCTATCTTCTTGTTGTATTCGTCAACCAACTCCTGGAGCTCTTCTTTGGCGCGGAATTTGTCGTCCTCCCTGACCTCTCCTTGCTTTGTTTTTTCCTGAATTTCATTCCAGGCCTCCTCCCTCCACTTTCTTATGGTTTGACGGAACTGCTCTTCCTTCTCGGAAATCATCCGGGTCAGATTCTTTCTGTATTCTTCGTTCAGAGACGGCAAATTAATTCTGATGACGTCCTTGTCCACAATGGGATTGGCTCCTATTCCGGTCTTCTCTAAAGCATGAACGATTCCTTCAAGGTAAGATTTGTCCCAGGGCTGGATTAAAATTTGCCTTGATTCGGGAGTGGAGATTGCCGCCAGTTGTTTTATGGGAAACTTCTGGCCGAAACATTCAGCAACTACATCCTCCACCAGGGAAGGCGTTGCCCTGCTGGTGCGGACTTTACTCAATTCTTTTTCCAGAAAAGCTACTACCTTATCCATCTCCGGTTTGATTTTTTGAACTATTGTTTTGTAATCTTCCATAAAATTAAAGTTCCAGCATCAACATTTCCAGGGCCAGCCTGGGATTGACATTGGTGCCTGACATTAAAGAGTTGGTCTTTTGAAGAAAATTAAGTATTTCTCTCAGTTTTATTGTCGACTGCTGATTGCTCACTGCCTTTATTAATTTTTCCCTGAAGTATAACGTCCAGGCATCCAAGGTTTCTCTTGTTTTCTGGACGTCTTCCGACAATTCCTTGGCGTAGCGGAAACGGAAAGCCAGGTCAGTTTTGGAAATTTTTTCAACTTCCTTTATCTTATCGTGAAAAATATTCATTCTTTGCGGATCTGAAACGAAATCGAGGGCTATGCCGGGCCTGCCGACAGAAACCCTGCAAATCTCTTCTTGATCCCTTTCCGAAACTTGCTGTTTTTTAAGATAATTTTTAATTTCTTTATTGTCCACCGGATAGAATTTGATTGTTTGGGCTCTGGAAACAATGGTCGGAAAAAGCTCCTGGATCTTATCGGTAATTAGGATCAAGAGAGCATTCCCCCTAGGTTCTTCCAAGGTTTTCAAAAGACAAGTTTGGGCCTCCTGATTCATCAGATGAGCGTTATCTATTATCGCTGCTTTCATTCCGGCCGAACCTGATTTAAAAGAAAGTCTCCAAATTAAATCCTTTATCTGGGAAATCTTGATCTCCTTTGTCTGAGGCTCAACCAGAACAAAATCCGGATGATTCTTGATATCCTGCTTAAAAAGCAGGGAAATCCATTCCAGGGCCAGCGTTCTTTTGCCAAGCTTCTCGGGACCAGAAAACAAATAAGCGTGAGAAAAACTGGCAGTTTCTGCCGCTTTCTTTAAAAAATTACACTGTTTTTGATGACCTATTATCATAAACAATTCCCAATGTCATTTTTTAGACATAATGCTCTTCTTGTAGACATCAAGATTTTCCAGGACTACGCCGGTTCCCTTGGCCACGCACAATAACGGGTCTTCTGCAAGAAAACAAGGGACTCCTGTTTCCTGCGAGATTCGTTCGGCAATATTCCTTAACAAAGCCCCTCCTCCGGACATAACCATGCCTTTGTCAATTATGTCAGCGGACAGTTCGGGGGGCGTATCTCTCAAAACCGCCTTAATTACGTGGATGATTTCTCCCAGGATATCATGGATTGCTTCTGAAACCTCGTTGGAAGAAATTTTAATGGTCCGAGGCAACCCGGAAATCAAATCTCTTCCCCTTATTTCCATGATTTTTGCTTCCTTTTCCGGTAAAGCTGTTCCGATTTTGACTTTTATCTCTTCCGAAGTTTGCTCCCCCACCGCTAAATTATATTTCTTCTTAATATAATCAGAAATAGCTAAATCCATTTTGTCACCGCCAACTCTCACCGAATTGCAGGTAACTATTCCGCCCAAGGAAATCACGGCTATTTCGGAAGTGCCGCCGCCGATATCAACAATCATATTGCCCGAGCATGAATTAATGGGTATGCCAGCGCCAATGGCAGCTAAAATAGGCTCTTTGACTAAATACACCTGTTTGGCTCCAGCGTTTAAAGAGGCTTCGATCACCGCCCTTCTCTCCGTAGAAGTAATACCGGCCGGCACCCCTATCATTAACTCCGGTTTTAAAAACCGCCAGAAACCGCTGACTTTGTCTATAAAATACTTGAGCATTGCCTGGGTTACCCGAAAGTCAGCAATTACCCCGTCTTTTAGGGGTCGGTAAACCCTGATGGAATCCGGGGTTCGGCCGGTCATAGTCTTTGCATCTTCACCTATTGCCAGGATCCTGTTTTCCTCAAGAGCTACGGCAACTACCGAAGGCTCCTGCAAAACAACCCCTTTGCCAGGAAGGAAAACCAAGGAATTGCAAGTTCCCAAATCAATGCCAATTTTTTTCGTCATAGCAATATCAGATTACCTTATTTTTTAAGCTTTGGCAATCCCATTCTTGCTGATAAACAAACCAATATTACGAAAATTCCGCCGAAAATGAACAATGACGGATATCCCAGAAAACCAATAATTAGGCCTGAAACGAAGGCTCCCAAGGCCACGCCCAACGGAGAAAAAATGGTGTCAATGGCACTAGCCTCTTCCGGCTCCGTCATAAAATTTCTGGAAATCAATCCAGAACGACCGGAATTGGAGATCAGAGAACCAGCAGACCTGGCAAGATTAATCAACAGAACGCTTAAAAAGCTTAGAAAAGGGGCTGCCAAGCCGAGAACGACCGAAAATAAACCGGCAACCAATCCGCCCTGAAAAACATTTTTTCCGCCGCTGGTCTTCTCCAAATGTTTAATGAGCAGAAGGGACAGCGGCAAAAACAAAACGGAAAAAACTGATATAAAAATTAAAATCAATTCCTGAGACCAAGCCAGCTGGTCTTTTAAAAACAAAATGAAAAAAGCGCGGTAAAAACCGGCCAGGAGCAAAACCGAAAAAGAAACTAGAAGAACGGGCAAAACGGTTTTTCTCTTTAAGGAAGGGAAAATCTTTTTGTAGTTGTTTTTGGAATCTTCCAGCCTGAATCCGTCGTCCACCAAAGGTTTTGCCGGTTTTCTTAATTTGATAAAGCAAAAAACAGAAGTTGAAATATGGACAATCAGACTGAATGCAAAAACTCCGGCAAAGCCGAATTTCCAGATGAAAAGAGCGCCGACTATCGGGGCTATGGCATCTGCATAAAAAGGAGCGGAATAGAACCAACAAAAAGAACGATCCGAATTATCCAGAGGATAACCCATCAAAATTGACCGGATGGAAACAAAAAACAAAGATGCGGAAATTCCCAACAAAATCTGCCAGAAATAAAAGGCAAGTATACCCAGATCGGTCTGAGGGATAATCAAAATCATGCCCAAAGCATAAACAGCATAACCCAGAACCCCAAGACCTGCCAGTATCGCCGGATTAATTTTATGATTCAAATGTCCGGCAACCGGAGCAAAAAGAGAAAGAGGCAGGTAAATCAGCAAATAAGAATAACCTACCTCGGGCAGAGAAAGACCCTTGGCTACCAAAAACAAGGGAAAATATAAAGAGAAAGTCTTATAACCGAACATTAAAAAAAGATGGACCACGGTCGCATCTCTCGTAATTTTTTCAATTTTCGGAAAAGAAAACATATTGGATTATTTTAGCAAAAAAAATAGCGCCCAGCCAGACAAAGTCATGACTGAGCGCTTTGTTTCGGGCAATAGACGTCTTTTGACGTCAGATGCCTGTCAACTTTTTTGTCGCCCCCTCGATATGAGGCGTTGCGCTCTGACCGCTTCCCTTCTCAAAATCCTTGTAGAGGCCGATGGCAGCAACGTAATCAAGCCTAGCCTCCTCGGTACGACCCAGTTCCTTCAGAGCATCGCCCCGGTTTTGTTTACCGTGGCCTGCCGTCCGATAGTCATTCTTCCACAGGGCCGTAACGTAGACTTTTTCGCAGATCTCAATGGCCTGCTTAAAGTCTTTGGCCCAACGGCAAAGGATGCTCCGAGTATTCCAGACAGAGGGTTCTGCCGGAAATTCCCTTACGGCACGATCGCTTACTTCCCAAGCCTTCTCTTTCTCTCCCAGGATCCAAAGCGGTAAGGGCAGCCCGTTAAAAGCAGAAAGCCTCCTTTTCCCGTCCGAGCTCTCTTTTAGAACGAACTCAAACGCGTTACGCGAGAAATTAAGCATTTCCTGCTTTTTTTCTTCCGGACCCTTGATGCCCATATAGTAGAAGCACCATCCCCTGATCCGGACAGCCTCGGCCGTCTCCTCTCTGTTGGTCAGATTAACCATTTTCTCGCCGATCAAACTGACGGCTTCTGACCATTTTCCCTCATCGTAGAGTTTCTGGGCTTCCTCCAGAAATTTCACCATTATAGAACCTCCTTTTCCTATTCGATTGTTAAAATCACTATAATACAAATCTTTGATTTTGTCAATCATTTATTAATTCTTATTTTTATTGTATAATAAAACTTAGCGATTAAATACCCTTGCTTCCAATAGGCGATGAAGGACAAGCCTTCATCTTCATCTGCGCTTCCACATATATATTATTAAATAGATGAATGGAAGCTTGATAAATGACTAAAAGAACGAGAACAATTATATTCCTGACCTGCTTTTTGCTGTTTGCCTTGATTGCTCCTTCGGCGGTTTTATACTCCCAGGGATACAGGATTGATTTGGAAAACAGAAAGTTTACCCAAACCGGAGGCCTCTTTATCAAAGCCGCACCAAAACAGGCTGATGTTTACATTGACGGAAAGCTTGAAAAAAGGACTGATTTTTTCTTCGGCTCGGTCTTAATTGAGAATCTTTTGCCCAATAAATACCACGTAGAAATCAAAAAAGAAGGATATCATTCCTGGGAAAAAGCACTGGAAATAAAGGAAAGACAAGTGCAGGAAGTTAAGAACGCGATCTTATTTCCGCAAAACGTTAATTTTAACGTTTTATCCAGTCAGGTGGAAAGATTGTGGTTTTCTCCGGACCAGAGAAAGATGATAACGCAGGAAGAAGAGAAGCTAGGCTGGGCTTTAAAACTTTACGATTTGGATAAAAATATAAAAAGCCGGTTAACGGCCAAAGAAGACATTTTCCTTGAAGAAAGCGAGCTGGTTGATTTAAACTTTTCCGCAGATTCAAAAAGGATTGATCTGGAAATAGCTGCAAAAGAGAGAATCAGATATTTTGTTCTGGAATTGGACAAGATAACGCCTGTTCCGACCGAAACGACTGATCCTCAGCCTGCGATAGAGAACGCTGTTGTCTATCAACGAATTAATAATGACATCTATTATCTGGATGAATCTGGCCGGCTTTTTAAAAACGGCGCAGAGCTGACATCACAGCCCTTTCCCATAAAGCAAGAAACCAAATATGTTCTGAGCGTTTTTCAGAACTACGTCTTCTTGCAGGAAACGGACACCCTGTATAAATTCAACAACGATTCAAAAAGCTTTGAGATTTTTTTCGACAGGATAGAATCGCTGAAAATTTCCCCTGACAATAAAAAATTGGTCTATTTTTCGGAACACGAAATCTGGATTCTCTTTCTTAATGACAAAAATGATCCGCCCCAGAAAAAATCCGGAGAAAAAACTTTCCTGATGCGCCTGTCGGAAAAGATAACTGACGTTTTCTGGATGAATGACAATTATCTGATTTTTGCTGCCGGAGACGTCATTAAAATCAGCGAGATAGATGACAGAGATAAGCTGAATGTTGCAGATATCTTCGAGATAAAAAAACTTCCTGAAAACGGAAGTCTTATAGAAATGTTTTGGAACCAGTCAGACAAAAAGCTGTACCTCCTGAAAGAAAAATCCTTATACAGTTCCGACGTTCTTCTCCCCTAGCTGCACCCTCTTTTTAAAATCATTCCATTTTACCTCTCCACCGTTGGTCATGCCGCAAACTTCCTTAAACTGGCAATATCTGCACTGCCAGTTATTGGGATAGTCTGAAAGCCGCTGCGGAATGATTTCCGAATCAATTTTCTCTTTGAGATCTTTGAGGGAAGCTAAAAGATTCAGCGCTCTTTTTTTGTCGTAGACTATAATGAATTCTTTCAATTCCTGATTGTCTTTATTCACGTAAAGAAGTATTCCTTTGGGAATTTTAAAATAATGCAAATACAACTGAAGCTGATCAATGTTTTCTTCTTTAGGGTCGGTTAAACTTCTGAAGATCATGCTGTTCATGCTTTTAATATCCAGAACGTACATGTCTCTTCCGGTGCTGATGATGGCGTCTGCCCGGCCTGAAACCAATTCCTGGGGAGGGATATTCACTTCTGAGGCCACCACATGGATTTCTCTGACGCTTAAAAGAGGCTTCATGATCAGCTGATGGATATGGTCGCCGTGGTCGAACAGCCGCAGAATATTGGCCTCAATGTCCTTTCTGGGAACGTTTTTAAACTTAAAAAAAATCGCCCTGGCGCACCTGCCTGCGTCAGTAATATAAAAATGGTGCTGTTCCTTGTCCTTCTGCTTGTCCAGATAAAACTGGTCAATGAGTTCTTTTAACATTGGTGGGATGAATCTTTGATTCATCGAACACATTGAGTGCTATCGTTTTGCCCACTGCGGTGCACGCCTGGCTCTTTTCAGGCCGAACTTCTTCCTCTCGCGCATTCTCGGGTCTCTTTTCAGGTAACCTGCGCCTTTGAGCTTTTTCCTGGAATCGGCATTAAACAAAACCAGGGCCCGGGCTGCTCCGTGCCTGATGGCTCCCGCTTGAGAAGTCATGCCGCCGCCGCTTACCCGTACCGAAACTTTAAACTGTTCTAAACAATCCATCAGATCAAGAGGAGACTGAGCGATCTTTTGGAGCTCTGTCATGGGAAAATAATCAGCCAAAGTCTTTCCGTTGACCGAAAAACCCTTCTCCTTTTGAGATATAAGACGGACTCTGGCAATGGCGGTTTTTCTTCTTCCTATGCCTTCAAAGTATTTTTCTTTCTGATCCTTGACTGTCTTTTTTACCGCCAAAGATGACTGCGCCTTTTTTTCTATCTTTGCCCCGCTGCTGCGGAGTTTGGTTTTTGATTTTTCTTTTTTTACTGGTTTGGTTTTCACCATGGGACTGTATCGGATTAACCTATTTTTAATCTTTTAATCATCTCTGATCTTAATTTGTTCTTGGGCAGCATGCCAAAGACCGCCTTTTTGAAGACATCTGCCGGATCTTTAGCCAACAGCTTTTCCAAGGTTATCTCTTTCAATCCGCCCAGATATCCGGAATGGCTGTAGTATTTTTTCTGCGCCAATTTCTTTCCGGTAAATTTCATCTTATCAACATTCTTAATGATGACTATATCGCCTATGTCCTTATAGGGAGCGAAGTCAGTTTTTTGCTTTCCCCTTAAAAGCAAAGCCACCTCAGCCGCCAATCTGCCGAGCACCTTTCCCGTAGCGTCAATTGTATGAGTTTCTCTCTGCATGGTTATTTTACCAATTCTATAATTGCCATTTTGGCTCCGTTAATTTTTCTCTGACCCAGTTTAATTATTCTCGTATAGCCGCCTTTTCTTTCCTTGTATCTGGGAGCTATTTCGTTAAACAATTTTTTAACTGTTTTGGGAGTGAACAATCCAGCCGATAGTCTCCGAGAATGCAAAGAACCTGTTCTGGCTCGAGTTATCTGCTTCTCGAGAAAGCTTGAAACCTCCTTGGCTTTAGCCTGAGTGGTCTTGATTTTCTCCTTCGATATCAAGGAAGAAGCCAGGGAGACCATTAAAGCCTTTCTTTGACTGCTTTTTCTATTCAGTTTTCTTCCTTTTTTTCTTTTCCTCATATAGCGAGCCCGCCCTGGGCAGGTGAAGCTGAAGATGAGAATAAAATTCTCATCGCCTATTTATTTCTTCGATTTTTTAACCTTAGACACTTTCTTCTTTTTAGGAGCTACCTTCTTTGCTTGCGCTGCCTTTTTCCTGGCTGCCGGTTTCTTCTCAGCGGCAGGTTTTGCTTCCGAAACCGTCTTTAGCTTCAATGTCTCTGAGAACAAAGAAAAGTGATTTATCAGTGTCTCGCAGGACTGCAGGACAGCGTCTTCCGGAGCCATGGTTCCGTCTGTTTCCACCTCCAAAAACAACCTGTCGAAGTCAGTCCTCTCTCCCACTCTCATATTTTCTATTTTATAGCTGATTCTTCTTATCGGTGTGAATATGGCGTCAACCGGAATGGCTCCGATCTCTAGCTTTTCTTTTTGCCTGCTGCTTCTGAAGGAGTAACCGATACCTTTTTCAATCTGGATTTCCATCTCAAGCTCGGCGGATTTCGAAGTCAAAGTGGCGATATGGCAATTTTTATTCACCAATTCCACTTGCGAGGGAAGAGAGAAATCTGAACCCTTGATCTCTTTTGCTCCTTTTACTTTAAGGGTTGCTTTCTGCGGCTCGGAAACAAGCAGCTTGAATCTTAATTGTTTCAGATTCAGCATTATCGTGATCACGTCTTCCAAGACTCCGGGAATCGTCGAAAATTCATGGGAGATACCTTTAATTTTCATTTGGGTAACGGCAGCGCCCTCTAGCGAGGACAGCAATACTCTTCTCAAAGAATTTCCTACGGTAATGCCGTAACCAGGATACAATGCCTCTAGCTCGAAAACGGCTTTGTTCCCTTCTTTTTTAACGATTTTTGGCGGATTGGGTAAAGATAACATATTATTTTGAATAAAATTCGAATATGGAAGAGATTTCTGCCGGCGGGGCAGCTTCTTCCAAATTTGGCGAACCTATGACCTTTCCCTCCAACTCTTTGGCTGATAATTCCAGCCAGGACGGAGGATTATGTTTTGCTAATTGAGGGCTGACCTTCTGAAAAATTGTTTTTTTAGCCGAACCCGGCTTTACGTTAATCTTATCACCTTTCTTCACCAGATAGCTGGGAATGTCAATGGGCTTGTTGTTTATCGTAAAGTGACCATGGGAAACCATCTGGCGGGCGGCAGTTCTCGAGGGGGCAAACCCCAGCCTGAAAACTACGTTATCCAGACGATTCTCCAGAATCCCAATCAAAGCAGTTCCGGCATCGGCAACCTTGCCTCTGGCCTTTAAGATTCCTCTAACGTATTTCTGAAATTGTTTTTCTTCCAGGCCATACCATTTCTTCAATTTCTGCTTTTCTCTCAACTCCTTGCCGTATTCGGAAAGATTCTTCGTCCTCTTTTTGGCCTTAGGACCGGGCGAATAAGGCTTCCTTACCATGGCGCATTTTGGCGACAAGCATCTTTCTCCCCTTAAGAAGAGTTTTACTCCGGCCCGACGACAATTTTTACATTTGGAATTAGAACCTTGCATAGATTTAAACCCTCCTTGCTTTTGGCGGACGACAGCCGTTGTGAGGCACCGGAGTCGTGTCTTTTATTGAAAGAATTTGTAATCCTCTGGCAGCCAGAGACCTGATTGCTGACTCCCGACCAGAACCGATTCCCTTAACTAAAACTTCTATCTTTTCAATACCGATCTTTTGGGCGATCTGAGCAACTGCCTCAGCCACTTTGGAAGCGGCAAAAGGCGTTGCTTTTTTAGTTCCCTTAAAACCGATGGACCCTGAACTCACCCAACCCAAAACGCTCCCCTTAAGGTCGGCCAAGGTGATAATGGTGTTATTGTACGAAGAAAAAATATAAACCCTTCCTTCTTTGATTTTTATCGTAGTCCCCTTAACCTCTTTCTTTGCTTTTGCTTCTACTTTTTCTCTTTCTTTTAATAATTCTTCTTCGCTTTGCTGGATGATGCGTTTTTTACCCATAATGGTAATGCGTAGTTTATCGCTTCGCTGACTAGACCCCCGATAAGGGAAGTCCAAAGATTATTACTAGGTTGGTGTGGTAGCCGGCTTACGTCCGGAACCTACGGTTTTCCTTACATTTCCCCGAATGGTACGATTATTGGTTTTGGTCCTCTGGCCTCTCACGGGCAATCCTTTCATATGACGAATCCCCCTCCAGGTTCCCACGTCCTTTAATCTTTTAATGTTCGTCATTATCTCTCTCTTGAGTTCGCCTTCCACTTTATGGCTTTTTTCAATGATGTCTTTCAGCGTGGCAACCTCTTGCGAGCTTAATTCCTCTGCCTTCTTAATCGGGTCAACGCCCGCCTTCTCCAGAATTTTTCTGCTCAAAGAACGACCTATTCCGTAGATATAAGTTAACGATACTTCTATTTGTTTTTTTTCGGGGATATTAACCCCTGCAATTCTCGGCATTTTTGATTAATTAACCCTGGCGTTGTTTATGTTTCGGATTTTTTTTGCAAATAACGTAAACTCGCCCTCTTCTCCGAACGATTTTACAATCCTTGCAAATTTTTTTTACCGACGCTCTGACTTTCATAAATCAAGCTTCTATTCCTAAGTTATATTATATATGTGGAAGCGCAGATGAAGATGAGGGTTTATCCCTCATCGCCTATTTCCCTCTGTAGACGATCCTTCCTCTCTTTGTGTCGTAGGGGCTCAATTCCACCGTAACATTGTCCCCGGGCAAAATCTTTATCCTGAACATTCTCAACTTTCCTGCCAAATGGCAAAGAATCTCTTGCCCGTCTTCTAGCCGCACCTTAAAATGCGTACTGGGCAAAGCCTCAATAATAGTGCCCATTTTTCTTAAATTTTGATTATCCATTTAACCAGTAGACAATTTGTTAGTTTATCAGAATCCGTATAATTAGTCAATGTTTATACTGACCTTGATTTTATCGAGATCCTCCGGCACCTTTCCGACCCAGAATGGCCAAAATCTGACATTGGCCTTGGTGATATTCGGCTGGCTTTCTAGAAACAATTTGGTTTCAAGCAATGATTTACCGGAAAGAGCGTTTTTAAAACCGCCTACGTCAACCTCCGAATAAGTTTTGGCGGAAATGTTTAAAAAAAGAACGGCCTCACCTGACTCCGAATCTATCGTCTGCAGAGCATAATCTATCCTCAGGCTGTCCTCATGAAGCTTGTATCCCTGGGAAGCCTGGGAAACGACCAAGTCTTTGGCAAAACTCCGAAGATCTTCCTTCTGGAATAACAAAGTCTGGCAACTTGCCTTGATCTGGAATTTAAATTCTTCTAATTCTTCACCAACAGTAGCTAAAGGTAATTTTTCGCTAATTTCAATCAGGGATTCGTTCGGGAAATAATAATACTTTGAAGAAATCTCCTCAAGCTGCAATTCCCTCGCCAATAATTCTTTGCACTCTTTCTCAACCTGTTTTGACAAGAACTCCTCGGCTTTGTCAAAATCTTCTTTCGTTACCACAGCTCTCTCTTCCCTAAGGCCTCCGGTCATCGGTTCAAAAGACCTGCCGTAAAACTTGGTGTACTTGTCGGTGCCTGCAAATCCAGGAATGGAAAAAATTGATGAACCGATATTATAGTCTGGTCCAGGCTGGTCTGCCACAACTTCAATGTCTACTTCTCCTGGAATCAATTTCCCTCCATCATACGTTCCCCCGGGAATGGTAACCATAACCGGAGTCCTGAATACTTTCCCTTCGGCTGAAACAAAGCGAGTAATAGCAATCAAGACCTGCGGAGAAGTAGAATAAGCATTATAAACTCTTAAAATCCCTTTTGCCTTTTCTTCCTTCAAAACCTTACCGGAAGACGTAAAAACACTAGTAATCTGCTTTTCCTTTTGAAAAACCTGGGCAGGTATTACCTTAGACAGAGCATCGACCTGCTTGGCCTCTTTGCTAATGGTTAATTCTTTTTCCAAGTTCAAAACTTCAGTTTCCGGCCAAAGGTCTATTTCGGCTTTTGACAAGGTCAAATAACCGAAAATTCCCAATAAGATTAACAGAACCAAAAAGAAAATCAAACCTTTTCCGGTCCTTGCCGTTTTTTTATGCGGGATTTCTTTAATCTGCACCCTTTCTTCAAACTTATCTTCCTGGAGATCGGCAACCGACTCTTTCGGCGGCAAGATGTCTATCACTTTTTTATTCGGCATAGGTCAATAAAAAATTATTTTTCATTTTCATCTTCGTCTGCTACGCAGACTCGCTATATAAATTTTAGCAAAAATTTATCTATTGTAAAACGGCCTTAATTCTCCGGACACCGGCTGAAGAAGATTCTTCTTTCACAATTTTAAAGAAACCCAACTCTGAAGTCCTGCCAACATGAGGGCCGGCGCAAATCTCTTTTGAGAAGCCCTCAACCGCGTAAACCGTTACCCTCTCGGGATATTTCTCCCTGAAGAAAGCTAGGGCTCCGGACTCCAAAGCCTCTTGATAGCTCATCTCTCTTTTATCAACCTTCAAATCTTCTTTGATTTTTTGATTGACCAAATCCTCGACCTGTTTGATTTCTTCCGCCGTCATTTTCTGCGAATGGGAAAAATCAAACCTTAACCTCTGAGAGGTGATATCCGAACCCATCTGCTTGACATGCTCGCCTAAAACCCTCCTTAAGGCCGCGTGGAGCAGGTGGGTGGCGGTATGAAGCTTGGGAGAAAACTCTCCCCCACCGCCGAATTTACTTTCTGCGCCAACCTTAGAAATTTCCTGATGTTTTTTAAATAAAGAAAAAAACTCCTCTCGATCTTTTATCTTTTTTCCTTTCTCAGCGATTATTTCTTCTGTCATTTCCAGCGGGAAACCGTGTGTTTGGTAAATATCAAAAGCAGCTGCACCTGTCGGTCCCGACTCAAATGCAATCATTTTATCAACTTTTTTCAACCCTGCCTCCAGGGTTTTTTCAAATTTTTTTTCTTCTTGCCGAATTACCGTTAAGATATCGACTTCTCGGGATGCAATTTCCGGATAAACGTCTTTATAGATTTCAATCACTTGCTGAGCCAAGGGAACCAAAAACTCTTCAGCCAAGCCAAACAGCTTGCCATGGCGGATGGCTCTTCTCAAGATCCTCCTCAAGATATATCCTCTTTCCGCGTTTGAGGGAAGCATGCCCTCGGAAATCAGAAAAACCGCTCCCCTTACATGATCGCTGATGATTCTTACCGCTCTTTCGTTGGGCCCTGATTGTCCAGAAAGAAAACTGGGAATCTTTTTAACGATCGGCTCAAATAAATCAGTACTATAAACTGAATCTTTCTGTTGCATTATCATGGCTAATCTTTCCAAGCCCATCCCGGTATCCACTCCTTTTTGATCCAAGGGCGTTAATTTTCCATTCTTATCCTGATAATATTCGTTAAACACCAGATTCCAGACCTCAACGCCGCGAATATGTATTTCCGTAGTCGGACCGCAAGGACCCTCCAGGCCCGTAGGACCCCAGAAATTGTCTTCTCTCCCGTGCTTTCTGATTTGGCTCTCCGGAACTCCCAGTTTTTCCCAGACATCCATTGACTCCCTGTCTTCCGGAACCTGTTTATCTCCTTTAAATATCGTAAAAACTGCGTCCCTAACAGGAAGCTTTAACTCCTTAAAAAGAAAATCAAAAGCAGATAAAATCGCTTCCTCTTTGAAATATCCTCCGAAAGAAAAATTGCCCAGCATTTCAAGGAAAGTCAGATGGCTTTCGTCGCCAATTTCCTCGATGTCAGAAGTTCGGAAGCACTTTTGAGAGCTGGCGACATTCCGGCCGTAAGGAGATTTTTCTCCCAGATAATAAGGCTTGAATTGCTGCATCCCGGCGGTAGTGAAAAGAACCGAAGGATCTGTCGGAATAAGTGAACTTGAGGACACTATTTGGTGCCCCCGTTTTTCAAAAAAATTCAGAAACCTGTTTCTTAATTCACTTGAGTTCATTTTCTTATTAGGAAAACCTGTCGGCAACCGAAGAAGCCGCAAAAGATTCTGGTTTTATTTTCGGCTCAAAGCCGTTTCCCTTAATCAAGCCCGTAACTTCCTTGATCATGTCTTTCGTCTTGCCGTTTTCCCCGACATCGGCATGAATGTAGCGGAACTGAAAACGTAATTTTTCTCTGCCAAAATCCCTGATTCTTCCTTCAAATTTTTCTTTAAGGTATAAAGCCATCTGGCAGGAAAGGAAAACCTCTTCCAGAATCCTCTGTTTGTAGTTGTAGAATTTCCTTCCCTGACAAACGATTCTTTTTAAAAAAAATCTTCCGCCCTCTCCCACCCTTAAAACCACTACTGCCAAGGGGAAATGAGGCTCTTCGCTGGAAGAAGAATCGCAGCCGACTATGATATCGTAGAACTTCTCCGGCTTTTCACAAATATAGCTGATCAGTTCGTCGGCAATCCTTTCGGTTTTCACTTTTCCCTTGGTCGGACTATAAAAATGACCGTCCAGAATCTTGTCCATACAAGAGCCATCTTATCAGTTTTTTCCTGCTTTTTCAACGTTGTTAACGGTCTGCAAAAATTGTTCGTGGTTCAGAGAAACGCCGCCGATAAGCAGTCCCTGGAAGCCAGCTTTCAAAATATAGTCTGCCGCATTTTGAGGATTAACGCTGCCGCCATACAGAACCTGAGGAACTCTTATCAGCTTTCTCATCTTTCCTGCCTTTTCAATACTGCATGGTTTTCCCGTGCCTATGGCAAAAAGCGGCTCGTAAGCGACAATAACCTTTCCCGAAACACCTTTTAGTTCTTTTTTCAGCTGAGACAGGTTATCAATGCATAAAATCGGTTTTAAGCCTGCGGCTAAGACTGCTTTTATCTTTTTATTTATCATTTCCCCGGTCTCTCCCTGGTATTTTCTCCTTTCCGAATGGCCGATAATTACATACTGGCAGCCGCTATTTTTCAGCATTACCGGGCTGATTTCACCGGTAAAAGCTCCCTTTTCCTGCCAGAAACAGTCTTGAGCTCCCATATGCAACCCATATTTAGCACTGGTAAGTTGTAGGATATAAAGAAACGGAGGGCAGATGATAACTTCCGTCCTTTTGACGTTTCGCATCCCCTTGGCCAGCGAACTAAAAAGCTTCCCGGCTTCGGCCAAGGTCTGCGGATTCATTTTCCAATTGGCTACGATTAACGGCTTCATTTACCGAGCCTGCGAAGCAGGCGAAGGTGGAGATGAAAATTTATCTTCATCGACTATCTTTACATCTTTCTTAAATATTCAGCGGCTTTTTCCGGCTCAATGGTTGAAATTTCCATTCTGGTGCCTATTTCAAAGCCGGCCCAGGTTGAAGTCTTGGGCAATATGGTCCAGTGCCAATGATAATGAGGATGCTCCTTGCCGTCAGAAGGGGCGGAATGCAGATAAAAATTATAGTCAGGATTATTCAAGCCCTTATAGAGCTTGCCTAAAGCTTTCTGGAAAGCTTCCGCCAAACTCCATTTTTCTTCCTCGCTAATTCTTTCGAAATAAGAGAGGTGACCTTTGGGAGAAACGATTACCTGAAAAGCTGATTTTGAAGCAAAGGGGCAAACGGCCATGAAATCTTTATTTTCAAAAATGATTCTTTTTTTGACCTTCAACTCCCATTTATTCATCTGGCAATAAATGCATTCTCTATTTTTTTTATGGTATTTTTCCGAGCTGGAAAGGGCTTTTTCTAAATCAATGTCAATTAAGGGGGTGGTAATTATCTGGGAATGCGGATGAAAAATCGAAGCTCCTGCTCTTGGCCCGTGATTGTGAAAAATTGAAATGTGGTTGACGAAATTCTTATCCATCAATCCCAGGTATCTTTTTTGATAAACGTCGAAAACTTCTTTCATCTGTTCAACCTTAAATTGGCCTAAAGATTTATAATGATCTCGGGTGACTACTACTTCATGAAATCCTGCGGCATTCATTTTTTCATAAAACGGCCCTTCTCTTTTTCTCCCCAATTCAGGATAAGGAATAAAGGCAGGGAACTTATTGGGGATGGAAACAGTTGTCCAATCTTGAGGAATTTTTCCTTCAAAAGGAATCTCCTTGCCCTTGGAAAAAATAATTGTGGGAGCTTCCTGGCTGCCAATTCGGCAAAAAGGGCATTGTTCTTTTGGAGACTCCTCTTCCTTACCCTTCTCCTTCTTGAAAGTTTCCGGTCTTCTGGCCCGGCCCGTGGCAATTACCACCCAGTCCCTTGAAGCCAAATCAAAACGCAGCTCGGAAGGGAATTTCTTTTTGAAGTCCTTAGTCATAGAAACCCTTGATCGTGTTTATTCTGATTTTAATCAAATCTAAAGCCATACTTAAAATGCTTTTAAATTTAACCTTGCTCTCAAGATCATTTTTCCAGTAAACGGGAATTTCTTTCATTTTATACCCCATTTTTTGGGCAATAACTAGAATTTCCGGATCAAAAGCGAACCGGGAAATTCGGCATTTCGGAAAAATCTCTTCTGTCGCTTTCTTGCTGAAACATTTAAATCCGCACTGGGTATCCTCAATCCCCCAAAGGCCAATGATCAGCTTTCTGTACAATTTGAAACCCTCTCCCAGAATCATATTTCTTATCCAGGGTTGGGGAGGATCCAAAACCGCCCCATTAATGTCTCTTGAGCCGATTACCACATCATACCCTCCTTCTCCTCCTCCCTCTTTAAAATACGGCCACATTTTTTCAATCTGATCAAGGGAAGTGGAATTATCGGCATCAGCAAACAGCCTGTAATCCCCTTCTGCTTCCAGCATGCCGAAACGAACCGCAAAACCCTTGCCTTGATTGTTTTCATAACCTGTGATTTTTAAATTTTTAATCGTGGGGATCAGAGATCTGCCGATTTCCACCGTTTTATCTCTGGAACCGTCGTTAACGACTAAAATTTCGTAATCGTAATTTTGCTTCCTTAAATATTTATCAATTTCCGCCAGGGTCTTGGGCAGTCTCTTTTCTTCGTTATAAGCAGGGATGACAACTGAGAGATGCATATTAAATTATTCTACCACGGTTAAAACTTTTGCTCCATTCTTCAGAACGGCAATGGTATGCTCAAAATGGCAGGACAGGGAACCGTCCTTGGTCTCATAGCCGAAACCGTCTTTTGATTTTTTAATGCGCCAGTCTCCGGCAGTCAGCATGGGCTCCAGGCAAAGGACCATCCCTTCTTTTATTTTTATTTTTTCGTCTTCGGTCTCCTCATTAAAAAAAACCGAGTTCAAAATCTGAGGGGGCTCGTGCACCTTTTTGCCGATTCCGTGTCCGCAAAGCTCGTGAATAATATTATACCCTTCTCTTTCTGCGTATTCCTGGATAGCCCGGCTGATATCGCGGATGCAATTTCCCGGCCTTACTTTCTTAATCCCCGCTTCCAGCGTTTTTTTGGTCACCTCAATCAGTCTTTTCACTGAAGGACTGACTTTACCAACGGGCAAAGTCGTTGCCATATCGGTATGAAAACCCTTGTAATAAACGCCCAGATCAAGAGAAAAGATGTCCCCTTCCCTGAGAACTCTTTTTGAGGGAACCGCATGAACTATCTCTTCGTTCACCGAGGTGCAAAGGCAGGCAGGAAAATCTTCGTACCCCTTGAAAGAACATTTTCCTCCGGATTTAAAAATGAGCTCTTCTGCGAGCTCGTCCAATTCTTCTGTAGTGATTCCCGGTCTAACCTTATTCTCCAGTTCTTTCATGATTCCTGCCAGAATCTTCCCGCCCTCGGCCATCATTTCGATCTCCCCGGGAGTTTTGATTTTAACCATGATTTTACTTTACCGTCCTCAAAACATCCTTAAAAACATCGGCCACCGACTGCTCGCCGTTTATTTTTCTGATTCTCAGGCCTTGTTCTTTGAAATAATCAATCATGGGCATGGTCCTTTCTTTAAACTCTTTTATTTTATTCTCAATCACCTGCCGGCTTCTGTCTTCGCGGAAAACAAGGTTAGAGCCGTCAAACGGACACTTCTTCAGTTTTGCCGTTTCTTTCGTATACAGAATGGAATGACGCATTAATTCGCAGATTCTCCTGTGGCTATTCCTCCAAATGGAAACCTCAGCTTTCTGTTCAATCAAAATTATTTCTATGTTTTTTGCTCCGTAAAGTTTTTTTATCAAAGGCACTATCTCTTTAGCCTCGTAAAGGGTTTTGGGAGAGCCAGAAAAGACTATTCCCTTGCCCTCTTTCGCCAATTTTTTTATTCCGTCCTTCACCCAAAAAGCAATCAAAGGAGGACTCATCCATTTTCCGGCTTTTCTTAATTTCTTTTCTTCCGAAAGAAAATATTTCTCCTTGCCCACCCTGACAAAATCACCGCTTTTGGCGAAAGCCAGATTCTTTTCGATGATTTCACTCGTTTCAAAATGATAGAGGTCGAATCTCTCCATCAAAAGCTCTGCCTGAGTTCCCTTGCCCGAACCCGGAGGACCCATCAGAATTATGACCGATGTTTTTGCCATAGATTTAAAATGTTTCGTATTCCCTCATTTGCAATTGGGCCTTGACTTGACGCATTACGTCCAAAACAACGGAAACTACGATTAACAAAGCGGTCCCGCCGATCATGAACTGAAAAACCATAATGCCGGTTATCCCGCCGATAATCGTAGGCATCACCGCAATTGCTCCCAAAAACAAGGCGCCAACCAGCAAAACCCTGTTCAGGATAAAATACATGAAATTGGCCGTACTCTCGCCTGGCCTGATTCCGGGAACGAATCCGCCCATTTTCTGCAGATTGGTTGAAATGGCCTTGGGATCAAAGGTGACTGCGGTATAAAAATAAGTGAAAAGAACAACCAGGCCAAAATATAGACTACCGTAAAACCAGGGATTTTCAAAGGCCCTGCCTATGCTCTGGGCCGCTGATCCCACCACTCCGCCAGCTCCCCCCAGAAAATTAGCTATCATTCCCGGGAAAAGCATGATTGACAAGGCGAAAATAATCGGGATTACGCCTGCCGGATTGATGTTCAGAGGCAGATAAGTTGACGCTCCTCCGTACATTTTGTTTCCCCTTACCCTCTTGGCGTAAGAAACAGGGATATTGCGCCTGCCTTCATTGATCAGCACTACGCTGGCCGTAATGACCAAGGCCATGGCGAAAAAAAACAAATAAGAAGGAATCTTGGCCGGATCCCAGGTAAGCAGCACCTGCCTGACATTGTTGGGGATATCGGCAACGATTCCGGCGAAAATCAGCAATGAGACGCCGTTGCCTATTCCTTTTTCCGAAATCAACTCTCCCAGCCACATTAAGAAAACCGTACCGGCTGTAATCGTTAAAATGGAAGTGGCAATCAGTTCTGCGGAAATAGACTCAATAATCCCCTGCTGCTGAAAAAGATTTAACATGGCATAGCCCTGGAGAAACCCAAAAGGAATGGTCAGGACTCTTCCGTATTGATTGAATTTCCTCCTGCCCTGCTCTCCTTCCTCTTTGTACAATCTGTTCAGGGCGGGAAATATCATTGTCAGCAACTGCATGACGATGACGGCCGTGATATAAGGCCCCAATCCCAGCATTACGATTGAAAGATTGTCCAGAGCTCCTCCGGTAAACAGGTTTAAAAGTCCGAAAAGCTGATTGGACTCGAAAAATTCTCTCATTCTTTCGGATGAAATTCCGGGAATCGGAATGTTGGCCATCAGCCTGAAGATGGCGAAAACTCCGAGAACGAAGAGAACTTTGTTCCTTAAGTCCGGGATTTTGAATATTTGAATGAATTTTCCTAGCATATCTCGCCGCCGGCTTTTTCAATTTTTTCTTTTGCTTGTTTGGAAACCGAACACCCCTCGACCGTCAAAGCCTTTTTAATTTCCCCCTTTCCCAGAATTTTAATCTTAGGATTTCTTCCCGACATTTTGGAAACCAGGCCCTTGTCGAGCAATACCTTGACGTTTACCTTCTCTCCCGCTTTGAATTCTTTTTCTAACGTTTCCAAATTCAAGACGGAGGCCTTCTTTAACCCCTGGCTGCTTTCTTTTGTCTTTTGCCTGTAACCCCTCAGCTTGGGATATCTCTTAATCAGTTCTCTGATTATCGGCTGAAGCTTTCTTCCGGCTCGTGATTTCTGTCCTTTTATCCCGCGACCGGAAAAAGTCCCTCTTTTTCCTCCGCGACCGACTCTCTTTCTTTCTTTTAATTTATGTTTTGGGTGTAATTCGTGTAATTCCATAAATTTAACTGCGGGCGATGAAGTTTGCCCCTTCGGGTTTGCCTTCATCTTTACCTTCGCTTTCGCTTGATTTATGAATTGGTTTTATAGTTGATGCAGCTCCATATGATGCATTATCTCTTAATTTTAGTTTTTTCAATGCCTTTATCACGGCCTGGGCATTATTGAGTTTGTTGCCTGTCCTGCCCAATATCTTGGAAGAAATGTTTTTTATTCCCGCCAAAGAGCAGATAACCCTGACCACCCCGCCTGCCACCAGACCTCTTCCTCTTCTTTGCGGTTTTAAAATGACATCAGCCGCACCGAATTTGGCATGGATCTCATGCGGAATGGTATTCTCCACAATGGGAATTTCAATTAAATTTTTCCTGGCCAATCTGGTAGCTTTCTCCACTGCCTGCGCCACATCCAGCCCTTTTGACACGCCCACTCCCACTTTTCCCTGCTTGTTGCCGATAATAATCACTGCCCGGAATCTGAGACGCTTTCCCCCGGCAGTAACTCTCGTTACCCTGGCTAAATCCAAAAGCTTTGATTCAAACTCATCCTTTGGCCTTTCAATTGTATTTCTTCCTCTTATCATAATATAGCGAACTTTAATTTAGTTAATTAAAACTTAAGCCCTCCCTCTCTTGCTCCCTCGGCCACGGCCTTGACCCTGCCGTGATATCCGTAGCCGCCCCTGTCAAAAACCACTTTCTCAATTTTAGAATTCTTCGCTTTTTCTGCGATTAATTTTCCCACCTCTCTGGCCTTTTCAACCTTTGTCTGGCTGGCGACGGGAACCCCTTTCTCATCTTTACCTTTGCTTTTTGCAGAAGCTGTCTTTTTAAGCTTTGAGTCGCTGGCAGCAAAAAGAACCTTGCCCTTTTCGTCGTCCATCAATTGAGCGTAAATGTGCTTGCCCGACCTGAAAACGCAAAGACGGGGCCTGATGGCGGTCCCCATAATCTTTGCCCTAATTCTTTTATGGCGCATTTGCCTTTCTTCTCTTTTGATTTCCATGTTTTTATTTGCCAGCTGTCGCTGCCACCTTCTTTCCGACTTTTCGCCTGACTATCTCTCCCGCATACTTTATCCCTTTTCCCTTATAGGGTTCGGTGGGTTTTGTTTTTCTTATGATTGCTGAGAATTGACCGACCAGCTCTTTATCAATTCCCGAAACGATAATAACGTTTTTTTCTACCGAGATTTTCAACCCTTCCGGAATTCTTAATTTTACCGGATGGCTGAAACCGACGTTCAGCACGAACTGGTCCCCGGACACTTCCGCTTTAAACCCGATGCCTTCAATCTCCAGCCTCTTCTCAAAACCGGAAGACACTCCCTCAATCATATTGGAAATCAGCATCCTGTTCAGACCCCAAAGAGATTTTACCAGTTTTAATTTTTCTTTTCCTTGCTGGGGAGAAAGAGAAATTTTATCACCTTCCATTCCAATCTCAATTTCAGGCCGGAACTCCCGCGAAGCTTCTCCTTTGGGACCCTTAACCGTCACTTTGCTGCCTTCTACTTTGACGTCTACGCCTTGAGGTATTAATATTGGTTTTTTGCCTACTCTTGACATGATCTTTTATTATTTACCTTATTACCAAATTTCGCAGAGCACCTCTCCGCCCATCTTTTGTTTTTTCGCCTCCCTGTCCGCCATAAGCCCTTTGGAAGTGGAGAGTATGGCCATTCCGTAACCATCCCTAACTTTCTTTATCTGGGATGAGGTAAGATAAATTCTCTGACCTGGCTTTGAAATCCGCCTTATGCCTAAAATCGCCGGGGTCTTGTCGTGGTATTTCAAAACAATCTCCATGGTTTTCCTTGCTTTTCTTCCCTTTTTTTCAACTTTCTCCACGAAGCCCTTTTCTTCCAGAATCTTGGCGATTTCGTATTTTAGATTAGAAAAAGGCATCTCTACCGTCAGATGACCGACGACTTGGGCATTCTTTATTCTGTTTAACATGTCTGCGATGGGATCAGTCATAATATTTTACCAGCTACTTTTCTTAACTCCCGGTATTAACCCCTGATTGGCTAATTCCCTGAAACAGATGCGGCAGAGGCCGAACTTTCTCATATATGCTCTTTTTCTTCCGCATCTAAAACAACGTCTGACTGTTCGACTTTTAAATTTTGGCTTTTTGATTGATTTTGCTATTTGAGATTTGGTTGCCATACGATTATTTTTGAATGGGGAAACCCAATAACTTGAATAATTCCAATGCTTCTTCCTTGCTCTTTGCCGTGGTGGTAACGGTAATTTCCAAACCGAAAATATTTCTTGCTTTCTCCGGCAAAATCTCGGGAAAAACAATGTGTTCTTTAACGCCGATGGTTAAATTGCCCTGCCTGTCAACGGAGTCAGGAGAAATTCCCTTAAAATCCCTTGTCCGCGGCAAAACGAGATGGATAAGCCGCTCCAGAAAATCAGTCATTCTTCCCCCTCTTAAACTGACTTTAGCTCCAATGGCCATGCCCTGGCGAATCTTAAAACCGGAAATCGCTTTCTTGGCATACGTTTTCACCGCCTTTTGCCCGCATATCAAACCAAGATTTTCCAGAACATAATCGGCAATCTTCTTCTGTTCATCGTTCGTGCCAGAGGCTGCCTGTCTGCCGTAACCGGAATTGACGATCACTTTCTCTATTTTGGGAACCGCCATTACGCTCTTGTAACCGAACTTTTCCTTCATGGCGGGAATCACTTCTTTTTTATATTTTTCGCTTAAAGTTATCATAAATCTAAAACGCTAAATTTCTTCACCGCATTTTTTGCAAATCCTGTATTTTTTCCCGTCAACAACTTTACGTCCCAATCTTGTCGGCTTGCCGCATTTGGGACAAACCAATTTCGTATTGGAAACGGAAACGGGAGCCGGCAGATTAATGATCTGCCCCTTCTCTCCTGTTTTTCGGGGTTTTCTGTGCTTTTTCTTGAAATTAACTCCTTCCACCATTACCCTGGCTGTTTTCGGGAAAACCTGCAAAATTGCTCCCCTTTTCCCCCGGTCCTTGCCGGAAATTATTAAAACTGTGTCACCTTTTTTAACTTTCATCAGATTAATTCAGTTGCCAGATTAGCTATTTTTTCAAAACCTTTTTCCTTAATTTCTCTCGGCAGGGGTCCGGTGATTCTTCCTCCCTTAGGATCATTGGTTTTGCCTTCCAGAATCACGACCGCATTTTCATCGAATCTGATGTAGGTGCCGTCCGCCCTGCGGAAATTATTTTTTTGACGCACGATTAATGCCCTGACGACGTCGTGTTTTTTAACTATTCTTCTCGGCTCGGCTTCCTTTACCGTAGCCACGATAACATCGCCGATCTTGGCAAATCGTTTCTTGGTTCCGCCTAAAACATGGAAGCACTGGATCATTTTTGCTCCGGTATTGTCTACGACTTTTAACATTGTTCTTGGCTGAATCATGCTTTTTTAATCACTTTCCACGTCTTATCTTTTGATAAAGGTAAACACTCTTCAATAACGACCCTATCTCCTGTCTTATATTCTTCGGATTCCACGTGCGCCTTGTAATTCTTATGAACCTTGAATCTTCTCTTATATTTGGCGTGCTCCTTGATTCTTTCAACCTTAACCACGACCGTCTTTTGCATTTTATCCGAAATAATTGTTCCTGTTAATTGCTTCTTTGGCATATGATTATTATTTCTCGGACGAAGAAAGCTTCGTCTTTAACAAAGTTAATGTCTGGGCGATTTCTTTCTTGATTTTACGAATCTCCCTGACGTTTTTCACTTTTCCTGCTGCTAAATCAAACCTCAGCTGCCTCAATTTTTCCCGATCATCCTGTAAAATCTTGTCTGCTTCTTCTTTCGTTTTTTTTCTTAATTCTTCAAGCTTCATATTATCGTTTGATGAATTTTGTCTTTACGGGTAATTTGTCTGCGGCCTTACTGAAAGCCTCCCGCACCGTTTCTTCTTTTATTCCGTCCAATTCAAAAATGATTCTGCCAGGCTTTATGGGGAAAACGTAATGATCCACGCTGCCTTTACCGCCGCCCATGGGCACCTCGGTTCCTTTCTTCGTCACTGGCTTATCCGGAAAGATTCTGATCCAAAGCTTTCCTCCTTTCTTGAGATATCTGAGGATGGCCCGACGCGCCGCCTCAATCTGTCTGGCGGTAACCCAACAGGTGTTCAAAGACATCAAACCGAAAGACCCGAAGGCAAGCTCGCCACCCCGCGTTTCTTTCCCCCTGGAAATTCCTTTCCGCCACTTTCTGTGTTTTACTTTTTTGGGCATTAAAATAGCCATATCCTTTAATCAAATTTTTCTCCTTTGTATATCCAAACCTTGATGCCAATCGTCCCATAAGTACAATAAGCCTGATCCTGAATGAAATCAATATCAGCCCTCAGGGTTTGGCGCGGCAGCCTTCCTTTCTGCAGCCATTCCCTTCTGGCGATTTCCGCTCCGTTCAATCTGCCCGAAAGCTCTATTCTTGCTCCCTTGACCTGCCTGGAAGACATTATTTTATCCAAAGCCTGTTTCATAACTCTTCTGAAAAGAACTCTTTTCTCTATCTGCTGGGCCATGTATTGAGCTGATAATGCCGCGGAAGCCCAGACGTCTTTGATTTCCCTGATTTCTATTTTAATCTCCTTTTTAGCTTCTTTGCTCTTAATGACCTTTTTCTCCAATGCCTTTTTCAATTCTTCAATACCGCTTCCCCCGCGGCCGATGATCAGCCCCGGACGGGCTGAGGAGATAATCACATTCAACTTTCCGGGAAACCTTTCAATTTCAACTTTCTCCACTCCGAATTTGGCAAATTTCTTTTTAAGAAAATCTCTGATCCTGAAATCCTCCTCCAAATATTGAGGGAATTTTTTCTGGTCCAACCAGCGGGAATCCCAGCTGCTTAATTCTTTTAACCGATATGCTTTTGGATGAACTTTGTGTGCCATATTTTAGAAAGCTTTACGTCTGAATATTCTTTTTGCGCCCCTTTCCGCTTTTGGTTTGTAAACTTCCTGCCCTGGCTTGGGTTTCTCTGCCTTTGGCTTTGCCTGGCTTTCAGATTCAGCTTTGGTTATTTTCTCAGGAACAATTTCAGCTTTTTCGATTCCTGCGGTTTTTCCGGCTTTTTTCGTTTTCTTTTTCGTTTTCACTTTTTCCTCCAGAACAAGGGTGATGTGGGAAGTTTTCTTCTGGATTTCGTAAGCCTGACCGTGCGCGCGAGGACGCCACCTTTTATATTTGGACCCCTCGTCCACGGCAATCTTGAAAATATATAAATTTTCAGGTTCCAGCTGGAAATTATTAACAGCCGAGTTAACTGCCTGATTCAGAAGTTTAAGAATGGGCAAAGACCCTTTTTTAACGGTAAAACCCAGAACGGTTTGCGCTTCCTTAACGTTTTTCCCCCTGACCAAATCGGCCAGCAATCTGACTTTTCTCGGGGCTATTCTTAAATAACTTAATTTTGCAGAAACTTTCATGTTTTATTTTACTCCGTTTTTCCGGCTTCTTTCTCGGTTGCCTTTGATTCCAATTCTCTTTGCATTTTGCCGCCGTGTCTTCCGAATTTGGTCGTTGAGGCGAATTCGCCGAGCTTATGACCGACCATGTTTTCCGAAACCTTCACGGTAACAAACTCTTTGCCGTTATGAACGCCAAAGACAAAGCCGACCATCTCTGGTGCAATAATGCAAGACCTTGACCAAGTTTTAACAACTTCGCCTGGTTTTGCTTTCTTCATTTTCTCCAATAATCTTTCGTCAACGTATGGACCCTTTTTTAAACTTCTTGCCATATATTTATTTTCTCTTCTTTACTCTTCTTTGAACGATTAATTTATCAGTCCACTTCTTTTTTCTGGTTTTTACTCCAAGGGCATGTTTGCCCCAGGGGGTTTTTGGATATTTCATGCCGACAGGAGACCTTCCTTCTCCTCCGCCGTGGGGATGATCGGGAGGATTCATGGCCACCCCTCTGACACTGGGCCTTCTGCCCTTGAGCCTTGAACTCCCTGCCTTACCCACCTTTACGAATCTGTGCTCAGGAAAAGAAACTTGGCCTATGGAAGCGTAACAATCGCTCAAGATTTTTCTTATTTCAGAAGAAGGAAAGACCAAATGGGTATATTTTCCCTCATGAGCCGCAACCTTGGCCGAAGTGCCTGCTCCCCTGATCATTCTCCCGCCGCGACCGGGATCAATTTCAATATTGTAAACCTGCGTTCCTACCGGAATATTTTTTAATTTCATTCTGTTTCCAGTTTTTATTTCGGCTTCTTCTGCGCAAATTATTGCATCCCCTATTTTTAAATCGTGGGGAAGAATCTGATATCTTTTTTCCCCGTTTTCATATTCCAAAAGACAAATAAAAGAGGTCCGATTCGGATCGTATTCAATGGCCTTAACAATGGCTTTCCTGCCTAATTTGTCTTGGCTAAAGTCAATCATCCTGTAAAGCCGTTTGACGCCGCCGCCTTTATGGCGAACGGTAATTCTGCCCGAAGATGCCCTGCCTGCTCTTCTTTTCAAAGAAATCAATAATTTTCTTTCGGGCTTCTTTTTGGTTAATAATTTATATTTTTTCATGGATTATTAGCGCGGAAGCAATTCAATCTTCTGCCCTTTTTTTATCCTGACAATGGCTTTTTTGTAACCGGGCTTCATCCCCTGTATTTTGCCTAACCTTTTTTTCTTTCTGTGTACGTTAATGATTTTTACCGAAACCACATTAACCCCGTAGGTGTTTTCTATCACTTTTTTCAATTCTGTCTTGTTGGCTCTCGGGAAAACCCTGAAAGAGTATTGGTCGCTGACAGTCAAATCAGTGGCCTTCTCGGTAACGTGCGGAGTCCTCAAAACGCGGTAGCTCTGATCAACTTTAGCTCCGCTCCTGGTTTTTGCAGCCTTGACCTCCTGAGGTTTTCCAACCTTGCTTTCTTCCGGTTTTCTTCTCTGGCTCTTTGCCAAAGGTTTCTTTTTAAAAAGATTAAACGGTGCCATGATATTAATGCTTAACTGGTTGCTGCCCGCGGTTTTCCTGTTTTCTCCGGTACGGAAGCCGACAAATCTTCCTGATCATCCTCCAAGGGCTGTTTTGTAAATGTTTCTTTTATTATTTTTATCGCCTCTTTGGGCATTACCAAACACTTGAAAGAAAGCAGGTCCAGAAGATTCAAATCCTTGGCTTGAACCGCTTTTATCTCGGGAATGTTTCTGGCCGCTATTATTATATTCTTGTCCATCGCAGGAAGAATCAGCAGAGACTTCTTTTCTTTGCAGGGAAGCTTTTTGAATATTTCCGAAATTTCTCTTGTCTTGGCCTTATCTAATTTTATCTTATCCAAAAGAATTAATAAATTGTCCTTGGCTTTTGCCGAAAGAACCATCAACAAAGCTTTTCTCTTCATTTTCCTGTTTATCTTTTTCTTAAAAACTCTGTCTTTCGTTGGTCCGAAAGTGACGCCACCGCCCTTCCATATGGGAGAACGCCGCGAGCCATGACGGGCCCTGCCGGTTCCTTTTTGACGCCACGGCTTTCTTCCGCCGCCCCTGACCTCAGACCTGTCTTTTGCATGAGCTGTCGCCTTCCTCTGATTGGCCATGAGCGACAATGCCGCCTGATAAATCAAATCCGGACTCAGAGAAACGCCGAAAACGTCCTTGGGCAATAAGGTTGTTCCTATTTTCTCTCCCTTTTGATTGTAAACATCGACTTTCATATGCCAATTATCTTCTGATTTCCAATAACGTTCCCTTGGCTCCCGGCAAAGCTCCCCTTATTGCCAGCAGATTATTTTCTTTATCAACCTTAATAATTTTTAAATTCTTGACCGTCGTTCTGTCTCCCCCCGTGCGGCCCGGCATTTTTCTTCCCTTTATCACTCTTTCCGGAAAAGAAGTCCCGACAGACCCCAAGGTTCGATGCTCGTGTTTCACTCCATGGGTGGCATTTCTCCCGGAAAATCCCCATCTCTTTACCGCGCCCTGAAAACCTTTTCCCTTGGAAACTCCGGAAATTTTAACCTTATCCCCTTCCTTAAAAATGGAAACGTCAATAATCGAGCCCACTTTAATGGGCGAAGATGGAGATGAGGATTTATCCTCATTGACAATAAATTCCCTGATTATTTCAAATTCTTTTCCCTTTTCCGTTTTCTTTATCTTTCTTGTTTTTTTCACGAAACCCATCTGAAAAGATTCGTAACCGTCTTTCTCTTTCGTCTTCACCTGTAAAATCTGGCATGGGCCCGCCTCAACCAAAGTCGCGGGAATTCGATCACCCTTTTCGTCAAAAATCTGACTCATCCCTATTTTTTTACCTAAAATGAATGCCATATAAGTCTAATGAAATACCGGGCTCCACACCCGGCATCTGTAGGAAAAACTGGTTCTGTGAAGCAAAACTATTTTTTGAAATTATTATCCGCCATAAAAAATATGACTTACATTTTAATTTCGATATCCACTCCGGCCGGCAAATTCAGGCTCATCAAACTGTCAATTACTTTCTGATTGGGATTTAAGATGTCAATCAATCTTTTATGCACCCTCATCTCGAACTGCTCTCTTGCATCTTTATGGATGAAAGAAGACCTGTTCACGGTATACTTATTGGTCTCGGTGGGCAGAGGTACGGGGCCGGATATTTCCGCCCCGTGTCTTAAAACCACTTCGATAATCTGGCGAACGGAATTATCAATCACTTTGTGATCAAAAGCTCGTAACTTTATCCTGATTTTAGGTTTTATTTCCTCAATTACTTCTGCTTTTTTCTTAGCCATCTTGTGTGGTGGGTA
>Ga0265297_10001097_pt1 | contig 67001 bp, 64 predicted proteins | sample Munlanlwell13791_FD_192502 | JGI IMG/M metagenome (GOLD analysis project Ga0265297, IMG submission 192502) | Leachate microbial communities from a municipal landfill in Southern Ontario, Canada - Leachate well 137-91 | ecosystem: Engineered > Solid waste > Landfill > Unclassified | place... | reverse complement strand
GTTAGCGTTTTATCTTTATAAATTATTCTCGATCTTAAATTAGCTAACAGTTCTCTTTTCTCGCCAACGGTTCCTTCTTTCAGAATGTACTTGGCAAAGTTTCGTATATCAGTATCTTGATTGTTTTTAATCTTTTCTGTTGCTCCAAGAACTGACCTTTGAAAAATATTAAATCTTGCTATTTCATCTTCCAGCTTTTGTCTCATTCCTAATTCATTAATATTTACTTTATCTAATATTTTTAGTAGCTCAGTTATTAAATCTTCTTCTCGTATGTAGTGATTTTTACAGTTTCTGTCTCTCGCTCTGCTACATGAGTAGTAGATATATTTTGCGTGTGTTCCATCTTTCAGTTGTTTCCATTTTTCTTCGGCAGATATTCCACTTCCGCAATATCCGCAGGTGAATAGTTTGGTAAAGGCGAACTCTTTATTTTCTCGCTGAATATTATCTCGTTTAAGTTGCGCTTGAGCTTTTTCAAATAATTCCTGAGTTATTATCGGCACATGTTTACCTTGATACCAATTGCCACTACCTTTTGGCGATTCAAAAGTTCCGTAATAGAAATGATTATCTAATATTCTATATATTCCGCTCAGCGTTAAAGGTTTGTTTCCTCGAGTATAGAAATTTAATTCGTGCCGTAACCAGTTATATAATTTCCTGCCCGAGTAATGTTCGTATGCTACTTTTTCAAACATTTTCTTAATTGTTGGTGCACGTTGTTGGTCAATAATTACCTGACATTTTTTATCCATCAGATTTTGATTCAGATATCCGAGAGGCGCAACGCCCGGCCATAATCCCATTTCTACTCTTGTTCGTAGTCCGCGTTTTACGTTTACGCCTCTGTTATCATTCTCAAGTTTGGCTTGTGATCCAAGAATCATCAGCAAGAATTTTTCATTTGGGTTGTTACCAAATCTCTGTCCGAACGTTCGTATGTCCAAAAGAGCGCCCGAGTCCATAAGATCTACAATTTTTCCTAAATCGCCAGCATTCCTTGAAATACGATCCGGCGCCCAAGTGAGAATACCATTAAATTTACCCTGTTTTAATTCTTCAATAATCTCATTGAAGACTGGCCGTTGTCCAGTTTCTTTAGCTGAGTGCGATTCTCGCTTCATTGTTACTACTTCTAAATTCTCTCTTTCAGCCAATTGAAGCATCTCTTTGATTTGGCTATCGATAGAAAGGACTTGTCGTTCCTCTGATTCTGTTGATTTCCTCGCGTAAAGACAATATTTAATTTTCGTTGGAACTATTGTTTTGCCCGTAGTCCCCATGGGCATTTGCGCTGTATTCATATACTTAATGAATGACGCAACCTATTTCGAGAGTCAAGAGCGTCCCATGTAGGCAAACTGTCGATAAATTATCTTGTGGTATTGTCCATTATTACTACATCATCGGATTATCATAAGGATCAAAATGCTCCTCTTCTTCCTCTTCTGTGTCGTAATCATAAAAACCTGAATCATTATTTATTTTGCTCTCAATTATAGAGGCGTAACGATGAACATCGGCAGCATGAGATGTCCAATTATGATACGGAACTTCTCTAAACATATTTTTCTTATCATCCCATTCTCGTTTATATTCCGAAATGGCATTAATCCACAACGCGCAATTGTTTTCATCAACCATTAACATATTAAACGCGAATTTACCCATCTGAATGCCTTCATCAACTCCAAGTCTAGAATCAATAACGCTAAAGGATATACCAAGATCTTTAGCATAATCAATTCTCGTTTTTCCTGTACTTGTTTCTCTGGTGTTGATATCATGAGGTGCGAAATGTTTTCCGTAATTATATTCTTTTTGTTTCACCGCAAAAACTGCTTGATTAATTCCATCATTTTCAGTCCCTTGCCAGTAATCAATCATATGCAACATTGCTCCGACGCGTTGATAAAATCCGATTGCCATAGCTGGACCCACGCCTATATCCCACACAGTATGCACTTTAAATTCTTTTCTCCAAGGAACCATGCCTATGCGATTATTATCTCTCAACATCGCCAATTCCACTGCATAAACCGCACCCTTAGTCGAAGCATTAAATGAGCAATAAAGCTCTTGCATAAATTCCTCGTGCGACATTGTTCTTCTGGAATTTTCTATCTCTTTCTGGCTAATGGTTCCTGTATCATCTGCCGTAAGATGGCAAGTAAACCATTCGCTATCATTCTTGTGAGTCTCATATAATAGATAGAATTCATTTCTGCCCTTTGGCGTTCCAATCCAAATACCATATCCTCCGTTATCAATAAGCGTTGGCCTGATTACTTCAGTAAAAATATTACTCGGTTGCATACCATATTCATCGAATACAACTCCACTCAAACCAATTCCTCTTAATCGATCAGGGTTTTCTGCGCCATATAGTGTTATTTTTGACCCGCCAGGAAATTCTACTGATAATTCCGATTCTTTACATTTTACTCCTGGAAATCTCGTATATCTTTTCAAAATACTCCATCCGGCGCTTTTGGCCATCTTATAGGTTGGGGCAATATACGCATAGTTGGTGCCAGGATTTTTTATTGCACTAAATATAAGATAATTTAGGGCTGCGGTTGTTTTGCCTGCACGTCGATGCACAACAAGCACCATCCAACGTTTATCGGTCTCATGAAATGGAATTGCCCAATTTCGTGGCCGATATAGACTTAAAGATTTTTTGTCCATAAGTTTAATGTTTTTGGTTATGATTAAACTCAACGTCTAGTGGCGTACTTATTTCGACCTTTGTTTTGTTATACTTCGGATGACACTTATTAAGACGATAAAGAACCGCCGGCCAGTATTTTTCTTTTATTAACAACAACAACTGATGTTCGCTCATGTCATTAATAAATTCATCACCCTCAGCTATGGCATCTTCAACGGCCTTAGCAAATTCCGGATCTTCATTCCGCCACCGATAATAAGTGGCTTTCCCGACTCCAGCTTTTTCGCACGCCAACAACTGAATTGGGTATTTTTTCAGTTGTTCAAGTAAAATCTCTTTTTCTTTTACTTGTCTTGCTTTAATTGTTTTTCGTTTTTTAGCGTTGTTCATATAATTTTCTTGGCTTTTTTGCCAGTTAATTTTTCCCAGCGGTATTTTATTACCTCTGTATATACTGGCGATTTCTCCATTACATAACATCGTCGTTTCATTTTTTCTGCCGCGATTAAAGTGCTTCCCGACCCACCAAACGGTTCAACAATTAAATCATCGCGCTTGGTTAAGACTTTAATATATGGAATCAAAATCTCAATTGGCTTCGTGCCAAATACAACTCCTTGTCCGGAGTGTTTAGCATCTTCGGCGCGAAACTCGACGAAATCGCTTGGACAATATTTCTTCCCGCCCTGATATCCTTCCCACTGTGGCTTACCACTTGTTGCGTAAAGTGCTGTCTCATACTCGTTCTGTAATAGTTCTTCTTCTGGCTCAATGTTAACCTGTTTATTTTTGGAACTTCCGACTAACGCAAAATCATATTTGTTGAAGAATTTGTACTTTGCAGAAAATCCTTGAGAGCGATTCGGCAAATGCCAGATAATCATATTTCGTACACGCCATCGTTTTTCAATTTCTGTCCAAATATGCGGAGCATTCTTCCAATACTCAAACACAATAATGCTGAAATCTTCTTTTGCAACAGTTTTTATATTCGTCATCCACTGTTCGGTAAAATTATCTGGCAATTCATCTGTTTCAAGATACCGACGATCACGTTTGTAACCGAATCCTTTTTTTGTATTACCACGTCGCTTAATGCCCTGGAGGTATGCGAGCAAATAAGGAGGATCAGTGAACGACATATCTGCCTTTTCTCTATTCATGAGCTTCAAGATATCTTTTTTAACAGTAGAATCTCCACACATTAAGCGATGTGGTCCAAGCTGATACACGTCGCCTTTCTTTACATTAATCTTTTTGATATCAAGCTTGGCGAGTTCTTTCTCTAGATCAAATTCTTCTGCTACATCTTCGACTGCAAATATGTTATCCAGTTCTTCTGACGCAAATCCGATATCTGCCAAAAACGATTCCTTAAAATTGGTTAGCAGGTCCCAATCAAACTCTCCGGTATTTTTATTTAGTCGGATATTTAATTCTTTTTCTTTTTCAATATCAGAAATGTTCAAATACACAACAGGAATCTCTTTGAATTTTAACTCTTTAGCTGCCCGCAATCTCATGTGACCACCGATTACAATATTCTTTCTGTTTGATGCAATGTTTACAATTATTGGATCAACTATTTGGAACCGTTTTATGCTTTTTTTTAGCTGTTCCATTGATTCTTTACTAATTTTCCGAGGATTATATTCGGATGGTTTAAGTTCGTTTATTGGAACGTAAATAATGTTTAATTTATTGTTTTGCATGTTTTTTGTGGCGATTATTAATTTTTATTTTTTTATACTGATTAATATCGACCGGGGCTTTTAGGGGCACACATTAATCAGTGGAACGCAAAACGAGGAACGCATTTGTGCGTTCCTCGTATGATTAAAATGGAAAAATCCAGAAGTTAAACCACAAAGATACGCATTGCAATGCAATGTTTTAATGATTTAACTTCCGGATTTTTACGAGCGATCTTCACTCAAGAATGTTGGGTCACTTCTGTTGTTCTGATCTGATTTTGTGAGCACATTCACTCACAAAGTAGTAAATACTGAGCTATGCGACAGAAGGTTGAATAAACCTCGAAAAGTTTTTGGATCTATTTTGTTTTTAATGCTCTATTTTAATGTTAACAAATTTTATTAAAATGTCAAGTCCAACATTACGCCTAACAGCCCATAATGAGTCAACCTGTCGGTAACTCGACTTCGCAAAGCCATTAAAATGAGCTAACATGAGATTGATGTAGAAATCAATTTAAGTTATAATTTAATTAACAATTAAATAGCTTATAAGCAGATCTAAACCATTTAGAGAAATCTGATGGCATGATCCAAAAACGTTCAACACAGAAAGCTCTTAGTCAGAGCACGTGTTGAACGTCATATCAGGAAACTGATATGGGTCCCGCAAGGGATCGCTGGCTAGGAGCTTTGTGTTTCTCGCCAATAATAATTAAAATCTATACAAAAACATGGGAAAATTAACAAATAAACTTAATCTCAAAATACCAACATTTCTAAGGTGGATATTGTTTATTCCCGTTACTTTAATAATTTATAAAATTATTACCTTCGTAGTTTATCTCGGGGTTACTTTTTTGTTTCATTTTCTGGGCACACTGCATTGGTATCTCTTAATAATAATTCTGTTTCCTGCCGTTATCCTGCTAATAATTATTGCTGGTGGTATATGGGCTTGTTTCTATCTGGGGCTATCTCTCAGTCCTAATAAATTATTGTGCTGGCTACTCTCTGCGTGGCTTATATTCTCAGCGATTTCAACTATTCATGGATACTGCTCACCAATCCCGCAGCAAGGTATTGATATTTCAATGCCCTGTTGGGCATATGTGATATTGCAAGCATATATTATTATCAGCTTAATAATGGCTGCCATTGTTAGTGGAAAAAATATTTCAAATAGAGAAGATAATAAAAATCAGGTAAAATAAATCTATGAAGCTTTATTTTGACATTGATGGAGTTCTTATCGCACAAGGACGGAAACCGGCTAATTATGTAGCCGAGTTTCTTAAAATAGCCACAGAAAAGCACGATTGTTATTGGCTTACAACTCATTGCAAAGATAATTCCGAAGCTTCAATCGCAATGGATCATATCAAAGACGTCTTGCCAGCAGAAGCCATTTCTTATTGCGAACGGATTAAGCCTACAGAATGGTCTCTTAAAAAAATCGAAGCAATTGATCTTGATTCTGATTTTCTTTGGTTTGATGATGTCTCATTCGATTTTGAAAATGAGGTCTTGGCACAACACAATAAATCCAGCAGTTTTGTGCTGGTTGATTTAATAAACAACCCCGATCAATTAAAAGAGTTGATTGAGTTATTATAAGTCTGTAAAGACGATTCGTGGTAATTAAGGGCCCATTTATTGGGCTTTTTTATTTGTCCATTCGTGGGCTGGAAAAAACAGAAAAAAAGAGCTATGATAAAGATAAAGTAATGAATGATTTAATCAAATAAAAATATGCCAAAAATTAAGGATATCCCAAAAATAGATCGCCCAAGAGAAAAGTTTCTCCAAAAAGGAGCCGATGCTCTTTCAAAAAGTGATCTTTTGGCAATTCTTTTGGGGAGTGGCATAAAAGGCAAAAATGTTAGACAGCTTGCAGAAAATATTATTAAAAAATTTGGCAAGAATTTTTTAAATATAACCGTTGATGATTTATTGGAGATTTCGGGGATTGGTCAGGCTAAGGCGCTACAAATTGTCTCCGCAATCTCTTTGGTAAAAAGATTTTATGCGGAAGAAAAATCAAATGAAATTATTATCAAGAATTCCCAAGATGTTTTATCACTCACATGCGACCTAAGAGATAAAAAAAAAGAACATTTGATCTGCCTATATCTTAATGCAAGAAGTTCTCTGCTCAAGAAAGAAATTATTAGTGTGGGCCTATTAGATAAAACATTACTTCATCCGAGAGAAATATTCTACCCGGCAACAGAATTAAGCGCCGCCAGCGTAATTCTAGTACACAATCATCCATCGGGTGATTCTTCGCCCAGTGAGAAAGATATCCAAATTGTTGAAAAAATAGCACAAGCCGGAGAAATAATGGGAATACCTGTTATCGATTTTATTATTGTCTCCGAAAATGAACATTATAGTTTTTCTGAAAAATTAAAAAATCAAAACAATAGTCTAGATTATGTCGCCGATGGAATACAAGGTACGCTTTTTGCAATGCTTAAAACCGAGAAGCCGGCATATGAAGTAACTGCCGAAAAAATTCAAGAAAATTATTTTTATATTCCACAAGTAAAGAAAAATTATTTTCAATTACAAAATCGCCGATATATTGGCAGCAAACACAAACTCATTGAATGGATCTTCTCTGTAATTAATAAAGAATGTAAAAATGGTAATTCCTTTGCTGACATCTTTGCTGGAACTGGTGTGGTTTCTGCTGTTGCGGCCAGGCATTATGATAAAATCATCCTCAACGATTTTTTATATTCTAATCATGCTGTTTATCGAGCCTTCTTTGGTAACGAACAATGGGACAAAAATAAGATCGAAAATATCATCAAGGATTATAACAATATTGACGGTAATAATCTAGAAAATAATTATTTTTCTACTAATTTTGGCGGCAAATATTTTAGTTACAACTCAGCCAAGATTATTGGGTTCATCAGGGAAAACATAGAAGAGAATAGAAGCAATTTAACAGACAAGGAATACTACATTCTTATCGCATCATTATTATATTCGATTGATAAGATCGCTAATACCGTTGGCCATTATGATGCATATTTCAAAAAGGACCATATAAAGGACGAATTTTTTATGAGGCCAATAGATCCAATTGAGGCAAAAAGTGTCGCCATTTTCAAAGAAGATACGAACCTTCTGGCCAAAAAAATAAAGGCTGATATCGTTTATATTGATCCGCCATACAATTCAAGACAATATAGTCGTTTCTATCATGTTTTAGAGACTTTAACAAAATGGGACAAGCCAAAATTATACGGAACCGCACTTAAGCCAGACGAAGAAAATATGAGTGACTATTGTCGCGTACAGGCAAAGGACAGATTTGTCGAGTTAGTTAAAAATCTAAATGCTAAATATTTGGTCGTGTCTTATAATAACACTTACGATTCAAAAAGTAATTCATCAAAAAATAAAATTACTCTTCAAGAGATTAAAAATATTTTATCGGCAAAGGGTCAGACAAAAATATTTGAAAAGGATTACAGGCATTTCAATGCTGGCAATACGGATTTCAAAGATCATAAAGAATATTTATTTGTAACTACCGTAAACCATGCATAAAATTAAAAGATCTCCTCTGTTTTATGTGGGAGATAAATACAAATTAATGAAACAGTTGATCGGTTTATTTCCGCAAGAGATAAACAATTTTTATGAACCATTTGTCGGTGGCGGTACGGTTTTTTTGAATATTAACGCAAATAAGTACTATTTAAATGACAACGATAAAAACTTAATTAATATACATCGTTACTTAATTAATAGTGCGAATAACCCTGCTTTATTTTTTAGGGGCGTAGAAAAAATAATTAAGAAATATCACCTCTCACAATCTTACAAAGAAGATATTATCCCGACTTCATTAAAAAAAGAATGGAAAAAAACCTATTTTGCTAAGTTTAACAAAAAAGGTTACGAAAAATTAAGAGTTTGCGTGAATAAGAACATAAAAAATGACCCAATGGTCTTGTATGTCTTGCTTATATATGGTTTTAACAGAATGTTGAGATTTAACGGTGGTGGTAAATTTAACCTACCCGTTGGTAATGTTGATTTTAATAAAAACGTGGTTAATGCCCTAAATGGTTATTTTGATTTTGTCCAAAACAAAAAAATAATCATGAGTTCAAAAGATTTTAGAATTTATTTTGCCAACCGAAAATATTCGAAGAATGATTTTGTTTATTTAGATCCGCCCTATCTAATCACAGCGAGTGAATATAACAAGCGCTGGAGACAAGAAGCCGAAACCGATTTACTAAAAATAATTGATGACCTAGACAAGAAAGGTGTTAAATTCGCCTTATCAAACGTTACTCACTATAACGGAAATAAAAACAATCTGTTGCTTGAATGGATGAAAAAATATAAGGCACACAAAATAGAAAGCAACTATATAAATTATCACGATAACGGCAAAAAAGTAATTAAAGAAGTTTTAATTACCAACTATTAAACTTATGAACAAACGAAAATCAGAATACAAACCACTGCTATTTACAACAACAATGAGAAATCCTGAGCGATTGAAGGATTTTTTGACTGTACTTGTAGAATATGACGGCGAAATCTTAACGAACGAAATTATCGATAAGGTTGCCAAAGTCTTAATCCAAAAAGGATTATACCAGCCCATGAAAATATCTTCGGCCGTAAAAGATAAATGGAAAAACGAGGTTGAATTAAACAAAACAGAAACCGAAAAAGTATTTTCTGATAATCCGCAAAGCCATAAAGAGGCGGGCTTTAAAAAGGGCTGGTCATCTAGATTTGACACTTGGTTTAAAATTGCCAAGGAGCTTGGTTTTGTTTGGTATTGGCCGAATGAAGAGATAAAATTTTCCGAAAGCGGAAAAATGTTATTGGACAAAGAAAGGCCAGAAAACGAATTGATGGTTTTCGCCAATGCTTTTTCAAAATATCAACGCCAAAATCCATTTCGCAGAGTTTTAAATAAGAACATACCATTAATTTTGTTAATGCAGACCATAAAACTTTTAGATAACGACCCCACATATAATGGCACTGGCATTTCAAGGTTAGAAATTCCGCTATTGCTTTGCTGGCAAAATGACAGTGCCGAAAACTTATATCACGAAATAAAGAAAATACGTAAAAAACATGGTTATTCTCCAAGCAACGAAGTAATTTTAGATCTTTGTTATAAACTATTAAACGAAACCAAAAGAGACGATGATTCCATCTTGGGTGATTATCCTGATGATTTTATTCGCAAAATGCGTTTAACTGGCTTATTTTCTTTGCGCGGAGGCGGACGTTTTATAGATATCAATACAAAGGAAATGGCAGCCGTAAATTACATTTTAGAAAATTATGCTTCTTATCCGATATTCAAGACCGAAAAGGACTATTTTAATTATATTGGCAAAATCGATACCAATTTAATCACAACGCTCTCTGTCTATAAGACGCCTGTCAGAACAACTAAGACAGAACTTGAAAAATGGGTAAATCATTATACGTGGGAATCGATTAAAATAGAAATGCTTAATTTGGCACAGAAAAAATCTTCCGAAGACGATATCTTGCGAATAATAGAACAGCCTTTGCGCCTAGAATTCTTAACTTCTCTAGCTATTCTTAAAAAATTACCCAATGTTATGGTAAGGCCGAATTTTATTTCTGATGACGAGGGTTTGCCGACAAGTTTTGCTTCTGGCGGAAGCCCGGATATTGAGTGCCTAGAAGATCATGACACTGTTTTGGTGGAAGTGACTTTATTAACGGGTACGCAACAGCATATTAGGGAATCATTTTCGGTACACCGACATCTTGAGGAATATATAAAAAAGAACATTAAATCATATTCCGTATTTATTTCACCTAAATTTTTTATTGACACCGAACGCTATTTTGATTTTATCAAAAAAGATGGTCTGGAAGTTAGAATTTCGGATATTGATAAATTTGTTAATAGTCTTGAGATGGCAACGACCTTAAATGAAGCGACCACATGATTACAAAGATAAATATTTTTTGATATGCAATTACAGAAAGTAAAAATTCATAATTTCCGATCAATTTTAGACGCTGATTTTGACTTGGAAAAATATTCTTTGCTTGTTGGTGAAAATAACGCAGGAAAAACAAATATCATTACGGCATTGCGGATTTTTTATGAAGATGATATAAAATTTGACGCGAAAAATGACTTCCCAAAATGTAATCCTACCGATAAAGAAAGCTGGATTGAATTAGAATTTTTAACAACCGATTACGAACAAACATCATTGAAAAATGAATACAAGTCTGCTGATAAAATTTTAAAGGTCAGAAGATATCTAAAATCAGAAAATGCCGAACTTGTAAAAAATGGGACAAGCAATATTTTTGCTTACGAATCTGGTGTTTTATCAACAAACCAGTTTTATGGAGCAAAAAATATTTCACAGGCAAAACTTGGTAGGTTGTTATTCATTCCAGAGTTAAGCAAAACTGATGATAATTTTAAAATGTCAGGTCCTTCGCCCTTGCGAAATATGATTGATTTCGTAATGCAAAAAGTGATAAAAAATAGCCCAGTCTATTCTAATTTGCAAACTGCCTTTGAGATGTTTAACAAGGATTTTAAGGAAGAATCATCAAAAGATGGTTTTTCGTTAAAAGAACTTGCGGGCGATATAAATAAAAATGTTGCCGAATGGGGCATAAACTTCGGCCTAGACATAAACCCCATAACTGCTGACAATATAATAAAAAACCTTGTTTCGCATTATATTGAAGATAAGCAACTAAACGACCAAAGAGTTCCGATAAATTGTTTTGGTCAAGGATTGCAACGACATTTAATTTATACTCTTATTCGAGTCGGGGCAAAATACATTGACAAAAAAGAAGAGAAGAAAAAAGAATTTTCCCCAGATTTAACAATTATTTTGTTTGAAGAACCGGAAGCGTTTTTACACCCAACGCAACAGGAATTTTTGAATGCTGATTTGAAAAAATTAACGGAAGATCTAAATCAGCAAATCCTATGTTGCACACATTCGGCAATTTTTGTTAGCAAGAATGTTGAATCTCTGCCTTCTTTACTGAAAGTTATTAGAAATAATGGACAAACAAAAATTTATCAGATCAATAAAAATGAGCTAGAAGCTTTATTTGACGAAAATAATAGCATGTTCAAAATGTTTTCCGACAAGCTTTCTGACTCTGCAGTTTTACAAGACATAAAAAATGAAATTAACAAAAGAAACTTAGGATCAATAGCAAGTGATGATGAGTTGAAACTTGAAGAAGAGTCTCTAAAATATTTTTTATGGCTTGATAGTGAACGATCATGTTCTTTTTTCGCAAAACATGTGTTTATTTGCGAGGGAGCAACAGAAAAAATATTTTTGGATCATTTACTTAATACAAAATGGCTTGATCTGAAAGCAAAACATTTTTATTTCCTTGATGCAATGGGAAAATACAATATTCATAGATATATGAATTTGTTTAGCGAACTAGGTATTTGGCACTCTGTCATATTCGATAAAGATCAGAATCAAGGAATCCATGATCTAATAAATAGTTTCATTGAAAGTAAAAAGAACGGTTTTACGAAAGGAATTTATAGTTTCGATTCTGATATCGAGCACTTTGTTGGGATAGATGAAGCCAAAAGAAGAGATTTGAAGCCGTTAAATATTATGTGGAATTACAAAAACAACAAAATTGACGATAGCAGAATAGCTGAATTAAAAAAAATAATTGAAGGTTTGATTTAACCACCAATAATTAAATTTATAAAATAATTTTATGGAAAAGAAAATAACTGAGGATTTTGTTAAGCATTCAATTATTAAGTGGTTATCGGCAAATAACTGGGGACATTTTCAGTTTGGCGGTTTGCACGAGCGAGGCGTTGATATTAGGGCAAAACACAATCAATATCCAATTTATTATTTTATAGAAACAAAAGGTCAAGGGAAAATTAGGCAGGCCGATGAAGTAGCATTTGTGTATTCATTAGGACAAATTATTACCAGAATGAAAACAAATAATACGAGAAATAAACATGCCTTAGGGTTGCCAGATACAAGTGCAAAAATCGCCATCCGGCGTATTCCTTGGCAAATCGCTAAAAAGCTTTTGCTTTATGTGCTTTCCGTGGATCGCACCGAAAAAGTTAAACAATATTCTTGGCAAGATCTAAAGAAAGTTCAGAAATAGAAAAATAAAAATGCAGAAATTAGATAGAACAAAATATATTAGTGGAAAAAATCTTGGTGAATTGGCATTACAAAAATTTTGTCCAAGATGTTTTTGGTTAAAAAGACACATTGGAGATACGCCGGGCGGTTTTCCTGGCATATTCTCCACTATCGACAGTTTAACCAAAAGAAGCACAAAGAGATCTTTTGATTCTAAAAATATTCCTCCACTTTGGTTAAAAATAAGTGGCCTCAAAAAGGTTTTATCTGTTCCCAAGATAAAAGTTGATATGAGTGAGTATGGCGAATGGATTTTAACTGGCGCCATTGATGATGCTTTTTTGAGAGATGACGGGACAGTGCACATTGTAGACTATAAGACCGCAAAACATACAAAGACACAAGACGAATTACGACCAGAATACGATGTTCAATTAAATGCCTATGCACTTGCTTTACAAAAAATGGGGATTGGAAAGGTATCTCGTTTGTCTTTGATCTATTGCGAACCTAGTGAAAATTTAGATTCTGATAGTGATTTTAAATTATCTTTTAGTACACATATTGAAGATGTTGAAATAAACCCCGACCTTGTTCCCAAACTTCTGATTAAGGCAAGAAATATTTTAAATGCCGATATTCCCAATTCTATTGAAAAATGTACTGGTATTTGTTCGTGGATAGAAAAATACGACGTCAAAATGAGTAATTTATAAAATGAACGACGATTTATTGCAAAAATTAAAAGTCTGGAGACAAAACATGGTCAACATTGAAAAAGTTGAACCATTTCGAATTTTTACAAACAAAACATTGGAAAATATTGCAGAAATAAAACCATCAAACCGAGAGGAGCTGATGGCTATAAAGGGTATCAAAGATAGAAAATTTGCAAAATATGGAGAAAAGATTCTATCTATAATCAATAATGGTGAAGAGTATCCAGAATTATTTAATAGTTCTCCAAACAAGCAACCCGACAAACCACTGTCTGTTAGTGCGTATATAGATTTGTTGAATCATCAACTGAGCAAGTGTAGTGCCAGAATTAAGGGGGAAATTAGTAGTGTAGACACAAGAGATCGAGTTATATATTTCTCGCTCAAAGATTCAGACGATGAGAGTATTATTAATTGTTTGATTTGGAAACGCGATTATAATTTGAGTGGCATTGAATTTGAGGTGGGCATGGAAGTTATTCTTAAAGGAACGCCCGACATGTACAAACCAACTGGTCGACTGTCGTTTAAGGCCTCATCGGTTGAGTTGGTTGGAGAGGGTGCCCTTAAAAAAGCATATGATCAATTGAAAAAGAAACTCACCGCTGAAGGATTATTGTTAAAGGAGAGAAAAAGAGAAATTCCCAACCTTCCCCAAAAAATCGGAATAATTACTTCTCGACAAGGAGCAGTTTTAGCGGATTTCTTAAGTAATATTGGCCATTATGGTTTTAAAATTAAAATGATTGATTCTAGAGTCGAAGGACAGTCAGCTGTCACAGATTTACTGTCAGCCATTAAAACCATCAAGAAAAAAAATATTGAAGTTTTAGTTATCATGAGGGGCGGCGGTTCTTTTGAATCATTGCAGCCATTTAATAATGAATTATTAATTAGAGAGATTGTAAATTTTCCCGTTCCGGTAATTGCGGCAATTGGTCACGACAAAGACATGCCATTAGTTTCTTTGGTTGCAGACCTTGAAGTTTCCACGCCAAGCATTGCCGCCATTACGCTCAGCAAATCATGGAGGGAAGCCATTATGTTTTTAGAAAAGCATGAAAGAAGTATATTTGATAATTATGGAAATAACATAAAAAATACACACGACTTAATAAGTCAATCAATCGAGATAACTCGAGAATCCAGCGAATCTATTATCAAAAAATATAAAGATATTAAAAATAATTTTAGAGTCTCGGTCCAAATTTTTAAAAACACTTTATTAAATATTAAAGATGGTTTAACAGATTTTTGTAGCAAAACATTATTCGGTTTTAGCGGATTAGTTAAGAGAGGGTATCAACAACTGGAAAAATCGAGAAGCATTATCTCCGCGCATAATCCAGAACGACAATTGAGCCTGGGATACAGCATAGCTAGCATTGACGGCAAGATAGTTAAAAGCGTAAAAGATGCCACCGCGGGAAACAACATAAATTTAATGGTTACCGACGGAACGATTATTTCACAAATTAAAAATATAAATAAGAAATTAATAAAATAAATAATATGCCAAAAGAATATGCCAAAAATTTAAATAATGATCTTAAGCGCTTATCGGAGATTACCGATTGGTTTAATAATCAAGAAGAAGTTGACGTAGAAGAGGGACTAAAAAAAGTGAAAGAAGCGGTCGGACTCATTAAGGCCAGTAAGTCCAGACTTAAAGAAATAGAGAACGAATTTGAAGAAATCAAAAAAGAGATAGAAACAGAAGAAAAAACGGATGAAGAAAATATTAATGATTTTAATAAAACATGATTTCTCCCGAGGCAATAAAAGAATTCCAAGAGATATACAAGAAAAAATATGGCAAGGAATTGACCCACGAAGAAGCAGTGGAGGCCAGCCGTAATTTGCTTGGCCTTTTTGAGATTTTGTATAACAGCCACATCGCCGAACTTAAATTGAAAGAAAAACTGAAAGAATTTTCTAAGGGGTTTTCATTAATGGATGGTCAAACTTATAACTGCGGCATTTGCCATGCCCAAATAAAAGACGAAGAACTTTGGTATGATAAATGGGGCAAAAAATGTTTAGCCTGCCAAGACGCAGTTAATAAAAAGTGGTCCCTGGAAAAATTTGCTACAACAACAAGTATTGGTATGCAATGTGGGAACTTGAATCGTATCTTAAATTGAAATCTCCGACAGTTAAAAAACTTATTCGACAAGGTGTTTTGAATCCTCGCATTGTACCTGAAAGTGGTTTCGAAGTTTTTCTTTTAAAAGAGAATGTTGACGTACTACCACCTAAAAATGTTTTGGAGCATGTTTCTGTGCCAGTGAAAGGCAAGGAGAACGCAGTCACCATAACTCCATGGTACGAGATTTATGATCCTAAAAAGGTGCTTAGAAAATATAAGATTTGGCCATATTTAACAGCATTCCATCAATCCTCGAAAAAATCATAAGCACTGTCGCGTTTTGAGACGACGAAGATCTATTGAAATTAGTAAAAAGTTAATTTAAAAAGATTTAAATGTCAAAAAAACTTACCAACCAATATTGTGTTCATTGTCTAAATTATTTCGAAGAACTCACAAAAGATCATATTTTCCCTAAATCATGGTATCCTGATTCAACGCCCCAAGACACAGAAAAGTGGGTTGCCCCCGCTTGTTTTAAATGTAATAACGAGTTGGGTAAAATTGAAGACGAAGCATATAAAAAGATAGCTATGTGTACAGACAGCAATAATCTCGCTGCATCGGGCGTCCTAGAAAAAGTTGTTCGTTTATACGATCTCTCGTCTGCGACGAATGAAATAGATAAAAAACGCATAGAGGCCAATCTTAAAAAAATTGTTCCTGATTTAATGTATACCGATAAAATGCCTAAGGGTCTTCTGAAAAATTTCGGTCCCAATGATGTTTCTGATAAATCTTTATTAGTTAATATTTCAATACCAGAGTTATTGGACCCAATTACTGAAAAAATAATTCGGGGTTTAGAATTTAAATTGATGGACAAACTTATTAATACCGATAGAAACATTAAAATTATTCATCCCCCAGATTCAACCGAAATTATTTCAACAGAGCTAACACAATTAAATAATATACTTGAAGAAAGCGGAGCGAAGACTGATCGAGGTCCAGGATTTATTGTTCGCTATGCTAAAGATATTTATGGTTCAATGTTGTATCACATTACTATATGGGGTAAGTGGGAAATATGGGCTGCTGTTTCAGCGCCGACCACCAAAATATAATTTATAAATTTTTATGAATAAAAAAGAAAGTAACATAGTTTGTGCATTAATATTAAATGATTTTAAATATCTTTCTGTTAGGTGCCTTTATTATGATTGGTTTTTTCCCACTGGCGCCGAGGTTGCAACTCAATTACTTGATAACGTTATTAAACTCTATCTGACGAGCATTAATCGTGAAGATTTGATTAAGAAGATTCGAACATGGAAAGGAAACGAAACGCATAATATCGTAAAAATAATTAGGCTACTTATTCAAGAATTGAATTTAGATTTTGATATAAATAACCATAAAGGAGTCTTGGAAAATATCTTTAACGTATATCAGGCTCGTTATTTAGATTCTTTAGAAAAGATCGGCAAATGTAAGACAATTTTAAAAGATGTTCATACTATAGATTATACTTATAAGTATTTCCGAGATAAAATACAAATCAGCCACGAAGCCAAAAATCAAACACTTATAAATAAATTGTTTTTTGACGGCAAAGACATGTTGTGGGGAGAAGATAAGATCAGTTTATTCGCGATATTTAAACGAAATAATCAAGCTTTTTTGGGTCAGAAATGGGACACCCAAAAATAATTTAAATTAGTTTTTTAATATCTAACAAAAACCATATGATCAAGAATAGAAAAATCATAATTATAGTTGGAACAATTTTAGCAATAATAATTATTACAGTTTTCGTATTTCTATATCAATTCTCTGCACCACAGAGAAATGCCGAAGAAGAAAGAATAGTGGTTAATTCTACCACCACTACAACAGAGTTAATCTCAAAACTGAAAGAGCAGGGATACATAAGAAATATATGGGCATTTAAATTTGCATTAAAGAATGGAGAAATTAGACCAGGCGGATACAAAATTTCAAAAAGTATGAATGCGTGGAAAATGGCTAAAATTTTAACCAGTGAACCATATATGAAATGGGTAGTGATTCCGGAAGGATTGAGAAAAGAACAAATAGCAGAAATTCTTACTAAAGAATTAAACTGGAACGAACAACAAAAAAGCGATTGGATCAAAAAATACACCGCCATGAAATCCGATTATATTGAGGGTGTTTATTTTCCCGATACCTACCTCATACCAAAAGATGAAAACGGGCTTGAAATCGCTCAACGTTTTGTTAATAAATTTAACGAAGAATTCGCACCGTATTCCGATAAATTTACACAAGCGAATATTAAATGGACCACCGCCTTAAAAATCGCTTCACTTATTCAGCGAGAAGCGGGTAGCAAGGATGATATGCCACTTATTGCGGGCATAATCTGGAACCGTTTATCAAAAGATATGAAACTTGAGATTGACGCCACACTTCAGTACGCCAGAGGCGATACCGGCAATGGTTGGTGGTCACCAATCAATGTATTGGACAAACAAACCGATTCGCCATATAATACCTATCTCAATAAAGGACTTCCGCCTCATCCGATTTGCAATCCTGGGATTGACGCCATAGACGCAGTTTTGAATCCTACCGAGACCGATTGTTTATATTATTTACATGATTCGAATAGACAAATTCATTGTGCCGTAACCTACGAGGAACATAAAGCAAACATTGAAAAATATCTAAAATAGGATAACAAATGAGACACGGGACAATACTCACAAAAAGTGTCTCATTTGTCTTATTTGTAAAAGCTAACCCCGACCCACATACTTCTTGAAATAGAGCTAAAAAAATGTTAAAATATCTTTATAGTGCGGATTACTTAATTCTATTGCTCCGTCTTTCACTCCTCGTTTTACTCGGAGCTACGACCGGCACAGCTATCTTCGAAAAAAAGAAAAATATCTAAAATCCGGTTCGGGTTAAGTGTTTATTAATAAACACTTAACCTAAAATATATGGACATTGAAGAAACAATTTTTTTCTATACGAGAAATGATTATCTAATTATTAATAATTTGCTTTGCGGTAATATGAATCGTCTTTGGCAAGTTACGGAGATTGTAAATAACGATTCAAAAGGCGTCCTTAAAGAATATAAAAACGGCGAACGCACACTTGATAAAAAAAGTCTTAAAAGATATCAAGGCCGAATATATGAAAAGTTGGACGACGAAGTAAAGGCAAAAATTCTTAAAACCGCCAAGAATGATATTTCAAATATTCTTAACGCGATGAAGCCAACAAACCACCAAATTGTGCTTCACAGAAATGTAAAAATTGATGATGCCCTGTCACACTGCAATCTAAACGATATAGTAGAGTTTAAAATTATTTCATCAACATCAATTACTCCGTCTGATCCAAATTACGACTTTTATAGATACAAAATAACTGTTCCTAAAAATGAGCCGGTTTTAGAACTTGATCAATTTGATTACTTTATTCGAAATGAAGACGGCGAGATTCTTCTGCCGCCGATGAAATGTAGGATAAAAAATATACGCAATAATGATAAAGGAAACTGTAAAGGAACAATTGAATTAGAATATTTAGAAAAACTACCTGTTAATATTTAAGATAAAATGGAAGCGTGCCAGAGCGGACGAATGGGACGGTCTTGAAAACCGTTAGGCCTGCAAAGGTCTCAGAGGTTCGAATCCTCTCGCTTCCGCCAAGACAATTTTAAATTATACAATTCCAATAATAAAGTCTATAAATATTCAAAACTTTAAAGAACAATAAATATAAAATTTGCAACCAACACAAACAATCTATACACAAAAATATAACGTATGAATAACAAAATTGAAGTTCTTAAAAAAGAAAATCAAAAACTTAAAAAACAAATTAAACAATTAAAAAATCTTGCAACAATTGATTTTTTAACTAAAATTTATAATCGCCGAGCTTTTACCGATGCCTTAAAAAAAGCTTGCAAAGAAATCCGCTGGGTAGCCAAACACCAAACCAGACGCCAACACATAGAATCATTTGTTTTGTTGTTAGCCGACATCGATGACTTCAAAAAAATCAACGATCAATTGGGTTATTTGCAAGGAGATAAAATATTAAAACAAGTTGCAAAATTTTTAAAACAATCTGTCCGCGATTTTGATATTGTTGCGCGTTGGGGCGGAGAAGAATTTGCCATTATTTTGAAAGAAATAACATTACAACAAGCCAAAAAAAAGACAGAAACAATCATGGAAAATGTCAGAAAAAAATTACCAATAACTTTAAGCATGGGTGTAGTTGCTTCAAGTCCGAAATATTCCGAGATTCAAATATTTAAACTGGTTGACGAGGCAGTGCATAAGGCCAAAAATCGAGGCAAAAATCAAATTGTGGTCGTAAATTAAAATATTTATTCAAAAATATATTATAAAAGAAGGCAAAATATTTTTGGTCGACCTTTAATTAAAATCTCATTCCTTCTGAATTTAACAATTAAACATGGTTCGTTTTTACAGTAAAAACGAAAACTCCCCCGCCAACGGGGAAAAAAATATGGAATTACAAACTTTCGAGTGGCAAGCGCCGGAATTTGAAAAAAAAGAAAAAACTAATTCTTGGTTTATTATTCCGGCAATCATTACTATTATTTTGGGAATTATCGCTTTAATTACAGAAAATTTTCTGTTTTTAATTCTAATCTTGCTGACCTTTTTTGTTTTTTATGTTTACGCAAAAAAAGAACCAAAAATTATAAAATTTAAAATTAACGAAAAAGGTATTCATATTGACGATAAAATATATTTGTTTGAATCATTGCGTTCGTTTTGGATTTTTTACGATCCACCAATAGAAAAAGATATCAGTTTTAAAAGCAAAAAAGCAACATTTCCTTATATCAGAATCCCGATTGCCGAACAAAATCCGAGCGAAATCAGAAAATATTTGCTTAAATTTTTACCCGAGAAAAAACATAAAGAATCTTTAATTGATATTTGGATGAGAAGAATCGGGTTTTAAAATGCGCTCATAGCTCAGCGGATTAGAGCACTTCCTTGCGGAGGAAGGGGTCGGGGGTTCAAGTCCTCCTGGGCGCACTAATTTATGGTTAAATATACGCTTGATACGCCAATTACGAAATTACCGCGTATCAATGAAAAATATTTAAAGAAATTAAATAAACTCGGCATTAATAATGTCCGAGATTTACTTTTTCATTTTCCACATAGATATAATGACTTTTCCAATATTAAAAATATTAATCAATTAAAAGTCGGGGAAATCGTAACAATACAGGGAAAAATCCTAAAAATAAACAACCATTATACATTTAAGCGCAGAATGACTTTGACCGAAGCGTCAATCCAAGACAAAACAGGAAATGTGCGCGTTATTTGGTTTAACCAGCCATTTTTAATCAAAAATCTAAAAGAAGGAAAATTAATAAGTTTATCCGGCAAATACGCTATGGGGCCAAAGGGGCCTTATTTATCAAATCCAAATTATGAATTACTAAATTTATACAAAACAACCACGCATACTGCAGGACTAGTGCCAATTTATCCCGAAACCATGGGATTACATTCAAGATTTTTAAGGTATTATATTAAATTAATTTTGCCTTCAATTGTTTTATTGAAAGAATTTCTACCGACGGATATTTTAAAAAAACATAATTTACAAAACATCCAAACCGCTTTGAGAAATATTCATTTTCCTACGAATCTCAAACTCGCCGATGAGGCGAAAAAACGTTTTACTTTTGAGGAATTATTTTTGCTGCAATTATTCGTGCTAAAACAAAAAATAAGATTACAGAGAGAAAATGCATTTAAAATTATTTTTGATAAAAATTTAATTCAAAAATTCGTTAAAAATTTACCGTTTAGATTAACCGACGCGCAAAGAAAATCTCTTTGGGAAATCATTCAGGATATGGAAAAATCAAAACCAATGAACAGATTATTACAAGGAGATGTTGGTTCGGGAAAAACAGTTGTAGCCGCGGCAGCAGCCTTAGAAACTGCGAAAGAGGGATTTCAAGTTGCATTTTTGGCGCCAACAGAAATCTTAGCGCAACAACACTTCAAACAAATTAAAAATTTATTAAAAGATTTTGATATAGAAATTGGATTACTTACCGGAAGCAGTAAAAAAATCAATAAAAAAACCAAAATTATTATCGGCACACACGCGCTCCTGCAGAAGTCTGTAAAATTTGACAATCTTGCGCTGGTTATTATTGACGAACAACATAGATTTGGCGTTGAACAACGTGCGACATTACTTCGCGAGTCAACACAGATTAAAACACAGATAAATACTAAAATACCACACCTGCTAAGCATGACCGCAACCCCTATTCCTCGCACATTAGCTTTGACTGTTTACGGTGATTTAGACGTTTCACTTATTAACGAAATGCCAAAAAATAGACAAAAAATTATTACTAAAATTGTTCCGCCAAATGAAAGAAAACAAGCATACGAATTTATCAAAAGAGAAATCAAAACGGGAAGACAGGCCTTTGTAATTTGCCCACGTATTGAATCCTCGATTCAACCCCCCGAATCCCCTTTATTAGAGGGACAACTAAAAATTTCCACCAGTAAATTATTATGGGCCGAGGTTAAAGCAGTTAAACAAGAATACGAAAAACTATCCAAAGAAATTTTTCCGGATCTAAAAATTGCCATGATTCACGGCAAAATCAAGGCCAAAGAAAAAGATAAAATCATGTCTGATTTTCGAAATAAAAAAACCGACATTTTGCTTTCAACATCGGTTATCGAAGTCGGCATCGATATTCCAAACGCCACAGTAATAATAATTGAAGGCGCTGACAGATTCGGCTTGGCGCAACTGCATCAATTCAGAGGGAGAGTCGGAAGAGACAAACATCAATCTTATTGTTTATTATTCAGCACATCAGGAGAAGCAACCGCGCGCCTACGTGCCATGCAAAAATACGACAACGGATTCGACTTAGCAGAAAAAGATATGGAAATCAGGGGTCCGGGACAATTTTACGGATTAGCACAATCCGGCATGCCAGATTTAGCAATGGCAAGTTTAAATAATTTAGAATTAATTAAAACTGTCCGCCACGAAGCATTAGAATTATTTAAAAAAGACTTCCATTTAAAATCCTATCCATTTCTTCTTGAGAAACTCAACAAATTCAAACAATCAATTCATTTAGAATAAATTTATCTTTTATTTTTTGGCGTAACCCAAAAACCCATATACCTTCCAAACATTAGACGAGTTTGAGAAATCAAAGCAGGAATCGAACCAAAAACAATTGTTGCCATCGGCACTAAAATCCATTGTAAAATCATCCAGATATATTTTTTAGAATTGTGTTTTGCCGGTCTTGGTGGCAAAAGTTTTAAAGTGTAAAATGCCGAACCAACCAATCCAATCATCGCCGCTGTCATAATTGTTCTTGTCATTCTCGGGAGATTATAAGAAAGCATAGTTCGATTAAAAGCATCTCCGCCCAATAACAACGGAAGCCATCCTAAAGCAAAAATAATCAAAGAATTGGTCGCCCAAGACCAAAATGCCTCCCAATGGTTAAAACAATTGTAAAGTTTCTTTTTGAAGGACATCACTTTATTTTTTATACAACCAAAAGTAAAATACGGTACATTTTCTACACCCCAACTCCAACGCGTTTGTTGTTTAAAAACATTTTTTGCGGTAATCCAAAAATTTTCTGCCAAATTAGCATCCATGGCAATCGGATAATATAATGGGATGTTGTGATAATTTCCGTCATAAAATAAAAGCGCCTGCCAATAAATACGCGAATCTTCAGAAACATTTTTTGTGGTCCAAAAATCCATTTCTATTAATGCTTTAAAATTCATTGAATGAGAAGAAAAAGTAGACATTCTTTCTGGTCTCTCTTGTTGAACCATGTGCCAAAAAGTAGCGCCAATAGCAATTACGCGCGATATTGCTGGCGCATCCCAAATATTGTTATCATATACCGGTATGGGCTGAAAACTGGAATGAAGAGGATCGGGACAAGTCAAATAATGAAATGATAAACAAGAAAAATAATGAGGGTATACTTGCGTATCAATGTCAAAAGAAGAAACAATTATATTTTCGTAAGGAATTTTTAATTTATCAATTATTTTTTTTGCTTCTCGACCGGCAAAAGTTTCGTTAGATGCCTTTCCCGCTAATTCTCCAATAATATCTTTAGGGTGGACTGTAATTAAAAATTTAAAAAATTTATCGCCGAACTCTTGTTTTATTTGTTCGGCGATTTTTAATGCATCCTCACCCGCTCTTTCTTCCGCGCCCAAAACAACAATAAGTTTATCTAAAGGATATTTTGATTTGCATAACGCATTAAAACTTGCTCTTAAAATTTCTATATTTTCTTTATAAAAAGAAAATATTACTACATGATAAATTTCTCGCCAATTTTTAAACGGCAATTCTTCTAATTTTGCCGACCAATCAATCTTTAGATTTTGTCGCATCCGTCGATAAGAAAATCTCTGATGAAAAGCCAAAAAAACTGTTTTCAACAACCAATAAATGTCAAAAGCAATTATAAAGAAAGCGGCCAGCACCGGCACCTTCCAAGACATAATAACCATCAATATTAATGTCCCCCAACTTAAAACTCCCGGCATAATCTCTAAAAACCGAAATAATCTCCTGTCTTTAGGAGATTCCAGGTCCCTTGCAAATCCAATTTTAATGTATTTTTTCATTTTTCAAAAAAATATTTTAACCAAAGTTTTAAATTAGACATTGTTTTTGTTTGAACTTTTAATTCGTTTAAAAACGGTTCATTGCTTTCCGCAACAATAATCACGCTTTCACCCTCTTTAACCATATTTAATTTTCTTCTTGCTTCATCTTCTAAAAATTCTTGAGAATTAAAAGTTTCTTTTATTCTGAACAATTCTTCGTTTTCTTTTTTAAAATCATTAATTTTTTTTTCCAAATTTATAATTTCTTCTGATGTCTGAAAATAGCGATAGCTTTCGCGACCTAAAGAAATAAGCACAAGACCAAAAATCACGATTAAACACCAAATAAAATATTTCGATTCAAAAAAATTATTTTTCATTTTTACAACATCGGTATAAATAAAAATGCAATCATGCTTAAAACGACGATTATTATTGCCACTGTCCAAAAAAATTTCACTATTTTTTTAAATCCGCGCCTGCCAGCAGATAAATTTTTATTCATATTATCGTTCTTTTAAAACTTTTAAAAATACCTCTGAAGGAATATTAATTTTTCCGAATTGTGCCATTTTTTTCTTGCCTTTTTTTTGTTTTTCCAACAATTTTCGTTTTCGCGAATAATCGCCACCATAAAGATATCCCGTGACATCTTTTCTCATCGCCCGTTTTGTTTCTCGGGCAACAATATTACCATTAACTACTGCCTGAATCGGAACTGCCCATTGGTAATAAGGCAAAACTTCCTTTAATAATTCTACCATTTTTTTACCTTCGCGATAAGCATTATCTCTTCTGACCATTTTTGAAAACGCTTCAATTTTTTCCTGATCAATTAGAATATCCATTTTAACCAAATCTGCAACTTTATAATCTTTAATTTGATATGACATTGATGCGTATCCTGAACTTACAGTTTTTAATTTGTCATAAAAACTTTGCAAAACAATATCCAATGGTCCTTCGAATTTAATAATTATTTTTTCATCCGTTAGCCATACCATTTCTTTAAATTCGCCGGGAAAATTACTTAATAATTTGTTTATCGGACCCAAATATTGATTTGGAGTAATAATCTCCATATCTATGACCGGTTCTTCAATTTTACCATCATTATTTTTTCGATATATTACACTGGGCGATGTTGTAATTAAATTTAAACCATAATCTCTTTTTAATCTTTCAGTAATAATTTCTAGGTGCAACATTCCTAAAAATCCGCACCTAAATCCTCTGCCCAATGCGCCCGAAGATTCGTGACTAAAAGAGAATGAAGAATCGTTTAATTTTAATTTTCTTAATCCGTCACTTAATAAATCGTAATCATCGGAATCGACAGGGTAAAAACTCGCAAAAACAACCGGCTGAGGTTCCATATAGCCGCGAAGCGGCTTAATTTCAAATTTTGAATTTCGAATTTCTAATTTTATAACAGTGTCTCCAACGCGACATTTTTCAATTTCTTTCAATCCCGTAGCAATATATCCAATTTCTCCTGATTTTAACTCTTTATTTTCAACAAAATCCGGTTTAAAATAACCCATTTCCAACACTTCGCCATTTGCGCCAACTTGCATTAAAGAAATTTTATCTTGTTTTCTAAAAACGCCATCAAAAACCCTAACATAGGCAACAACGCCCTTATATGCATCATATTCCGAGTCGAAAATAAGAGCTCTTGAAATCTCATCTGAAGATTCGCCTACCGAAGCTTTGGCAAGGGTGGGTGATGGCACTTTTTCGATAACCGCTCTTAAAAGTTTTTCTACATTCTCTCCTGTTTTTCCTGAAACCAAAACAATGTCTTCTTTTGCGACACCTAATAATTTTTCTATTTCTTTAACCGTTCTCTCAACGTCTGCAGTGGCTAAATCTATTTTATTAACCGCAGGAATAATTACTAAATTTTCCTTGCGTGCAAATTCCAAATTGGTTAATGTTTGCGCTTGTACTCCTTGCGTTGCGTCCACCAACAAAATTGCACCCTCCACAGCCGCCAAGCTCCGAGAAACCTCATAAGAAAAGTCAACATGGCCCGGAGTATCTATTAAATTTAAAATATATCCATTCCATTCCATCCGCACCGGTTGCATTTTTATAGTAATTCCTCTTTCTCTCTCAATAGACATACTATCGAGAAACTGCGGTTGCATTTTTCTGGAATCTACTGTTTTGGTAATTTCCAAAAATCTGTCAGCCAAGGTTGACTTTCCATGATCAATGTGCGCCATTATAACAAAATTACGAATATTATTCATCTAATTGATTTACTGATTGAACCTCTTCCAATTTGTCTTTTTTGTTTTTAAACAAAAACTTCTTTGCCAATACCATTGATTCCGGCAATTTGAAAATCATTGATACTAAAAAATAAACTCCAATACCGGTTACGGCTGATAACCCTGTTTGAAACAACAGTCCTATAAAGGTTGTAGTATCAAATATTAAATTGAAAACACGCAACAATCCATAAATTACAAATGCCATCGGTATGCAAGAAATAACAATTTTGAAAACAGATTTAAAAACTTTTCCAGTATTATATTTTTTAATTTTTTTATTAAAAAAACGCATCAAAACCATAAAATTAAAAATACTGGAAACAGAAAATGCCAAAGGCAAACCCAATATAGCAATACTTTTTATTCCATTTAACTTAAATATTGTAGAAAAAATTTCCGAAAAAATATTTACACGATTTAAAATCCAAACAAAACCAAAGCTCATTAAAATATTTAATCCAACGCCAATTAAACTTATAGAAACCGGGGTTTTAGTGTCCTGCAGAGAATAAAATGCCCGCGAAACAAGCGGGATTAAACTTTGCGCAAAAATACTTATTGCAAAAACACCCAAAGCAGCCGCGGTTAATCTCGTATCCACCCAATTAAATTGCCCTGTTCCTAAAATTAATCTGATTATTTGCGCGCGTAAAACAAAAAACATTGTTGTAATCGGCAACACTAAATATAATATCTGATTAAAGGCCATAAAAAAATCATTAGAAAATTTTTCCTTATTTTCTTCTGCTGATAATTCCGCCAATCTGGGGAAAACTGCCACAGAAAAAGAAATTGCGATAATGCCAATTGGTACATATTGTAAATTATTGGACAAATTAAAAATTGCCACACTGCCAATAGTTAAGCTTGAGGCAATAGATGTAATCACTAAAGCATTTATTTGTGTTCCCGCTAATCCAATTGTTCTAGGAATAGTAAGTTGAAGCATTTTTTTAATTCCTTGATGAAATCCTAAAAATTTATTGAATTTCATTCCCGAATAAATTGCACTCGGCAATTGAATTATAAAATGCAAAAACGCTCCCAATACAACGCCCCAAGCAAGACCGACTAATCCCATTTTGGGAACAAAAAATAAAATTCCTAAAATAATTCCTAAATTATACATTATTGGCGCTAAAGAATAAACAAGAAAACGACGAAAATACTGCAACACACCGCTTAAAATACTGCTCACCCCCAACAATAAAGGACTTAAAAACATTATTCGAGTTAATTCTACAGTAGATTGTTTTTTAATTCCGGAAAATCCCGGAGCTATTAATGAAATAACTTGCGGAGCAAACACGATTAAAATTATTGATAATCCGATTAAAATTAAAACAATCCAAGTAAATATTCCGCTTGTTAATTGCCATGCCTCTTTTTCATCTTTTTTAAAATATTGCGCAAAAATAGGAATAAACGCCGACGATACGGCGCCCATAATTAAAATATTGTAAACCAAATCCGGCAATCTAAATGCCGTAAAATAAATATCTAATTCATTTCCAGCGCCAAATTTTCCCGCCAGCAATCTGTCTCTAATTAATCCCAATACCCTGCTTAATAGAGCTGTAATTGCTAAAATAAAAGCAGCTGAAAATACTGTTTTTGATTTATGATTTAATAATTTTTCAACCATTTGTTTTATTGTAGCAGAATTAAGATACTTTTTCAATTTCCTCCACTCATCCATGCCCATCGACAAGTAAACCAAAATACGGTTAAGAAATTTGCCAAATAATCTAAAAACATTTATGATTAAATTATGAAAAAAATTTCCCCTAAAATATTATTACCAATAACAATCATTCTTTTAATAACAATATTTGTTGTGATTTTAAATATTTTAAATTCAGACAAAATAAACTTTGGGACAAAAATCGCCGGCATATCTGTCGGCGGACTTTCCAAACAACAGGCGTTAAATAAACTAAATTCGGAAATAATACAATTTTCGAATAAAGATTTTAATTTAATTTATAAAAATTATCTTTGGACGGTAAATTTAAAAAATTTGGGCGCGGAAATCAATGCGCCGAAAACCATTAATAATATTTACAGATACGGACATCAATCAAGAAATATAATCAACAATGTTTTTTGGCAAATAAAATCGTTTTTAGGATATAATTTTTCGCCTTCTTACGATATTGATGAAGAAAAATTGGAAATATTCTTAAAAGAAAATTTATCTTCTATTCATCAACCAGCTAAAAATTCTTTATTGGTTTATGATAAAAAAACTGAAAATTTTATTATCACGCCATCTAATCCCGGAATAATTATCAATAAAAAAGATTTGAAACAAAAAATAGAAAAAATTTTAAAAAACCTTAAAATTCAAAATATCGAATTATTTTTAATTGAGGATTATCCCACAATAATTGAGTCTCAAGCAAAAAAACTGATTCCAAAAGCAAAAGATTTGTTGGCCAAAACTCCAATCTCAATAATTATCAATGACAAAGAAATTGAAAAAATCGACCAAGATGCAATGTTGAATTTAATGGATCCGATACCGGATTTGAACGATGAAAAAATCAAAAACCATCTCACTATTTTAGCCCCATTGATCGCTCAAGAACCAATTGATGCACAACTCACTGTTGTCAATAACAAAGTAACTAATTTTGCTCTTTCGCAAAACGGCTTACGATTAGAAATTGAGAATAATATTGATACTTTAAAAAACGGAATATTAAACAATCAAAAAAAAATCACCTTAAAAACAATAGCCACAAAACCAAAAATTTCTACTGAAAATATCGACAATCTCGGCATTACTGCTTTTTTGGCAAAAGGCGTTTCTAATTTTTCCGGTTCTTCAGTGGATCGCATTACAAATATTAAAATCGGAGCTGCAAGATTTAATGGAGTTTTATTGAAACCAAATGAAGAATTTTCTTTCAATAATTTACTGGGCGAGGTCGGACCCGAACAAGGATACAAACCAGGGCTAGTGATTAAAGAAAATAAAACAACCCCTGAATATGGCGGAGGACTCTGCCAAGTATCAACAACCGCTTTTCGCGCCGCAATTTATTCGGGAATGGAAATCACTCAGCGTTATCCCCATGCTTTTCCGGTTAAATATTATAATCCGCAAGGTTTTGATGCCACAATTTATCCTCCTTCGCCAGATTTAAAATTTATCAATAATACTTCCGGACATATTTTAATCCAAACAAAAATTATAGGAAAAGAACTAGTTTTTGAATTTTATGGAACCAATGACGGAAGAAAAGTAGAAATTATCGGTCCCGAACAATACGATATCAATCTCGACAGTTCAATGAAAGCAAAGCTAACACAAAAAGTTTACGACAAAAACGGAAATATCATTATTGATAAGACATTTTATTCAAACTATAAATCTCCAAATTTATTCCCTGAAGAAATAGTTAATCCTTTACAATAATTATTATCCGGGTTGCAGAATTAGCAGACCTGCCTGCCTATGCCTGCGCCGGTGTGGTGAAACTGGAAGACACGCATGGTTTAGGACCATGTGCCGAAAGGCATGGGGGTTCGAATCCCTTCACCGGCATAAGCACGGACAGGCAGGCGCGTTAACTCTAGGAGCTAACAGGGAAACCCATGGGAAATCAACCCTCTCTCGGACACAATTTTAAAAAGCCGATTTTATTCGGCTTTTTAAAATTTTCAGAAAATTTATATCTTAGTCATGAACACACGGACTTGGCTTAAAAATTCCACCCATTCCTGAACCAATTAATAAACTCTGAACCCAAGTAACCAATACTAACGCTAAAAGCATTATTGCTACTCCGATTAAAGCATTGATTATAAGTTGTTTTGCTTTACCGGCTTTTTCATCACTACCAGCGGCGGTCATATACATAATACCTCCAACAACAATAAATATAACCGCAATACCAATACCAACCACCAAAAGAATGGTTTTGATTCTGTTTAACAATACGCAAATATCATCTTCTACGGCAGCAAAAGTAATTGTCGGTAAAACCAAAAGCATTAAAGCAAATATCGTAAAAATATATTTTTTCATTTTTTGTAATTTTGATTACTATGTTTTATCTCTCGACCTTTTTAAGTATTTTGAATCTATTTATACAATTGTATTTAATAAAAGAGCAAACCTGTCTAAAATAAATTCTTTAACTAAATTAACTGCAAAATATGCCAACATAACTATAGCCACACCAATTAATCCGTTAATTATTGTTTTTTTCGCATTCTTCACCTTATTTTCGTCTCCAGCTGCGGTCATATATTGAATTCCAGCAATAATAATTATTAATACTGCGATTGCAATAGCGATTATTAATAAAATCCAACCTATGTCAAAAATCAAATCGCAAACTTTTGCCGATGATGGAGCATCGGTTCTTATTTCATCACAATCCTCATATTGTCCTAAAGCGCCAAAGGCAATAGATGGAGTTAAAAAAACATTAACCATTAAAAAGATAAATAATATTTTTTTCATATTTAAAATTTAATTATTAATTTTTCCTAAAATTTCTTGTATAAGACCAATAATAAAATTTGCCGCCGTGATAATTGCTACTCCAATAAGAGTGTAAACAATCATCTGTTTCGCTTTTTTTGTTTTATCCTCACTTCCGGCAGATGTCATATATTGAATCCCTGCAATAATAATCATTACCACTCCCACAGCTATGGCTATAATTTGCAACAACTCGGTAATTTTTTGAATAATCTCCAACAAACAATTATCATCACTGCTACATTTTAATGGATTGTCTAAGGTTACGGCATCAACAATAAATGGTACCAATATCATTATACTTAAAATTCCTACAAAAAACAATGTTTTTTCCATATACTTATTTGCCTTGAACTTATATAGCTCTCGGCTATTTCATTAATAAATTTATTTGATTAGTCAAAGTTCCTATTGCTTTATCTATTGTCGCGCTACCCAAAACAATTGATTCAATCGCATCAGAAAAATATTTCTCAATTTTTGTAGAATCAATTTGATACCAACTCCGCGCAGTCAAAATCTGATCAGCAAATACTGCTAAATTCGGGTTGTCTTTTTTCTGCCATTCAATTAATCCGCGCTGAGCCACTGGCCTAGCAGCTAATTGAGAATATCTTTTGGCATTTTCTTTTTCAATTAAATAAAGCAAAAACCTCCAAGCCATTTCCGGTGATTTTGATTGTTTGGAAACCGTATATGCCCAATAATTAGCGTAATTTATATCAAAACTGCGATTTTTTAATTGAAGCATCGGGCTTATATTATAACGAAAATAGGGACTTTTTGATTTAATTGCAGATATCTGATACGCATAGCTCAACATTATTGCTGATTTACCATTTGCAAAAGCATCTATTGAATAAGGCATCTGTCTATTCCAAGTATAACTTATTTTGGCAGGATTAGAAAAATCCGTATAAAATCTTAATGCTTCTTTGCCGGGATAATAAGATTTCCCATCCAATGTTATCGAGCCAGAAATATTGATTGATTTTTTATCAGCCCGTATAATTTCCGTGCCGTTTTGAAGCATAATCAATGATAAAATATCTGTCGCTCTGTTAATATTTTCCGCGGTTCCAAGAGAAATTCCTGCGCGTTCGATACCCCCCCATTGATTTTTTTTAATTAATTTTCCTAAATCTTCATTAAGTAATTGCTCCCACGTGTCTGGTGGACTAGCAATCCCCGCAGTATTCAAATAATCTTTATTATAAAATAATGCCAAAGTATCAATGTAAAGTGGAAGCGCATAAATTTTTCCTTGTTCAGTTAAATCATTTTCCGCAACCTCCACAAATATTGTCTGAAAATTTCCTATACCGAACCCTAATATATCCTGAGGAAATTCTTTAATTTTATCTTTGTGCTTAGGAAGCCAAGTATTATGCATCAACCAAATATCCGGCCCCTTGCCAGAAGCAAAAGCACTAATTAAGTCCTGTTCATATGTGTCAGCAGACATTTTTTTATAAACAATTTTAATTGAACACTTGCTTGCATCCGTAAAATCTTTAATAAATCCCGCAAAAACCTCTGGCTCATCGTAAAGTCCCCACATTTCTAAATTTGCCGGCACGCATGTTTTTTTTCCTATTGTCCCAAGCATTACCACCACAAAAACAATTACTGCCACTACTCCAACCACCAATAAAATTTCTTTTTTACTCATTTTTAACTTTTGTCTCCTGTCCACCAATAAATATGAGTAGACAAGATTTAATTTAAAATTTTGTTAAATATCATACCCCAATGATAATTATCGATTTGAATATTTTTATTAAATTTTAACCCATTATTTTCTGCCATTTTTCTAATATCTTCCAATGGAATAATCAAATTTTTTGATGGCCCAAGAAGTTGTCCTGGAAGCCAATCAATAATTATCAAACTGCCGCCCGGTTTTAAAATTCTTATCGCTTCCTTAATTATACCATCTTTATTGTCTGATTGAAATAAAATATTAGAAAGTAAAACCACGTTTATCGAATTGTTTTCTATCTGCGAAGCATTAAGAATTTCTAGATTACACCGTTTAATCACAATATTAAAAAGTCCTTCAATGCGAGCTCTGCTCCGAACTGATTCAAGGGCGGTGTCTAAAATATCTAATGCATAAACTTTGCTTTCATCACCAACAATTTTAGCAATAGGGATTACAAAATATCCTGCACCACAACCAAAATCAGCTACCTGCATTCCTTTAGAGATATTAAATTGTTTTATGGTTTCTTCTGGATTAAGAAACCCCCCGGTTCCTTTTATCATAATTATTTGAAAACTCGAAATTCGAATTTTGTCTATACACAAGCGATAGACGCCACCTTATCGTTATCTGCTAATTTCATTATTCTTACGCCTTGTGTAACACGACCTAATTTGGAAATATTTTGGATACTCGTCCTAATAACATTTCCTTTTTGAGAAGTAACAATTAAATCTTCCTCTTCCAGCGAAATCATTCTTACTCCGACCAAAGAACCAGTTTTTTCTGTAACATTTGCGGCTTTAATACCAACACCTCCACGATGTTGAATTTTGAAATTATCAACCGGCGTTCTCTTGCCATAACCATTAGAACTTACGATTAAAACATCAGGATTCAATTTCTTGGTTGTTTGATTAATTACCTCCATTCCAACCACGGCATCGGTAAATTCTTCCTTGTCTTTAGCTTTAATAATTCGTAATTTTACACCCCTAACCCCCATAGCGTTTCTGCCCATTGGTCTTAAATCTTTTTCTGAAAATCTGATTGCTTGTCCAAGCTTAGTAACCAATATTATGTCATCATCGCCATGAGTAATTTTTACCCACTCTAAATCATCTCCTTTTTCTAATGTTATTGCCACTATTCCGCCCTTTCTGATGTTTCTAAATTTTTCCACCTCGGTCTTTTTTATTATACCCTTTTTTGTAACCATTGCTAAAAACTTTGTTTGAGAATTTCCATTATCTCCTTTTTTTCCTCTCTCAAGCGGCACCACTGCACTAATTTTCTCTTCTGAAGATAATCCTAAAATATTTACAATCGCTCTGCCGCGAGAAACGCGAGTTGCTTCCGGAATTTCGTATGCCTTAGTTTGATAAACCTTGCCTTGATTGCTAAAAAATAATAAATCATCATGAGTTGAACAAACAAAAAAATGTTCCACGAAATCTTCTTCTTTGGTTTTAATGCCAATCATTCCTTTGCCTCCTCTGTTTTGCGCTTTATAAGATTTAGGATCAACTCTTTTAATGTAGCCGGTGTTCGTAACCGTAACAATTATTTCTTGATCGGCAATCAAATCTTCTTCAGCAAATTCTCCTACTCCGGAGCTATATACTTTGGTTTTTCTCTCGTCGCCGTATTTGGTTTTAATTTCAATTAATTCTTCCTTAATTACTTTTAAAATTTTCTTTGGATTTGCCAAAATATCTTCTATTTCTTTAATTAGTTTCAATTTTTCCTCTAATTCGTCCAAAATTTTCTTTCTTTCCATTCCTGCCAATGTTTGAAGACGCATATCCAAAATAGCATTTGCTTGAATTTCACTTAATTTAAATATCTTCATTAAACCGAGCCTTGCGTCCTCACGATCTTTTGATTTTTTAATCAATTCAATAACTTTATCAATATTTTTCAGCGCTTTTGCCAATCCTTCTAAAATATGAACCCTTTCTTTGGTTTTATTTAATTCAAATTTATAACGACGCGTAATTACAATCTGTCTATGTTCAATAAATTGCTCTAATACCTGCTTTAAAGATAAGGTTTGTGGCTGAATTCCTTCGGTTAAAGCAAGCATATTCAAATGGAATGTTTTTTGCAGTTCGGTGTACTTAAATAATTTGTTCAAAATCTTTTGCGGAAATGCGTCACTTTTTAATTCAATCACAATTCTAATCCCGTCTTTATCTGATTCATCACGAATATCTCTGATCCCTTCAACTTTCTTTTCCTTTACTAGATCCGCAATTTTTTCCAATAATGTTGATTTATTGGTTTGATAAGTTAATTCAGGGATAATAATTTTAAATTTTCCTTTTTCTTCAATAATATCGGCTTTAGCGCGATTTAAAATCGGACCCTTGCCAAAAACATAGGCCTGAACAATTTCTTTTTTGTTATAAATTTCTCCACCAGTCGGAAAATCCGGTCCTTTAATAAATTGGAATAAATCTTCAACAGTTGCCTTGGGATTTTCAATTAAATGCATTATAGCATCAACAACTTCTGTAAGATTATGCGGAGGAATGCTTGTCGCCATGCCAACCGCAATACCCAATGTTCCATTCAGCAAAAGCTGGGGAATTTTTGAAGGTAAAATCGCTGGTTCTGTACGCGTATTATCATAATTGGGGACAAAATCAACTGTATCTTTTTCCAAGTCCTTAAGCATTTCTTCGGCAATCGGAGTAAGTTTTGCTTCCGTATAACGCATTGCCGCAGCATTATCTCCATCGATTGAACCAAAGTTCCCCTGTCCATTAACCAAGGGATAACGCATGGCAAATTCTTGCGCCATTCTGACCATAGAATCATAAACTGCCATATCGCCATGCGGATGATATTTGCCAAGAGTTTCTCCAACAACTGTTGCTGATTTTCTATGTTTGCCACCAGAAGACAACCCCATATCATGCATAGCATACAAAATTCTTCTATGTACCGGCTTCATTCCATCTCTGACATCAGGCAAAGCGCGCGCAACAATAACACTCATCGCATACGATAAATATGATTCCTGCATTTCTTCCACAATGTCGCGATTTTCAAAATTCACCCTTTTTTCAACAGGATTTTCCGATTTTGGTTCTATTGATAAATTTGGTTTTTTATTCTGCTTCTTGTCCTCCATCTAATTCTTCTAACTTAGTTGTTTGTTCTTTTATTTCTTTTAAACTCGCGCTAATTTTTTCTTTAAATATCAAAAAATCTTGTTTAATGCTTTCAAGCAAAGAAGGTAATTCTGTTTTTTTAAAATTGCTTTTCATGTTTCCATCATTATTGTTTGTTGAAAAACAACAAAGCCAAATTGAGACAACAATCAACATCACTATACCACTGGAAACCCACAGAATTAATGTTCTTATTTTTTTAGGTTTATTTTGTAATTTTTCTATAAAATTCATATTATTTATTATTCCGGTTTCATTACAACCACTTTCATATTTTCTCCTAAATCAAGTTTTTTGACAGTATAATCTTGTGTTGTTTCTGGCTCGACTCCAACTTCTTTTAAGAAGTTATCTATTTTTTCCAATTTTATATTTACTCCATCAATTTTATAGTGCATAGGAATTACAACGCTTGGTTCAATTTGATTTATGATTTTAACCGCTTCTTCATCATTAATAGTATAAATTCCTCCAACCGGCACCATTAAAATATCGATTTCTCCTATCTTATCCAACTGCATATCGGCTAATTCTTTTTGTCCTAAATCTCCTAAATGACAAACCTTCATGTCTTCAACTCCAATAATATAAATAGTATTTATGCCCCTTTCGCTTCCCTTTGAATCATCATGATATGAATAGACGCCTTTTATCGATACTCCTTTAACATCGTATTCTCCCGGACCATTGATTACAAATGGTTCGCCACTTACTGTTTTTAAATTATTATGATCGCGATGATTGTGTGTAATCAAAACAATATCAGCATTACCTCGTGGTGGAGTTAACCCGATTTCTTTATCAAACGGATCAATAAGTATAGTAATTTTTTCGCCGGTATTTGATTTAACCAAAAGTTTAAAACAACTTTGGCCGTGCCAAGTAATTTTCATATATTTATATATTTATATTATATCTAACATTTCATTTTAAATCAAAAATTAGTTTTTTGAATCCCGCTGTATTTACCCAAAAATTATTATGATTTTGATTTAAAAATTTATTAATTTCCCTGCGTTGAATTTTTATTTTTCCTCGAACTTTATTATCTCCTAAAATAATATTTGAATAACTTCCGTCCAAAAACGAAATATAGTGAATATTTTTATTATTTTCTTTTAAACTAATAATTTCTATTAATTCTGATATTTGTTTATCTTGTCCTCCGCCAGCAGTATTGAGATGTTTAGCTTCTATAAAAAATATTTTATTTTTAAATTTTATTATTAAATCTAATCTTTTGTTCTGTTTTTTTGTTTTAATTTTAACGTTCAATTTTCCGCGCACACTTTTTAGATCAAAACGGCTAGAAAATTTTGCTACACATTTTTTAGATTTTTTAAATTCTTCCCACGTATCTACTTTTACAAATTTATGATTATTTAAAATTGATAATAACTTATTTTCTCCACAATTACCTTTTTTGCGCGAAGAATTAGTGTCTAAGACAGCTTGCACCCATTCTCGAGGCACAATTTCACTCAAATCTCTATTTTTAAAATATCTCAATGTAATTTCTTTAAGTAATTCTTTATCTTGTTTGACAAACTTCGACGCACTATCACACGCACTTACGAAACAAGAAAATTCGGAACAATTTGAAAATTTTCCTAAAGTATTAGATAATTTATCAAAATAATTATTAACGATTTTATCTTTTTCTTTATTATTTAATAATGTTTTTATCGTAATTAAAATATTTTTAATCTCTTTAGTGTTATCAATATACTTTTCTAACTCCGTATGTTGTTTTTCAAAAATATAAAATTTATCTAAAGTACTTTCTAAATTTTCTTTAGAAATTTTAAAATAACGAAGATTGTTTAGAATTTTTCTCATAATAGATATAATTTAAAAATTTATATGCCAAATCAAATGATATTCTTTTTCTATTGTTATCACGAAAATTCGTTAAGAAAAAAGAAAAATATTTGTTTCTTTTTTGATTTAATTCTTCATTAAAGCGATTCATTAATTCTATTTGTTCGTCTATAGATATTTCGTTTTTAAAAATTAAGTGAGCCATATTACGAGAACTATTTTTGCCCACCAAACCAAATATGCCATATTGTCTAATATCCTCTAATTTAATCTTGTCTCCGCTGGTTGTGTCTATAGCTCGCAAAAATAAAATGTTTTTATCAATTAAGGATTTGATATCGTCGCTTATTTTAAACATTTTTTTATCTTTAATATTTTGTAATGCCATTTCAACTTCATATTCTCCAGATTTTATATAATCTTCAGTCAACCGAAAAACTCCCAATGAATTTTGCGTATTTTTAATACGATTTATAAAATCTCCTCCTAATTGCCAATTAGAATGTTTCTTGAGTACAAAATGGATATTTTTATTTTCCGGGAAAATTGTAGCATTAATCTGATTTTCATCAGTCAAATTTGATTTTTGTTTAAAATAAAACGAAATTACATTATATGTTGTATCGTTAAAAACTTGTTCAGAAAAAATATTTAATTTTATAATTTCAAATTTTTCAAAAAATAAATCCCTAATTTTTTTAGAATTTTCCGCACAAAGAAAATTCAATGGCACAATTAAAATTCCTTCTTTAGTATTCAATATAGAATAAATTGACGCTTGATATAAGTCCTCAAAATACGAATAGTTATTAGAAAAAAATTTCTTTTTGGTTTTTATATCGGCTTTATTTTTATGCAAATAAGGCGGATTAGTGCAAACGAATTTATATTTTTGAGGACGATTAATAGAATCATTATAAAAAACTAATTTATTGTCAATATAATGTTTATCCAAATCAAACCCATTAATTGTTTTACATTTATTTTTTATTGCCCAATTAATTAAATCTTTATTTCCCGCAAAAGGATCGGTAATTTCTTTACCGATAACAAAATTTTCAAATCCTTGCAATATATAATCGGAATGGGTCGTAAAAAATTGTCCAAGTTGTTTTTTCATGGATTTATTATCTAATTATATTTTACCACAAAAAAGCATTTAAAACAATTATTCTTCTTGCCAAATGAATTTTAATAACCTATACTAAAAACAATACGCGAGATATTGATGCTTCGACCAATATCAAACGTAATAACAATTAATTGTCGGAGTTTTTCTATTTGTATTTATGAAAACAGACAACAAATATTCAATATTGATGCAAAACCTTTTAGAGAAAGAGGGTGTTAATATTCCTAAAACAGGAGATGTTATCGAGGGAAAAATTATTGCTTTAAAGCCAAGCATTATTTATCTTGATTTGGGAAACTTCAAAAGTGGCGTTATTTTGGGAAGCGAAATCAAAAAGCATCCTTTTGAATTCCGCAAAATCAAATTAAACGATATTATTACTGTTAAAATTTTATCCATTGATAACGAAGATGGATATGTTGAGGTGTCGCTTTTAAAAGCGGGCGAAGAAAAAGCATGGCAAGGACTCAAAGAAAAAATGGACAAAAACGAAATTATCGACGCGCTAGTAACCAAAGCAAACAAAGGCGGATTGATGATCGAAGTTGAAGGAACCGAAGCATTTATGCCGGTTTCTCAATTATCTTCAACACACTATCCGAGAGTTGAGGGCGGAGATAAAACCAAAATTCTTTCCGAGCTGAACAAGCTTGTTAACCAAACCTTAAAAGTTAAAATTATTGATTTAAATGTGCGTGAAAAAAAATTAATTGTATCTGAAAAAGCCACTGAAGAAAAGAAGCTTAAAATTGCATTAGAAAAATACAAAATCGGCGACATTGTTGAGGGAATAATTACCGGCATTGTGGATTTTGGGGCATTTATTAAATTTGAAGATCTGGAGGGATTAATCCATATTTCTGAAATGGATTGGCAAATCATTAATAATCCAAATGAAATTTTCAATGTTGGAGATAAGGTTAAAGCGCAGATAATTGAAATTGATAAAGACAGGGTTTCTTTGTCAACGCGTGCTTTAAAAGAAAATCCTTGGACAAAAGTTGAAGATAAATATCACGTTGACCAAACTGTTAAAGGAAAGGTTACAAAATTTAATCCTTTTGGAGCTTTTGTAAAAATAGACAAAAATATTCAGGGATTAACACACATTTCCGAATTCGGCACAGAAAAGAAAATGGAAGAAACATTGGAAATCGGAAAAGAATACGATTTCAAAATTATTTCCATTAAAGCGTCTGAATACAGAATGGCATTAAAACCAATAACGGAATAAATTAAAAATTAAAAGTTAAAAATCGAAAATCTGTCCTCCACAACTAACGGGGTTGACAGATTTTTGATTTAGATTTATTATTATAATAATTATTGTCCTTTCTAAAATATTATTATTAAGGAGGCTCCGTGTTTTTACATCGTAACGAATGTATTATTTGGAGAGATAAATCTAAGATAATTACCTTGAAGTTTTTTCTGATTGGCGAAATCAAACGGCCAAACGGCGGTAGCTTTTTTATCCGCCGATCAAGATTTTGGGATTCGAGTGTTTGTTCTGATCCGACAAAACGAGTTTTGATTGGCGCACAATTCTCATTTTTCGGAATCACTCCTGACGAATTAAAAGATTGCAGGGTAGATATTGCTACTGACAAAGGATTATTCGTAGATTATGTGTTAAATTTTCAAAATGAAAATTGCATCACGCTTGAATATCGAAGCTACCGCCCCATGACGGTAAACATTAAAAACTATATGTTGAACAGAACCATTGAAATTGAATATAAAGTGCGATGGTTTCGCAGACCGCATAACACGCTTTCTAACGAGTATATTTTTGTTCTTTATGTCGAAAAAGAAGAACAACAGGACCAATTAATTTAAAATTTCACGGGCCTCGGCATTTAAAAGCCGGGGCCTGTTTTATTTTTTATTTGAATTTCTATTGAATTATGGTATATTAAAGATTATGAAAACATTCATTAAAAACATTTTAATCGTATTTTTTGTTTTACTCGTAATCTCGAGCGTTTTTACAGTTTATAATTCATCATATAACTCAACCGAAGAAATCCCTTTAAACCAAGTGGTTTCTTTGATTAACGAAGATAAAGTTGAAAAAATTACTATTCAGGAAAACAAATTAGAGGTTCTGCTCAAAGATGAAACACAAAAAACCAGCCAAAAAGAGGGCGAACTGGGATTAAGCGAAACTTTAAAAAATTTAGGAGTTAATACCGATAAATTGCAAAAAATTAATTTTGAAATTAAAGAAGAGTCAGGAGCAATATATTGGTTGAATGTAATTTTACCGTTTCTTTTACCATTTTTGCTTATTGCTGCATTTATTTGGTTTATGTTCAAACAAGCACAAAAAGGACAAACTCAAGCATTATCTTTTGGAAAAGCAAACATAAAATTAAATCAGCCAGAGAAGGGTAAAAAAGTAACATTTAAAGATATAGCCGGAATTGAACAAGCGAAAGAAGAATTGAAAGAAATTGTTGAATTTTTAAAAACTCCGCAAAAATTTATTGATATTGGCGCAAAAATTCCGCGCGGAGTATTGTTAATGGGACCTCCGGGATGTGGAAAAACTTTACTTGCGCGCGCGGTTGCCGGAGAAAGCGATGTGCCATTTTTCCATATTTCCGGCTCGGAATTTGTGGAAATGTTTGTTGGAGTCGGGGCATCCCGAGTCAGAGATTTGTTTATGACTGCAAAAAAATTCGCTCCAGCAATTGTTTTTATTGATGAAATTGACGCTGTAGGCAGACACCGCGGAGCTGGACTGGGAGGTGGTCATGACGAACGCGAACAAACCTTAAATCAAATTTTAGTTGAAATGGACGGATTTGATAATAATACCAACCTAATTGTTGTTGCCGCAACTAACAGACCCGACATTTTAGACCCTGCACTTTTAAGGCCGGGTAGATTTGATAGAAGAGTTATTTTAGATATGCCGGACATAAATGAAAGAGAGGATATTTTAAAAATTCATTCCAAAAATAAAAAATTCACCAATGATGTAAATTTAAGACAATTAGCTGAAAGAACTCCGGGATTTTCGGGCGCTGACTTGGCAAATTTAGTTAATGAAGCGGCAATTTTAGCTGCAAGAAAAAATCAAAAAACAATCAATCAATTGGATTTGATAAACTCTATTGAAAAAGTGTTGCTCGGTCCAGAAAGAAAAAGTCATGTTTTAACCAAAAAAGAAAAAGAAATTGCCGCATATCACGAAGCCGGACATGCCTTGGTTAATGCGAGCTTAACACATACTGACCCCGTGCACAAAGTTTCAATTATTTCCAGAGGAAGAGCGGCTGGATACACATTAAAACTTCCCGAACAAGACAAACATCTGCATTCGCGTTCAGAATTCGTGGAAGAATTATCCGTATTGCTTGGAGGATACTGCGCGGAAAAATTAATTTTTAACGAAATCACTACTGGCGCATCAAATGACTTAAAAGTTGCATCCGGACTAGCAAAAGATTTGGTTACTAAATACGGAATGTCGGAAAAACTGGGTCCAATTGCATTTAATGACCATGAAGAGTTGGTGTTTTTAGGCAAAGAAATCTCTGAGGGAAGAAATTATTCCGAAAAAGTGGCCGGCGAAATTGATGACGAAATCAAAAAATTCATCCGCGATGCGCGCATTGTTACAGAAAAAATTCTTAAAACAAGAAAAGCCAAACTCACCCAGATTGCCAAAGAATTAATTACTAAAGAAACAATCGAAAAAGACGAATTTGAAAAATTAATGGCAAAATAACACGGTTCAAAGCGCGTGTAGCTCAGCTGGTTAGCCTCCGGCCCTACGGGCCGTAGGCCCGGAGGGAGCACTTATATAATATGTTTTATGTTTATCTATTAAAAAGTTTAAAAGATAACAATTATTATATCGGTCAAACTGACAATATTAAAAATAGATTAGATTATCACAACGACGGCAAAGTTAAATCGACAAAAAATCGGATACCATTTATCTTGATCGGGACAGAAGAGTATCCAACGAGAAATGAATCAAGATGGCGTGAATACACATTAAAAAATAACGCAAACGAAAGGCGAAAATTTATAAATAAATTTTCGCCCAAACCATAAAATCAAAACCAATAACGCGCGTATAGCTCAGTCGGTTAGAGCACGACACTTATAATGTCGGGGTCCTTGGTTCGAGTCCAAGTACGCGCATTTTTAATACTTTAAAAACTTGATTTTTAATCAAGTTTTTGATAAGATTAATTATCTCAAATAATTTAGGGCGGTTAGCTCAGTTGGCTAGAGCGTTACATTGACATTGTAAAGGTCATAGGTTCAAATCCTGTACCGCCCACCATGGAAATACCAACCATTTTCGAGGACAATGATATTTTAGTGATAAATAAACCAGCACACTTATTGGTACACCCTGTCTCCCGTTTCGCTAAGGCTACGCGGGATGAGTCTGAAACTCTAATTGAGTTTCTGGTCTCAAAATACCCTAATGCCGAATTGGTTCACCGATTAGATCAAGATACTTCTGGCATAATGGTAGTGGCCAAAAACCACCAAACCGCAGAATTTTTAAAACAACAATTCAAAGACAGAATTATTAAAAAGAAATATGTTGCTTTAGTTTACGGAATTTTAAAGGAAAAAAAAGGAATTATTGTTAAATCAATTTCTAAATCTAGAAAAAGAGGCGGCTCACAAACAACAGCGCCAATCGGAAAAAACCGCGAAGCAATTACAAGATATGAAATTATTCAAGAATTTCCTAGTTATTCGTTGTTAGAAGTCTCCCCGGAAACCGGCAGGACACATCAAATTAGAGTTCATCTCGCATCAATCGGACATCCCATTGTTGGCGACGATAAATATAAATTTAAAAGACAAAAAACGATCGCAGGCCTTAATCGACAATTTTTACATGCTAAATATTTAAAACTTTCTCTGCTTGACGGAGAAATTAAAGAGTTCTATGCTGAATTACCAGAAGAACTAAGTAATATATTAAAAAATCTATGACAAATAAATTAGATAAATTCAAAGAAAAATTTACCAAAAAAGATAACCCCGAAATAAAGATCGGAGACATTGTTAAGGTTCATTTAAAACTTGCTGAAAAAACAAAAGCCGGCGGAGATAAAATCCAAGTTTTTGAAGGATTGGTAATTGCTAAAAAACACGGCAAAGGAATGGACGGAACTTTTACGGTAAGAAAAATCGCTGAAGGTATTGGAGCAGAAAAAATATTTCCTGTTCATTGCCCGACAATTTCCAAAATTGAAATTGTCAAACATTCAAAAGTCAGACGCGCAAAACTTTATTATATGAGAGGAAGATTGGGGAAAAAAGCAAGAATGTCCGCCCTGAAAGGGACGAATCTCGCCGAAACTTCAAGTGAAGACGAATCAGCGTCAAAAACAGAAAAGTAACTACCCACCTTTACTATGCTTCGGTGGGCAAGAGCGCGGGTGCTGTAATTGGTAGCCAGGCTAGCCTAAGGAGCTAGTGGGAATTATCCCGTGGAGGTTCGAGTCCTCTCCCGCGCACCAAACTAGGCCCAACACATTAAATTAAAATAAAAAAATTACGACTTCGTAAGTCGTAATTTTTATTTATAAGCGGGCGAGCAGAATCGGACTGCCGTCTCGTCCTTGGCAAGGACGTGTAATAGCCACTATACCACGCCCGCATAAACCAAATACAAAATACTAAATACCAAATACATCTGCCGAGGGAGAGAATCGGACTCTCGACACCACGATTTTCCAATTATAGACCTCTAGATTTCTCTAAAGATTGGACTATATCATCTACTTATAAAGTAGTCGGGCGCTAATATAGGATTATTGTTGGGACTCACCTATTAGTCTCTACACCTTCCTCAACACCATTTGCCCGTTGAGGCTTGGTTCGGGATTGCCATAGTTCTTAAAGAACATTAGGTTTCCCCGAGTTCACCCAATTTTCATCTCCGAATCACTTCGAAGCGGACCAAAAATTTAGTCGTGTGCTCTACCACTGAGCTACCCCGGCATAATTTCATATTATCAAAAATCAATAATTTTGCAATAAGGCCAGGATGGGAATCCCCGCCTGCAACGCCTTGCGAAGCAACGGCGGGCAGGGAACCCATCTTATGTATAAGAGTTTTGCCCGCCCATATGGCTTAATAATAGGCCGCGGTGAGAATTGAACTCACGCATAAGGGTTTTGCAGACCCTTGCCTTACCACTTGGCTACGCGGCCATATATGGCGGGCAAGCAGACTCTTGCCTGGACTTTATCCGCCTTTGACGGAACTTGGCGACCTGGCCGTAATTTGTGTGGGCGCTGAGGGATTTGAACCCCCGACCTGCCGGATGTAAACCGGATGCTCTACCACTGAGCTAAACGCCCGATTTAAAATGGGCGAGGAGGGAGTCGAACCCTCATGGGCAAAGCCCGCAACATTTTAAGTGTTGTGCGTATACCATTCCGCCACTCGCCCGTATCTATTAACCTTTTAAATTTCTTAAAATTTCCTCCACCCTCACTGCTTTTTCTTCTATTCTGTCTAATACAAACCTAATTCGAGGAACAAATTTTATAGTTACTTTTTCATTTAAAATTCTCTGTAAATTGGATGATTGTTTTTTTAAAATTTCTAAAACTTTTTTAGATTCTTTAAAAGGAAAAACGCTTATTTTTATTTTAGCATAATTCAAATCTTTGGAAACATCAACATTTTGCACAGTAATAAAAACATCTTTAATAAAAATTTCTCTTTGCAGAATTTCCGCGATTTTTTCTTGCATTAAACTATTTACTCTGCTAATTCTATCTTTCATAATTCTCTTTTTTTATGTTCGGTGCGATAACATTCCAAAACATCCCCTTCTTCAATAATCGCATCTCCTTCAAATAAAATTCCCGCCTCCCTGCCTTTTTCCACTTCCGGCATATCTTGTTTATTGTGCTGTAGCTGAACTATTTTTCCTGTACCGATTTTTTCCTCATTTCTAATAATATCAACTTGCGTTTTATTTACAAATTTTCCGTCAGCAACTTTTCCACCGATAATCATTCTCGTTTTTTCTCTTTTAAAAATCGCTAAAATCTTCAACTTTCCTAAGTTTTCTCTTTCCGCCAATGGATCCAACAATTTAACCGCATCTTTCCTGATTCCTTCAAATAATTCGTAAATAATATCGTATGTCCTGATTTTTACACCCCTTCTTTTCGCCATATCAGAAATATCATTGGCAAGTTTAATTCTGAATCCAACAATAATCGCATTTGCCGATTCTGCTAATTTTATATCAGCTTCCGAAATATTGCCCGCGTCGGATTTTAAAATATTCAAATAAATTTCTTTTAAATCTAATTTAATCAAACTCTCTGTAATTGCTTCAAGCGAACCGCGCACATCCGTTTTTAAAACAATATTGAGTTTTTTTCTTTCAACAACACCTTCAGGAGCAAGCGCGCTCGCCTGCGCGCGCAAATTTACAACAGGATTTGCAACTATTTTAGCCGTAGCCGATTGTTCACTATCAACAACTTGAAATTTATTGCCCACCATCGGAACATCGTTTAACCCCATAACCACTACAGGTGTACTTGGCCTCGCATCTTCAACTTTTTGCCCCTTGTAATCTTCTAGCCCTTTTATTTTTCCGTAAACATTGCCACAAACAACCCATTGTCCTACCTTTAATATCCCTTCCAACACTAAAAATGTTGCAATTGCCCCACGTCGCGCATCCATATATGACTCTATCACTGCTCCTGTTGCCAAAGTGGAATTATCTGCTTTTAATTCTTCCATTTCTGCAACCAATAATATCATTTCCAGTAAATCATTAACTCCCGTACCAACCGTTGCTGAAATTCTAACTGCAGGAATTTTTCCTCCGCGTTGTTCCACAACCAATCCTTCTTTTTCCAATTCACCGATTGTTTTCTCAAAATTTGCTCGCGGATTATCCATTTTATTTACTGCGACAATTACTGGAATTTCTTCTTTTTTGACACACTCAATCACTTCTTTTGTTTGCGGTTTTACTCCCTCCTCGCCAGCCACTACTAAAACTGCAATATCAGCTGCTTTTGCCCCACGCGAACGCATTTGACAAAATGCTTCATGCCCCGGCGTATCAATAAAAGTAATTTTTTTAAACTGCCCTGAAGGACTCGAAGGGTAATTTATCTGATAAGCGCCAATATGTTGTGTTATTCCACCAGATTCTTTAGCAACTATATTCGTTTTTCTAATCGTATCCAATAATGTGGTTTTGCCGTGATCAACGTGTCCCAAAATAACCACTATGGGTGGTCTTGATTGTAAATTCTGATTTTGTTTATTTTCTGTCATATTTTAATCATATGAAGATTTGTTTGTATAAAGACCGCATCGCAGGCCGACCGCAGTCGGCCGAGATAGAGTGTGATTTTTAATTTAAAAATCAACACGTGTCTTTATATAAATAAATCTGAATAATTTACTTGATAGCCTTGCTTATTGCCTCCTGCTCTTCATCTGATAAATTATAATTAATTGATTTCCCTGCCTCAATTGGTTTGGTATAAATTCTTGTTCCCTCTCGCGAATATAAAGAAGAGATCACCAGTCCGTTATCATTACTATCCAAAAGCGCAATAGCAAAACTCTGATCTCCACCCGTATCTTTAAATGGATTAAACCTTACCACCCCAACTTTTGTTATGGCAATATTAGAAATTTGTTGTAATTTTTCATTCCAATTGGAAAGTTTTTTTATATCATTTTTAATTTCTTTAATGAGTTTAATTTGACCCGTTATAACCTCTTCAACATCAACAATTTTACTTCCCTTCATAAAAATTTTAATTTTCTTTCTCGTTTTCAGCCACAAAAAAATTAAAATAATATCAGCAATTATTAAAATTATTAGAATTATTAAAATTATATTATTGGTTAAAATATTCATAATTTTTAATCTCGGACTTGTCCGCCGTAGCCCTGCCTACCGGCAGACAGGCTTGACGAAAGCGGAGGGTGGAGGATTTGAACCTCCGAGGGATTTATCCCAACCGCTTTTCGAGAGCGGCGCACTAGACCACTATGCGAACCCTCCAAAGTGGTGGACCTGATCGGGTTCGAACCGACGACCTTTAGTATGCCATACTAACGCTCTAACCAACTGAGCTACAGGCCCGAACATTTTAATTTGCCCCCGCGGGGAATTGAACCTCGATTACCTCGTTAGGAGTGAGGCGTTCTATCCGTTGAACTACGAGGGCTCAACAGTCCTTATCCTAACACACTTTTATTATAATTTAAACCCCCACTACCAAATTTGGTGCGGGGGCAAAGATTTTATTGGAATTATTGATTATTCTATTCTATCGTAATAATTTGTACCGGACAAGAAGCTGCCGCTTCTTTATTGCACCCAATATCCTCTATTTCTAATTCAAACTTTCCTTCACCAACATCTTTTGCGTCTTTCAAAGATGCTTTTCCATCGTCTCCCATGTGCCAAAAACCTGGACAAACAGCAACGCAAGTTCCACAACCAATACATTTATCTTTTTGATGTATAACTTTAGCCATAAATTAATGCTTACTGCCCTACCCGCCAAAGCTACCTGCTCGACATTTGCCAGTCATGGCAGGCGGGTGCTTGGCATTGCGGGCAGGTTAATTATTACTTATCTGTAAAGATAATAACATAAAATAATTTTCAAATCAATTATCCTTTGCTCACTCTTTCTGCATAATCTCCCGTATCGGTGTTAATTCTAATAATATCGCCAGTTTCAACAAATAATGGAACATTTACCATTGTCCCTGTTTCAATTTTCACTGCTTTTACTCCGCCTTGCGCAGTGTTTCCTTTAATGCTCGGAGGAGCTTCAATTACTTTAAAATCCATTTTTATCGGCAAATTAACATTAATAATCTTGCCATCAAATTCAACAATTTCAATCGCACTATTCGGTTTTAAATATGGACCAATATGACCAATCTGTTCCTCACTCATCTCAAATCTTTTAGAAGGATCGTTTAGTTCACAAAAAACAAATTTCCCCCGATTAGCATATAAAAATTTTACATCTCGATATTCAATATTTGCTTCTTCAAAACTATCAGTGTGCTGAAAATTACGGCTTATTGTTTTGCCGGTAATTAAATTTTTTATTTTAGTCTGAGCAACCGGCTTTCTTTGTTGCATTCTCATAAAACTAAATTCCATAACTTGATATGGTTGTCCGTCTAAAATAAAAATAACCCCTGGTTTTAAATCATTATAATTAATCATACCCCATACTAGATTTTCGACATATTTATGCTAATTTGTCGACAATCCATCAATACTTAGTTAATTTATAATATTTACTTGTTAATTATGCCTCAATTGCGCCCCGCAGCTGCGGGGCAGTCGAAAATTCAGTATCGGGGCATAAATTTTACTTACTTAGATATTTTTACTTTACCTTAAAATTTAATTTTTTGCAATATTAATTTTATCTCAATAAGCAAAAAAAATGCCCCGAGAGAGGCAATCAAAAAAAAAGAGGAGTTGACAAAAGAGGGGACAACAAAAGGAAGTAGCTAACTCTCTCGGGGCAATAATTTTATTGTATCGCTTTAAAATTAATATGTCAATAGCATGGGGTAATGTGTATACTCATATTGCACTTTTCTCGGTAATCTAAGGGCATATGAAAACTATGCCCAAATCAACAAAAGAAGAAAAATATCGCTGGATTAAGCCGATATTAGATAAAGAAATATCAATTAAAAAGATGGTTAAGGTATGTCCGTTTTCCGAACGAACAATTAAGTATTGGTTATCTGCTTTTAAGAAATACGGTTGTGATGACTTAGAAAACAAATCAACCAGACCAAGAACTAATCCCAAGGAAACACCGATATGCATCAAGGAAAAAATCATCGAATTAAGGGAAGAAACCAGATTAAGTGCAATTAAATTGCATTGGAAGCTGCAAAAGGAAAATATTTGGTCCTTGAAGGACCAAATATAATTATTCTCTATTTTTAAACCATCAAGCCTAACCTTTTGATCAATTTCGGCCATTTTTAAGATAGAATTAGCCAGTTTTTTATTAATTGCCACGTTAATTAGATTATATCGCTTTTTATTCTAAAATGGCATATAATAACAATATGAAAAAAGAAATTAAAAACTTACATTCCGATACTCACTGGACCCCTCCCGGATATACCAAAGGGGAATGGCAAGAAATTTGGCAAAAATTATGGTTATATGGTTACTTTCAAAATTTACGTCCTTCAAGGACGTAAACATAACAAGTTGAAAGAAATAAATTATTCGAGCAATATTGTTTTGGAGAAAATTTACGTCCTTCAAGGACGTAATTTTGTGATAGTTTAAATAAGATCATGCCGAGACTGACGAATGGACGCTATTAGAAACTGGTTTATTGCTGAATCTGCCCATTCTTTCTAAAAAAATTCTTTACGGCATTAATTATCCAATCCCAATGTAAAACGATATGTAAAAGAATAAGCACAACGAAAACAATCCCTGCCCAATTATGAATGCCGGTATATGTTTTCTTCGTAATGCCAAAAAATTCTTGATAACCCCCTCGCCTTACGCCTTCTGGTAAAAAGAAAAAAATTATTAATCCAGTTTTCGCTATTACTAAAAAACAAATAGCCGCTAAAAAATCTACTAAAAAATTAAGCTTATTCTTTGTCATATATCCATTTATAAATAAATAATTAACCCCTACCGGTTAGATAAACAACATAAACAACATACATGATAACAAACATTATTCCTTGCCACCTGTCTAATTCATGCCTTTTACCCAAAAACATGAACACAAATAACAGAACTGTTGCCACCAACAAAACCAAAAGATCTATATTGGCCGACACAGGAATAACAATTGGATTAATTATTGCCGTAAGGCCAAGAATCCAAAATATATTAAAAATATTACTCCCGACGATATTCCCCACCGCCAAATCGTTTTGTTTTTTAATTGCAGCAACAATCGATGTAACCAATTCTGGTAACGAAGTACCAACCGCAACGATTGTAAGACCTATAAAATACTCACTTAATCCAAATGCTCTGGCTATTAATATTGCGCCATCCACCGTCCATTTCCCACCGAAATATAAGGCAATCAATCCGCCAATTATCATTAAAAAAATAATCCCTCCCGAATATTTCTTGATTTCTATTTTTTTATCATCTAGTTTCAACTTATTCTTTCTGGCTAACCCAAAAACATAATAAAGGAAAATAATAAAAAATAAAACAAGAACTATTCCTTCAAACTTAAGGATTGAATTAAAATTTAATTTGTCCAAAACATGAGCATTGGCAAAAACTACGAGAACAATAACCGCCAACAAAGAAAATGGAATCTCTTTCCAAACCGTAGAAGATTGAACCTTAAGACTTCCGATAATACCGCTAATTCCCAATATTAAAAGAATATTTACAATATTGCTCCCCACAATATTACCGAAAGCAATGTCTCCGGAATTTCTTATTGCAGAAGCAATATTAACCACCAATTCAGGCATGGACGTTCCAAATGCTACTATCGTTAGACCAATAACTATCGTTGGAACTTTAAATTTCTTTGCGAGAGAAGAAGAACCGTCAACAAGATAATCAGCGCCCTTAATTAAAAGAATTATCCCAGTGCCAAATAAAATATATGTAATCATATAAATAATTTTATTATACAATAATTTATTATGTTTTTATTCTACCAAAAAATCGTCTTAATTCAAAGACGATTTTGCCTGGGTCGGAGAATGGACGCTATTAGAAACTGTTTAAGTAAAGACGCTCTTTAAGTAATTAAAAATAATTTACAAAATCAATTAAAAGTACTAAAATAAAATCATATGGAATTAAAGTTTTTGATCGATCCTAAATACGTTTTTTTACACGCCATTAACCAAAATCAACACAAAGAACCATTTAAGGGGTGGGGTAATTTTACTATGAAAATATGGGATAAATATCCTCAAGAATGCTATCTTTTGGCAGGATACTCTGAATGGTCGATTATCACAAAATCACGTTTCTCTACTATAGCGAAAAACGCCGAAAAGTTACTCAATGTTTGGCTTAAGACCGATCCAGTAAAAAAATTACTCAACGAAACTGAAAAATATAAAAATTGGCTCGAAAAAGAATGGAGCCAAAAAGGACAAAATGCACTCAACGAATTAGAAGAAATCACTAAATCCTCATTGCCTCAACAAACAATATCTATATATGTTACCCATCCAAAGCTTAACAATGGCATGGCCATAGATACAAAAACCATAGTGTGGGGACACACAGAAGACTGGAAAAATTATTCTATCGTATATCTGTGCCATGAAATCATGCATATTGTTTTTTGGAACACTAAATCATCTACATCTCACGCAACCATAGAATTAGCAACTGACAATGAACTAAGAATAAGATTAAATAAAAAGGGAAGATATTTTCGGGAAGGAAAATTCGATATTGGACACAATAAATTGAGAGAGGTTGAAAAAAAACTACTTCCTCGGTGGAAAAAATACCTAGAAAACCCCAAAATGAACATAAAACAATTCATACAAAAATAAAAAGAGATCAGCAGTCGATGCTGATCTCTTTAGTTATAAGGATCGTAATCACATCTTTGAGGCTTACCACGAAATCCCTCTCCGGCTCTCAGGGAAAGCACTCGACAATCGATACAGGCAAAACGATATTCGCAATCTTTGCACTTATCTATCTTGTCTAGTGTGATGCCCCAGTATTTCTGGGCTCTGCCACGAATAATGCTTTGCAGATTTTGACGATGAACATTGCCCATAATTTGATCTCTAGCGAATATACAGGGGAGAACATCACCATTGCTCGTTACGGCCAATTCTCCGCCCCAGCAAGTATTCCATCGACGCGCCATATTAAAAAACTTTCTGTCGACATGGAGATACAAGCCGTTTAATTGTTCGGAGGCAGAAATAGAATGTTCTTCTCCTCTGCCCACAGGTCGAACATCGTCGGGAGCAAAAGACTTTTGACGAGCAATCAATCTTTCATTTTGCATCAGTGTCTCGATTTGCGACATATCGTCTTGATTTTCGGGTGTTCTTACTACCCCCACCCTGAACTCGATACCAGCATCTCTGATTTTCCTGATGTTTTTTATAAATCTCTCAAAACTTCCTTTGGTCGCAGTACATTTGTCATGAACTTCCGGATAACTACCAAGCAACGTAGTGGCCATTCTCACGTTGTATTTTTTCATCAATTCAACATCTTCGTCTGCTACCAACGTTAAATTGCTATAAATTTCGATAAGGGGAACGCTGTTCAATTTACGGGCATAGGCAACCATATCCCATAAATCAGAATGGAGGAATGGTTCTCCGCCGGTAAATTGTATTTGCTGGAAGTCCAATCGAGAAGCCTGTAAAATCAATTTCTTCAATGAGTCGCGATCAAGAAAATTCCCTCGCGCAATAGATCTTGTGTAACAGTGTGAACATTTTTGATTACAAGCATCTGTAAGCTCCACCCAAATCATATAATTCGGAAAAGTAAATTTTGGATCAACGGGATTCTTGAACAATCGCTCCATTGAAGATTCATCTTGAATGACTTTACAGATTTGAGGCGTTTCTTTCTGAATTATCGCAATTTTATTCAGGGCAGAATCGGACAAACCAATGATCTTTAATAGAAATTCCCCCGCTTGTCGCGTAATTTGAATAATTACGCCTTTCATTAAATCATAAATTGCCCACCTTGCTACGCCTTCTACGAGCCACAAATCGTAACCCAATGGCAATACTTTTCTCATATCTTCTCCTTTTGATAAAATGAGGGAGGCGTGACCACCTCCCTCTTCCGAATGAGATCCGGTTCTGATCACTGCTTCGGCGAGCAAGGGCCCGGCTTGCAGCACTGGCACTGGATCATCGATTGCTTGTGATCTCTTTGAAGAGAGATCACGCGATCTTTGAGATCCGTGCCGACCTTCGGATCTTTGATGACGCCTTGCTTCTTTTGCACGGCATCCTCCTGTTTTCTGTTTTATTTAGATTTATTTCGACCACTCGAAATAATAAAACAGAAATTCGCCCACCGATTAGAAAAAATTTCGGAAGACTAAATAAAAAGAGCTACCTCCTTAATTTCAGAAGATAACATTTAATTAAATTCGTGTCAATATCGATGGGTGAGCGACCGGATTTGAACCGGCGATCTTCAGGGCCACAACCTGACGCTTTAAACCAGCTAAGCTACGCCCACCATACTAACTATCATACCTGAATTTTCTAAAAAATCAATATCTTGATTCGACTTCGCTTGGAACAAGCAATCCATCTTCAGTATAAATATTCCTTGGATTCCACAGAAGCCAACCAAAACCCCCACCTTCTTCGGTTGCTTTTTTCTGCAATTTTATCATTTCCGCGTCATAAATTGCACCCATATTGAAATCCTGAAGCCATGGTCTGATTTTTGCTAATTTTAATTCAGGATTTGAAGCAGATAAATTTGCCAATCTTTCATTCCCTTTTTTCAGCTCGGTTAAAATTATTTCATAAGGATATTGTGCAGGATTCGCATACCCCATAAATCCGCTTGGATAATGCGAGGGATAAACCATGGGACAAATATAATCAAAATACTGCGCTGAATTTTCTAACCATTGCCCAATACCTAAATCATTTGTGCTGCTCATGGTTAATCCGAACAAATCAGCAGAAATCGGAACTCCCAACGGCTCTAATCTTTGTTCAATATATTCAAAAAATTCTCGCATAACTTCTTTTTTTAGAGTTTTACCGTCCCAAAACGGATAAACAATATCTGCAGTATTGCCATCCGAAGGAAAACGAATATAATCAAAATTAATTTCATCAAACCCGACCCTGATTGCTTCTTTTACAATTTCCAAATTGTAATCCCAAACCTCTTGTGACGATGGATCTACCCATGCCAAACCATTATTATCCTCCCAAATTCCTCCGCCTACCCTTTGCAACGCTAAATCCATTCTTTTTCTTGGCAAATAGTTATCTTCAAAAACTGCAATTCTTGCAATCACATAAATATTTTTTTTATGCAATTCTTTGATTAATCTTTTAATGTCTTTGATAAAAAATTTTTCTGAACCGATTTTTTTAATAATATCGCTATTTGTTTCAAAAGGAACTCTGCCGGTGTAATCTTTTAAATCAATAACAATTGCATTTAATTCTGTTCTGTCTATTAAAGTAATTAAGTCATCTATTCTGCTGTTGCCGGCAGTTCTAAATGTGGCATAAATTCCTTTCACCGGAAACGGCTCAGATTTTTTTATTAAATCGGTCAAAAAATTTACCCTGTTAAATCCTTTTATTAAAAAAGGGGTCGCATAACGACCATTTAACAGGGTGAACCCGCCCAAAATAAATAATGCCAAGATTAAAAAAATAAAGATTTTATCTTTCTGCATATAAATACTTGCGCCGCGAAGCCTTAAACGAAGTAATGCCCCCGAGAGGAATCGAACCCCTATTTAGGCCTTAGAAGGGCCCCGTTCTATCCATTGAACTACGAGGGCACATTCCTCATCCAATCGCTTACGCGGGTATTTATTGGACCACAAAAGAAAACTTAATCTATTTTCCGAAACCTGTCCTGCCCTTCCGGACTATCAATATGTCGACGTCTCCATTCTTTTGATACTGGCTTAATCGAATCTAAAATTTCTTTTTCCGACAATATTTTTGGTTTCTTTGGTTCTTTTGTTTTTCTTCCAAACAATTTGGCAAAAAATCCTTGCTTTTTATTTAAAGTTGACGTAGCTTTCTTTTCTTCTGTTCCAACATTGGCGCTTTCAATTTTATATCTCCCATCTTTTTTAAATTGTTTAATTTCTTGCTTTCTTTCTTTTTTAAGTTTTTTAAATTCTTTTTTCAGTATTTTAAAATTACCAGCATCTGCGTACCAATTGAAATCACGTCCGGTTGTTTGTTTTCCCCACGGACCCCATAATTTATATGCGCCTAATCTTTTTTTAGTTTCTTCTATCTCTTGTTTTTTCTGCGCAATTCCTTCGTTTATTTCTTCCAAGACGTTTTTCTTGATTTCTTCTCCGGACACAAATCCTTCAAACGCGCCCTCAAGAATTTTTTGTTCTTTTTCTTTTGCTGGTTGAGGTTGTTCAATTTTTGATTCTTGTTTGTGTTCAGATAAAATTTTATCAATAATCTCCGCTCTTTTCTTCAAATTTTCTTTTTCTTGCAAAATCAAATTTTTATCATTCTCGTCTGTTGCAATTTTTAAGGCCTCGGTTAAATTATTAATTTTCCTATTAACATTTTCTTGTTCTTCTTCAATTTCCCATTTGGAATAATCAGATAAATCTTTTCTCTGTTTTTCCTCAAAAGACATTTTTTTCTTTTTGGAAAATTTTTCCTCTTGAGAAATTTCAACATTTTTAGCTATTTCCATTAATGATTCGTCTATCGAAGGCGTTGCCGATTCTTGTTCTGTCGTAATCTCTTGTTGTTGTTCTGATTTTTTTTCTTCTTTTGGCGTAATTCCAAAAGATAATTTCATATAAAGGGTTCTTAATTTATTTCTAGCATTTTTTAATTCTTCTACCCTGTTATGAAATTGCGCTTGTTCTTCCTGGTTTAATTTGTTTCTTTGAACATACCCCCAAGCATTGCCCAAAAACTCTCCGGCCATATCTCCCAATTTGAATATTTCTTGTAGTTTTTCTTCTATTTGTTTTTTGTTTATTGTATCAAATTGCTCTTCTGTTTTTAAAATATAATCATTGATTTTTACGGTTAATTCATTGTAGCTTAATTCATCTAAATTTTCTTCATCGGGTTTTTTGGAAGAATCATCAATCTCCTTTTTTTCTTCTGGTTTAAAAATTTTCAGCAAACCTACAAGTTTTTCCTTGGCCATTTTAAGATCAAAACATTCCTTTTTAATGCTTTCAATTTTTTCTTCCGACAATTCTCCTTGTCCAGCAAATTTTTCTGCATTTCCTAAAAGATAACCGGCCCTTTCTTCCATTACTGATATTTTTTCCAATTCTTCTTCTGCTTTTTGCGGATTAGTTTTTCTTAAATCGCGTATTGTTCTTATTAACTCAAGATTATAAATTCTATTTATTGTCTTGGTCAATTCTCTATATCCTAATTTTTTAATATATTCGAATTTATCAACTTCAAGTTCTTTTTGCGTTGGTTTTTCCATTAATTCTTCCTTTTCCTCTTCTGGTTTTTCTTCGATTGCAATTTCCTGCTTTAGTTCAGAATTTTCTTTTTTTGATTTTTTTCTTGGATTTTTATCTTTTTTCTGTTCTATTTGAGCTAACTCGTCTTTTAATTTTTTCACACTTTTTTGGGGTTTTTCCTTTACCACAATTTCTGCTGGTTCTTCAATGATACTATCTTTGTTTTCTGTTTTATCTTCCGTATCCTCTAATGGTTTTTCTTCAATTTCTTGCCCCGGGATAGAATCTTTCCATTCCGGTGCTTTATTTCCTATTCCTTTTTTTACAAGATTATCTATTGCTTTTTTAGAAGCTGGTCTTATTTTTTTAGGTTTTTCCATATTGATATTGATTTTTTCTTTTGACATGATTTTAATGATTAATTTTTAAAAATCTAGCGAAATTGATCATAACAATAATTAACTTTTGGGGCATATTTTCTGGTTTCATTAAAACTACCGTTTGAATTATCTACATTACATTTCGTGTGTTTATTATCGTCCCATAAACATTGCCATCTACGCGTAAATTCTTGGTTAGAACACGCTAGGCATTCTCCGTTATCAGTTGCTGCTTCCGGGCCACAATTTGTACTTTGACTGCAAGCCCCAAGTCCTCCACCACCTCCATTATAACCAGCAGCTATATTGCTTACGCTACATCCACAACTACCGACAAGAGATTTCATGTATTCTATGGCGATACAGATCTGTTTTTCGGCATTATCTTTATTCGTCAACCAATCAAGAGTAATATTATCAGTTACCCCACAATTACCCTTATATTGATTAGCCGTTGCAGGTAAAAGTTGCATTAACCCACCAGCTCCAGCGCCACTTATACTATTAATTTTTCCGCCTGATTCCTGAGACATAATGGCTTTAACCATGCGCGTGGTAGTGATCAAAGAACAAATTGTTCTGTTTTTGGATGCTGCATCTATCTGAGAATTCCACTTGGCAACATTGGTTAAACTACAATTTGCATATATACTACCACAAATATCTAAATTGGCATCAGAACAAGTAACTCCTGTACACGAAGTAGTTGTAGATCCTCCTTTACATTTTTGATATTGACAATTCAAGCGACAATAAACATTATCATATCCACCACAATTTGATAAATCCGTACCAATTCCATCCACTCCACTTGAATATGTTTGTTCTCTTAAAATTTGTCTCAACACATATTTACTAGAAGAATGATCACAAACACCCATTTGCGCGGCAGTAACACATTCGCACATAATACTACCATCTAAATAGCATATTTTTTTAAAATTGGTTCTTGCTCCGTTATAACATTCATTCAAACTATTATAAACACTGGTAGTACAATTACCAACCTGACAGGGAGTTGAAGATGATACGGTTAACGTACAGGCCTTTTTGCTTTCTAATCCTGCCTCATCGGAACAATACAAATTAGCCGCATCCATTTTTAAAGATGAATGGCAATAAGTTGAAGCATTTTCTTTAACGCATTTTTCAGTACACTCTTCTACCGTGGTAAAACCTGAATAAACCTTAGCATTGTTTCCTATTATTTCCGCCGTTGAATCACTGCTTGGGTTTAAATCATACACTGGCGTTTCACAAACACAATATTTCCCTGCGGTTATATTTCCTTCATCATCTTCATTCACTCCTCCGCCAGTACAATTTATTTCATTCCATGGAGCATTAAAAATTTTACCCACTCCATTATCGCCACCAGCTAGTGCGAGAAAAATCATATTAATTATTGTCCATGCCAATAAAGCAATAATAAAACCAATAATTGCATTTTTTATTACGGTTTTGCCCTTAGTTACTAACTCTGGACTGGCTCCATGCAATAAAATCATAAAACCGCCAACGGCAATCAAAAACGGAACAGCAATAAGTCCTAAAAATCCAATAATTGTATCAATAATTAGTTGCGCTGTTTTAAAAATATCGCAAAGGGTACAAGGCGCACTTCCTTCTCCCGTACCGCTTCTTCCACAAATTACAAATGGCCCGTTAAAATCCGGCAAACCAGCAAAAGAAATCGCCGGCAATATTATTCCCGAAATTATTAAAAATGCAATTAAATATTTTTTCATATGTTAATCCCTTAAATTAATTATGAATCACCACTCATATTATAGCAGAATTGACTACGAAACGCAAATAAGATATACTTGAAAAATAACGGGTCGTAGCACAGCGGCTAGTGCGCTCGCTTTGGGAGCGAGAGGTCGTGGGTTCAAATCCCACCGACCCGATAAAAGAGTTTCCGCCCAAGGCGGATCAGCCGTGGGCTGACAAATCCCTGCCTACCGGCAGGCAGGTCGGCAGCCCGATCTTCAAAAATTTATTACTTTGCGGGTATCGTATATCGGTATTACCACAGCTTTCCAAGCTGTTGAGAGGGGTTCGACTCCCCTTACCCGCTTTCATAAAATAAAAAACACGACATTTCTGTCGGGTTTTTTATTTTAATTCTTATCCCGCAAACGGGATCCCGCTCAGCGGGATTGCCCCTGTAGAATAAGGGTAACCAACATATAAATATTGCAATATCCGGTATTTAACGGGCGTATTCAATCACACGAGTTTCTCTAATTACTATCACTTTTATTTCTCCCGGATATTTTAATTCTTTTTCGATTTCTTTAGCAATATCTTTTGCTAATTGATGCGATTTTAAATCATCAAGTTTTTCCGGATCAACAAACACTCTGATTTCTCTTCCTGCCTGAATCGCGTATACTTTTTCAACTCCTGAAAAACTGGTTGCAAGTTTTTCAAGTTCTTCCAATCTTTTCAAATAATTTTCTAAATTCTCTTTTCTTGCTCCCGGTCGAGCAGCGGAAATCGCTTCAGCCGCCTGAACAATTGATGCTTCAATGGTTTCATATGGATAATCACCGTGATGTGATTTCATCGCATCAATTATTTTTTTATCAATTCCGAATTTTTCTAAAATTCTAATACCGATTTCAACATGCGTTCCCTGAACCTCATGATCAATTGCTTTTCCGATGTCATGCAACAACGCTGCTTTTTTGCACACTGTGACATCTGCTCTTAATTCCGAAGCCAACATTCCTGCGATGTGCGCGGCTTCAATTGAATGTTGCAATACATTTTGCCCAAAACTAGTTCTAAAGGTTAACCGCCCCAAAAGATTGGTTAACCTCGAATCCATTCCTACAACCCCAACATCATAAACCGCTGTATCTCCCGCTTCTTTAATTTTATTTTCGATTTCTGTTTTTGCCTTATCAACCATTTCTTCAATTTTTGCCGGCTGAATTCTGCCATCAGATATTAATTTCTCAAGTGTTGTTTTAGCAATTTGTCTGCGTATCGGATCAAACCCCGAGATAATCAATGTTTCTGGCGTGTCATCAATAATCACCTCCACTCCAGTTAATCTTTCTAATGTTTTAATATTTCGTCCCTCTCTGCCGATTATTTTACCCTTAATTTCATCATTCGGCAAAGTGACTGTTGTTGTTGTTACTTCTCCTGCCTGTGAAGATGCGTATCTCTGCAAAGCGGTAACCATGATTTCATTAGCTTTCTTCTCCAATTCTTCCTTGCCCTCTCTTTCCAATTTTTTGATTCTGGCAAAAATTTCTTCTTTGTTTTGTTCTTCAACAGATTTTAAAATTTGTTGTTTTGCATCTTCTTCGGTAAGTTTGGAAATTTTCTCTAATGTTTCAATTTCCTGTTGTTTTAATGTTTCTAACTCTACTTTAATTACTCTTACTTTTTCGATTTTCTCTTGAAAATCTTTTTCTGTACCCTCCAGTTTTTTTTCTTTAAAATCCAATGCTTCCTCTTTTTTTTCTAATCTTGATTGCGTCCTTCTATATTCATCTTGTCTTCTAATTTCTTCTTTTTTAATTTCGTCTAATGCTTTAACCGCCTTATCTTTTGCTTTCAAAATTATTTCTTGCGCCTGTGTTTTTGCTTCGTTAACTAATTTTTCTATTCTTGCTTCGGCTGTATTCGCCTGTTTCTTGGCTATTGATTGACGCGCTATATAGCCCAAAAGAGATCCCGCAACCAAAGCACTTATCACCACTATAAGTGGGATTAATCCTATTACCATAAATTTTTGCTTTGACGACAAAATCCATATTTAGTTTGGTTAAATAATAGTTTTCGATATCAAAGAATTAATATTCAATAAATTTAGTTTATCAAAATCAACTTATTTTGTCAAACTGATTCAATATGCTAAAATTATAAATATGAAACCAATTATACTTGCAATTTTAGACGGATGGGGAATAGGAGATCCGAATCAAGCCAATGCTATCTATAACGCGCGAACGCCCAATCTGAAATCATTAGAAAAAAATTATCCCCACTGTTCGCTTCAATCATCAGGAGAAGTGGTTGGTTTGCCGTGGAAAGAAACAGGAAATTCCGAAGTTGGACATTTAACCGTGGGTAGCGGAAGAATTATTTATCAATATTTGCCAAGAATTTCCAAAGATATTGAAAATAACAGATTTTTTGAAAATCCAGCGTTTTTAAAAATCATTGCACATGTCAACAAAAATAATTCAACCCTTCATTTAATCGGTTTGCTATCAAGCGGAAACGCTCATTCTTACCTGCAACACATTTATGCGCTTTTGAATTTAGCCGAACAAAATAAAATTCAAAATTTACGCCTGCATATTTTTACCGATGGCAAAGATGCTCCTCTAAAGGAAGGCGTAAAAATTATTTCTGAATTGCAGAAAAAATTAATCAATCCAAATTGGAAAATTGCTTCAATCGTCGGCAGATTTTACGCTATGGACAGAAATAACAACTGGGACAGAACCGAAATCGCATATAATTTAATTGCAAACAATGTTGGCGAAAAAACACAAAATCCAATCGAAAAAATACAAGAATTATATGATTCGGATATTACGGATACTTACATAAAACCATTGGTAATTACTGATAAAAGTCTAAATCCTATTGGAGGCGTAAACGATAACGATGGAATTATTTTCTGGGATTTCCGCGAAGACAGTGCCAGACAACTGAGTAATTCATTTATTCAAAAAGATTTTAATAAATTTCCAAGAAAGAATATCAACAACTTGGAAATTTGCACCATGACGCAATATGAAAAAAAATCTACTGCCGAAACCGCTTATCCTCCAACCGAAATTAAAAATCATCTCACGGAAATTTTAGACCACTATAACAAAAAAATTCTCAAAATTGCAGAAACGGAAAAATATGCGCACGTTACATATTTCTTTAATGGCGGACAAGAAACTCCTTACCCAAACGAAACCAGAAAACTGATTCCTTCAAAAATTATTTCTCACTACGACGATTCTCCTGAAATGCAGGCGGGAAAAATTACCGAAACAATTATTGACAATGCTAAAAAAAAATATGATTTAATTATTGCCAATTATTCTAATGCTGATATGATTGGCCACACGGGTAATTTAGATGCCGGAATCAAAGCGATTGGAGCAGTAGATAAAGCAATTAAACCATTGATTGATTTAGCGGAAAAAGGTGATTGTATTTTAATCATCACCTCAGATCATGGTAATGCCGAAGAAATGATGGACATAAAAACAGGAGAGATAAAAACAGAACATACGTTAAATCCTGTTCCGTTTTATTTAATCAACAGAGAATTTCAACAAAAAAACGCCGATGAAAAATATTCATTCAATGTTCCGCAAGGGATACTGTCAGATATTGCCCCCACAATTCTTGAAATATTAAAAATCCCCCAGCCATCCGAAATGACCGGGATGAGTTTATTGGAAGTTTTGAAATAAAAATTGATTTTTTTGATTTTTCCGCCATAAATTTATTTTTACTTATTATTATTCAAATTATCTCCTCCTACTTTTACCCCCCCCCGACGCCATAAGTCAATAGTGAAACAAAAAATTCGGAACGTAATTCCGAATTTTTGATAATTTCTAAATAATATTTATTCTTGTAATTTCAATCCTAATTTTTCAGCGAGTTGAAAAATCCATTTTTCGTGAATGTCCATTTTTACCTTTATTGCCATTTGTTCTTGATGATAATCTGTAATTAATTTGGCAAGCCTATCAATCGAATTGGTTAAACTATCAACTCGTTTTATAAGCATATCTAAATCTTTTTGTTTGGCGCATTGATCAATTTGCTCTTCCGTAACATCAAACCTTTTATCGATTTTTTCGAATCTTTCGTCTATCTTGACAAATTTCCCGTCCAAATATTCGACTAATTCACTAAAATCTTTGTTCATACAGATTTAATTATAGTTTAATTGAAATTGTTGTGTCAACTACTATTTAATATTTTACTTACACGCAAAACCCCCAGCCATCAGAAATGACTGGGAGAAGTTTATTAGAGGTTTTGAAATAAATTATTTTCGCTTATCAATAATATCATCAATTAGACCGTAATCTTTGGCTTCTTCGGCAGACATATAATAATCACGGTCGCTGTCTTTCTCTATTTTATCAATTTTCTGACCACTGTGTTTGGCCAGAATTTTATTTAATTTTTGCTTGGTTTTGGCAATTTGTTTTGCTGAAATCTCAATATCCGAAGCCCTGCCTTCAACACCGCTTACCGCAACCTGATGAATCATCACTTCCGAATTCGGCAAAGCAAATCTTTTTCCTTTCTTGCCCGCGGCAAGAATAACCGCGGCGCCAGAGGCTGCCATGCCCACACAAACCGTGGAAATATCGGATTTTACAAACTGCATTGTATCATAAATCGCCATTGTCGCAGTCACACTTCCGCCCGGACTGTTAATATAAATAACAATATCTTTTTTCTGGTCTTGATTTTCTAAAAACAATAACTGGGCGATAATTAAATTCGCGGTATCATCATCAATCGGTCCGCCTAAAAATATAATTCTGTCTTTTAATAACCGGGAGTAAATATCATACGCTCTTTCTCCGGTTTGTGATTTTTCGATAACTGTTGGTATTAAATTCATAAATGCATTATTCGAATCTACAAATTGTTATTCGAATCTACGAATTCGTTGATTCGGATACAGATTCGTATCATTCGGATATTATTTTATAATTGCTTCTTTTTCTAACAATTCAAAAACTTTCTCATTGATTATTGCCCCTTCAGTATAGGATTTTAAAGCAACTAAATCAATCTCTTTTTTTGCCTTTTCGATGTCCGGATAGCGCATTAATTCTTGATTCATTTTTTCTTCAATTTCCTTCGCCGTAGGAACAATTTTTTCTTTATCAGCGATTGCTTTAATGCATAATCCCATTTTCGCGCGTTTTTCCGCCTGTGTTTTCCAATTGTTTTTTAAATCTTCTAAACTGGATTTTATTTGCGATAAATAAGTTTCAAACTCTAACCCAAATTGCGAAATACTTGCTTTAAATTCGTTAATCATATTGTTTAGTTCTGCATCAATTAACGCTTTCGGTAAATCAATTTTAGAATTTTCTGCAACTTGCTCAATCAACTCAATTCTTATTCTTTGTTTTTCCATCAATTCTTTTTCTTGAAACAGACCGTCTTCCACGTTTTTTTTAAAGTCTTCCCATGTTTTAAAATTACCTAATGATTGCGCAAACTCATCATTCATTTCCGGAACTTGTCTTTCTTGCACAATATTCACTTTTACTTTGAAATCCAAATTCTTCCCCGCAACTCTTTTATCTTGCCATTCCGCCGGCACTTTCAAAGAAAATTCTTTTTCTTCTCCTGCTTTCATCCCCTCTAATTCATTTTCAAATCCGGGCAAAAACTGCCCCTCGCCCAAAATCAACGGATGATTTTTGCTTTCACCATTTTCAACTTTTACCCCCGCGCATCTCACTTCAAAATCAACTTCCAAACGATTACCTTTTTTTACCGGTTCATTTACGGTAATAATTTTTGCTCTTGAATTCTGCACATATTTCAGAGCGTTTTCCATTTCTTTTGCTTCAACTTTCAATTTTCGTTTTGTTGCTTTTAGTCCTTTATAATCTCCTAATTCAATTTTAATTTCATTTGTCATAAATATTATACTGATATGCTAATTTTATACTGATATAATTGATTACTAATTATCCATAATCCGTAAATCCGCACTATATCTGTATATCCGCATCATAGATTATTTTTTTAGTTTCCGGAAAAGTTAATTTTTCGATTGCTTCTTCTTTGGTTGCCCACATATAGTCATCATGCTCTGTTATTGTCTGTTTCAACGAGATTTTCTGATTCATATCTGTTTTTATCAAGAATGTTGCCGTAATCTCATATTCGTTTCCGTCTTTTTCCCATTTTTCTGTTTTTTTCAAATTTTTAACAATCTTAAATTTTTCCAATCCCGTTTCTTCTTTAATCCCTCGTATCGCAGTTTGTTTAGCGCTTTCGTTTGGTTCCATTGTTTCTTTTAAAACCTCCCAACCATCCCATCTTAAAACCCGATGCAATATCAAAAAATACGGTACATTGTCTTTGATGTCATAAATTATTGCTCTAATTTTTTTTATCATTGTTTTCCTCGCTCAAATTTTCAGATTGTGATAGGTCCGTCTGCTCCTCTTCAGAAATTGGAGCTTCTTGAGGGGTTGTGGTAGATTTTTTAGATTTTTTGATTTCTTCTGTGTTTTCTTCTTGATTTTCATTCAATATCTTTTTTTCGTCTTCTAACATTTTTTCACTCTTAACATCTATTTTCCAACCGGTTAATTTTGCTGCTAATCTTACGTTTTGTCCGCGTTGACCAATGGCCAACGAAATCTGATCTTCAGGAACCAATACCAATGCGCCTCTATTTTTCTCGTCAATTTTTACGCTAATAATTTTAGCGGGTGATAATGCATTAGAAACATATTTTTCCATATTTTCACTCCATTCAATAATGTCAATTTTTTCTCCGCCTAATTCAGTGATTACTGTTTGCACTCTGCTTCCTTTTTGTCCAACACACGAACCAACAGGATCAACCCCCTCCTCTTCGGTGAAAACAGCAATTTTCGTTCTTGAACCCGGCTCTCTGGCAATAGATTTAATTTGCACTGTTCCCATTGAAATTTCCGGCACTTCAATAGAAAATAATTTGCTAACCAATTTTGGGTAAGCGCGTGATAAAATTATATCCGCGCCTTTTGAAGATTTTTCAACTTTTAAAATATATACTCTTAATCTTTGCCCAATAAAAAATCTTTCTCCCGGAATCTGCTCTTCGGCATACAAAATTCCCGATGCCTTGCCGATGTCCATAAAAATATTTCTTCCCTCGATTCTTTGAACAATTGCGCTCACAACCTCGCCCTCCTTATCTTTATATTCTTCAAACATTACTTCTCTCTCCGCCTCTCTTAATCTTTGAATAATAACTTGTTTCGCTGTCTGCGCAGCAATTCTGCCAAAATTAGTATGTGTTTCCAATTTAATTTGAATTTCATCTCCTACATTTGCGCCTTTTTTAATTTTTTGCGCTTCTTCAACCATCAAATGTTTATAAGGATTAAAGCGAATTTTTTTATCACCCCCCTCCTCAATTTCTTCTTGTCCGACATCTCCTCCCAAAACAATTTGGGGACTGGTTTCATTTTCAATAAGGGCGGGAATTTCTTCTTCAATATTTCCTTGCTCATCTTTTTTCAGCATATTTTCGTCAACAACCAAAAAAACCTGAAAAACTTTTATTTCTCCGGTTTTAATATCAAATTTAACCTTAATATTCTGACCCTTTTTACCGTAATCTTTCTTGTAAGCAGCGGCAATTGCCATCTCTAAAGTTTCCACAATCTGTTCTTGCGCAATACCTTTTTCTTCTGCAATTTGACTCATTGCCGACAAAAATTGTTTCTGATCCATTATTTATAAAAATTAGTTATTAAAAAATTAGTTGTTTTATTGTTACTAATTTCTATTTTCTAATTTCTGTTACTAATTACGATTTTCTATGCAATCAATCTCTTTTTATAAACGAAAGCCCGTTTCGCAACGGACTTACGAAATTATACTATCAAACAAAAAACATCATGTCAAGCGTAAACCACAATCAAGCGCTAATCTGTTGGGCGAACTTCTTTCCAGATCGGAGGAGGAAAATTTACTTTAATACTTTTAGTCAGGGAGCAAGTAAAACCATCAGAATCCGTAACTTGCAATTTTGCGC
>Ga0265297_10001096_pt1 | contig 67035 bp, 97 predicted proteins | sample Munlanlwell13791_FD_192502 | JGI IMG/M metagenome (GOLD analysis project Ga0265297, IMG submission 192502) | Leachate microbial communities from a municipal landfill in Southern Ontario, Canada - Leachate well 137-91 | ecosystem: Engineered > Solid waste > Landfill > Unclassified | place... | reverse complement strand
AGTTACGTCACCATATATTTTTACTGCTTGGTTTACTGGACCAGTGAGTTGGTAATCTTCAACAGATCCCGTAAGTGTTCTTAAAAAATACGCTTGGTCAGAAGCGCCAATCGAACCTAGTGTGATGATACCGGCCCATTCTTCTTGAGAAACACCACCAGAATCTTTAAGCGCCCAGCCACCAGTTCGAAGGAGATAACGAGTCACGTCGTCGGCCCAGTCCCACCCGTTAATTAATTCGAAACTTTCATCTGTGATCGGGCCCATCGGAAATGGAAACATGATATATACAGGATCTGTCTTCCAAAGTTCTTTTAGTTTCGAATAGGTACATTTGACTGTTACACCATCGGTTGACAAATTTCCAGCAACAAGAAGTTGAACTTTTTTTGTAGCAGTGTTTATTACTATTTCTACACCATCATTGAGATCATCTGGGTCAACAATCATCATTTTGTTTTTCTCCTAGTCTCCTTGAACACTAACGTGCCTGCTTATCTTTAATTATTATGCTGGATTCAAATATTGTCTATCATATTGTTGAACAACTGGAATCGTAAGTCCTTCTGATCCAAGAGATTGGCTCACATACGTTAACCATTGATATTGATATGACATAATGCGAATATATACAGATGTATCAGTTCCAGTCCAAGTGTAGTTATATGAAAATGATAAAGATGAATCTTCAATACCAGCGAGAGCATAATCATCAGAGTGACGATAAACTCGTATTTCTGATCCAGATTGTAAGTTTATGATATTGAGTGATGTATCAACAGTGTCAAGTGGATACAAATTGCTTTCTTGATCACTAAGAGTTGTTGTAGTATTAAAACGTAAATAAGTGATTGCTGTTGTATTTGTTGATGTTGTTGTTATTCGTATTTTCATTTTGAAACCAGTTATCGGTGATATTGTTTCTCCAGAAAGATTTGTACCGTTCGCTGTTTTCCACGATCCGCCATAACCTGAACCAGTATCAATTTGGTATTCAACTGTATAGTTTCCGATTGTTCCACCACTCATCGTTGGACTTGTATTCGTAAAACCAGTATGCCCAAGACGAAAACAAGTATCCTCCCATATTGCTTGATTTCCGATGGTTCCCATGAGAATTCCACCGGATGAGTTGAATTTTGCAACGCCAGAAACCATAGTGAACTGAGTTAGTGTTTCTGCTGTTGGTTCGTTCATTGACAAAATAAATCTTCCGAAACTAGAACCAAGGAACATATCTCTAAAGTGTGTTCCATAAACTGAAGCTTGTCCAGCAACAGTGTTTGCTCCTGTTTTATATGCCTTTAAAATTGAGTTTAGACCAGCATCTATTTGCAAGAAAATAGCACAAGCGCTCTCAACATAATGACCGCCAAACACAGATTCATAAAGTACGTTTTTGTCTGAGTTTAATGTGAGTATAAGACCGGTTCTAAATAAGTCAACATAACATCTTTGAACTTTTACAGTATTATTATTTCCACCAGTTGCATAAACATAAGCTAGAGCATAAAAATTTGGACGCCATGATCCACCACTTAGTGGAGACGCATGAGAACCAGCATTTCTAAATCTTATATTATCAGAAGCAATACAATAGAATAAACCAGACACAGAATGAACATTTGGAATTGCTCCATTGAAGCCAAATGTAACACCATCTACGAGAACGTTATTACATTTTGTGTTAATGTTAACTGCATAGTATGGTGTTGTTGCGTTTGTGAATCCAATGAATCGATCACAAACATCGAGATCGTTTATCGTAGTATCGAAAGTTGCAACAGTATTGAGATCACTATTGTATATTCTGCAGTTGTTAAATGTGAGATCGCTTGAATAGTTTAGTTGTAGTGCCTTTCCTGTTGATCTTGGATATCTTAAAATTCCAGCTTGAAAATTCGAAAATGTTTGGCCTTTACAATATAATACTTCAACTGCGTGGTCTGTAGTTCCTATATGTGCTCTCATTGCTTTTGTGTTTGATATTGTCCCTCCAGCAAAATTTGATGTGAGTTGAATAGCTCTAACATCGAGTCCACCATACATACTAATTCCGCCATCATCAATAGTAAGAGTATCTGCACATTCTGTGATAACGAGTGTATCAAATGTTGAAAAATATTTATGTATAACAGAAAACGCTTGGTTTATATTGTGATACCAGTTACTATAGACGTATTCAAAGTCGATAGCACCAGCCGTAGTTGTTGCGAATTCAGGTCGTGATCCTATTGTTGCGTGAGGGACTTTGTTTAATTGTCTTGCTGCCGTTGCGCATTCTCTTAAGATCACATTTGGTATTCTTGTTTTGCAACCAGCTATTGGTATGTTTCCAATTATTTGTCGAATCACAACGTTTCCAGATTCTATAACAACACCATTATTAGCAACAATATGAAAATATGATGGATAAATTGTTACGTTTCCAGCAGTTCCAGAACCAGCAAGAGCAACAGTAAATACGCTCGTTGAAGTAACAGATGCTACGACATAGTTGCCGTCAGGAGTTCCACCACCAGATGTAAAGTCGAGATATACTGTATCTCCAACTAGATGACCATGTGCTGTAAAAGTAACTGTTACAACACCACCAGCCCATGTATAAGCTGCAGCTTGACTCGTTAGGGCAGGCCAGACAATTGTGTAAACTCCGCTAACTCCACCACCAGATGTGAAGTCAAGATATACTCTATTTCCATTAACGAGTCCGTGTCTATCATACGCTATTGAATATCGAGAAAATGCTGTAGCGTTTCCAGATATTGTAGATGCGTGTGGTGCACTAATGAGATAAACGTTTGCGCTTGTAACAGCATAAATTGAATACTCGCCATTAGTTCCACCACCAGATGTAAAGTTATAATAAACAGTATCCCCAACTCCTAAAGTGTTTGCTGTAAATGTTATTGTGAAACCGGGACGCGACGTTACGTTCCCAGCAGCTCCACTTCCTGCAAGAGAAACAGTATAGGTGTAAGCATCAACAACTGTTATTGTATAAATACCATCGTTACCTGTTGCTCCCCCGGTTGTAAAATCAAGATGTGTCTGTTGGCCAGTTTTTAATAAATGTCCTGTTGTGAATGTTATTGTAACAACATCACCAACCCACGTATATGTTGAAGATTGAGCAATTGAAGCATAAGTTCCTGATTGAGCAGGAACACTTGTATATGAACCCGAAAGATCTGATGCTTCTCCAATTTGAATCTGTCCCGAACCTATTGTTTTAACGAAGTTTTGTCTTTGGTCTGTTGATCCAGATGGAGCACCGAGATCTTGTCTCGACCAACCACAAGTTGATCCACTAAGAGCTGGCCAATATTCATACGAATCACTTCCCGTGCTCGTTTCAATCCAAATACCAGGACAGTGAGTATCGATACCACCCCCATTTGTTGGAAGTTGTATTGTTTGTCCAACGACTCCGCTTGTATTATCAAGATAAAACCAGTCGCCTCTTATTGTGTGTTTTCCAAGGCGAGCAACAGTAATGCCAGCAGCAGAATCACAAACAACTTCCATCCATCCGGCAACATCACTATTTGTTGCCTCTATTGCCATTTCAGAGCCTGTTAGAGAACCAGTTACGAACGAGCCAGTTACTTCTCTGAACTTAATAAAACCAGAAGATGGCATTACAGCCCCAGGAGTGCTTGGAGCACTAGCGAGGCTTGCATAAACACCCAATAAATATGATCCGCTAACTCCAGATCCAGCAGATTGAGTTATGCTTGCGCTTATATTTGGAACAGTTCCAGTTCCGTTTATGTAAGATAACCAACGAATGTTTCGCGAATCGAAAATAACCTCGCCTTCATTTATTGTAATTGCGCCAAGAGAACCAGACAAAAGAGCAGGAGCTTTTATGTGCCATCGAGTATCAGTTTTTACAGTTAGTTTCGCTCCTGAGTTTACTGTCCAGGCTTCACCAGCGGTCCTTGTGACAGCGCCACCATCTAGATGTGTATCTGTGGTTATAGTTGCCAATACTATTTATCCTTTAAGTAGTTGCTGCCGTATAGTATACTTCGTTCCCAGAAATTTCAAGAGAGACATTTAGTGCTTTTTTGAAATTGAGAGATGGTTGCCATCGAATCTTCATACTCTCAATTGCTCCTGGTTGCATAGTTTTCGGAGCATTAAGAATTTCGAGTTTCTCAGTATCAGGTAGAGATGGAAATTCATATGCTAGATTTTCAAGAACGGACTCTGAATCATTTTTTATGTATATGACAAGTTCTTTTTCATTAGACGCTTCAACCGTACCAAAATTAATAGATTCAACGAGCGTCTTGCACTTGTTGTCAGAATATAGTTTCATTTATTCGTCTTTATTTGCTTTTAGGAACGTCTCAATTAATTCGAGTTTCTTGCGCATGAGTTCGAGACGGAGCTTTTCAACTTCTTTATTCTCTTTCGGATTTTCTTTTTCAGAATCAGCTTTTCTCTTTATACTTTCAAGAACAGAAGTTAGAACTCCATCAAGTTTTTCATCCTCTGTTTGTGTTTTTATTTCAACAATAACTGGTTCTTCAATCTTTTTTTCTTCTGAAATAGTTTCAATTTTTGCTTCTGCTTCTACAGCACCAACTCGTGCTTGTTCAGCTTTTTTAAGAGCCTCCATCGATCTGTCTTTTACTTCTTTCCATGTTATCGGTTCTGATTTCTTGGTAATTTTTTCATTTACTAACTTATCGACAATGATTTCATCTTTTTCTACGATTGGAATGGCCAAAACTTTAATCTCTGAATATTTATCACAATCGCATTTCTTTATTTCTTGTTCTGTCAAAGATTTTGCACCAAGTAGAGAAACTGGATCTTCTATTTTTCTTTCCTCAATAGCTTCTTTTGAGATTCTTGGTGGCTGTCTACCAATATGTTTGAATTCCGAATATATTTTAACATCAGTACAATCTTTTATTTCTTTTATTGTATTACTCGTTGTTTCAATGACATAGAAGGAATCTTTCTTTTCCTTCACAATTTTACCATCTTTTGACACAAATATTGAGTTTTTATTAACATTTTTAGCAAATCTCGACGGATATAATATTCCGCCTTCTTTTATTAGAGAAACCTTGTTCTTTATTTTATTGAAATGTTCCTCTGTAAATATTTTGAGACACTTAATCGATGATATGTTATTATCACCATTAGAAAATTGGATTGTTATTTTTTTATTCTTTGTCATACATTAATTATCTTTTTCACTGCTAATTTACCTGAGCTTTTGGTGGTCTTATTAGATCAACGTCTGCAAGCTGTTGGAATAGTTTTTCGTTTCCTTCTGGTACTTCTACAATCATGATAAATGAATCTTTTTTATCTGGGCCAAACGTAAATGAATCGAGAATCTTAGAATGAGTCTTGATTACTGCTCTCATAACTTTCGCAAGACACTTATCTGTTTGATCGAGTAGCCTATTCGATTCACCAACTAACCAACGAGTGTGCCTATTATCAACAGTTACAGCAATTGAATGCTCATCGTCTACTACAAATCGAACTGGCCACGCGTTTCTATAATTTGGATCATGGCTATCATATATGATGCGAACATACATTGCTCCTTCTTCGTTGCAACAAATTTGAGCAGTTTCAATTGAACCAGAGATAAATTCCATTTTCAGGTTTCTTTCTTGAGAACCTCAATCGATTTCTTATATCGATCTCTCAGTCCTTCATATTCTTTTGGAAGAATTCTACTTGGATCGAGGTTATCTTCATTATCAGCAATTTTGATCATTATTGCTCCCTTATTTTTGCTTGAAGCAATATCTTTTATGAATTCACTATATGTCTTATCTCGATTCCTTGTTAGAATCTTTATCATGTTAATTGAATTTTGACTGACACCAAGTTCTCTTAAATCGCTTTCAGTATAATCAGTATCTTCGAGAACATCATGTAGAAGAGCTGCAATCAAAACATCATATGTTGCTTCTTTTGGAAGACGCTTCATAACACTAAGAGGATGTTGCCAATATGGTTTTCCACTTTTATCAATTTGTCCTTCGTGTGCTTTCTTTATAAACTCGATAGCATCATTAACACTGTTTATTTTTTGCATGATGTGTTCCATTATCCTACATATTATACTATGTTTCATACAATGTGATATATTGACAAAAATATATAATTTATGATATCATAAAATTATGACAGTGGAAAACAAGAAAATCAAGGGCATGTTGGTTTTCGTTTACCGCAATGCTGATTCATATGATTGTACTAATGGCGGCATGTCTTCAAAAGTAAACCAATTTGTTGTCGTTGGTGAGGGACTTCCCGAAATTTTTTCACCATCTTCTCGTGCCCCTCTGGCCTATCTTTTTCCAGGTCATGTTAAAAACTCCTGGCGTATTGTTCCCGATGATGCCCGTAATACTGAGAAGATGTGTGGTCCCATGGCTGGCGGGAATTTTGCCGGGACTTCGGATGGTAGATGGCATTCGATTGTTGGTAGTGAATTGGTAAGTATTCATGACCGATGGGAGGATTATAACAATTCATAGTGTCCCTTATTTCCTGATTGCTTATTGACGACATATTTGGAGGAGAGGATCAAATGGCGAAGAAGAATGAAATTCCTGAAATTACCGGTGAAGAAAAGACTGTTGACACACTTTTTGGTATTGTCGAACAAATTCAAGATTTGGAATCAAAGGCGTCTGTTTTTGTTGACAAATTGAAGGAATATGGCAAATCTCATATTTCTGGATTTGGTACTGTCAATCTTGTCGGCAAAAAGGCTTCGGCGTATTACCAAGTTCAGGTGAAACATCCGACGATCAATCTTAATCACCATGGGGTGGTTGAGGTTACCAAGCTGATCGGACAAGAACTTGCTGCTATTCTATTCAATATTACAATTACTGGTAATGATATCGTGAAATCCGGGAAAGCACAGGCATTGCGTGACTTTATTAAGAAGCACGGTGGCGATCCTGATGAATTTGTTGCAATGGAACGCGTAGGCAAGGCAAAAGATCCTTTGATGGATAAGGCACTATTCGAGAGACTGGTCGATAAGGAGGAGAACCGCGCAAAGATTTTTGAGATTGCCAATAAAAATGGTAAGATTAGTGGAATGGATGCTAAGCCATCTGGTGGATTTAAGCCCAAGAAGGATGAATAATTAAACAATGGACAACGAAAATCTTGTTGAATTTTGTAAGTTGATCTCCGATATTATTCATGGTCTTTTTGATAGTGAAGAGGACCAATGTGATGTAAACTATGTACATGGTGACAGGGATGTTACCTTTGTTGTGAAGCCAACCAGCAGGGAGGCCGCAGCATTGATTATTGGAAAGAAAGGACGAATTATTCATAGAATTGAAAGTGTTGTTGCTGTATATGGTGAAATTCGTGGGGGATTGTGGCGGGTAGTAGTAGAACAACCAGATTTCTAAATGGAACCGAAACCGAAACCGCCGAAACCATTAATTGGCATAAAAAGAGTAAAAAGAAAGAATAGAAAATCCGTATATTACGTTATAGTCCGTGGATTCGATGAAAAGATAATAGCGAGAAGAAGATATCGGTCTAAATTTGATGCAGAAATTGGTGAGAAAGATCTTAGAAAACAGCTTATTTCGTTGAAAGATGGAAATGTGAAGTTTTTTTTGATGGTTTGGTCTGAATAATGTACTTTGGACCTAAAAAACTTGTTAGACCCACATCTTTAAAATTGTATGAGGAAACCAATAAATACATTATTGAGCCAAAAATCGATGGTATTTGGGCTGAGCTAACTATTGGTCCCAATAAACTAATTTCTAAAAATGGAAATTATATAAATACCAATCTTCTTGATGGTATAAACACTACTCATTTTCCCAGGAAAATGCATGGGATTAAATTGTTGTGTGAGGTAGAGACAGAAACTCATTGGGCTACCATAAATAGGAAAAATAGAGGATATGCCATATTATGGATTCACACGTTGGTTTTAGATTCAAACAGGCTATATAAAGACGTTCCATATTTAGAAAACAAAAAGAGACTTCAGGAACTTTATAATGATATTAATCCGGAACTAAGAAAAAAGATATATTTGATGCCGTATGCAGAAAATCAGTTTGATCAACATTATGGGGAATATAAGGAAGAATATTGTCCAGAGGGCTGCATATTAAAAAATAAAATGGTTGGTCTTGTTGGTGCGAATAGTAATGGCAAATCAGATAATTGGCTTAAAGTAAAAGATTTTCCGCATACTTAGCTACGTTCGAAACCATCCCTTACCCAGTATTGAAGCTTACATTTTGGACATTCCGTAATCAAGGCATGACAAAATCCATGCCATTCTGGATCTTGTGATTCGATTACTTTTACTTCCATGATATGTTTACATTTTGGACATTGAACTTTTTCTGTTTTTTGTCCAGCATATTTTTTCCCATTATATCCAAACGGGTAAAATAATTTTGCCATGTATCTACTTTCTTTCTTCACGCCAGGAAAACTAACGCATCACCAATTAAAACTTGTGTTATTCGCTTGCATTCTTTTTTAATTCCTTTTAGATTTCGCACAGGCTTGTGCAATTTCAATTAGTAGTTTTGGTGGAACATCACCCTGCTTTGGAATAACATAATGTCCATCTTTTGTCGGCTTGAAAATTACCCCATTCTTTGTAAGGATCCCACACTCATATGCCTTGTTTTTTAACCACCTAAAAATAGAATCTTCAAGTTTTTCTCCGGGATAATTTTTAATTTGAACTGGTGATTTCTCAAAATTGGCCGATGCATTGCTTCGACCACATTTTCTAGAAAACGTATCTACGCTTATTTTTCTAAATGATAATCCGCTTACTAAGTTGAAATATGCGGTATTTTCTGATATTACTGGAGTTGGCATATATACAATAGTCACCCCATAATTTTGTGTAAGTTGTTTAATGTGTCGAATCTTCTTCATGATATCTCCCTTCCTTGTTATTTGTAAATTTTATCACTTTTTTGTTCGTTTGTCAATGACTTCCACACACAATTGTCTTTACACCCATCTTTTAAGTCTTCTGGCGGATTTGAGGGTGATAGGATTGCTTGCCAAACACAATGGGGTTTATGATTCCACAAAATAAAAAATTTACATTCCTTATAATAAATCTTAGTCATGTCTAATGGTGTGATATGTTTCCAATATGTACAGCAATTGAACAAATAATGAATGAACAAATAGATCCAATAAACATATAAATTGTCGGCCCAAAAATTGTACTTAACAAAATCATTTTTAAATTGTAATATTCAAATAATATTGATATTCCTACAGAAACCCATGCGCTAGTACACAGTGAACAATGTAATAAATCATAAATTGCTTCTTTGAAATTTAATGGAATATCAGTTTGTTTTTCTTTTAATAGCGGATGTTTTCGTATAAAAATACCTAAATTTGATTCTGATATAAACATAGTAATTCCGGAAACACATAAAATAAACAACACATAATTCATATTATTTACCGAAATTGTTCCTTACAACTATTAACCAGAGATTTAAATTTATTTATCTTTTTAATTAGATCGGTTTCTTCAATTTCTAATCTTCTACGTCTGATGTGAATTGTATCCAACTGCTTTTCTAATTTTTGTAATTTTGCTACAAAATTCAAATAGTCCTGTTTATTAAATTGTGGACGAGGCAATTTTTTATTCCTTATCCTGGATTAAAACGAGACGTGTGTTTCTGATTCTTCTAATAGTTTATTGTCTATGTTCTTTTTCTGGCCGTCTTTTTCGTATAATTCGTTGATATCGACAAAATACTGTGCATTGCCTCGACGTAAAATGGCCTTGTCACCAGATATTTTATCCCTACCAATTACAATATAGGATTTCCCGAATAAATCATGAAATGTTTCACCGAGAACTGGTTTTTTGTCATCTATAGATTTTTTTGATTCTTCAAGAGCGTTCTTTAAATGTTCAATAATTGCTTCAACTTTTTCCGGTTTAAACTTTTTTACCATTTCATCGAGCATTTTATTGACATCAACTTTTACTTTTCCATTTTTGTCCTGTATTGTTACAAACTTATCACTTAATTTTGGTGTTTTTGGGACATCGGCAACCGGTTTTGGCGGTTTATTGTCGAATTCCTTTTGTTTTACTTTTGGTTGTTCAATTTTCTGTTCATTTAATTTTTTCATTTTATATTTCCCTTATCAGAGTGATGACATGATCGGTAGTTGTCTTTTTATCCTCTTTTATTTTCCATCCATTATCAAGCCAAGATTTTATTTTAGCATAATTTTGCTCGAATGTTAGAAATCCACTAAATGAAAATTTTTTGGTTTCTATCCTTTTTGGTAAAGCTGGTTTTGGTTTTGGCGGTGCTTGTTGTATCTTAGGTTTTGGTGCAACAACAGTTGGTGATTTTTCTATAGGCTGTTTAACTGTAATTTCTTCGTTTTTTGGTTTGTCTTCGACTACTGGTTTAATTTCCTCCAGCGGTAATTCCATTGGTTCTTCTTCAGTCTGTCTTCCATATTTTGGTGAATATCTATCTTTTCTTGCCATCTTTCATTCTCCTTGTCTTAATTATTGTTTAAATAAAAAATTTAAAATTGTAATAATAATTATATTAAGGAAAGGAAGGGTATTGAAATGTCATTATGGACCAAGATCGGAAGTTCATTTTACGAGATAGAGGGTGGAGATTTAGCTCTTAAGAAAGCTTTTGGTAAAGCACATACTTCTACTGATTTGGAATTATATGCCGAAAATATGAGTTCTTCAATGAGAGTTCCGTCTGTTAAAGTTATTTCAGGAACATTTCCTGGAAACGTTGCAGATCTTACATCCGTTGCCGTGGCAACAGCGAATGGTATAATGATTCAAACCGGCTCAACGGTCGTTGCAGATTTGCCAGCCGGTGGTGGTGGTAGAGTTTATTGCATGATGGATTCAGCAGACACATCAGGCAAAACCTGGGTTACAGTTCTTACTGGTGCTTTCAACGTAGTTTCTTCAAGAGGAACCCAATTTTGTTCAACGGGTTCAGACAGAGATTTCATTCTCACCGACTGGATTGCTCCGTGGCATACCACTGGCGCATCTGGCGATTTAAGTGATTATCAACCCAAAGTTTATGCTGTTTGGAAATCTCCCGGTTCAACTGGTGGATCAGTGACCAATGGACCAGACACGATCACCGAAATTTCGGCATCAAACAAATTGGCGTGGGTATTCAATCCAGAAGCCGGTGTTTTACGTTTTGCCAATCCGACACTGACGTTCTCTTTCCAAAACTTTATAACATTCGAGGAAAACCTTGCTACGCTGACTGATTACACCGATAACGGATGGAATATTCTTTCACAAACTAAAACTACTACTGAACACGTGGTTGTCCTAGGTGGTGGTTGGGCTTCTGGTTCTCTTGCATCACCAACTTGGCGTCCACTTAGTGACATAATAACTGCTCATACCGGGGCGACAACTTCTAGCTGCATTGCTGTTGCGGGATACCGACACATCGGCCGGTCAATCTACCTCGGATAATCCAATCACACCAATTTTGTACTAACCACTTCATCACAAATCAATCACAAACGCAATACTTATGCGTGGCTGTCTCCACTGTTTTTGTTTCAATTTTAGAATTTTTTAGTCCTTTCGCAATAATAATTAAAATATGGAGAAAGAATATTTATGACTTGTACTAATTGTACCAATCAAAAATTATTGGACGACAATCTTGGTGTCATATATGGCATTGTTGATCCACGATATGGCGTGCCACGATATGTTGGATTTACTACTTATAAACACAAGAACAAAATTTTATGTGCGGCATGCGCCATAAAGAAAAGATTCGGAAGACACATGAATGAATCAAAATCATGTAAAGCAAAAATTACACAGAAATTAAATTGGTTAAGGAAACTGATAAGTCTTGATATTAAACCAATATTAATCACCATTGAAGGAAATATATCCATTGATCGTGAAATTTATTGGATTCCAATTTATAGAAAAATGTGTGAAGAAGCTGGGACAACACTAACAAATGGCACCGATGGTGGAGATGGTAGACTAAATCCATCCAAAGAAGAAAGAGAGAAATTGAGCCTAAGAATGAAAAATAACAAACATGGGGCTGGGTGGAAACCATCGGAAGAAACAAGACAAAAAATGAGCGGAAAAAATAACCCAGCATTCGGTAAGAAACCATCCGATCTTATGTCTCCAGAAAAGATAGAATTGTGGAAGCGGCACATAAGTGAAAGTGGGAAAATAACACAAAACAAACCAGAAGTTAAGGAAGCAAAAAGTAACAGAACTAAAGGTATCAACAATTATTTTTATGGAAAACATTTACAGCCATGGAATAAGGGCAAAAATTTTGTTTATAGTGAAGAATGGAGATTACATAATAGTGAATCACATAGAGGTAAAAAACATTCGATTGAACACAAAAGAAAAATTTCTGAGACAAATAAAGGAAAAAGACATTCTGAGAGAACAAAACAACTAATTAGTGAGAAATTAAGGGCCATTAATGCTGCGAAACGAGGTGAGCAATGAGTGTGTGCAGTAAGTGTCCCGATAGTACAATAGTGTTTGGCTATCAGGGAATCAGTGGATCATGTTTTCAAGTAGTTCCAATTAGTGGTACTGATGATGGTGCTTTGTATGTTTATACTGGATCTCCTAGTGGTTCAATAACCGGATCCTCTGGTATCATTATTTATGGATCCGGATCAGATGGACTGCCACATGCAATAGCCGCCACATCAAGTTCCGATGGATGGGCATTAAAAACCGACACTGAATTAATTTTATCGGGTGATGTAGTAATTTCAAACGTAAAAGTTTTTTCTGTTGATGGGACGTCTGGATCCCTTGTTTACGGTTTGGCTACTCCAAATGGCACTGTGTTTGTAACTTCCTCAATATCATCCCCAGTGTGGATTACCGGATCGGGGGTTTCCGTTACATCTTCATGTACGGCACCTGTATGGGCTACATTGGCTTCCGGTTGTTATACGGCATCAATTGATTCGTATAGCGATCTCCACGTTTATGATACGAGAGTTTCCGGGTCGATTATTACGGGATCGATAATAATTTCTGGTTCTGTGAAAGCAAATAGTGATCTTGTTGTTTCAACAAGCGCCCTTATTTCTGGATCGATAGTAGCAAATACAAATGCGACTCTTGCATCAAATACACTTTTATCTCAATCGGTTGTCGCTGGCTTCTCTGCTTCTCTCGATTTTGATAAACTCAATCTTCTTTATCAAATGTATCCATATCAACTTGGTGTCGATGAAGGAGCATATGGAAATGATGCTTCTGATTCTGTCATTGACGTCTTTGGTTCAACAGCAATAACGGGATCGACAATTTGCCCTTGGATCTTCAACACAACGAACCTCACATGGCATCAAGTAACTCTCGGAACAGTAACGACATCATCAATAGCAGTGACACCAGCAATTGGAACAGCAACAGCATCTCTTGTCATTCGCTTTAATAGATCGAAGAAGGGTTATAGCTCGGCGGACGACGCTTATCAAGTGAGGGTTCTTAATCCAGAATATGATCATGCCACTGGTCCAACGACCCTCATTACGGAATCGAACGGAGCCATGGGCCTTCCAACTTCTTCAGATATCCAAATGTCAACATATTCACGCTTCGTAATTCAATTCTCAAGAATGAATGGAGTCACAGCTTCTCTATCAGCAACAATAAGTACAGATGCAACACCATCAATTGTTGATTATTATCCAATAACAGAAGAACTTTATGGATCTTCTCTCATCAATGGTGACGCATATATCGTACGAAGTGATCCTTTTAAAGCAACATCAATACGACTCAATTATTTCAAGACAAACGCAACAAATACATGCCTCGTGAGATACTGGTTGTTCGATTGACGATGATAAAGAGAGATAAATGAGAGTTCAGTTTGACAGCGTGGTGTTTGCCTACGACTTCGATCGATTAACGACATCTGGACAGCTTTATGATCATGGACCTCTTGCGCTTCATGCAACTCCAGGTGCAGCGGGAGCAGCTCCGACGAGGCAGTTGGACGGTAGTTACAGCTTCGACGGCGGCGACTACTTCGAGTTGAGCGGGGCATCGCAGACGCGGTTCTACGCGAATGCACCAACTGGTTCGTGTACTTGGCTGTCGCTCGGATATGCTCTGTCGGGGGCAGTATGGGCGTGCTTTGATGGCGTAAATAAGGGCCTGATCTACCTTCATGTCGGGAACAAGATCCGGTTCTACCAATGTCAAGGCGGACCTGTGCCGTATGTTGCAACGGCATCGTCATCCATGATGGACGGATGCTATCGTGTTGTTGCGGCGACGATTGAGACCACTCCGCGTTGCATGATCGAACAAGCACCTGACGCCGCCGTGTGGGCGGGTGCGTTCGGAGCAACGTCCTACAATACGGCAATGGTTCCGACGATTGGCACATACCCGGGCGGCGGCACCGGGATGACGGGGCGGCAGAAGTACCTTTGTCTTATCAAAGGAGCAATTCATTCATCTGATATGTCTGAACTTTCTCAAATGCTTCTCGATGGGCAAAAGCCATTTTGTGTGAGGTAGAAGAAAGATATGAGCCTCTTTCCAGGATCACAAGAGAGTTGTTTCTACCTCGATCCAAATGCAGGTCTAACAGACAGTGGACTCTGGAAAGACTCTTCACCTTTTTCATGCCATGTAACTCCTGTTGGATATAGTTCTCCGGCTTATGGAATTGTCACAGGGCCAAGCGGCGCGGAGATGATCACGTTCAACGGGGCGAACCAGTGGGGCACGTTGCCGGTGCGGTTCTACGCCAATATGCCGCTGACGGAAATCACGGTTGCGTGCGTGGCTCGCCATGCCACAAGCGCGGGTGGTGGACGCATCTTCTCCGCAAGAACGAACGCGCCGCTGACCGGGATTGAGTTCCTACAGACCACATCAAACCGGCTTGGTGTTCTCGGATACGACGGGATCGGTGGAACAAGTGGTGCACAGGATTCAACCGACGTTCCGTTGCAGAATATGACGCGAGTGTCTGTTCTGTCATCCAACTCGTTGCAGACCATCATCCGCTCTTGGCATGATAGGAACGGGTCGTCGGTCGTCGGTGGTGGTGCAGGGATTACATCGTGGGTTGTTGCAGTGACTGCTCCCTATGTTGGCTCGTCCAACTGGGGCGCGGTGTGGGGTGGCGACCTCTACCATCTTTCGATCTACAACCGTGTGTGGTCCCATTCAGAAGCACAAGCATTCTCCGATTATTTTATGGACAGAATATGATGGAAAATAATATGCAAATGTGTTTCTTATCCTGGTGGTAAACAAAAATGACTTATGATGTTGGTAGATACAACTCATTGATTGAACGATGTGCTTTCAATTGTTCATTTTATAAGGGGCATTTTCAAGATCTATCAAGAAATAAACTTCCGATGACGGCAGCGGGAACACCAACGTGGACAATGATCAATGGGCTTCCGGCACTCACCGCGCTCGACAATGTAAGTGGAGCCGCATCAGCAAACGTAGCTAACATTGTGGACATCACTGGAAACTTCTACTTTGAGACGATGTTCACATCACCCAGACGTCTCAACTATCCCGTCACACAGAACAGTGGGACCGGAGGATTCATTCTCGGGCAGCCAACCGGCGTGACTACGCGGCTTGATCTGTATCTCTACACGGCTGCTGGCGCGGGCGCTCGACTTATTTCAGTGAACATGCTCTACCCGTATCAAAACAAGTGGCACCACATCGTCCTTGCGAGTCTTGCCGGTGGAACAAGTGGTGTCGCGTGGGTCAACGGTATACCGACTGCTGTCGCGCTTGCGCTTGCGGGGGTTGCTGCGAACACAGCACCAGCACAAGTAACAGTCTGTAAAACGAGACCGGCACAAGTCACGCTTGCTCGTGTCTGGCAGGGTATACCAACAAATGAAGATGCTCAAGCTTTATATGGCTGTGCTCATGATATGTTTGGGGTATAAAAAATATGTCTGACGTCCGCATAAACTTATATCCTCAAACATCAATCGATCCAGATGAACCGAATCTCACTGCTGGATATTGTTTCAATGGAAAAGAACTTGCGCAATTTGGTTATTATCTCAATCATGCGAGATCGGGAGCAACTTATAACCTCACAACGCGTGTTGGAACACCGGGCATTGGGCAGGGCGGGGGGCTGTACTGCCAGGATGCTGCGGCCTCCTATTGGCAGGGGACAACCTACACCATCGGAAACTCGTCATTTCGCTACCGGTTGATACACAGGCAGGATACAGCATCCACCGTTGACCGGATCATCTTCATCAACGGCGTTCAGCACTGGTTTGCCGCTCCGGCGGCAGGAACGATCTACTTCACCCCAAACAACGGGGCCGGGATCTCAATCGCCCCGTTCTCATCGGTTGGCCGTGGCCCATGTTGTTGGGACGCACTGTATTCCGGTGGAACGCTGACCCTTCTCTGCAACGGACGGCAGGTAGATCAAGATGTAGTCGCAGCGGTGGCCCCGGCTGGTGGGGTCATGGCTATTGGACGGCACGGAGAACATCTTGCTGTCAGTGCATACGCTCCAACCTCATCGGCGGCCGATGCCCGCGCCTCCTACGTCCGCGAGTTCGCCCGCAAGGTGCTGTGGCAGTGGCAGCCGCGCGACGTGGGCGAGGGGCCTGCCGGTGGAATCCTCATGAATTCGAGCATCCCCTTTGGTGAATTCTTTTGTCCATATGCAACTGTTGGGAACCTTAAATTCGAGTTCGTTCGCGATATAAAGAATCCCGGCCTCGCTCTTACGAATTCTGTTGCCGATTGGTCGAGAATTTCATTTCCTTTCGAAAGACCCTTCTTCGGATCTTTCTTGGTAAACTTAAAGGTTCGAAATCCTGCTACTGATGATTGTATAATATCTTTTGACACAATAAGAGGTGAATCAGCATCAACTGGATCCGGTGCAGCTTATTGGATTCGAAGTCGTCAAAATGGTGGCGTATGGTCTCTCGAATTATATAGAGGTGGAGTCGGTCCAACGACATCTATCACACTTCCTACAACTCTTGTTGCGAATAATGAAATACAATTGTTATTCACACATCGCGTTGATGGAGAAATGCAACTTCATCTTCGAGATCCAAATGGAAAATGGTATTCATCTACAACGACAACAGATGTCACTTATCTCAAAACTTCATACATTTCATTTCTTCCAAGAGGATCATATATAACGCAAGCAACGTACTTTCAAGGAGAAATGAATTCGAGCGAGCTTTGTATTATTTAATAATATTGAAGAATAATAATTAATTTGAACGGAGAAAGATAAAAATGAGCTTTTTTAGAACAAAATCGAGTCAGGCTCCTCAGTCACTCAATAATGGTGAGGCAAAAGCTACTCTCAACGAATTCTTTGAAACGGTAATTGCTGGTTATAACTGGCTATCCCGCGCCATAAGATCAGAAGAAGTAAATCCTCTATCTCAGCAATATGTCGAACAAACATTCGCTTCAGCATCAAACGTTACGACTGGATCAACGACTTATTATCCATCTTCTGCTGGTGTATCTCTCGGTGGATATAATGATGTTTCTATTCATCTTTATTTATCTTCATCTTCGGGATCGATATTTAACTACATTGAAGCAACAAATGATCCTGCAACCTCTCCTCAATGGGTTGACATTACAAAAGCTGCATTCATAAGGAACTTAAATCCTGGTGGCGCTTATGTATCTGGTTCATCTTATGCTTATTTTTCTGTTGCAACTGGATCAACAAACTTCCTACTCGATCTTCATGATCTCAACTACTCGAAATTTAGAATAAAGAATTATATTGACTATTCGAACACCAATAACACAGGCATATACATTCGTATGAAGGCAATTTAAATATATGCTTCGTAATAAAATACATGGTATTTATAGAATAAGAAACTTAATAAATGGGAAAGTATATATCGGATCTGCATGTGATATCGAAAAAAGACGAAACGATCATATAGCCAATCTCAATAGAAATACGCATCGCAATAAATATTTACAAAATGCATGGAATAAATATGGTGAAAGTAATTTTGTTTTTGAAATAATAAGAGTCATAAAATGGTCGGAAAAACAAAATCTATTAACGAACGAACAAATTTATTTGGATCTTTATGAATCATATAATGATATTAAAGGGTACAATATATGCTCAATTGCTGGTAATACAATGGGTAGAAAAACCAATGAATTGACACGGAAAAATATCAGTGTTGGATTAAAAAATAGTAAAATTTTTCATGATGTAATCAATAGTACAGAATATAGAAATAAACTAATCATAGCTGCAAATAAACCAAATACAAAAATAAATAAAAGTATAGCATTAAAAAATAGTAAAAAATTCTATGAAGCTATGCACAATGAACGATATAGTAAAAAAATGAGTAATGCCAAAAAGGGATTAATTCCATGGAACAAAAATAAACAATTATCAGAAGAATATAAACAAAAAATACATAATTCGTCAAAAGGTCAGATTCCGTGGAATAAAGGGTTAAATAAAAATAATGATTGTAGATTATTTAAAATTAGCCAATCACGCATGGGAAGCAAATACGGAATTGGCAACCACAATACATTGAACCACAAATTGACCACAGAACATAAAAATAAAATAGGTATGGCTATTAAAAAGAAAAATATCAAACTTATTATAAAGGATTGGGCATGAGTTTATTGACTGTCAACTCCCTCCCAGCGTCTCGTGCTCGTGGATGTGTCTTTGCAGAGAACTTCGATTCTATTGAAGCATTTTATAAGAATGGTGGAACGATTGTTACTGGAACACCAGTCTTCGGGAAAAATAATTGCTACTTCGATGGAGCAAGTTATTTGCGTTATCCAATTGAAATCTCTTCTATACGCAGTACTGGTCCTTGGACATTATCATGTTTTATTAAACCTTCGAGTACAACAGGGTATTCAATATCATTAGGATTTGGAAGTATTGCTTTGACAAAATTACCGTGGATAGGAGTTGGTGCTAGTGGATTTTTTACAACAGGAACTTATGGTAGTGCTCTTGCTAGTACAATTGCACATGATGGTGTATCTTGGTATCATGTTGCATCAACGTTTTCCAGTGGAACAACAACAATATATGTTAATGGCGTTTCATATGGATCGAGTGGTGCTTTAGTTTCGGCAATTGATGACTCAAATGTTTATATCGGTGGGATACCAGGATATTTAATGACTGGTATGGTGAAAAGATTACGGATCTTTTCGGTTGCGTTGACTTCTGAAGAGATTGCGGCATATGCACGTTGCGGATGACAATGGAAAGAAAAGGCACAATATAGATGTTCTCATATATTTCTAAACCATCGATTTATCTCCAAATGAGAAACCAAGATCATGATGGTACGAATAATAAGACACTAGACTCAAGTGGAAATAAAAGATTTGCATTGTGGAATACTGGGGCAACTGCTCCTACGAAAATCACAACGAAGCATGGTTATTCTTTCGATGGTGGCGACTATATGCAAATTAGTGATTCTGGAATAAGCAATGTGTCACAATTTTCTTGTGCCGTGGAATTTGAACCATTTTATGCATATAATGAAGGTGGAGATCAATTTATTGTTGGTTCTGCACCACTGTCATATATATCAATACGTATTGTTGGCAGTAATTTATATTTATATTTTCCTGGTGGTGGATCTGTTGGAATAGTAACTGCAACTTTTTCTCCATATTGGCAACAAAAAAGTAGAAACGTGATTGTTGTATCTTGTAAAAGCGGTAACAATAAATTGTGGCTTAATGGATATGATATGCTATCAAATACTAGTGCGTGGTCTCCAGAAGCTTTAACAATAATATATCTTGGATTATATCCATCTAGCTATTTAACTGGCAACATCACTCGTTTTGCTTGTTGGAACACATATCTAAATTCAATGCAAGTTAAAGATCTTACGATTAATTGGCAAATGAAAGCATCGGAAATGTGAGTGATAACATATGCCTAGTAGATCATATGGTGAGTTAATAAGTCAAGCAAAACTCAATTTTGAATTTTGGAGAGGAGATATTCAGAATAAAGGAGCTTTCTCTACTGGAACTTTCACAATTACTGGTTCTCCAAGAATCAATAAAATAAACCAAAAAACATTTGGCTTGAGACAGACAGTTATTAATGATGGGATAATAAGTGGTGCCGTTTCTTCTGTTATCGATTGTACTCAAGCATTTTGGTGTGAATGTATTTTTAAACCATTTGATTCAATATCTTTTTATTTTATGAGACAATTAAGTGCTGGCGGGTGGCAAGTTTATTGGGACGGTTCCGCAAAAACTGTTGTTGTTTTTACAGCAACTGCTGTTTCTGGAAATGCTCGTTGGGCATATTCTTTAAATTCAAGTCTTTTGGGAGATGTTTCACATGTTGTCGCACATTTAGATACCTCTGCTCTTACATCTTATTTCTGGACAAACAACATACCAATGACAACAACTTTTGCAAACGTTGGAGTCCCAGCAAACTGTTCGTCAGTTTTACTATCTATGGGAACTGGTGGGCCATCAGGTAATATTATAAGTTTTCGTATATGGCAGGGGACGCCAACGCAAGAAGAAGTGACTACTCTCTACCAAAATTATAGAAATTTAACAGTTCCATCAAAGGCTTAATAATGTCTATAATAAAATACAATCCCCTTCCACCAACTAATGAAGGAACTGCTCTTCGGGTTGGATGGTCACCAAAAATCATAAGCAATTCCATCATCGATGTCTCGGGAAATGCGAAGCACGGAATTCAAATTAATGGATGTGCCTGGGAAGAGGACCAATATTTCGGAAGCATAATTCACGGTTTTGGTGATAAATCTCTATGGAGTTTTCCTGCAACGCTATCAGTTTCTGGTACGGCAACATTCGGTTGTTGGTATAAAATTCCATCTCTCACTTCAATAGGAGCTGATAACTATTCAGGCCTCTTTTGTGGGACAACTGGAAATGATCTCATTAGTATTTATTCAAATGGCTCTGGATTCTTAAGAGCAGAACTACAAATAAGTGGTGTTGCAAGATCACTCATTGATAGTGGTCAACAATCGAGGGCAAATGTGTGGACTCTTGCAATTTTTACCTATGATGGAGATAGAATAAGAATTTATGTGGATGGTGTTCTTAGACAAACTTCGGCATCATATCCTTCTGTTCTCAATGGTTTCTCTGCTGGTACTGCATATTTCGGGGGATTTACAACGTTTGCTACTTATGGTCTTAATGGTGTAGCTAGATCACCTTTTATTCTTAACAAATGTTGGTCACAAGAAGAGATAACACAATATTACAACTTATCAAAGCAGGCGTGTTGGAAGACAGATTTCGGAGCATTGTCAACCATTGCTGCTGAGGGTGGGACGACTGGAGCTTATCTCTCAAATACATTATTTCAATTTTCAGACACAACTGGCAGATTCTATATTGAAACAGATACAGTAAATGGTCGTTCTACTAAAGTAATTCGATGCTCAACGGCAGGAGCTTTGTATCTTAAACTTGATTCAATTAATCAAAATGATGGCGCTGGAGCATTCGGGGAATGGGACTTCTGGTTCTATAAAGTTGATGCCACCAATTTCTACATTGATGTCGTGGCGGATGCGGCACAGCCGACCAACAACGGGTACGAACTGTGGTTCGATGCCGTCGAGAAAATCTACCTTGCGCGAGTCACGGCTGGCGCGCTTGTCAACACGATTATGGTGACGGATCCGGTGCCCACGTTCGCGCATTCGACATGGAATCGCATGAGGCTGTCGAGGACGGTTGCAGGTGTGTGGACGATGCGGCTGAATGAAACGCTTACAGCAGTTGGTGCTGGAGCCAACCCAGGCACTGATACAACGCACCTTACTGGCAACTACATCACGATCCGGATGGGTATCGGCGACAAGCTAGCCCTTGGTGCAATCGATGGCTCAAACGCCCTCGTTAAAAGATTAAAAGGGTAGTCAATCTATAATTAACATAGGAGATATTAAAAATGTCATTAATTCAACCAATTGATCATCGCGGTTTTACAATGCTAGAAGGTTATATTACTGAATCACTAGTGACTGGAACTGATGCAGAAGGAAAACCGTGGTCAACAATTTATGTGAGCACAAGCCCAGTTAAAAGTACCACAACCGGGGAATTAGTAACTTCTGGTATATATTCTTCTTCGATCACCCTATTTTCTGAATCAAATGGTGTCGTTGGAGGATATACTGCATCACTTATAGATACGAGGAATTATTCTTACTTCGCAATAGAATTTTCACGCTTCCTTAACCTGACTTGTTCGATTAGCGCAACTCTCATGACAAACCCAGTAAATCCAGTTGATTATGTTCCAATTACAGATCAATTTGGATACGGTGGGACGATTACTTCTTCTCTCACAATGTCAACGATCATTGAGAGGGATACTCCCGTTCGATATACTTACATTTTAATTAATCATAGTAAGAGTATTGCAACAAATAGTGGCATCGTAACTTATTCACTATATAATTAAAGAAATAACACATGTCAATCTTTCAAAAATTACATTTAATTGCAGAAAAAGACAGTAGCGGTGGAACAAAAACATCGCAATCTTCACTTGCAGCCGGAGAAGACCTTCCAAATGACGTACACAAAATAGAACATCGATATTCATATGCAAGAGGAACGAGTTCAACACAAGTTAAGGCTGTAGCTGGATTTTTGCATACAATAAATATTCATTGTACAACAACGTCGGGTTCAATAATAGTTTATGATAATCCGGCTGCTGCTGGGAATATTGTTGATGAAATCCCAATGTTTTCAAGCGGTAATTTTTGTGGAATTTATGATGTATCTTTGGGCAGTGGGTTATATATGTCTCAAAATGCTACTTTTACTGGTTCATGGTCTGTATCGTATAGATAGTGTAATAATTATGGATCTTGTTCTCTGTGGAGACAGTCTTACTGCTAATTCTGGTGGAATAGCTGATAAGTTGTGGCCAAAATTATCTGGTACTCGATTCATAGGACGATACGGAACAAGACCAGTTATTCATGAAGCTATTGGTGGACTAAAATGGGAATGGCTTGCCACACTTGGTTCTGGTAGTGATCCTCTCGATTGGTGTTCGCTATACGGAACACCATCTGTAATTGTAATATTGTATGGTACAAACGATCTTGGACTTAAAACAATGGCTGAACTTCCTGCTGCATTTTCTTCTATGTGGAGTTATGTTGATATAGCTCTTGCAAATTGGAGAAAAGCTGGTGTGAGAATTTATATATGTAATTTACCAGGGCCTTGTGACGATGATGCCGCTTATGCCGCTAGAGGACAAGATCGAGCTACGTGGGAATATGCAGTTGCAACAGCAAACAATGGGTATAGTGTAAGAGCAGAAACAATTGCTCTTCCAACACAAGCTGGTGATTGGCCAGTAAACGACTGTTTTCATATGGCTTCTGCTGGTTATGAAAGATGTGCCACGGCTATTGCTACAAAACTTGCTTTGCGGACTGGGAGAACGTCTGTATTATGAGACGAATTATTCAAACACCACCAGTTGGAACAATGTATTTTAATGGTTTAAACACCAGTGTTGTCGGAACGTCTCTTGGCTGGACAGGTGCTCAAGTACATACATTTGCAGTATGGTGTAAGTGGGCAGGAACAACAATTAATAATGCTGCTGCCGTCTCAGTTGGAGAAAGTGTTGTAACTAAACATCCATGGATTGGTGTTTCACTTAATAAATTCGCATGTGGTAATTATGGTTCCGCTGTTCAAGAACGACCAGCAATAAAAGATTGGAAGAGACTTGTTGGTACATATAATGGAACTCACGGAAAAGTGTTTTTGAATGGCATGGCATATTCTGTTGCTCAACCATATACAGTCGCAATCAACACAAGTGCTGTATGCATTGGCAATTTTAATGGTGGTGGATATCCATTTGGTGGATTAATGTGGAAAGCTATGATATGGAATCGTGTATTAAGTGACGATGAAATCGCTCTCGATTTTTACGAAGGAAAATACATCTCATCAGGATTAGTTAGATATTGGCCATTAGAAACATTAACAGATGGGAAAACTCCAGAACTTATTGGTGGAACATTAGATACTGTTTCCAATGGATCAATTAATACAACTGACTTGCCATTTAAACTACGGACACAGGTATAACACATGTCAATCTTCCATAAAATAATAGACATTTTAAATAAAGTTGAGTCAATTGATACCATTGTTGGATCTACAAGCGATTCTCACACTGCAGATACTGTATATTCTAAAGTTGATACTACAACTGAACACATTCATAGTTCCTGTAAAGTATTTCCGACACTCATACCGGGAATTCTTGTAACTGCTGGTGGGGGTGTTTGGGCAGAAGGTACATATGCTAATATATTATCGGCTTCTGTAGTCACAAGTCAATTTGATTTACATTATATAAATGTTGAAGCACTGTCTGCTAATGCCACTTATGAACTTGCACTTGCTACCGGATCTGCTGGAAATGAAGTAGAAGTTGCACGAGTACGTTTTAATAGAGTAAATAATAATGAATCAGCAAACGGAGTTCCCATTATGACACCGCTTCTTCCCGCAAATGTAAGAGTTGCTGCGAAGCTTGCATCATCAACTGGTGGTGCAACAGTTAATATATCAATTTATTATCATATATATTAATTTTGTAGATTTAAGCTTTCCACAATTCTAGCATCGATCCTTGATCAACATATAACGTATTACCCGTTTCAACTTTATATCGAATATAGAGCGTACCAGCCGCAGAAGCATAAAATCCACCTTCAATAGTTGCAATAGAGAAAGTAAATACAGCATCAGGTTGTATTGCTGTTGCCGAAGGATCCCAACCAGTAAAAATTTCAACTTGTTCTATGTCTGTACCCGCTCCAGCAAACGCTTGACATGCTACACGATAAGCAAGATAACTTGTTGATGGTCCATTTGCGGCGAAATATACTGAACATTTATCTGAAGCGTGCCACGTCAATGAAGCCCTAAAGCGATAATATCCGGTTGCAGGAACAGATAAATACATTGTTGATACATCTACCCAAGTCGTACTTGTTGTACTCGCTTGGGATGTACTAATTTTTCTATTGGCATTTGCAAAAAGAAGTCCAGTACATGTTGTTGATAGTGAAGCTGTTAATGATTGAGCACATGTAACCGGACCCTGTGCTGTTGTTATTATTCCTGTTGCACCAAGCGAGACGCCTGTTGTATTGTATAATCCTATTTCTACTTGTGAACTATCTCCACCAAATGCAGATCCTCTAATTCTAACTCCCGGGGCCATGTCACCGCCAGATCCGCTTCCTCCTGCTATCTCAATCATTCCTCCTTTACCACCAACTAAAGTACTGCTACCTGCTTGAACATATAAAGAACCTCCAGCATCATCACTTCTAGCATTCGGTTTAATATAGCGTGTTGCAGTTGGATCAAAAACTATATTTGTATCAATTAAGCCATTTGCACTAATTGAATCACTTGTATTAAGCCCAAGATCAATCGCTCTACCATCAACAAGGACGATATTCGTACCACCATTTGTTATTTTGAATGTACTCGAACAAGTTAATGGTCCATTTGCACTCAATGAACCAACCACACTTAACGATCCAGAGCAAGTGAGATTTCCGACACCAGTATGTTTATCATTGTCGTGAGGACTACCAAAAGGATCTATTGGTGATCCGTGACTGTGATCCTCTCTCGAATAATTTGAACTTGTACCAACAACAGGAGATAAAGCCCAGGACGTTTCTGCCATAACTGTATCTGCTGATGCTAATGAAGGTGTACCATGTATGTGATCTTCACGCGCGTAGTATGAGCTTGTGCCTACAACTGGAGTCATACCGAATGTTGTTTCAGGTTCTACAGTTTGAGCAACGGGAGGAGCGGGATTGTTTGGCGTTCCATGACTATGATCTTCCCTTGCATAGTATGAACTTGTTCCAACTACTGGAGCAATATCAAATTCGGTTTCTGTTTCAACATTTCTTGCTGAATATTCTTCAAGAGTTGGTGTTCCATGTGTATGATCTTCCCGCGCATAATTTGATCCCGTTCCTACAGCAGGCACTATACTCCAAGTTAATGCGTTTTCTACCGCATAAGCTCCGTATAATGATGGAGTACCATGAATATGATCTTCTCTTGCATAAGTAGATGCTGTTCCAACAATTGCAATAATATTGAAATCATATGTACTTTCAACTGTAGTTGCGGCTTGATCGCTTAATGTTGGAGTTCCATGACCGTGATCGTTTCTTGCATAATCAGATCCAGTACCAAGTTGAGGAGCCATTCCAAATGCTGTTTCTTCGAATACTGATTCAGCAGGAATTAGAGAGGGTGTACCGTGAGTATGGTCCTCACGAGCATAATAAGAGCTTGTTCCAACAACTGGACTTAGACCAAAAGTTGTTTCTGGTTCTACGGTTTGAGCAACAGGAGGAACTATGTTGGCTGGTGTTCCATGCGTATGATCCTCCCTTGCATAATAAGAACTAGTTCCTACTACGGCGGTTAGACCATAGTCTGTTTCTGTTTCTACGTTTCTTGCTGCATATTCTTCGAGAGTTGGCGTTCCATGATTGTGATCTTGCCTTGCGTAATAAGAACTTGTACCAACTATTGGGGCTAAACTCCAGGTTAATGCAGATTCAACGTCAGTTGCTGCAGTAATATCTGGCGTACCGTGTGTATGATCTTCTCTAGCATAATTCGAACTTGTTCCAACAACCGGAACTAAACCTGATGTTGTTTCAGGTTCTACAGTTGTAGCTGCTGTAAAATTAATTGGATCGGCTGGTGTGCCATGACTATGATCTTCCCGAGCATAATAAGAACTTGTTCCTACAGCAGGTGATAGCGCCCAATCGGTTTCGGTTTCTACGTTCCTAGCGGCATATTCCTCAAGTGTTGGAGTGCCATGAGTGTGGTCTTCCTTTGCATAATTTGAGCTTGTACCCGCTGCTGGTGCTATACTCCATGTTAATGCAGATTCAACATTAGAAGCACTATATAGTGTTGGACTCCCATGTGTATGATCATGTCGAGCATAAGTTGAACCAGTTCCAACTACCGGACTTAAATTGAATGTTGTTTCTGGCTCTACAGTACCAGCAGCTCCCGGAACCAACGGATCATTAGGGGTTCCATGACTGTGGTCTTCTCTTGCATAATTCGAACTCGTACCGACGACAGGAACTAGAGCCCAACTTATTTCTGGTTCTACAGTTGAAGCTGAAAGAAGCGTGGGTGTTCCATGTGTATGATCTTCCCGCGCATAATTTGATCCCGTACCAGTTGTATATAATTGACCAAATGCTTGTTCCGATACAACAGAAGAAGCAGCAGAAGGAACAGATGGAGCGGCAGGCGAACCATGTGTATGATCGTGTCGAGCGTAAGTTGATCCAGTTCCAACAACAGGACTGAGACCAAAAGCTATTTCGCTCATAACTGTAGTAGCAGCAGATAAAGCAGCCGGACTTCCGTGTGTGTGATCATGTCTTGCGTAATTTGATCCTGTTCCAACTGCAGGACTGAGGCCAAAAGCTGTTTCGGTTTCTACTGTTGATGCTGCTGATGGTATTGATGGAGCAGCGGGTGTTCCATGTCTGTGATCTTCTCTCGCATAATTCGATCCAGTTCCAACAACAGCAGTTATACCAAAAGAATATGCACTTTCAACAGTAACTGAAGAAGACAAAGAAGGAGTTCCATGTGTGTGGTCTTGGCGAGCATATAGAGATCCAGTGCCCACAACAGGAGAAATATTAAATAAAATTTCACCCATAACTGTAGTGGCAGGAGATGGAATAGAAGGTGCCGCAGGTGTTCCGTGGCTATGATCTTCGCGAGCATAAGTTGATCCAGTGCCCACAACTGGAGTAAGAGCCCAGGTTGTTTCGGGTTCAACTGTTGATGCAGGTGTTGCTGGAGCAATCGGAGTTCCGTGACTATGATCATGTCGAGCGTAATCTGAACCAGTTCCAACTACAGGAGAAAGTCCAAAAGTTGTTTCTGGTTCTACGGTTGAAGCTGGTGTTCCTGAAGTAGCATCAATCTGAACTATTGCTTTATCATATTGTTGTATTTCTGTGACAGAAATAGTTGGACCAACAAATTCTATCAGAGAATGTGGTTTTAATTCTCTTTCGCCTTGTTTCTTTACTTTTACCGTTTCAGGATGTGTATGAACAGGAGGATTATGATATTTAACTAGGTTTTCGTCAAGTTTTCCAGAGTGATCGTTGCTTGAAGATAAATCGTGTTTCTGATTGTGATGTTGATTTGATGTTACAGTTGATAAGTCATCATGTTTTAACTTGGATGTTACCATATCATAATTATATTATTTTCTACTTAAATTGTTTGTGTTTTGTCCAGCTTGTATGCGGGCATCAACCTCAAATGGATTTGCAAAATACGGATCAAGATTTGTACCAAAATAAATTAATGCATAAAATAGACCGTAAAAAATCCATTGAAATATACTTAGTTTTAATTGTTGTGCAAGATGTACCCTTTCATGCATTCTCACTGTAAGATTATTATATCCATTTTTACTATATAATATACACCATCCGAAAGAAAATCCATTATATTTGGCTCCTAATTTGTCTTGTAACCATGAATTTTCAGTGAATGTAAATTCCCATGCACCGTTTTTCCATCCTCTATTAGTAATTTGTTTAAAACAAGTCAGTATTCCAATTATTAAAAGTGAAGGAATCATCGTAATTGATGACCAAATATACGCAAGTATTTTTAGAAATGTGTTTTCCGGCCAAGGGCTAAACTCCATTATTTTTTGTCCTTTTTCTCATCTTCTAAATCAACGCCAATTCTTTCTAGGAATATTGTTCTGAAAATTTTCCAACCCCATACGGCAGAAAATCCCGGGATAAGTGCCCAGATAAGTCCTTGTGGTATTGATTGTAGTTCATCTGGTCTTATGGCCAAAGAAAATAACATCGCAATTACAACGGGAAACAGCGGCAAAAACATTTGAACATATTTACTGTCCATAAATTTCTTTTCTGATTTGTCACTAATCCATTTTGCCATTGAAACGATAACCGATGCCGAAAGAGCAACAACAAAAGTTTGCCAAGAAAATACAACCGTAGAAATGTCCATTTTATTTCCTCCTACATATTAATTATAATCTTTAAAAAGAAATGTCTTCACCAACATTATATTTTTTATACCACTCTGCCGTTTCAAGAACAGATTTTTCGAATGATGCTCTTGGTTTCCATTGAAGAATATCGTTTGCAATTGTTGTGTTTGATTTTCTTATTGGAGTATCTTTAACGTTTTTTCTTTCAACAAATACGATCTTGCTTTTGCTTTTAAGAATATCAATAACCGACTTCGCTGTGTTTATTATTGAATCGTAATTTCTTGAATCTCCTATATTTATTATTTTCCCAGCGATGTCTTTTTTGTAATAAGGATCAGCACAAATATCAATTACATTTACAAAATCATCAATATAGCACCAATCTCTTGTTTGTTTTCCATCACCAACAATTGGAATATCTTCATTCTTTATCGCTTTTCGAATTGCAATTTGTAAAAATCCCTCACCGAGCTGTCCGGGACCCCAAATTCCGAACGGCCTTATCGAGCAAACATTCATATTATGTTGTTTGTGATAAGCAGTAACGAGTTGATCGCCAAATAATTTCCCAATTGAGTATGTAAGTCGATGATTATGTGATGAGTCAAAAACTATCTGTCCATCAACTTCGTGAGTTAGAAGAGAAATTCCATAAGCTTCAGAAGAAGATAAATTTATTGTTTTCTTGATATTATTTTTGAGACATAAATCAATTACATTATAAGTTCCAATACCATTTGTTACAATTGTGCTTGCTGGATATTTAAAATAATTGCTTACTCCGGCCATTGCCGCACAGTGAATTACAATATCAACATCGTCTCTAAGGGCGAAGTTTAATTTATTAATATCGAGGATATTCCCATATATGTGTGTGACGTTTTCTTTATGAACTTCATTCTCGAAATATCTTAATGTATTTCTTTCCCTTGGATCGATGCCATAAATAATAACTTGATGTTCTTTTGAAAATTTTTTTACAAGATGGGAACCTATGAAACCGAATCCGCCAGTAATTAATATTTTACTCATAGAATTCCTTTATCTTTTCGCAGATATATTCTATTTGATCATTTAACAATTCGGGATAAATTGGTAAACTTAAGATTTGAGATGCTAACATTTCTGTAACCGGAAGATTGCTCTCTGAAGCCCAATTGAATGCTTTCTGTTTGTGTATTGGAAGTAGATAATGAATGCCACACGATACTCCATTATCCTCAAGATGTTTTTTTAATTCGTTTCTTCTGTTCGAGAGTTCTCGAATCACATAAAGATGATAAACAAAATTTCCATTATATATTGGGGTTTGTATTTCTTTTATGTCTTTGAGATATTCATTGTATTTTTTTGTAATCGTTTTTCTTTTTTCATTCCATTCAAGAATATGTTGCAATTTCACTGATAGAATTGCGGCTTGAATTCCATCACCTCTCAAATTTGAGCCAACAATTTCAGATTCGAATTTCGATTTTCTTCCATGGTCTCGATACATTTTTGCATACTTATAAATATCTTCATTATTTGTAACAAGAGCACCAGAATCACCAAATCCACCCAAATTCTTTCCGGGAAAAAAGGAAAAACAAGTTGTGTTTTTTGAACCAACATATTTACCATCTGAATATCTTGCAAAATGAGCTTGTGCAGCGTCTTCAATAATCTCTACATTATATTTGCTCTTTATTAAATCAACATCTACTACTTGCCCATATAAGTGAACTGGAACAACAACAAAACGGTTGCTGTCCCAAAGTTTTTGTTCTAATAAATCAATATTAATCAATCCATTTTCATTTACATCAACAAAACATTCTACTCCTTCGCTCGCTAATGATTCAGCCGCTTCTGCAGTTGCGATAAATGTATTTGAAGTTGTAATGATTCCTTTATTCTCTATGTGATGGGCAAGACAAGCAAGTTGAAGAGCCGCCGTTCCGGACGAACAAAAGACACAATATTTTGCTTTTATTTTTGCAGCGAATTCTTCTTCAAATTTTTGAACATATTTTCCTCCAATAAACGCAGTATCATTTATAACATTCGAAATTGCGGAATCAATTTTTTCTTTTATTGACAGATAATTTGCCTTGAGATCGACTAAAGGTATTTTCATTTATTATTCCTTAATTCATTGTTGATATTATCTGCACAGTTCAAATCGTCACACCATTGACATTGTTGAAATCCCGTTTTTTTACAACGTTCAGATATAATTTCAGTTATTTGAATTGGAATTTGCGGTTGCAGAGACCAGTGTGATTCGTATGGATGAAACTTGTCAGGATGATTGTCAAAAAATCCATCAAAATGACAACTAAGAATGTTTCTCATGCTTTTTTCTTCTGCTGGATGTCCATAATAAACCATGTTGTCTCTTGTACTTTTATTAACAAGGGATCCAGCCCCAATAATTGAACCCTTTGCAATGATCACGTTTGGTAGAATGGTTACATTTGCCCCAACAATTGCTAGTTTCTTTATTACAACTCTAGTTCTTTTTAAACATTCTTTTGCCTGTGAACATAACGGATGCAGAGTATTTGTTATACAGACACAAGGTCCAATCCATACATCATCGGAAATTTCGGTATATTCTGGAATAAAACAATTACTGTGAATACGTACATTGTTTCCAATCTTTACATGTGGGCCTATTTCTGTATGTGTTCCAACCGAACAATTGTTTCCGATTGTTGTATGTTCACGTATCACACAATAATGTCCAGATTGAAAATTGTTTCCAATCTTTACGTGTGGATAAAGAATTGTACCTTCCCTAAGTTTTGAATTTTCGCCTATTTCGTATCCAGTATTTGCTATCATTGTCACCTCAAATATTATTATATCAAAAATACAAAGAAATGATAATTACGATAAGATGATAAAACTCAGAGAATTACTCAATCTTAGTCCTATTGATATGAATCTTCATTTTTATACTGCGAGAGCGATGATTACTGCACTACGCAAAGCAGGTTTTAAAGCAAATCTCCAGACTGAAAGACATGTTTTGGGACTTAAAACACATCGAATCCTTACTGATGCTCCCAAAGATGTTGTTCGAGAAATTTACAATGTGATTGTTTCTCCCAAAAATCAAAAAGAACTAAATGAAATTTATCATCCAATTGTAAAATTTGGTGATAATACATTCGCTGATCCACTTGAAATGGATAAACGTAATAAAGGCGCAACAGTCTACCCACCAATAGATAAACTTTCTGAACCAGATATACAGGATCTCATTAATAAAAAATTTCCACAAATCGAAGTTTATAGATCTACATTTTTAAAGATGAAAGGTGAAGAAGCTATCTATCGTGTAGAAACTTATAACGAAAAAACAGATAAGATGTGGACCGCAAGTTTGTCAGTTTATTATGAAGACGATGATCTTGGTGGACAATTGGCTGCATCATTTATTTGATTTTAATGTCTTTTGAGCTTTATTAAGAACCTCTACAACATCGCTTCCGTTGTAATAACTGTTAATTGGTTCTGTTCCACCATTAATCCATGAAATAAACGCATTCAATTCTTCCTTAAGAGGCTCCGTATTTTTTACTTTTGGAATTTGTATGTCACCTGTCCTGAGACGTATTCCATATGCCTTTTCTCCATCTGGCGGTATGTAATCAACTCCATTGTCATAAACTCGTAGTTCAGAAGTAACATCATCAAAATAAATCATTTTTTTATCTGTAACAACAGTTAGATCTCGTGTCTTTACAGGATTAATCCATGAGACATGTATGTTTGCAAATCTATTCCCCGGATATTTTAGTGTTAAAAATACTGTATCCTCAATTCCTTCTTGAACAAAACAACCACCAAAAACTGTGAACCCATTTCTTTCTGGCATATTATCCATTAAGAAGTTACATATCGATATATCGTGGGGCGCAAGACTCCACATTGCATTTATATCATTTTGCACCCTGCCAAGATTTAATCTTCTAGAACTAATATACAGAATCTTGTCTTCTTTAATGAGTTCTTTTATTTTTTGAATATATGAATTAAAAAGAAAAACATGTCCTGTTGCTAACTTTGTTCTATAAACTCCAGCAGAATCAACAAGCATTAAAGCATCTGCTTCATTCATCGCAAGTGGTTTTTCTACAAGACAATGTTTACCCATGGCCATAAGTTTGAATGCAATTTCAAAATGTGTGCTTGCTGGCGTTGCTATAATATAAGCATCGGCGTCAGAATGTTTTAGAGATCGATAATCTGTTGAAAGTATTACTTTCTCATAAAGACGAAACTTTTTTGTTATTTCAATAAGACGCTTCTCATTTGAATCGCATAGAACCGAAATTTCTACATTCTCATTTTCAAGAAGACTTCTAAGAATATTGGGTCCCCAATATCCACATCCTATAAGACCAATTCTCAACATTTATTGTCCTTCATAACATTCCGCAGATACCCATAGTGGCTCGTCAAATTCGTGTTCGCAATCTACACATTTATATATAAAACTATATAATCTTCCACTATCAGAAATTGTTCTTACATAAACTTCACCATTAGGATCTTTTTCTAGTATTCCTATTGGTACTTTAGCTGAATCTAATTCATAAATAATTCTACAGTTGCATTTTGGACATGCATAAAAACCATCATTATTTTTTTTCATCACTTCTTCTCCTTTTATTTCCTTATTGTTTCATAGTTTTCAACGAACCATTTACAGGTTTTTTCGATACCATCTTCAATTGAAGTCTTTGGTTTCCAGCCGAGATATGTAATCTTTGAAATATCAACTGATTTCTTTTGTATTCCCTTGTTATCTTTTGACCATTTTATCTTTCCATCGTAACCAATTGATTTTTTTATTAGTTTCACAATTTTCTTTATTGGTATGTCTTTGCCCGTTGCAATGTTGATTGGTTCTTCATTATTAAACTTTTCCATTATTGTGATTATCGCATCGGCAACGTCATCAACAAAAATGAAGTCTCTAAGTTGCGTTCCATCTCCCCAAAGTTCAATTTCATTTCTGTTTTCTTTTTTAGCGAGATATATTTTATGGATGAGATCTGGAATAACATGAGCTTTATCTAAAGTAAAGTTATCTTCAGGTCCATAAATATTGGTAGGAACCGCCACAATGAAATTACATCCATATTGTTTTCGATATGCTCTAGATTGAATATCTAACATTCTTTTTGAAAACGCGTATCCAAAATTCGTATTGTGAGGCCATCCATCGTGAAGTGATTTTTCTCTATAAGGCTGTATTGCACTTACTGGATAGACACAAGTTGATGCAAATGATAACAATTTGTTCACTTTAAATTGATGACAGAGATCAATAACATTTGTATTCATTCGAATGTTATCACTAAAAAAATCAGCATTGCTCAATGTGTTCGCACCAAGACCACCAACGCGAGCAGCAAGATGAATACAATCCCAGGTTGAGTCCAATTTTAACGCTTTAAATTCATCTTCAACTTCTTGTCTATCTCTAAGATCACATCTCTTACCAGCGACACCACCCCAAATTATTCTATTATATAGATTCGATTTTTTTGTTTTTCTTAATAAAGATTTCCCAACAAGACCGCTTGCGCCAGTTATAAGAAGATTACAATTCAGCATTTTTTTCCTTTTCATTTGCCAAAAACTGTAATACTAGATCGGCTATTTTTGCAAGATCTGAAACTTGAAGAAGAGGGTGAGACGGAAGAGACAACATATGACTATAAAGATAATCTGAATTTGGATATGCGTTTTTTGCGAAATCGAAATCTCTATAACATTCTTGTCTATTTAGTGGAAGAAAACAGTCTCTACATTCTACATCATGTTCTCTCAAGAAGTTTTTAAGCTTTGTCGGAGATTCAACAAGAATATTACTAAACCAATAGTTTTGTTTTATGTTATTTGATTCATGTGGAAACATATCTAATTCATCTTCAAACATAGATTGGTAAAAATCATGAATCATCTTTTTTGAATTGAAAATTATTCTCTTTTTCTTTAATTGTTCGAGCAGAATTGTTGATCGTACATCGTCAATACGGAAATTTAATCCGGTATATTCATGACGGAAAGTGCCTCTTGTGAAAGAACCATGTTGTTTGATTGCTAAAGCTGTATTGTAATATTCTCTGTTTTTAGTTACGAAGATTCCGCCTTCCCCACAAGCGAGTTGTTTGTTACTATAAAATGAAAAACCACCGATTGAGTTATCGCAATATGCACCTACGTGTTGATGAGCATAATAAGAGTCACCCACATTTTTTTTATAATATGTTCCAAAAGCTTGGGCGGCATCTTCAATAATAGAAACATTATATTTTTTTGATAAATCATTAAATGCGCCAAGATCGGGGCAAGATCCATAAAGATCAACTAGCATTATGGCTTCAATATCTTTGTTCTTTTTAAGACAGTCTTCTACTATATTTGGATCAAGTTGGCCATTAAGATCAACATCGAGGACGACTGGCTTTAGACCACAAAACAGCGCAGAATTCATTGATGCAACGAAAGTTAAATTTGGAATTATTATTTGTGATGAATTGGCAAGTTTTTTATGTTTTTTAAGTGTTTCAATACAAAGAATAAGTCCATCTGTCCAGTTTGACACAGCCATTGAATAGTAACCTGTTATATTGGAAATCTGTTTTTCGAGTTCTGCCGTCTTTGGTCCTTCTGATAATTGTGTGGATAAAATTGTTTCATAAACAGCATCAGCTTCTTCTTTTCCTATAAATGGTTGTATTTGTTTAATTGTCATTTAATATATAATTATATATTATCGAAAACTATATGTTATTCATATTAAAATTTAATACACAAACTATAATTAATATGATGGATCAATTACTTAAAGATCGAATTTCAAAAACGCGAAATAGAACTCGTGCCAGAAGAGCAAAAATGATTCGTAAATCATATGAATTCAAAATTAACTATTCTCGCTTAAATAATTCTCAAAAAGAGAAAATTAGGATGATGTTTATTGAAGCAAAGTGGTTGTATAATCACTGGTTAGCAGAGAATAAAATATTTGAGGCAGACACAAAAATTAAAAAGGTAATTGTTCGAAATAAAAATAACGAATTTGAAGAACGAGAACTTAAATTTCTTCCGGCCAAATATAAACAATCAATTTGTCAGGAAATGAAGGAATCAATTTATGCCCTTTCACAATCGAGAAAACGTGGCCACAAAGTTGGCCATCTCAAATTTAAAAGAGAATTTAACACATTAATTTTAAATCAGTACGGGCATCAGGGGTCACATGAAATACGAGATAAAAATAAAATGTTTATCATTGGTTTGAAAAATACTTATGTAAATGGAATATGCCAAATACCAAAGAATTCTGAATTTGGTGAAGCAAGGTTGATTCGAAAACCAAGCGGTTATTATATTCATATAACAACCTATACAAAACCAAAAGAAATGAAGAAAGGAGAGGACAATAGATTAGAATCAGTCGGACTTGATTTCGGTGTTAAAGAAATGATAACTACAAGTAATGGAGAAGTTTTTAATCACACATCTATTCAAGAACCGGAACACCTAAAACGACTTCAACAAAAACTAAATAGAAGTCAAAAGGGTTCCAAGAATAGACATAAGATTGTTCAAAAAATAAAAATTAAATACGAGAAAATGACGAATAAGAGAGTAGATATTTCAAATAAAATTGTTCACAAATTGTTTTCAACATATAAAAAAATCTACATTCAAGACGATAATATTAATGGATGGACAAAAAAATGGGGCAAAACAATTCATCATTCAATTTTAGGAAGAATAAAAGAAAAATTAGTCCAAAAAAGTGCGATTAAAGTCAGTCGTTTCTTTCCATCAACACAATTATGCTATAAATGTGGACATAAAACAAAATTACCACTCAATAGAAGAATTTTTCAATGTAGTGAATGTGGTTTAATAGAGTCGCGGGATATTAAAGCGGCGAAAATAATTAAAATGTTTGGAGAAGGTTCTTTACAATTACCTGCGGAATACAGGGACGTTAAGCCTGTGGAGACTAAAACCTCTGTTCGAAAATATTCGAATAAGTTTACGGTCATTGAAACAGGAAAATTCTTTGATAAAAGGAATTAGTTCACTAGGCATTTTCTTTGATAATGTCAAATGGAATATTACTTGTTATAAATTCATCCCTGATTTTAAATTCGCCCGGCTTATGTGAATTTGGCATTTTCTTTGATAAAATTTTCGCCCATTTAAATCCTGGGAAATCTTTTTTGGCTGTTGTGCCATAAGTAAAAATATATTTTGCTCCTACATTATTAATTTTATCGATTAATTCTTCTGTTTCCAATTTATTGTAAATGTCGCAATTCTTCTTATTTGATTTATCTATATAATTTGACAGGCTGTGTAAATATGGTGGATCTAAAAATATTAAATCACTATTTCTCGGATTATATGCATTAGACGGCTTGTTTATAAATGTTCCGTGTTTTTGAATGTGTGGTAGACATTTAAGAGTATTTTGTATGGGAAGGTTAAATTGTTTATATAATTTCCAACTTGATAACTGACCTACAAACAATCCAGTCATGTTTATTCTGATATATGTAATTTCTCCGGGCGATAATTCGATAATATTTCTCACATCCATCTTGTCATTACAATTTGATATAATTTGCTGAATTTTTAATAATCTGGTGTCGGTTGTTGTTTTTAACCAATTCCATAATTCTATTAAGTCGGAATTTAAATCGTATCCAACGAATGATTTATTAAAACACATTGAAAATGAACAAGAACCACAATATGGTTCAACAATTCTATTAAATTTTGGCAAATCAAAATTTACTTTTTGAAGTAGTCGCCATTTTGAACCGGAATATCTAAAAGGTGGTTTAATTGTGTGCATATAAATTGATATCTGATTCTACCATTTCTTCAATTAATTGTTCAAACGATATTATTGGTTTCCAATTGAGTAGTGTATATGCCCTTGAATAATCACCTTGTAATATATTAACCTCAGTCGGCCTATAATATTTAGCGGAAACTTCAACAATAATTTTATTTGTATTTTTGTCTATGCCAACCTCGTTATAACCGCTTCCTTGCCACTCTATGTTAATTCCGGCACATTGAAATGCAATTGTACAAAATTCTCTCACAGAGTGAATTTCATTTGTTGCTATTACAAAATCTTCAGGCATGTCATATTGCATGATTAAATATGCAGCATTCATATAATCTTTGGCGTGGCCCCAATCTCTTATTGCATTAAGGTTGCCAAGATATAATTTGTCTTGTAAACCCAATTTTATTTTTGCTGCGGCCATTGTTATTTTTCTTGTAACAAATGTTTCTCCACGCTTACTCGATTCATGATTGAAAAGAATGCCATTGCAGGCAAATATTTTATGGGCATCCCTATAATTCCTCGTAAGATAATATGATGCGACTTTGGCACACGCATATACACTTTGTGGTTCAAATTTTGTTAATTCATTTTGTGGGGCCGGGGCAGAACCAAACATCTCACTACTTGATGCTTGATAATATTTGATATCTCTTTTAGAATTTCTAATTGCCTCAAGAATCCTAAGTGTACTAAGTGCCACTGAATTAAATGTGTGTTCCGGGATATCAAATGACACTTTCACGTGAGATTGGCAACTTAAATGGTAAAACTCATTTGGTTCATACTCGTTCATATATCTAACGAGGGACATTGGATCATCTGAATCCCAATATTCCATATGGAACATTGTATTGTCGTAAAGATGATCTACACGCGATGTATTAATTAGAGATGACCTTCTTTTTAATCCAATAACTTTATATCCCTTTGCGAGGAGAATTTCCGATAGATAGGCCCCGTCTTGTCCAGTTACTCCGCTAATCATTGCTAGTGGCATTTATTTTTGCTCCCGGAATATCCATCATTTGCCCAGCATGAACCTTTAAGAATAAAAGATGTTTTTGAAATGAGTCTTTCAACATCTGTACTATTACAATTTGGACAATATTTTACTTTATAAAAATCTTTATAATTTACAGTAAGTTCAAATTCTTTATCGCACTTTAAACACCGATATTCATAAATTGGCATTTCATTTCTCAAAAAATTCTTTGAACTTCTCAACAATATACTGTAAATCTTCTTCATATAGATTTTGATGGCACCCTATGTAAAATCCACCATTAATAAGTTTCTGTGCATTCATATAATGGTTTGATTTGATGAAATCTTCGTTTTTGTATATTGGTTGATTGATAACTGGCAACAAATCTCTTGTTTCTATTCCGTTGTTCTCAAGATGGTTAATTAGGTTGTTGCGCTTTTCTTTTATGACTTCTGTAATTACCTGTTCCGGAATATATACGTGTACTCCTCTTGCAAATTGATTTTCATTAATTGTAATCGGATAAATCATACAGGAATGTGTTGCTTTATCACGAAATTTTGGAGTATTTATATACTGATTGAGTCCATTTATTTCAAACAGTACATTGAGAGAAACTGTATTGTTTCTTCTTTGTTCAACAATTCTATCGAGTTCATCCTCAAGTTGAGCAAGACCTATTGCCCATTCCATTTCTGTAAGTCGGAAAGAATGGCCAAGGTGAACGAAATTAAATCTCTTAGAGATAATTTCTTTTAGTTCTTTTAATTCTTTGCCGTCGTCATCATCGATTGAAATGTAAATCGAATCACGTCCATGATTGTTGAGAGATCGAATGAGGACTGCAAGTTCTGGATCGTTCGTTGTACAAATTCCACCAACGCCGGTTGTTAGGAGGTGGGCAATATAAGTTGAAAAACACCCAACATCTCCCCACGAACCAACACTTTTTTCATTGTAGGATGAGAGCATACATTCGCAAGAATCTTCTATAATGTTGAGACCATATTTATATGCAATACAGCGAATACGCTCCATATTACAAGGAAGTCCAAACAAATGAACGGGAATTATTGCTCTTGTTTTGTTTGTGAGTTTGCTTTCTATAAGTTCTTCGTCAATTTCATAATAAACAGGATCGACATCAACAAGAATCGGTTTTAGATTATTATGAATAATTGTATTTATCGTAGCAACAAACGTAGTTGCAGGAGCAATTATTTCATCTCCATCTTTCCAACCATTTTTTATCTTGAGTGCGGCAATTGCAACATGAAGAGCGCTCGTTCCACTATTTGATACTATTGCATATTTACATCCATGTTTTTTTGCGAAAAGTTCTTCAAATTTTCTCGAATAATATCCATATGACAAACGATTGTTATTAAGAACGTCGTTGACGTATCTCTTTGCTTTTTGAGAAATATTGAGCGTGCCTATTTCTATTTTGCGCATCAACAATATTTTATCATAATGAGAAAAGAATGATTATTTGGATTTTTTGTTATTTGGAGTCTGTTTTTCTAACAATTTCCAACTATTTTCAAAATCTTCTTGAACATATTTTCCAGGAACAAAAGATTTTGTTGATAATATAATTTGAAGAGCAGTTTCGGTTTCTTTGTGAAGATTTTCGAATCGTTGTTCATCAAGTTCGTCAAGAGTTTCTCCACAATGAGGACACGTTTTTTGTTCAACACCAAGTATTTCGGCAATGTCTCTTATAACATTAGAATTTCCATATGGTCTTTTCGGATTAATTTCTGGTGCACCAAATTCACAATCTTGCCATGAGACGTATGCTCTCGATAATAATTTTATGTGTTCTTCTGTTAGTGTGAATATTGTGCTCATTTTTTCTCCCCTTATTCTTTGTCATATCTGCTATACCAAGCGTCTCGCCAATCTTCTTGTTTTTGTTTACTTGGACCAACTTGTTCAATTTTTGGTTCATTTTTATCTAGAGGTTTTATACGATCTAATGTTTCTTCTATTATATGGTCAATCTCATTTTTAATGCTCTTTTTTAGAACGCTCTTTTTATTTATTTCATCTTCTCGTATTTGATCATATGTCATTTTATTATTTGTTTCATACGCTATTCTATTATATTCAGATGCATCAACCCACTTTGTGTATGTGTGTTTCTCGTAATCGTATTTTACATTACCATCTAATTTATCAAAAAATTCATTTAATTCATCGATGAGATACTGTACATGATTAACACCTACTATTCTTTTTTCGTAAATTATTTTGTTTAATTTGTATTGTTTTTCATTCGTTGTTAAAGATTGTTGTAAAATATGATCGTTAAACATTTTTATTTCATTGTAGATATATTTCATATTTTCTTCAAGAATAGAATTTTCGTATTTCTCATCTATGTCTGAGCACTCATATGAGACACGATTATTTTTTGATTCCACTTTCTCTCCTTTATGTGATTCTATTGAGAATTGATTCTTTATATGACTTCACTTCTTTTATTTGAGAATCGAAAAAATCATTTATTCTTCTTTTAACAACAAACCTTTTATCATTGAGAGAAATATCGAGCTTCGCGCACTTTACAAATTCATCATCATATTCTTTTTTCTCGTCTTTTGTTCGAAACATTTCTTCGGCATCCCACAATTTCAGGTTTAAATCATGTAACTCTTCATATAATCCATTGAATTCAAAATTTGTTGGTATTCCTATAAAATCTATTTTTATATCTTCGAGAATTTTCAATTCTTTTTCTATAACTTGTAATTTATCTTTATCGTTTATTTTGTCTTTCTTAATATTCAGAATCGCTATCTTATCGAATAATTCACCTGCAGAAACAGGAATTACCAATGATTTCTCGTGATTATATTTTTTCGCTAAAAACCATGGATAAATTGTTGAATTAAAAATAAACAGAAACAAAAAAAGAGAAAGTATAACAATACATATTAATTCGGGTATCATTCTTCTTTTTCCTTTTTAAGAAAATGATCTGACAAGTCTTGAAGAAATATATCATCTTCGAGTTCTGTCAAAAACACATTAATAATATCATCCTTACTTTTTAACAGATCAGCAAGCTCTACTCTATTTAATAGATCAATAAGAATCTTTGATGAAATAAGTATTGTCCCAGACGTACTTGTCTTGTTTTTTATCGACTGAACAAGTTTTTTGACATTAACAAGAGATTGTATCATTCTTTTTCCTTAAAATGACTTGACAAGTCTATAACAAGTGCACTTATAATTTCTTTTGAGAGTTCCATGTCGAGATCTTCAATTCCATTTAAAAAATCAATAAGAATTTTTGATGGAATGAGTGTAGTTCCAAAATACATGTCTGTTCGATCTTTTATTGATTGAACAAGTTTCTTGACATCGATATTAAAAATGGAAGACACTTGCGTTTTCATATTTTCAATAAATTCTTTTCTGTCCATGTTTGCTTCTACATATTTGATGCATTGATCAATATCACCAACATATAAAGTTTTTCCAGAACCACCAGCTCCATTATATATCCTTGTCTTACTATAATCTGGTGGTAGAAATGTTAATCTACCAACACCATCGACATCATAAGGTATTGATTCCCAAGAAATTTCAATGTTGTGTAATTCTCGCATTTTGTTGATGAGTTTATTTAATGTGCGTTGTTTTTCTCTTAGTGATAACAATGAATTACTAGTTTCTGTTTGTTGTTTAATTTTATTTTCTTGTATCTTTTTGTTCACGAGATTATCAACTCTTTTTTGATCACATTTTTCACATCGACAATGTTTTGAGTGCGCATTTTTGAGTTTTAAATAAGAATCACAGCAGAAATGTTGATCATCGTTTGTATTGTCGCAACATCCATAATCTCTACAGACAGAACAGCATTGTGTATGTTTACTACATAATTCGTGAACATAATCATCAGATAGGTAATACAATTTACTTTCATAAGAATCATCATCGTAAGCTGACTCGAATTCGACTTTTCCTTCTTGACACAATGTATCTAATATATCTTCTTCATTACTGGTGAAACTATAATCCCAACAATAATTGCTCATAAGTTTTAATAAAGTTCTGTCTCTTAATCTACCTACAATATCCCAAAACTGATTAATAGTTTGGAAAAATTTTTCTCCATCTCTGAGTATTTTTTCTATTTTTGATTTAGATGTGTGAAAATATTTATTAAGTTCAGTAACAGTGAGTGGGCCTCGTTCTCTTAATACGAGTTCAATTTTTTCTTTTAGAGACATTATTATTTTCTCCCCTATTTCTTTTATAGTCACAATCTCGTAAAGAAAGTCTGTTTCGTGCTCTCTTGTGTAGGTTGATTGGTCCAAATATTTGACAACTTATTTTTCTGTTTTCGTTTCTTTTAACACTATCAATAGCGAATCTTTTACGTTTACTCAGACGTTCTAATATTTTACTAAGTTCCTCATCAAACTCTTCGATTCTATTTGTGCTTGTTGGAGCGACATATGAAACTGTTAGAACAACTGATTGTGGAGCACGTATAGGACATGTTGTCGTTGTTTCTGTGGAGTTGTTATATATTTTTATCAAACCATAGTTACAATCAATTGTGGCATCTGATTGGTAATTGCAGTTTATATAAATCCACTTACCGGGATCGGCGTTGCATATTGTCTGATCACAGCAATTAATAATCATCATTCGTCATCGTACCTATCATACCAAGCATCACGCCAGTCTTTTTGTGGAGCGTCAAAAAGCTTTTTACCGTACTCCGTCAAGCAGTTTCCTTTATAATTCTTAATCTGCTCATCTGTGATGGTTATAAAATCGTCATGAGCCGAACCGGTGAGTGGGGCTACACAAAATCCGATATCTCTATCTTTTTCATCGAGAATTGTTGTCTTAGGATATTCAGTTGAAACGATGTTTTCTTGTGGATTACATTTTCTTATTGTCAAATCCAAATTAAGAGAGTTGTGTCCGTTTGCCTTATTTTGAATTATTTCGTTTTGTGGAAGATTCGCAAACTGTGCATATGCTTGTTGATTGTCTCGATATTCTTTCTCTTTAAGTGCCCATCGATCTAAACGCTGAAGAAGAAGTTGATCTTCGCGATTCTCCACCGCTTCAACTATCTCTTCTTGTGTTAATGCTCTATTATAAAATTTGATAAATGAAGAATCACAAAAATCTTTCGTCACAAATTTTGTATTGCTCATTTCAACAGAAACTTTTAGAACATTATTATTGATATGTTGATTGTTCCTTTTGAAAAACTTGATTCTTAGAAATCTACTCATCATTTTCTCATATTGGATCCATCCGTCAATAGTTCGATATAAATGCCTATTATCTCCTGGATGCATAGTTGTATCGGCTTTATAATAAGCTTCAAACAGGGTCTCCCGAGCCCAATTTTCTTTGTCTTGTGAGCATTCAATTGTATAACTTATTGTTTCATATGGATCACACACATCACATATCGACGGATCACCGACATAACAATTAATGTAAAATTTTATGTTCTGGTAGCCTTCACAATTTATTATTGCCTCAAGTTCGTCATTGAGGCTTGTATCTTTGTAGTCAAAAATGGTTTGTAGACGAGAATTTTCTAAGTTCATTCTTTTGACCTCGCTTTGAGTGCTTTATCAACAGCTTCGTCATAGTGAAGTTCAAAACCCCATTCGCCATATGTGATTTCTATAGGATTACCTAGTTCTATGTGTATTCTAACTGCTCCGCATCGACAAACTTCAAGAAATGCATTGCCATTAGATGGTAACGCAATAGAAGAAATCAAAGATGAAATAACAGCTCTATGTGGTTTACAGAACTGTGATGCCATTGATTGATCCCATTTTGTCATTCTTCTTACACACTCTTCTCTTTATTTATTAGTTTTTTGTTTATCGATACCGTGCTAAAGAATTTCAGTATCACTTATTTCATTATTGTATTTTTTAATGTTCCTTGTTAAATAGTCTTCATACCAAGAAAAATCCGGGTTGTGTTGAATTGGAGAAAACATATCGAGTTCTTTAAGATAGACAAAATTCATCGAAACAATTTGTTTGAGTAACTTCTCATATTCATGAGTTCCAATTTCATGTCCATCAATCGATATAATAACATTAAGAACATTCTTATTATTTATTAACTGATTGTTCTCATCATAATATTCATTGTATTCATTTGGACATTTAAACCCAAAAGAAAACCGATCATATGATCCATAACTAAAATATTTGCGTTTTTCAAACTCACGAACAAGAGATTTCAATCTGTATCGTATAGACCCTTTTAACTCGTCACAAATGTTTTGGCCATAATATTCTTCGATTATTTTGTGACAATTATCTGAAAACTTTTCAAGGATCTTTTGCTGCACATTTGTTAGTTTTGTTTCCTTTTGGAATTTTTCATTTTCTCGTCTGCAAAATTCTTCGAGAATGTTATTATATAATTCAGATCTTACCCAAATGCATTTAATCAAACCAATAATTTGGGGAGACTGTCTTGTTCTTTTTTTGCAATCTTCAAACAACGGGTTTTCTTCGGAGATAAGATATTTACAACCAGATTCGTCATTCTGAAAATCAAGAACAATAATTTTTGAAAAATCAGTCATATGATACCAATGTTAGCTCTCATCGTCTGGTTCCTGAAGTCTTTCATCGCCCCATAATGCGAAATCCTCTACTGTCAATTCAGCCATACAAGACACTCGCCAGACGCAATCTTCTTTTTCAACTTCTACAACTTCAGGAACGGCACCAAAATCAATTTGTGCCCAATAATATCCTTTTAGTTTTGGCCGTTCTTTAGTCCACTTCATTCTGGATAAAGTCTCTTTCTAAATTCGGCGCGAAGTTCTTCTGTTGTCCCGAAATGCTCATCGTCTTCCCATTTGTGTTCTTTTGTCATTGTTTTTCTTGTTTTCAAAATCTGTTCTATATCTGCTCCCTCATCTGTATAAAGTCGATATTCCATAAGTTCATTAAAACCCAAAAAATCCCAACACTCACTTGTTGTTTCTTGTCCTTTATCAACTTTTCCGGGAAGATGATCCCACCACTCTTGTATAAATTCCTCGATTTGATCTTTATTATATATACCTTGTTGGTATCCATGTACAAATTTTGGAAGTTTTTGTTGATAACTAGTTTTGTTCTCTGGAAGTAGTTGAAGTAGTCGAGCTTGACGATCAGTTTCATCTACAACAGGATACCATTTTGCTTTTAGCTTTTGTAGTTGTTTGTTCTTGTTTATAAAAAATACCCGATTGTGAACTGATGCTTCCTCACAGAAAATGTCATCTGGGAATACAAAGATTCCGCTTTTCCACAGATTGTTAGCTATGGTTTTTGTGTTTTCCTTTTTAAATAAAGCATTAATGAGAGAATGCTCAAAAATTTCAGATGCTTCATCTTCATCAAGAAGAATTTTATTAAGCTTCTTAAACGTTTGAAGAGCATCTGAAAAATCTTTAGACCAGTCATTGATTGTTTTATAATTTCTTGTCATATTTAATCCTCTTTATGTTCCCACAACAAGATTTGATAGTCACAAACTTTTATGAAACGATCTTTATTATAATATCCGGATTTTCCATAAAAATTTCCAATGAAATGTTCACCATTATAATAACAATAACCAGAACCAGTACATTCTGTTTCTTGATAAACTCCCTGTTTAATATTTAAATCAAAATGTCCATCATTTACTTCGTTAATTTTCGAACGAGGTATGAAGCCAACAAATTCTACTGATTTTATTTCATCATCAGAAATTTTAATATATGTAGGAGGATCTCTAAAATCACACATTTAAAACCTCAATGGCCTGTTTATAATCGCACTGAAATACTGTGCTTATCACATCTACATCAACTTTATCACCAATCAAACTTCTTAATACATCGACGCGCTTTTTTAAGTCTTCTATGGTATATGTTTTACATTTTAGATACTGTGTAGCAATCTCATCGAGTTGTTTATCAGTCATGTGACCTTTCGCGTGAGTAATCTGGTAAGCAAGAAAATCGCGAGCATCGAGTAGAGCGACAATTACTTCACGTATGACTTCAGTTTCAGAACGTGTCATTTGTTATAAATCCTATCGCTTCTTCAAGAATTTCATTTTTATTTGCCTCTTTTGTTACTATAATTTCTTTGATATTTTCTGTTCTAAAACCGCACTTAACAAGTCCCTGCTTATGAAGCGGAAAGCTGCAAGGATTTCTAAGAACAACAAGAGGAACTCTTTCAAGTGTGCTCATAAGATAGGTTGGACCACTTTCGAGACCAATGATCCCAATTGATCTTTCAGCAATCGCAACCATTTCTCCAAACGAGGTTCCCCTCCCATCAATGGCCCAAGGAATCTCTTGATTACTCTTTCCACCGAAGTATACAACATTTTCAAAGTGTTTGAGAAGATATTTATAATCATCTGGTTCGAATTGATTTCCAACAGTATTTGCGAATGGTGTAATACAAATGAATGGCTTACAATACCCTTGTTTATTAGCAACTAAATTATTTTCTTCAACAAATTTTTTCGCTTTATAGTTGTCTCGAAATGAATATTCGAAAACAATATTGCGATCGTTCACGAAGTACCCTGATTTATCAAGGGGACCAATTTCTGGAGCAGTTAGATTCGCAATAGCAAGCTGATGATCAAAAATAGTACGATCATCATTATCGTTCCACAAATACCCTTGTGGTAAATTATCCCAGGGCCAACATTGAGCACGAACAACGAGATCAAAGTTATGATAAGCGTATTCCTGAATTTCTTTCCATCGCTGAATTTCTTGTTGCTGTCTTGTCTGTCCAGGAACAAGAGGCCAAGCAATATAGTTATCAATGTCAGGATTATTTGCCACAAAGTCTTTATAGAGATCAAAAATTATCCAGGTGATCTCTGCTTCTGGATGAATAACGCGAAGACGATGACACAAACAAGAACTATATGCGCAGTCTCCGAGAGCACCAAAAGATAAAAATGCTATTTTCATAATTTAATTGTTTCTTTGCCACCATATTGTTTGTATAATACCATTTGATGTGTAAAATTCCTTCCAATTCTTCATAGAACGCATAAAATCAATTGCCGGTCCATACCATGGAATTCCTTGTGCATTGTTATATCTTTCAGCATTGTCAAGCATCAACACACCATTGATTTTAATTTTGTCATAATTAGCTAAAATTGTTCTAACCCTAAGTCTTCCGTCAACTAATATAAAATCAATATTGGTCAAATTTTTAATTGATTCGGCATATTTATTTTTCGATGCAGTCGATCCCTCATCATATAATACCAATTTGTAATCTACATTGTGCAATTCCTTAATATCATGTTCATAAACTTCATCGTACCATGCCTTATCATGTTCTACCGATATCAAAAATTTGACTCTATTTGCTATCCATCTTGTTGATGACCCACTCCCAAATTCAACAGCAATCATGTCTTTCGTTAAATACTTCTCTAAAAAATTCACAGCATTTCTTGTGATCCATGGCTCATTAGGTCCACCAAACAAATCAGAAGTATGTCCAGATGGTCTTGGATAGGATTTCATTTTTCCACCATTATTATATTAAATGTTTGCGGCATTGGACCGATTTCATATGTGATATCTCTGTTTGTTTTTGTGGCAAAGTCATCAAAAAACTGTTTTGAAAATTGCCAATATGGGCTATCATTGGTCATCCCACCCCATTTAAACATGCCTTGATAAATTCCAGTTTGTAGCTCCAACTTGTTTCTGGTTATATAAATTGTATCACAATATTTATCACATTCATTAAGGACACCGATGGGATTGTAAAACATATGGAGAGTGCTATCAATTAAACAAATATTATGACGATATGTACTCGCCACTTTGGGTTCTTCCCATGGGATATTGTCAACATCAAAATTTAACAATTCAAAATGCGAACCCTCTCGCGCCTTCAACACTCGCCTACCAGCATTTAATGCATATTCATTTATGTCTGTTCCAATATAAAAATATCTCTGTTTTGAATCTAGTTTGTTATTTAAAGCTAATATAACGCGAGCATTTCCACATCCAAGATCTAATATTTTGATCCCGGGCCAATTTGAATGTAATTGAGCGGCTCCAAATGGTATATTATTACAAAATTCTACAAATTGATCTAAATGATGATAATCAATAACATCATCATATTTATGAGCTGCAGAAACTTCTTGAGTAGCCCATGGTTTGTTCATACAATCCGCCTAAAAATCATAATGTAACAAATTAAGTGATTTATGACAAAATTTTTCTACTTTCTTTCTAATATCATTTGTATAATATTGTTGATAGCTCCTCTCTTCACCAATACGAGACTTGTTTATATTTCTCAGGGTTTTATTAATTTGCATATAAATAATTGAATTGGCGAAACACCTATTAAGATCATATTCCCTGGTTACTACATTTAATGGTCTATGATATGAACCATCATGTAAATGAACCATGCCATCGCTAGTATGTTTATCTAGCGTTTGCATTATTCCTCTACTTTCTTCCAAAGATTGCCTTCTGACATTTTTGGTGATGATTGTAGTTCAAATCCGCGTGACTTAATGATTCCATGTAAATTATATTTATCTTCCACACAATGCGTAACATCATTTGCAAAATTCTCTAAAAAATAACTACCTTCAAATAAATAACCACCTTTATTAATTGCATCACAAATTTTGTTAACATATTTTGGATAATTTTTAATATGTTCAAACACATCCAACGCCGTTACTATATCAAATCTTGGTAGTGGTTTATCAAATTGCCAGGAATTTATAATTGATATATCATTTATATTATTCTTATAACATCTATAAGCAAAAAAATCCTTTTGGACAGTTGATATTTCATTAAAATAAACGTTTATATCTGGATTTGCTTTTTTAACCGCTAATGACATTTGCCCACAACCACCACCAAATTCAAAAAATGATAATTTTCTATCATGAATCTCATTGGATATGTTTGATACGAGCTTTGATATGTCGTTAATATACAATCCATGTTTTGCATTGCCAAATAACATAAATGCACTAGAAATATAAAAGAAATCTTGGTGTGCATCAACAGATGCTTCATACATTGCCATAAATTCAGTATTATTGGATGGAGAACGCATATTTCTTTGTTCTCGTTTTTGATCAAAAATTTTCATTTGAAGAACAAATTCCCTCTTGTAACAATATGGTTCTCTTTGTAAAACTAAACTTCTTACTATTTCAATTGGTAATTTCGTATAATCGGCCAGATCATTTATCATTTCATCAAGATCTTTATCAATGTATGCATATGTCATATTTGTGACCCCAATCCCAATAGTTCCGTATGTTTATCATTATATTCGGTATCGTGGAACAATAAAAAGTCAACATTCTCTTTGTGTATTCTTATGTGAATATGATTTCGAATAAAATGCAATTGAAGATGTGGTGCAAGTGATGCAATACGAAAATCGTCATTCCAATTAAAAAAATCTGGATCTCCACGTCCCGGTCTTCCCCAATATCCATAATGCCACATATGTCCAAGCGAATTATCACTAATATTAAACGAATTAAAATATTCCTTTTTTACATAATATGCATTTTCCCAATCATAACAAACAATTTCGTATCCGTATTTTTTTAATAATTTGTCGTATAACGAAAGAGAACAACCAAGAAAATGCGAATTTCCGGTCCAATATTGCTTGGCATGTTTATACAAAACTGTCCAATTTATGCCAGGGGGGAATATGGTATTACATTCTACACATAAAGACTGAAATGAATATCCATTTTCAAGCAATTTTCGAAGAACAAAATAATCATAAGAATCAATATCTATTGAAAATGCCCCCATGTCTTTAGGTGCATTTTCATTTTCTAAAAACTCCACAATATTATCTGGTGTTACACACTCGTTAATTTTAGTTACACCATCGTGTAAATTTGCATATAAGGCACCAAATTTTTCATTAGAAGCCTCAAATGATATTCCATTCCATTTATTTTTTGATAAACAATAAGTTGGATCATAAGATATGCCATCACTTGCCCCAATATCGACAAAGAATTTTATTGGATTTTCTATTTTTTTAAATATTTCGGTGAATACATTCGTGTTAACAAATTGTTTCTCAAGTGGAATTAGATTCATGTTAAGTCTCCAAATATTTTAAATTTAATTCAAAATTGTTTATCATTCTGTCCCATGACCATAAACTAGCCGTGGATATTGCATTATTAACTATTATATCATATGATTCATGATATGATTTTTTACACCCAGTTTCTCCAACTAATAAATTAGTACATTGTTTCATAACTTGATATGTATGTTTAATATCGTTAGCGTTTATGAAAAACCCATTTTCTCCATCTACTATATAATCATTTGCACCAAAGTGTGTTGCTATTGGTACACAGCCACATTTCATAGATTCCAGTGGTGGGATCGGCAATCCGGCTAATAAGGATGGGTCTACAAAAAAGTGGTTCGTACCATATGCTTTGTGCATTTCATCTTGTGGCAGACCAGAAAACAAATTCATTTCCACTAGGTCGCCATAATCTTTTTGAAGCAAAAAAAACGCTTGTAATCCAATTTGTATCCCCCTAAGTGGTTCTGGTCTATTTAACATGCAAAATCGAATTTTGTTATATAATTTTTTCTCATTGGTTATTTGTTCATCTTGATAAAAAATTTTATGGTCTACCCCACCTGGAACTAAATGTGGCAATACATATTGTTTAAAAATCAATTCTAAAAATATTTTGACATAATGACTCGTGGCCATATAACTAATATTTTTTAAACGATATGATTTTATGGCCTCGTCGGTAAATTGTTTTCCAGCATGTTCAAATGCGGCTTCGAATGTGTGAACCCAATAAATACGATGTGATGCTTTTTTATGTTCAGAAACTCTTTTTGCTGTGGGCGTATATGGACTTATTAATATTCCGTCCCATTCTTCATATTCTTTTGAATTTGACGGCAACACTTCAAAATTTGATGGCAACCAAGTTGAATTATAAGGTGGGATATCAACAAATGCCTTGCATTCATAATTTTTATCAATTAGTCCATTAAGTAATTTAATAATACATCGAATTCCGCCGCTATGGATTGATCCAAGTGCAGTTGTATGTATCGCTACTTTTTCAATCATTTAAATCCTTTATTGATATTCTATCATTCCATGCTTTCTTTGTTACAATTATTTCTTTCGAAAGATGCGCTTTACTTCTTTCGTGCTTCCTCTTCGGATCTTTTGCCAGCACTTCAACAATAAACCTCGTATCTCTATTGATTTTTAACGTCTTAATAAATTTTTTGAGAACATCGAAAGAACAATAAACATGGAAACCCGACTTATACCATCTTTTTCCGGAACCATCTCTAACGAGTTTTCTCTCAGCAATCAAGCCGCTGTCTAATTGAACAGTACGAGAACCATTAATTCCGTAAAACATAAAATGTGGTTGATTGTTTTTTGATTCAAAGACTTTATATGCTTTTGTTAGCATTACAACCATTTATCTCTTTCATGTTTCAAACAGATTTCGTTTTTTGAATTTCTAATTAGAGTTTTATCATTAAATAATTGTTTTAAAGCGTCTGAATAAATCTCTTCATCGAAGACTTCTTTAAGAAAACATCGTGATACGTTATATAACAGTTTCTCTTCACTTTTTGGTTCTTCGTCTCGCGTAAGAACTGCTGTTATTGTGTTTTTGACTTCTAACAAAGAACCATGCAAATATAAATTCCAGTTTGTTCCGACACCTACATAACCAATATCTCTAAGAGTACCAATTTCGTGACCAATTGCGTTTTTAAGTTTTTTGAACTTATCAATTTCTTCGATTTTCACAGAACCAGATTCACACTTCATTATTTTCTTTGCACACAGTTCTGTAAGTTTTATAATGTCTATGTTCGGATGCTTCTTTACTTCTTCAAGAATCAATTTTTTGTATGCCATTTCATGAACCCACTACACTTTTTATTACAGTATTGTCATCTTCTGTCATCCAAATATTTCTTCTGTGACATTTTATTTCTTTGTCGTTAACTTTTAATTTCTTATTATGCTCATCGACATGTTCAATGAATATCGCTTTTTCCTCACAATGCCAACAAACATCTCCACTCTTGAGTTTTTCTATTTCTGCATATCTGTCATATACATTTTCATTTAGTTCGAAGTTATAAGCTTCTTCATATTCTTCACACGTGAAACCAAGTTTTTTAATGCTCTCTTCGCGCTGTTTCTTATAACAATCCTCACAGAGTGTTTTGATCCATCCGCCAGTTGTCTGTCCAACATTTTTTGTTGTTCCACAGTCTTCACAAATTTTATAAGATAAAGATTCAGCGAAATCAACGAGAGATCTTATATAATCATCTCCGCCATTATAGTAGAATCTTACCGATCCGAATTTCTCTTTCACTTGAACGGCTACAACTTGAGGAATTATTTTATAATTTTTATATTGCTCGTATTTGTCTTTATATTGTATACAATCATCATTATGATTATCAATGTAATTTTGAATGTTTAAACAGAGATTATTGATTAACCAGTACCAACCGTCGCCAATCGAAAAACCCCAACACATACATGTGGTATTCATTGGAGCATTTCGATCTTGAAAGATCTTTGGATATCTCTTACAAAGGAGTTCATCTAGTTCTTTACGCATTATTTAATTTCCTCTCGATATCTTCATTGAATTTTACAAGTCTTCTATTGCAACCAGAAATACATTTTTCATGTTTCTCATTATCTGTCATCATTATACCATCTCTAAATAAATGAGAACATCTGGATATCTCACCATTATAATTTACTACTCTTTCAGACATCGACAAATAACACAGTTTGTTTTTATTTTCTGGAAAACGCTCTTTACCAAAAATGCGTCTCTTTTGATCAAACGTTTCTCTAAATAATTCTAAACTTTCTTTGTCCATGTTTTGTTCAAGGGCAGGTCGTATCTCATTAAAAAATATTGATGCATCTTCATCTGTAAGAGCAAAATCAGAATTCGTTCCCTTATAACAACTGAAAAATACGGCGTATAATTTGGGAAATTCTTTCCTACACCATTCCATAAATTGTGGAGAATTTCTATAATTCTGTCGCGACAACACACAAGTGATACTAACTATTGTATTTTCTGTCGCTTCTTTAATATTGTTAGTTACCCTTTCAAATGAATTTTTTACTCTCACAATTTCTTCAAATTTATTCTTATCGTTAGTATCTAGGGAAACTTTTAGTCTTTTAACATTTTTTGGTGGGGCCTCAAATGCATTTGTATTAAGGTGAAATCGAATATCTTTTGATGATTCAATAACACGATATAACCACTTAACTGTTGATGGTTCTCCACCTGTTATGTGGATGAGAGCACTTTTCCCATATTTATCAATTATGGTATCAAAATTTTCCTGTGACAATTCATTGTTACCAAATAAAACATTGCAATATCTGCATCTAAAATTACACTTATTGGTAATAAATAGTGCTACTCTTCTTATTGGAACTTCTATATTGTTTTTAATACAATAAACAGTTTCATCAATTCTTTTTTCGAAGTCATCCCAATATTTTGATGACATTTTATTCTTCTAAAATACTACAATGTTCTAATAAAAACTCTTTTGACAAGAATGGAAACGTTTTATTTTCAAATTTTAGAAGAAAGACGGTAGTTTTTCCTTTTGTAGATTCGATAATTTCACATTCTTTTCCAATAAGGTCGTCAGTTTTATGAGGTTCAAAATCGTCTGGAGCATAGTATGTGAACGCTTTTTCTACTTTTACTTTCATTTTATTTCCCTTCTTTTCTTAAAAGCTCCTTATAAAGTGAAACTGTCTTTTTTGCGATTGCTTTAAATACGTTTTTACTACCAACAACGATTTCTCCGCTCGCTTCTCTCATGATGTCTTCAATCATTGCATCAATTATTATTCTCATTTTTTCCATTGAATGTTCTGGAATCTTATCTAGAACGTGAGTTAGTCGATTAGCAGTACACCATTCATCGGCAATTTCATTTGCTTTTTCAAGTATTTTCCATTGTTCTGGATCAACAACTTTTCTTGTGGTCGTTGTTTCTTTAAATTTATCATTCTTATGTTTCGCAATTATTCGTCCACCATTTTCTCCCTGATGAACAAATTCAACAATTGGCCTCAAAACAACCCCTTCTCTTAAGTGACCATCACCCATTCCATTTCGGACTGCTTGAACAGAAAATGCATCTCGTTGTTTATCAATTTCCTCAACAGTTGCCGGAATTCGAACATAGTGAACAAACTCGATACCAAAAGAATTGCAAAACTTTTCAGCTCTCGGAACATCGAGCCAGATATTACCAATCTTTACATCAAAACCAATAAATTTTGTATCTGATCCATATGTGTGTGACATCCCTTGCTGTCTTCCGCCATATGCTTCTCCAAATATCGTTATATCGTTTTGACTATTATGTTCTTCAGCTCTCTTTGTGAACTTCTCTTTGAGATCTTCTTGATTGAAAAGCGAAATGAACTTATAATGATCTTCACCACCAGAAAAGAAAATGAGTTTTTGATCTTTTTGTGACCACTTTGTATGTGCGGACGTTCCATGGATCTTTTCTAAGGCATAACATTCTTTAAAGAGAAATATAGTTTGATTTTTGTAAAGATTCTCAATATGTTGGTAGCCCACTTTTAGACTCCTTCAACACATATATTCTTTTTGAAAAAGTCAACTAGTTCTTTATAATTCGGCTTTAAAAAATCAATTTCCACTTTAAATTTTAAATGACAACGAATGCACTTAAAAGTATGTTTCGAAGTAGAGTATTCTTCACCGATATAACGAACTACATGATTTTCAATATCATAAGTTTGAGTCATTTTTCTTTTTCTTCTCAATAAATAGAGATTTCAATTGTGGAAAATATTGAATTATCTCTTCTTCAAACGGACAGTTTGCGCAACAATGAACTCTTTGACTTTTCAAATTCCTCTTACAAAGCTTAATGTGATTTTTAAATTTCTTTATATTCACAACCACAATACTTTCTGAATTCATCATAATGTTCAAAAAGCTGAAATGTTACAACACTAAGTTCTACATCGAATGAACTATTATCATGAAATGATGCACGAAACACTTTGTCTTTCCTGTCTTCACGATCATGTTCAAAGCGTCGATAAAATTTTATCGGTGGATAGGGAACATCTCTAAAATCAATATAGCCATCTTTCCATATGAATTTCATATTTCCATTCCTAACAAATTTTAGGTTTCAATTTCATTCGTCAAAATAAGTTATATTTTTGACCTAATTTAACTACTTCCCTTGGGTATGCCCCACCACTATATGGAATTACCGTTCCACTACCACCTAATGGATAAATGCCACGGGCTAGTATAACTTCTTTGTTTGCTTCCCATTTTTGCCATATATCCCTATACCACCATTCTATTTCATAATATTGGCTTTTCATTTCCACTTGGTCTGGAAACACATCACTCAGGTGATACATCCATATACCACGTGGAACAAGATGCGCACCGGCCCATAGGATTTTCATCGAATTTGTTCCATCTTCGTATCTTAGGGTTGGCGGTCGGTGTGTTTGATGAATTGCTCCTGGTTTCCAGGCCATCAGACGCACATAGTAACTACCCCAATCACAATTTGCCTTTGTAAACGTATCTTTATTATCCCAACCATATTGTTCGTTTAATGATTTCCAAAAATTATAGGCTGGTAATCCAAAGGACGTAATTTGTGGGTATTCTGTTATAATTTCTTTCAATTTGATAATGTCTTCATCACGAACAAATTCATCCACATCTTGTTCAAATAACCAATAATTATTTAACCGTTCTGTATTAACACGATTGTTAATCTGTGCAATCATTTCATCCTTACCGCCAGACCAAAAAGTATTATCGGGATGTTGTATTAATGTTATCTTATGTTCTGGATCGGGAAATGATTTTATAATTTCAACTGTATCATCAATTGAATGCCCATCATTAGTAAAAAATCGGGGGTCTACGTGATCTCTCGTTCTATTATCTGCTCCTTCAATAATCCAAATTTTATTGGCATGAGGATAATATTGTTTTATACAAAATTCAATGAATTTGGCTCCGTTGAGAACGATTGTCATGAAGTCTAAGGTTGGTTCGGTCATATAATATCTCCACTATCTACATTCTTTGATCGTAACTGTCCCCTCCATTACATCCCATGAGCTAGATTCAGAAAAAGTATATGTTTCTAGTATATCATCCGCTCGAAGCGGTCTGGTTAGAATCCACAAATTGTCTTTCTTCCACGTCACATTGACGATCTTCTTGCCGCACGGGAAGTCGCCAATGGTAGCGTCACCTCCACAACTAAAAGCACACATTTGTTGTGTACAAGCCATACCAAGAAACAATAAGACTAGAACGATTAATCTAAATATATTAGTTTTCATGTGCGTTCTCTTTCTTTGTGTTGACATGCTACCAGCTCCTTTTTCTTGCGTCAATTATAAGATCCATCCAACATTTTTCACAATGAATTCCTGCTTTTAATCCATTATTAGTTCTTTCAATGCCTTGTTCTTTGTGACATGTTTGGCAGATTTTGTTATCGCGTTCCCACTTTAGTTCTTCTTCTTTGAAATCATACCAACCTTTCACATAATACTCTGACGTCACAATATCTTTGGGGATATCTTCAACAGTAAATGTCTTTAGAAGTTCTCTTTCTTCATCGGTGAGTTCTTTGAGTAGTTCGCCCGGAATTCCACTTGTGTCTGGTTTGTATCTTCTATCTCTTATGCAGGATTCTTCTAACGAAAACTTTTTTGATTTTTTGTATGCGAGGCGCACGAGTTTGTCAAAAATCTTTCTAATATCTTTATCACGCTCTGTTAGAATTTTGTACTTCATTTTTGAACAATTGGCGGCACGATAGTATATCCTTCTGTTCGAAGTTTATTGATCCAGTGCTTTTTCTGTGCCTCTTGTTTTTCACGTTCTTCGAGTTCTTTCCTCTTCTTTTCATCAATCGAGATTTCATAGAGTCGTTTCGCTTCTTTTTTTATTTCATCGTCAATGTTTACAGGCTCATAAGCAACAAATAACTTCATATCGCAAACTTCTTGTTCTCTTTCATCATGGTGCAAATTTTTACAATTTTTTATGTGTTCCTGGTATCTTATTTCTGATATATAATCACCAACAAGTTTGTCTCTTGCCGTTTTTATAACAGCACTCCATGACATAACATCGCCATTATTTCCAGGGCTATAAGCCCAATCTGTTTCTGTCGCATAAACCCCAAAATCATCTTTATATTTATACACGGCGATAAATGATGATTCTTCTTCGAACTGTTCAATAAGTTTTTTTAATTCGGTTGTTACATCTTTAAGAGAACATTTTACATTGAGTCTATCTGCTCTTTCGATAAATTCAACGATTCTTTCAACTTCTTCTTTTATGAACATTTCTGTAACTCCTTGTACGCCAATATTATTTTCTTTACATGTCCATCAAGTGTTTTAGATATCTTAATGCTATTGTCAGTTGCAAGATTTGTTTGAATATATACATCTTGTTCTCTTTTATATCCAGATTCAACACCAATTATATTAATATCATCCTCCCCCAAGTTTCTACCTAATTCTCTTCCTAATTCATACATACAGATTGGTTGATCTGAAGATGAGTTACAAAACCACATTGAGAATATATCAGAGTTTTCAATTGCTCTAAATTCCCATTCAATCTGTTTTCTTGTTGCGCTTTTATCTTTTATTGGAAAATTTTTCCTTCGTGGATTGAAAACAGTTAAATTAGTTAAACTTAATGGATGTTTTTTATCATATGCATAAAGTTTCTGTATTACAACACTTCGCCAATCGGGACAGTTTACAATGCCGCCAGCAAGAAATAGAGTAAACTCATTACCTGAAAGATTATAACTATTTGGCGCTTCTATAACTGTTATCATCTATTCTCCTCCTTTTTTGACAAATCATTTCCGTAAATGTCTCTACCTGTTATAGCAAACTTATGATCTTCAAGAGCTATTATCGCTGGTGTTTTTGATAAATAAATTAAACGTTCTTCAATACTAGATACATCCTCAATAAACCCACCAACTTCTTCAATTAGTTCGTTTCTAAGCTGTTCTGCTGAGAATGCCATAATGAGTTTTTCGCCTTTATTTGCGACCAAAACAAGCTGTTCGTTTGTTATTTTTTCTTCTCTGTTTTCTTCACATTCTTTACACATATCCCATAGAAGGCCGGTTGGTATCCATGGCAATTCTTTTATATCTTTTACTTTTTTACCAACCCATTCTGGATGATCTTTCGAATATGAACAAACAGCATCTGATTCTTCATTTATTTGCCAATCACCAATTTCCATAAAATGACAATATCCCCATTCTTGACAATGTTTTTCTTCATCATGATCCCAATATGGGCAAGGTACTCGCGTACCATTAATCCACTCATAACAATACAGTCCATGCGGAATGAGACTTTTATTTTTTTCTTTTGGCGGATTTCTTTTTTTTAACATTTCCACACTTGTTCTTCATTCCTCTTCGCTGGAATCTTAAATTTATTAATGAGTTCCATTGTGCACTTCTCACAGAGATCAAATGAATAAGAAACAGTATCACCTATTACCTTCGATCCAAAACCACCTTCGACATATCCTTTAAGACCATCAATGCCAAGAATTTTATCATCATCTTTCCATGTTACACAACTATGCCCACACATATTACAAATGACATCTTCGAGTTCTTCACGCTCTTCTTCAATTTTTGTCTTTTTTGTTTTGATCATCTTCTTTAATCTCAATTACTTCTTTTATCTCTTTAGCAGCTTCTTTTGTAATGATAAACTCATGTGATATTCCATAATTCGAAAGCCCTCCAAACAGATATCTTATGCCTCTCAACATTCTTTTGAAAAATGAAACATTTCTATTGAGGGTTATATAAGTTGTTGTTTCTGTCGGCCAGTGTTCTTTTTTAGGAAAATTTACTTCAAATGTAAGAGTTAGCAAGTCACCAGGATAATTTATAGAAATCGACTTATACTCTTGTTCTTCTTTTCGTTCTTTTTGATACTGAATAACAGTTATGAAATCTATTCCTTCGCTCTTTGATATTTCACATTCACACCAATCTGGTGTTTTGAATTCCAACTCAATTGTTTTATTTAGTTCATCAATTAGTTCTTTTTGATGATTATACTCACCGACTTGTGTGAAAAAAGATATTCCGCTATGAAAATCATACTTGCTTGGTTTCTTCAGTAAGAACTTAAAGAACCTACCGAGTCTTTCCCTAAATCTCCGGTTCGAAAGTATCAAGTCACAATATATTACAGACTCGTCATCGAATGTACAAAAGGACATTACATGCTCAATTGCATGACATTCACAATCAAAATATTTATGTTTCATCTTCTGTTAGCTCAACGAATGAATCGATATGAAGACCAATTTCAAATTGCTTGTCAACTAAAAACAGCCCATGGCCGGGCATATTTTTGATTTCTCCAATATAGAGAATTTGAAATGGTTTATCGAGACCCCAATATTCATTTCCTTCAAGAGGTTTAACAAATGTCATTGGTCTTGGCGGCTTATATTTCTTAGGTCTTTTTGTCAATTTAAAACTCTTTATCGTATCTGTCATACCAAGATTCACGCCAATCTTGTGCCACCAATGGCATTGTTATTTGTTCAACAACTTCATTCACGTCAAAATTTAGAACTTCTAAGTCTTGTATTAGACATTCAGGACCTTGCAGTCCCAGTATCCATTTCGATTTTGATCTTGCGACACGGATTCTACCACATAATATATATTCACAAAGAGGATTTTCGTTGAGTTCATTTATTTGTTTCAATGTTTCATTTGATAGCTCATTTTTTGATGGAATATGAGTATTCCCCCATAGAAAATTATTTCTCACAAAAATTGGATGAATGATATTAACAAATTCGTTAATTTTGTCTAAAACGAATTTGTCGTTTGTGAATCTGTCTTTTGATTTATTGAGTTTCATTTTGTTTCGCTCACTAAAACATTGTCTTTTCGAACTTTTCTGCTAGTTCTACAGTTCTTAATACTTTCTCAGTAACTTCTTTATCATCTACTATCGTTCTCGTCGCATCATTCCAAATCTTCGGAATTGGTACTTCAATTTTGTTTTTCAAATCTATTTTTATTCCCAATTGAAGTTCTTCAAAAGCACTCATTAACTTTGTTAACAATACAATACATCTATATGATACTAATTGATATTCTGGTGTCGATGACTCACTGTTCCTTTGTTGAAGATCTGTAATTTCTTGTAGAATTCTATCATACGACTCTTGTAGAGACTTAAAGAAAACGTTTGATAACACACATTCGGCAAATATACGTTCATCTATATCAATATTATTAACTTTTAGTCTTTTGATTTCTTGTTCAATAAGTAAAAGTTCATCATCAATGTTTTTTATCATGTTGTTACCACTTTTATTATTTCTTCTGCTCTATTGACATACATATGATTTGCTTTCACATAAGACCATAAGGCAATTCGCTGTCTATTTCTTTCTGTTTCATTTGAAAGATAGAACTTAACTTTATTTTCGAGATCATCCTTGGAGCTATATGTAATGACATGATTATTGAGAAGACTTGTTGTGTCTTTTGTTCTATTCGTGAGAAGGAAACCTTTGCACCCTATAATTTCGAAGACCTTTCCATTTATTCCATTAGTGAGTGACCAATTGAGATTTATCTTGCTCCTTGAAATCATCTTGTAATAATCATCACCGAATACATCACTTATCCACTGAGTCTGCTTCGGAAATAGTTCTTCTCTTTCTTTATACCTACTTCCAATAAACGAAACGTTGATATCTTTTTCGCATTCAATTTCTTTATTTATTGGTGATGCTGCATATGGTAAATAGTGATGCTTTTTTCCAGTTGTATATTCCATGTATTCTACGAGTTCAGAGTCGATAACAAACACACCAGCAATATCAGTATTTTGAACAAAGTTTACAACATGATGACCGAATAAGTGTGTGTGATAATCAATTGCCCAAATATATTTCGGAATATCAATTGAGTTCCAATTCCACCAAGACCAATCGCTCCAATAGTTTTCAGTTATTATACAAAAGTCTCGATCCTTCGATAAATCAAAAATTTTTGTTTCATCATTTTCATAACCCTTACCAGCAATAATAACGTCATGACCAAGAGTTTTGAATGCCTGATAAAGCTGTTCTCCCTCTTTTTCTTGCCAGCCTTTGTGTTGAAGTTTTCTATCGGCAACTAATATCTTGATAATACACCGTCCTATCTATGATTTTCACAAATCACCATTGTGATTAATTGGTTGGGCAACTGTTTTAAGATTGTTACCTTTAAGTGATGAGCACATTTTTTCAAAACTATCTACAACTTTGATTTTGTGTTTTTCATTAATGATATTAAGAAGACTTATGAGTAATTGAGCATCGAATGCATTTTCAATAATCTTGTTATTTACTTTTTGCTGCTTATTTTTTTTCGATTTATTGTACTCAACAACTTTTAATTCAATATTTTTTGTTGTTAGAGCTATTGTTGTTGAAGCTTCTTTATATGAAAAGAAACTCTCTTGAATTTGTATAGTTTTACTTATTTCTATTAACTGAAAGCGTTCTCCAATAATACACTCATACCCTCTATTTGTTTCAATCCATTCAACTCTATCTTCGTTTGTTGCACTAATTAATAGAGTCAAAAATTCATTTATCTGTTCTTTTGTTAAAAGTTGTCCGTCCATTTATTTCTCCCTCCCCTTTTACCAATTTAGTTGCATAAAATAATCAGCGAACAAATGAAGCCCTCTATCAATTTTATTGAATTTTTCCTCATTTTCTTTACGAGCCAATTCAAAAACTTCTTGCTTACTCCATTCATCTTTCTTAATTAACTCAAAAGCTTCAATTATTTGATCAAGAATCTTGTCCCACAACTCTTCTGTCATTGACTCTTCACTATGTGCAACGTTACATGGAATTGCACAATTAATTTCTTTGAATCTCTTAAGTCTTGGAAGAACAAATGATGCGATTACTTGATCAAGACACCAAGTTTCTGAATCATCGAAACCGCGTGAAATTCGTTGTTTTTTAAATTCTTCAGATCTCTTTTTTAATTTAGTGTCTTTTTCTTCTTTATCATCCATAAGAGTGAAGCATATGTTCTTGTGACAAAATAGCTCTTTAGGATCGATTTTTTGTTTCTTGATTTTCATATTTTTCTTATTTTGCATAAAGTGATAAATTATTTTTGGAACGATATTGTAATTGTTTTTCATTTGGTGCTGGAATGAACATTTTGGCTTTATTACCATTTCCATTATATTCAAGCCTTGACATAATTGAAGCAATTTTTCTTTTTCTATTCATAAAAATTGTAGAATCATTATATAATAAATGATAAATCCTATGAGTCATAATTTTGTTTTCAAATCGAATTCTATAAGCATTTGCTTTAGTTCGTTTTTTAATATTTGATGTTCCGTATCGACCACATTTTATATAAATCCAATTACGAATATTTTCGCACATGTCTTTTGTTGATGTCAATTCAACAATTACCATATTTTTTCTAGTTTTTTCAATTGACCAGTCACCGTCACCATCGATAATACCACGAATAAAATGTCTTTTTAAATTATCCGGAACGACATTTTGTGGCCACTTTAAAATTAAGGTTTTATTTGGAACACAATGGTGTTTAATAAGATCATTTACCATTTTTTCGGAGGATATGTCTAAAGTAGATATGCATTCTTTTATGATTTTGTTGTTTCTAATTCTGGTGCGATTATAATTTCTAATTTTGTGTGTTGCATTAATTGATTGTTTAAATTTTATAATATGATTGATATCTTTACATTCCAAATGCAAATTTATTCTATATTCTTTTTTAGGTTTAAAATAAACACATCCATCTGCATATAAAAATCCGAGCCAATACGCTTTTTCTTCCGTATCAATTTTTTCGAAATAATTCCAATTACAAATATATTTAATAGCTTTATTCAATTTTTATTTCTTTTTGCCAATATAACACAAACAACCATAATGAGCTTGTGGTGCCCGTGATTGAACAATTTTATTTAATAACAATTGATAAAATGACAATTTTTGGTAACAATATTCTTGATTTAATCTAATCGGATGCATAGGATCTTGATCTTCTTTTGGACTTGGGTCTTTCCTTTTTTCCCAATCTGTGAGATCTTGACCGAGAATCAACAAACCACCTTTTTTGAGAACCCTATAAATTTCTTCAAAACACTTATCTACATTTTCAACGTGATCTAGAACATTAATACAAACAAGAAAATCAAATTTATTGTCATCGAATTTTAAATTTTCGAGTTGACTATTATCAAGAGCAATAGTTTTTCCATCCTGTAGCCCTTTATGAGCATAACTATTTTCTTTTATCCAACAAGTCGGAAGTTTAAGATAAGACTGGATAAGAGGATCTGAAAGGTAAAGATACAAATTGTTTTTATATTGAAGAACTGATTCAATAAGACGCATATTTGTAAAGGGACCACAGCCAACTTCTATCGCTGTTATATCATCTGGCAAGTTTTCTTCAAGAAGTTCATAATCATCAAATTGTTTTTTCCACCAATTATTCCAGTCATCTTGTAGAGTCCATGCGTCTTGCCAGCATTTTTCTTCAAATTTTTGAGCATCAATCCATCTTTGATGATCAACACTTATAATTTGTCCATTTTCTACATATTTTGAGTCGTCCCATTCGTCTTTAATCATTTTGTTTTACCTCTGTTTAATATTTGGTCGGCTGCATAACCGACAATAAGGCCAATACTAAATCCAAGCAAAAATAAAGCAAACATTACAATGACTCCGCAATTATTTCATTCGCCCATGTTAAAACTTTACGTAGCCTATTATTTAATAGTATGTGCGCTTCTTGATGAGTTACCCAACGAAATTCATCATGTTCAGGCTTACCAAGTTCCGGATTTATTTTAAGCGAAACATTTAAAGAATCTTTATATGAAACATAACATAAATAATATCTAGCTATCTTCTTCTGTTTTCCATAAGGTTCCGTTTCGATAAAAAGTTTTTTCCCATTTTTTACAACAAATGCTATGTGACTAAGAGAAGACTCTTCTTGTATTTCTCTTTTTGCTGTTTCTATTGTATCAAAATCGTGTGATTCTTTTTTCCCTTTTGGAAAATCCCAATAATTATATGCCCTAAGAACTAAATATTGAATTGATCCATGAATTCTACGAAAGATTACTGCGCCTGCTGATATCATGATAATAATTTTATTATACTTATGTGTTTGTGTCAATTATTTTCTTGATTTAGTCTTTTTCAATTCATACGAATAAAAGTATCCTGGGCATCCTGTTATTGTATATAATTTCCTGGATTTTAATTCTATACAACCAGCCCAACTCTAATAACACTAGTTACCAACGCAACCTCACCTTTAAATTCTCCTTTAATAATTTTTACTTTATCGTCAACTTTAAATTTCTGTTTCATAGTGCCTCCTTTATATGGTGATAGTATAACACATTAACATAAATGATGTATAATAATCAAGCCCAAATTAAATCCGTTGAAAGTCTCAGTGCTTTGGCGGTAATATTTGGGTATTAACTTGAAAATACTTGTGGGGATCAATATTGGTGTATATTGCCGACGCTCTAAAAATTTACTTCGACTTTCAAAAAGTCGCCCGTTGAGGGATGTGTAATTTTCCTAATTAGCTAATTAATTTGATCCAATTAGCCGTTTTTAATTATTATCAATTTCTGTCAATTATTGACAATTTCTGATAGATCCTCAATTGAAATTAAATTATAATAATTAAAATTTAAAATTAATTAAAAATTAAAAAAATTGTTTTCATTTAGAATACCAAAAATATTAATATAGCCGAAAATTATAAAAAAGTCAAAGAAAAGTTAAAAATTAATATTTATTAATTAATTTCAGAATCTTCTTTAGGGAGATTAAAGCCAATCCACCCCTTGCCAAGAAATTGAAATCTCTTTTTTCCGTCTTTTTTAAGACACATAAAGATCTTCTCATAAAGTGGAAGTGAATATGAGCCAAATGTTTTGAGTAAGATTATACGCATGTGTTGTTTCGTTAAATTATTCTCCGTAAAATAATCAGCCACCTTGTCTGCGTTTGTTATATGTTTTTCGTCCATTGTTTTAATTATTATATTCTATGGTTATTCGGTATACAATAATTAATAATAATGGTGATCAATGACATTAGCTACTAATAGTTCCTCATTTGAAACTGTTTGGGATTCGACAAGACAAGCTCGTGTTACCAAATATGGTAATGGCTTATTTTCAATAATGTGTAATAAATCGCAAAACAATTCAGCATCATTAACTGCTGCTGACATAAATGCAATCATAAGTGAAGACTTGACTAAAGATGCTCATTATCATTATAACGAGATTCCTTGGTCGCAATATGTAACATCATCTAGAGAAACCCCGTTTGTTGATGGCTGTGATAAATTATACAAATATTCCCCACGAGGAAATCTTGCTTTTCGATATGAGCAAAAGAATCAAAGAGGATATTCAAGAACTTATAGAAATTCGCCGCGAGATTATTCTGATGATCATTGGGCTTCCGCCTCAATACAACAACACAAAGATACTACATATTATGAGAATAGAAGTGGTTATTCAGGAAGTGAAGAGGTTAGAACAGTAAGGGAACATAAGTCAAATAGATTCTTTTCGGAAAATATTGGTGAATATCAAAATG
>Ga0265297_10001095_pt1 | contig 67051 bp, 61 predicted proteins | sample Munlanlwell13791_FD_192502 | JGI IMG/M metagenome (GOLD analysis project Ga0265297, IMG submission 192502) | Leachate microbial communities from a municipal landfill in Southern Ontario, Canada - Leachate well 137-91 | ecosystem: Engineered > Solid waste > Landfill > Unclassified | place... | reverse complement strand
GTCTCGCCCGATTTTTCCCCAGTTCCGCCCGATGGAGGTTGTTCCGTCTCTTCAGTAGTGGCTAATTCGGTGCAAGTCGAGGCTCCCGCGCGGTTTCGGCAGCGGGAATTCCGGGGATAAGATTCCGGCACCGCCGCGGAGCGCCGCGGTTACGGATTTCGTCCACAGGCTGGCGACGAAACAGTCCCCCAGGGAGGGAACGGTTGATCGAAAAACCCATCGAAACCGAAGGTGATGCTGGACTTCCGGAATCGGCCGATTCGTCCCAGCAATCCACGTTTTCCACAGGCGAGGGGACGAAGCGGCTGCATCTCTATCTGGTCTCGGACGCGACCGGCGAGACCCTGAGCTCGGTCGCCAAGGCGGCCATGTCGCAGTTTCCCGATGTCGCCGCCCATCTCCATGTCTCCTTCATGGTCAGGACCCGGGCACAGATCGAACGCGCCCTCGACCTGGTGAAGGCGAGTGGCGGCATCATCCTCTACACCCTGGTCAATGCCGATCTCCGCCTCGCCATCGACGAGGGGGCGCTGACCCGCCATGTCCCGGTGATCAATGTGCTCGACCCGGTGATCCAGGGCCTGGCCACCTTCCTGGGGATCGCGGCTCATGCCGTGCCGGGGCGCCAGCACGCCCTGGACGCCGAATATTTCCGCCGCATCGAAGCGATGAATTTCGCCCTCGCCCATGATGACGGCCAAAGCGCCCAGGGCCTGCACGAGGCAGACGTCGTGCTGGTCGGTGTGTCGCGCACATCGAAGACGCCGACCTCGATCTATCTCGCCAATCGCGGCATCAAGGCGGCCAATGTTCCGGTGGTGCCGGGCTGCCCGCTGCCGCCCGAGCTGTTCGAACTGACCGGGCCCCTGGTCGTCGGGCTCACGACCTCGGCCGATCGGCTGCTCCAGGTGCGGCGCCACCGCATGCTGCTGCTCGGGCGGAGCGACAACAGCGACTATGTCGACGTCGAGGCGATCAACCGCGAGCTGACCGATGCCCGCCGCCTCTTCGTCAAGCACGGCTGGCCGGTGATCGACGTCTCGCGCCGCTCGATCGAGGAGACTTCGGCCGCGATTCTGAACCTCTATTACGACCGCCTGAACCTGATGTGAGGCTCAATAGTATTTCGGCGGCATGCGGGGCAGGATCGGCGTGTCGATGTTGTAGACCTTTGTGTCGCGGATGCCGTCGTTGATGCCCTTGTTCTGGAAGCTGACCTGCATCAGGGAAATGGGCGTGGTCGGCTTGTTCTTGTTGTGCCGCGGCGTCACATGCAGGAGCTTGCCGGCATCGTAGAGCGCCACCAGGTCCGCGACCTGCCAGGCCGGGAAATGGCCGTTGCCGACCCAGCCGCGGCACAGGAAATAATGTTCGACCGCGGCCATGATCTCGTCGTCCGCATCGATCAGATGGGGCGGATAGGTGCCGATGCCGTTCCGGGCGTTGTAGAGGTCCTGGCGGAGCGTGTCGTAGCGGCCCGGCTCCGCCTCGCCGCCGCGATAGGTCTTCCAAGCTTCGATCAATTCCGTGACGCGGGCCGACTTGTCCATGGTGATGGCCTCCGGTTGCGATGTCTTGCCGACGATCGTCGCCACAGTCGGGGTCCGTGGGCCATCCGTCTGTACCCGCCGTCACAGACGGGGCGGTCTACTCAGAGTGGGCGGGCCCAGACGAAGGGCAGGGCCGCCGGCAGGTCGGTGCCCGGGTCTTCGCCGCTCTCGGCGACCGGCACCTTGACGATCCATTCGTCGACGATCTCCAACCAGGGCTGGCGCAACATGCGATCGGCGTCGCTGCGCATGTGGCCGCGGGCCGGCGCCGCCCGGGCGAAATCGACCCGGTAGAGCACGATCGGCGCGTCCCTGGCGTCGCGCAGCACGACATAGGGAGCCTCGTCGGTAGCACCGAAGGCCTTGGCGGAACGGACCAGTCGCGCCGCGTCGTCCCGGTCCAGGCGGATCAGCAGGTATTGGGTGATGATCTGGCCGTCGTCGAGCAAAGTGATGCGGCAATCGTCCTGATTGGCCAGCATCACGGTGAAGCGGGTACCGGCCGTGGTGAGCAACTGGGCCGCCATCGCCGCGGCCGATTTCCGGCCCGAGGCATTGGCCGGAAAGCCGTAGTATTCGTAATATTTGGCTTCCAGCGCGTCGACATAGTCTTCGCCCCGCTCGAACAGACGCCGCTCGATATAGCCGAGGTCCATGGCGAGATCGCGGATCGCGTTGTCGGTCAGGCGCTCGATCTTCACATGGGCGTGGGACAGTTGCGGGGCAGTGCCCGGCGTCGTCCGCTCCGCCAGCAGGGCATAGTCGATCGGCAGCAGCTTGCGCAGCAATTCGTCGCTCTCGTTGGAGGCGAGGTCGAGTTGCTGCGGCTCGATCTGCTCGATCGCCACGTCGGAACAGAGGTTGCGCAGGTTCTGCGCCGTGACCCGGTTCGACTTGCGCAGGCGGAAATGCTTGATCAGGCTCTCCGGCATCGGCTCGTCGAGCAGGATGACGAAGGCGGTCGCCTGATGGCGCTGCTCGCCGCGCGGCACGGCACTACCCGGGACGATCGAGGTGCGCGGCAGGAAGGGATAGGGCTTCCGCGCGCGGACGAAGGCGAAATAGCTCTCGATCAGCGAATAGCCGAGGAGGAATTCGGTCAGCCGGTCACGCGCGGCGACGAAGAGATCCTGCGTCGGCCCTTGGGCCGGCGTCAGCCGTTGCAGCTCGGAAATATCGCTCATGCCCGGTCCGCTGTCGTGGCGCCCGTTGCAAGGGCGGCCGAAACTGTCCATAGAGATAGCATGTCGATCTCCGCCTCCCCAAGTACCGAAGCAGCAGCCCCCCTGCTACCGGCGAACAGGGCGATCGTGCTCGCTTCCGCGAGCCCGTCGCGCCGCCGCCTGTTCGAAGCAGCCGGGATTCCCGTCGCGATCGAGGCCGCCAATATCGACGAGACCGAACTGAAACGGTCGATGGCGGCGGATCATGTGCCCCCGCGTGACATGGCCGATTTCCTGGCCGAACTGAAGGCGCAGAAAGTCTCGCAGCGCTGGCGCGGCGCCTTGGTGATCGGGGCCGACCAAGTCCTCGTACTGAACGACATGGTGTTCGACAAGCCGGCCGACATGGATCACGCCAGGGCCCATCTCCAGGCGCTGCGCGGGCGCCGCCACGAGCTGATCTCAGCCGTGGTGATCTCGGAGAACGGCGCCCCCGTGTGGCGCCATGTCGCGACGGCCAAGCTCGAAATGCGGGCCTTTTCCGACGATTTCCTGGACGCCTATCTGGCGGCGGCGGGGCCGGCCGTGCTCTCCTCCGTCGGCGCCTATCAGGTCGAAGGGTTGGGGCTTCAGCTCTTCAGCCGGATCGAGGGCGACCATTCCACCATCCTCGGCCTGCCCATGCTCGCCGTGCTCGACTATCTGCGCGTCAGGGGCGCCATCGGTTCATGACGATCACCGGAAAGGCTCTGGTCGCGGGTGTGATGGGCTGGCCGGTGGGCCATTCCCGCTCGCCCCGGCTGCACAACTACTGGCTCGAACGCTATGGCATCGACGGCGCCTATGTGCCGCTGCCGGTGCGCCCCGAGCATCTCCAGGCGGCGCTGCGCGCCCTGCCCAAGATGGGCTTCCGCGGCTGTAACCTGACGGTTCCGCACAAGGAAGCGGCGATGGAGATCGTCGACCGGCTGGACACCGCGGCACGTCATATCGGCGCGATCAATACCGTGGTCGTGGAAGCGGACGGTTCGCTGACCGGGCGCAACACGGACGCCCCGGGTTTCATCGCCAATCTCCAGCAGAGCGCCCCCAGGCTCCGGCTCGACGGGGCGACCGCCATGGTGATCGGCGCCGGCGGGGCCGCGCGCGGCGTGATCGCCGGCCTGATCGAGGCGGGCGTGGTCGAGATCAAGCTCTCCAACCGGACGCAGGAAAAGACCGCGGCCTTGGCACGGAGTTTCGATCCCTATGTCCTGCCGGTGCGTTGGGAATGCCGGGCCGACCGGCTCGACGATATCGACCTCCTGGTCAACACCACGAGCCTCGGCATGGAGGGCCAGCCGCCCCTCGACCTGCCGCTCGACGGGCTGCCGCCCAAGGCGGTGGTGACCGACGTCGTCTATGCCCCCCTGGAGACCGAACTCCTGGCCAAGGCCAGGGCGCGCGGCAATGTCACGGTCGACGGCCTCGGCATGTTGCTGCACCAGGCCGTGCCGGGCTTCCAGGCCTGGTTCGGCAAAACCCCCGAAGTGACCGAGGAGCTGCGCCGCCATGTCCTCGGATTATGAACGGCCGCTGATTCTGGCCCTGACCGGCTCGATCGGCATGGGCAAGAGCGAGACCGCGGCCATGTTCCGTGGTCTCGAAGTGCCGGTCTATGACGCCGATGCCTCGGTCCACCGGCTCTATGCAAGGGGCGGCAAGGCGGTCGAGCCGATCGGCGAGGCTTTTCCGGGTGTCGTGGTCGACGGTGCCGTGGACCGTGCTTTGCTCTCGAAGCAATTGGCCGGCGATCCAGCGGCCTGGAAACGGCTCGAAGCGGTGATCCATCCCCTGGTCGCCACGGTGCAGCGCGATTTCATGCTCGATGCCATCGAGCAGGGCGCCCGGCTCGTCGTTCTCGACATCCCCTTGCTGTTCGAGACCGGGGGGGAGAGCCGGGCGGATTATGTCGTCGTCGTCTCGGCGCCGCCCGATGTGCAGCGCGCCCGCGTGATGCAGCGGCCGGGCATGACGCCCGAAAAGCTCGAAGAGATTCTGGCCCGCCAGATCCCGGATGCGGAAAAGCGCGTCCGGGCCGATTTTGTGGTGCCGACCGACCAGGGCCTGGAGGTCGCGCGCCACCATGTGCGGGAGATCGTGCACCGGCTGCTGAGCGATCCGCCGCCGAAGAAAGAGGGAAGGCTCGCCTGATGCGGGAAATCGTCCTCGATACCGAAACCACGGGCTTCGAATATGCCAGCGGCGATCGCATCGTCGAAATCGCCTGCCTCGAACTCATGAACCACGTGCCGACGGGGCGGCACTTCCACTGCTACGTCAACCCGGAAGGCCGGGAGATGTCGGAAGGGGCGCGCAACGTCACCGGCATCGCCGACGATTTCCTGCTCGACAAGCCGTTGTTCGGCGAGATCGCCGGGGAATTCCTGGATTTCATCGCGGACACCACCCTGGTGATCCACAATGCGCCCTTCGACATCGGCTTCTTGAACGCCGAATTCGCCAGGCTGGGGCGGGAGCCCATTCCGCTCGAACGGGCGATCGACACGGTGCTGATCGCCCGGCGGAAGTTCCCCGGCGCGCCGGCCAGCCTGGACGCGCTGTGCCGGCGCTTCGAGGTCGACCTGTCGCGGCGCGAGAAGCATGGCGCGCTGCTCGACTGCGAACTATTGGCCGATGTCTATCTCGAACTGGTGGGCGGGCGGCAGCAGGGCTTTTCCCTGGTGCGCAGCACGGTTTCCCGCGTTGCCGTGGCCGAACGCCCGGTCCGGCCGCCGCGCCCCCATGCGCCCAGCGAGGAGGAACTGGCGGCCCATGCCGCCTTCCTCGCAGAGATCAAAGGGGCGCTCTGGAACCAGGAGTGATTACTGCTGCTGCACCTGCTGGGCCTGGGCCTGGCTGCGCGCCAGGTGTTGGCGGTAGAGCGCGACGAAGTCGATCGGGTCGAGCATCAGGGGCGGGAAGCCGCCGTCGCGGGTCATGTCGGCGATGATGCGGCGCGCGAAGGGGAAGATCACCCGCGGGCATTCGATCAGGCACAGCGGCTGCAGCGCGTCGGCCGGCACGTTGCGGAGCAGGAACAGGCCGGCATAGACCAGCTCGACCACGAAGGCGGGCTTGCCTTCGGCATCGGTCGCATTGGCGCGGATGCGCAGATCCACTTCATAGCGGTCGTCCGGCAGGCGGCGGGCCTGGACGTCGACGCCGATGTCGATCTTCGGCTGCTGGCTCAGCGACAGGCTGGCCGGCGCACCGGGGTTCTCGAAGGAAAGGTCGCGGACATATTGCGCCAGCACCTGGAACTGCACGGGGTTGGCTTGCTGCTCGGGCGTGTCGGTCATGGATGATTTCCTGGAAAAGCGGTCCCTCCGCTACCACAGCGCCCTTTGGCGGACAAGCGCGGCTTGGAATCCGGCCCCGGCCTTCCCATGTGGAAAGAGGTCCCGGCGCCTGGATTCACCGGGCGCCAGGGTCTATGCTCGGACCCCGGAACGGAAAGCACGGGTGCGATGAACGGCGGCTTCGAATATCTCGATATCGTGTTTCTGGCCGTGATTGCGGGCTTCATCGGCTTTCGGCTATGGAGCGTGCTGGGCCAGCGCACGGGCGAGGAACAGAGCCGCGACCCGTTCAAGCGGCCGGTTCCCGCGCCGGAAGAGCGCGCCCCGCTCGCGCCCCGGGTACCCGCCGATGCCGGCGCCGCGGCGGTCTCCGGCGTCAATCTGACCGAGATCCGCCTGGCCGACCGCAGCTTCGAGGCGGAGCAATTCATCGCAGGCGCACGTTTCGCCTATGAGATGATCGTGCATGCCTTCGCCAAGGGCGACGAAGAGGCGCTGAAGCCCCTGGTGGCGCCCGACGTTCTGGCCGGCTTCCACAAGGCGATCGCGGACCGGACCGCCGCCGGCCATGACTTCGAGCACAATCTGGTCAAGCTGAAGGGCGCCACGATCGAAAAGGGCGTGATGAAGGGCCGCACCGCCGAGGTCACCGTGCGCTTCGTCGCCGAAGGCATCATGGTCACCCGCGACGCCGCCGGGGCCGTGATCGACGGCCACCCGAACGCCGTCCGCGAGATGATCGACGTCTGGACCTTCGCCCGCGACACGCGGAGCCGCGATCCCAACTGGCTGCTGGTGGCGACCAGCGCGGGCGCCTGACCCGGTCATGACGCCGCGCGGTTCGGCCGTGCTGGCCGCCCTGGCGGCGGCCCTTGCCATCGTCGCGGCGATCCTGCTGCTGCCCGTCCTCCCGCCGTTGCCGGAACTGCCGCCCCGCTTGGTGCTGCGCCCGGCGACATTCGCCGACCTGCCCGCCTGGGGCGCGGACGATCAGGCCGAGGCTTGGCCCGCCTTCCTGCTCTCCTGCGACAGGCTCGCCAGGCGGAAGCCCGAAACCTCCCTCGGCATCGCCGGCACGGTCGCCGACTGGCGGCAAGCCTGCGCCGAGGCGAAGGCCCTGGCCGCGCCCGATGCGGCCACGGCCCGGCAATTCTTCGAAGCGCGTTTCCGCCCCGTCCAGGCCCTGAACAACGACAAGCCGGGCGGCCTCTTCACCGGCTATTACGAGCCGGAACTCGATGGCGCCGCCGGCCCGGACGATGTCAACCGCACGCCGCTCTATCGCCGGCCGGGCGATCTCGTGCAGGTCGATCTCGGCGATTTCCGGGACGAGCTGAAGGGCCAGCGGATCGCCGGCAAGGTGATCGACGGCAAGCTGAAACCCTATGACGACCGGGCCGCCATCGTTTCCGGCGCGCTTTCCGGCAAGGCGCTGGAACTCGCCTATGTCGCCTCGCCCGTGGACGCCTTCTTCCTGGAGATCCAGGGTTCCGGCCGCATCCGCTTCGCCGACGGGCGGATCATGCGGGTCGGCTTCGACGGCCAGAACGGGCACCCTTACGTGGCCCTCGGCAAACTCATGCTGGACCAGGGCCTGCTGGCCCGCGGCCAGGTCACCATGCAGACCATCAAGGCCTGGCTGAACACCCACCCGGGCGAAGCGGCGGGCCTGATGAACCGCAACCCCTCCTATGTCTTCTTCCGCGATCTCGGCGACGGGCCGGGGCCGCTCGGCGCCCAGGGTGTTCCGCTCACCCCCGGCCGCTCGCTCGCGGTCGATCGCAAGTTCCTGCCCCTCGGCCTGCCGATCTTCCTCGACGCCAGCCTGCCGGGTGCCGAGGGGGCGCAACCAGTGCCCCTGCATCGCCTGATGATCGCGCAGGACACTGGCGGCGCCATCCGCGGTCCCGTTCGCGGCGACCTCTTCCTCGGCGCCGGGGCGGAGGCGGAGCGCCTCGCCGGGGCGATGAAACAGGAAGGCCGCTGGTGGCTGCTGCTGCCCGTGGCCGTGGCAGCGAAAATCGGAGACCAGCGTGTCGGACAGTGAGAGCGTAACGCCGGAGGGCTGGAGCCCGATCGTCACCCATGACCCCTTCGAGAAGGATGTCTTCGGCGAATTGGGGCCGGGGGCCGAGGGCGGCACCATCACCTTCGCCTTCTACGACCGGCTGGAGGACGGCAAGCGGATCTTCGCCTTCCGCCCGGAACAGCGCCACGCCAACGGCCTCGGCATCGTCCACGGCGGCGCCATCATGACCTTCTTCGATGCCAGCCTCGGTTCGGCGGCCTGGGACGCGGTCGACCGCAGCCCGGCGGTGACCCTGACCCTGACCTCCGAATTCCTCTCGCCCGCCCGGCCCGGCGACTGGCTGGTGTGCCGCCCGACGGTGACGCGCAAGGCCCGTTCCGTGCTCTTCGTCCGGGGCGAGATCATGATCGGCAATCGCCTGGTGGCGACCGCCAATTCGGTCTGGAAGGTGCTCGGGGCCTGAGTTTTCAGTGCCCCTTATGGAGCCGCTTCCGGATCCGGCGCGAGCCGAAGAAGACCAGGGCGACGACCAGGGGCAGCAGGGCGCCGACCAGCACGGTCGAATGGGGCAAGTCGGGGACCACTTCCTCCGCCCCCTTCAGGAAATAGCCGATCAGGCCGACCAGGTAATAGCTGATCGCGACGACCGACAGGCCCTCGACCGTTTCCTGCAAGCGGAGCTGGAGGCCGGCGCGCTGTTCCATCGAGCGGAGCAGGGCCTGGTTCTGGGCCTGGAGCGCGATCTCGACCCGGGCGCGCAGGATCTGGCTCGACCGGGCGACGCGCTGGGACAGGCTCTCCTGCCTTGCGGCGGCGGATTCGCAGGTGCGCATGGCGGGGGTGAGGCGGCGGTTCATGAAGAAGCCGACGGTCTCGAAGCCGCCGATCGGGGTTTCCTTGTTGTCGGCGATCCTGTCTTCGACCAGGGCGTAATAGGCTCGCGCCGCGCCGAAGCGCCAGGCGCTTTCGGCCACCAGATGCTCGACCTCGGCGGCGATGGCGCCGAGCTGGTCCAGCAGCACGGCATCACCGGGGCGTCCCTCGTCGGTGCCGGCGGCGAAGGTCGCGGTCAGCTCAGCCAGCTTGCGGTCGAGCGCCGTGGTCCGCTGGTTGACCTGCTGGGCGACCGGCAGGGCGAGCAGCGCCATCATGCGGTAGGTCTCGATATCCAGGAAACGCTGCACCACATTGCCGACCGTGCGCGGCACCAGGTCCTCGCGCACGCCCAGCACCAGCTTCACCTCGCCCTCGGCCCCGGCGCGGAAGTCGGACCAGATTTCCGCCCGGCCGTTGCCCAGGTTGGAGGCGACCAGATTGGCCGGGTCGAAATAGGACATGGCCGCCGCCTCGGCCGCCACGGTGCCGAGGTGGAGCTGAAGGTCGACGACCACCAGGTTGAGGCCGGGCGCCTTCTCGATCTGGGCGCGCAGCCCGTCCGGCATCGGCCCCATCTCGGGGCCCGGCACGATCACGGTCCAGGCGCAGAATTCGGTGTAGCGCTCCCATTTCACCGTGGCGCCGTCGAGCGTGAAACGGAACTGGCGGGTGCGCGAGCGCGGCGGCTCGATCCCCAGGGCTTCGCAAAGAACGACCAGATAGCCGAGATCCTCGGCCGGATCGGCGGCGCCGTGGCGGGCGACATGGAAGATCCGCGCCGGTGCGGCGACCGGCAGGGTGGGCCTGGCGTGCAGCTCGTCCGACAGGCGCCGTTGGAGCGGATGCGCTTGGCCCAGGCTGCCCAGTTCGCCGCTCTCGTCCAGGGTCATGGCGCCTCGGGTACTTCGGCCGCCGTGACCTCGGCGCCGGCCTGCAGCATTTTGGAGACCGGGCAGGCGTCGGCGACCTGGATCAGGCGGGCGCGCTGCTCGGCATCGAGAGCGCCTTTCAGCACGATGCGGCGCTCGAACTTGTCGCGCTGGGTCTTGCCGTCGGCCGCCACCACCTTGAGCTGGCGCACGGTGACGTCGATATGCTCGAGCGGCCACTGCTTGCGCGCGGCATACATGCGGAGCGTCATGGCCGTGCAGGCGCCGAGCCCGGCCATCACCAGCTCGAAAGGATCGGGGCCGCTGTCCAACCCGCCCATGGCCTCCGGTTCGTCGGCGCCGAAGACATGGTGGCCGATGGTCACGATCTGGCCATATCGGCCGTTTCCGCTTTCCGCCACCCGTACCGCGTGCCGATTCTCTTCGCTCATCATGTCCTCGTCGATTCACACAGGAATGCAGGCATAATGCGGTTCTTTCCGGCTTTGGCGATAGGCTGCGGCGACAGGCCCGGTTCGATGTCTCTGCAATCCCGATGCCAAGGGGGGCGGCGATGGCGCGGGCATTGATCGCCGGTGCCGGCGTCATCGGCCTCGCCGTCGGCCGGGCGCTGGCGCGCCGCGGCCACGAGGTGATCCTGGCGGAGGCGGTGGGCGCCATCGGCACCGGCGTCTCGGCCCGCAACAGCGAAGTGATCCACGCCGGCCTCTATTACCCGACCGGCAGCCTGAAGCACCGCCTCTGCGTCGCCGGGCGGCACATGCTCTACGATTTCGCCGCGTCGCACGGCATCGCCCACCGACGCCTCGGCAAGCTGGTGGTGGCGACCGATGCGGGGGAAGAGGCGAAGCTCGAGCAGATCCTCACCCTCGGCCGGGCCAATGGCGTCGAGGGACTGGTGGCGCTCGATCGTGCCGCCGTCCGGGCATTGGAGCCGGAACTCGACTGCACCGCCGCCCTGCTGAGCCCGGAGACCGGCATCGTCGATGCCCATGGCCTGATGCTGGCGCTCCGGGGCGAGATCGAGGATGCGGGTGGCGCTGTCGCCCTGAACACGCCGGTCACCGGGGCCGAACGGCGGGACGGACGCTGGCAGATCCGTTTCGGCGGGGCGGAGCCGGGCATGATCGAGGCCGATTTCTTCGTGATTGCTGCCGGGCTCGGCGCCCAGGCGCTGGCCGGCGCGGTCGAGGGATTGGAGACGCCACCGCCCCTGGTGCTGGCGAAGGGCAACTATTTCGCCTTCACCGGGCGGCCGCCGTTTCGCCATCTGGTCTATCCGGCGCCGGTCGACGGCGGCCTCGGCGTCCATGTCACCCTCGACCTCGGCGGACGGATGCGCTTCGGGCCGGATGTCGAATGGATCGGGGCGGAGGATTACACCGTCTCGGCCGGGCGGATCGGGGAATTCGAGGAGCGCATCCGCCGCTTCTGGCCCGGCCTGCCGGCGGACCATCTGGCGCCGGATTATGCCGGGATCCGCCCGAAGCTGAGCGGACCGGGCGAAGCGGCCGCCGATTTCCGCCTGGACGGGCCGGCGCGTCATGGCTTGCCCGGTCTCGCCTGCCTCTATGGCATCGAGAGCCCGGGGCTCACCGCCAGCCTGGCGCTCGGCGAGGCGGTGGCGGATCTGCTGGGGGCTTGAGGATCAGGCCTTGGCGAGGCCGGCGGTGACGAAACCGGCCAGGGATTCGAGCACGGTCTCGTTCGACAGGCGGCTGCGTTCGGCGTGATAGGCGGCCTGTTCGACCATGCCGAGGATGGCATGGGCAATCAGTTCGGCATCGAGATCGGCGCGGATCTCGCCCCGGTCGATGCCGTCTTGCAGGGCCTTGGCGGTGATCCGGGCCAGGCGGTCGCGCGGGCGGACCGTCGGCTCGCCCGAGCCGGGGTCGATGATCGAGAGATCCATCAGCGCGGCGGCGATCACCTTGCGCTCGCTCTCCTCGAAGGCGAGGGAGGCCTTCAGCGCGTTCAGGATGCGCTGGTGCCAGGGCACGTCCTCGTTCAGGGGACCGAGGATGGCGGCTTCGATCTCGGCGCAGGCTTCCTCGGCGAAGGCGAGGAAGATGTCCCGCTTGTCGGCGAAATGGAGATAGAAGGTGCCGTTGCCGACTTCGGCTTCACGCGCGATGTCCTGCGGCCTCGTGGCGTGATAGCCCCGTTCGACGAACAGTTTGCGGGCCGCGGCCAGCAGGCGGCGGCGGCTTTCCTGGCGGCGGCGCGCGCCACGCGCGCCGGGCGCTTGATCTTCGGCAATAGCAACCATGGCGGCATTTGGGGCCAGACGTGACAGCGTGTCAATCTCGCCCCGGCCGCCCCCACGGTTTCTCCGACCTTTTGCTCAATTCACCTGACGGTCGCGCCCGGCCCAATAGGGTTTGCGCAGCTCCCGCTTCAGGAGCTTGCCGGAAGCGTTGCGCGGCAGGCTGTCGGCGAAGTCGATCGTCTTGGGCGCCTTGTAGGCGGCGATCCGCTGCTTGGCGAAGGCGATGATCTCGCTCTCGGTCGCATCCGCACCGGGCTTCAGCACGACGACGGCTTTCACGGCTTCGCCCCATTTGTCGTCCGGCACGCCGATCACCGCGACGTCGGCGATGGCGGGATGGCCGAACAGGGCGCTCTCCACTTCCGCCGGATAGATGTTCTCGGCGCCGGAGACGATCATATCCTTCACCCGGTCGTGGATATAGACGTAGCCGTCCGCATCCAGATAGCCGGCGTCGCCGGTGTGGAGCCAGCCCTCCGCATCGATCGTCTTCGCCGTGTCTTCGGGCCGGCGCCAATAGCCCAGCATGTTGACCCCGGCGCGCACCACGATCTCGCCCACGTCGCCCGTCGGAAGCTTCTGGCCGGCGGCATCGACGATCTGCACTTCGACGTCGGTCAGCGGCTTGCCGCAGCTCCGCATCCGCGGGCTGCCGGCGGGGTCGTGGTCGGCCGGCGGCAGCGAGGTGAGGGCGCCGCAGGTCTCGGTCAGGCCATAGGCCTGGACGAAATCGCAGTGGAAGGTCGCCATCGCGATGCGCAGGAGATCGAGCGGAATGGGTGCCGCGCCGTAGAGAATGGTCTTCAGGCTGGAGAAATCGGTCTCCTTCGCCTTCGGATGCTGGACCAGGATCAGGATCACCGCCGGCACGAAGAGGGCGCGGGTGATCTTCTCGCGCTCGATCACGGCGAGGATACGGGCCGGGTCGACCTCGCGCAGGATGTGGATGGTGGCGCCCACCGTGAGCCCGAACATGCCCCAGTTCGAGCCGGCGACATGGAAATTCGGCATGCACATGACGAGGGATTCGGCGCCCGGCGCCCAATCGCCATAGGTGCCGCGCTCGGCCGCCTTCATGGCTTCGAGGACATTGCCGTTGGTCAGCATGACGCCCTTGGGATGGCCCGTGGTGCCCGAGGTATAGAGCTGGATCGCCACGTCCTCCTTGGCGGTCGGCAGCTTCGGGTCGGTCTCCGGCGCATCGGCCAGCCAGTCCTCGAAGCCCGGCCACTCGCCCCGCGCCTCGCCCAGCACGACGATGCGGCGGACGGCCGGCATTTCCGGCAACAGGCTTTCGATCAGAGGGGCGAATTCCGGCCCGACCAGCAGGACCTCGGCCGCGGAATCATTGACGATATAGGCGACCTCCGGCCCGGCCAGGCGCCAGTTCACGGCGACCAGCACGGCGTTGGTCTTGCAGCGCCGATATAGGCTTCGTAGTACCAGTCCGAATTCTTGGCGAAGAAGACGACACGGGCGCCCGGCCCGGCGCCGTCGCGCCGCAGCGCGTTGGCGACCTTGGAGGCACGCTTGTCGAAACGCGCATAGGTCGAGCGCCGCCCCTCGAAATCGAGGGCGACCGCCTCGGGCCGCAGGGCGGCATTGTAGCGTATGATGTCGGCGACGGTCGTTACGATACCGTCGACCACGGCGGTCGACTTCAGACCGCCGGCCAGAACCCCCTCGGCCGCTTCCATTGCGCGTTTCCCCGTATCATTCGCTTGTCGTGGTTCGAGCCTCGGCGGCGATGATCGCCTCAATGTGGAGACGGTGGGCGGAATTGGCAAGGCGGTGGCGGCAAGTGACCGAGAACACTCTGTTCGCGCTCAGCTCTCGGCGAACAGGCGGGGGAACAGAAGATCCAGGGAATCGGCCGGAAAACGCAGGAAGAGCGGGCCCTTGGGCGTATCGGAGGCGAGCAGGCCGGCGTCGGCCAGCTGCGCCACCACACGCCTTGCGGAGCGTTCCGGCAGGCCGGTGATGCGGGTGGCGGCGCCGCGCTCCACCTCGCCGCGGATCAGTGCCTCCTCCAGCAGGGCCGCCGCCTCGGGCCGAAGCTCGGGCGAGCTCGCGACTAGGCGCCGGAAGCGATGGGCGAGGCCGTCGATCTCGAGTAATCCGGTCATGAACTGCACCTGATCGAGACAGACCCGGAGGAACCACAAGACGAAATCTCGAAGAGCGCGGAGCGAGAGATTGTCGCGGCCGTCGAGGTCGCCCTGCCGCGGCATGTCGGCATGGTCCATCATGCGGCGGTATTCGCCGCCCCCGGCAAGGCCATGCGACAGCCCGCGGGAGATCGACCATAGTCCATGCGCACCGATGCCGGCCGAAAGAGCCATGGCATGGCTCATCAGCCGGCTCACCCTGCCGTTGCCGTCGGGAAAGGGGTGGATGTAGTTGAAACGGTGGTGCGCGGCGGCCAGGGCCATGATCCGTCCGGCGGTGCCCAAGGGAGCCAAGCGGTAGCGTTCGGCGAAATAGGCCATGAAGGCAGGCACCCGTTCGCTGGAAGGCGGCAGGTGGCGGCCGACGGCGACGTCCTGTTCCGGCCCGAGGCGCCATTCGCCCGGGACGAGGACGAATGCGCGTCCACCGGCGCCTTCGAGGCGTAGCATCTCGGGTGTCGCATCGCGGTAGAATTCGCGATGGAGCCAGCACAGGAAATCCGGTGCCGCAGGTTCACCCAGCGCGGCCGCCGCGGCCAGGCGGTCGATCTCGGCCTGCAGGCGGACGTGGGCCGCGGCTTCGATCTGCAGGTTTCGGCGGGCGCCGTCCTCGTGGAACTGCCCGGCCAGGGCCCGCTCGATGTCCTTTGGACGGGTGTTATGACCTTCGATCAGGTTGCTGTAATAGGTGTTCACGATGCGGACGAGGCCGGCCAGATTGGCGGCCGTCCGTGGCGCCAGGGCACGGCCCAGCGCCGCCGCCGCGGCCGAAAGATCGGCGATGACGTCGGCGATCGCCGCATTGGCCTCTTCCAGAAGGGCCGGTTCGATCCGCTGGACGGATTCGAGAAGCATGTCGAGGGCTCCGTCTGGCCGATAATCACGCCGTACAGAGCCTTGAGCTTAATAGAAAAATCGGAAGATCGAGAAAATTCTGGCCGGTCTCTTGGCCGATCTTGCGCCGGGGCGGCCGCGGGCCGCCCCGGCGCCGGGATCAATTCACCCTTCGGCTGCGGCCGGCCCAATAAGGCTCGCGGAGTTCGCGCTTCAGGAGTTTGCCGGTGGCGTTGCGGGGCAGGTGTTCGACGAAATCGACCGAGCGGGGGATCTTGTAGCCGGCGATCCGGCTGCGGGCGAAATCGATGATCTCCTGCTCGCTCGGCCGGGTGTCGGGCTTCAGCACGACGACGGCCTTCACCGCTTCGCCCCATTTGTCGTCCGGCACGCCGATCACGGCGACATCGGCGATGGCGGGATGGCCGAACAGGGCGCTCTCCACTTCGGCCGGATAGATGTTCTCGCCGCCCGAGACGATCATGTCCTTCACCCGGTCGTGGATATAGACATAACCGTCTTCGTCGAGATAGCCGGCGTCGCCGGTGCGCAGCCAGCCGTCCTCGTCGATCGTCTTGGCGGTGTCGGCCGGCCGGCCCCAATAGCCCTTCATGACGCCGCTCGAGCGGGTACAGATCTCGCCCACCTGGCGCGGCGGCAGCGTGTTGCCCTCGGCGTCGATCACCTTGACCTCGATGCCGGGCAGCGGCTTGCCGGCGCTGCGCATGCGCTCGTTGCCGGCGGGATCGTGGTCCTCGGCCGGGAGGTAGGTGCACATGCCGGTCGTCTCGGTCATGCCATAGACCTGCACGAAGTCGCATTTGAAGACTGCGATCGCCTTCCGCAGGAGGTCGAGCGGAATGGGCGAGGCGCCGTAGAGGATATATTTGAACGACGAGAAATCGGTCGTCTGGCTGGCCGGGTGCTGCAGGAGGAAGAGCAGCACGGCGGGCACGTAGAAGACCTTGGAGATCCGGTGCTCCTCGATCTGTTTCAGGACCTGGCCCGGCTCGAAGTCGCGGGTGATGATCATCTTGGCGCCGTTGTAGACGCCCAGCATGGCGGAGCCGGTGCCGCCGATGTGGAACAGGGGCATGGCCACCTGGGCGACGTCTTCGGGCGTCCAGGTCGCCCAGCCTTCACCCGTGCTCTCGCGCATCGGGATATTGGCCAGGAAATTGTCGTGGGTCAGCATGACCCCCTTGGGATTGCCCGTGGTGCCCGAGGTATAGAGCTGCACGACCGATTGTTCGGGCGCCAGCTCGCGCTTCGGGTCGGCGGCATTGTCGTGCGAGGCCAGCCAGTCGTCGAAGGAGGGCCAGTCGCCGTCGGCCGGACCCATGACGACGATCTTCTTCACGGTCTTGAAATCGCCGTGGAAATAGCGGACCGCGGGCACGAAATCCGGCCCGACGAAGAGGATCTCGGCCTGGCAGTCGTCGAGGATATAGGTGATCTCGGGGGCCGCCAGGCGCCAATTGACCGGCACCAGCACGGCGCCCGCCTTGGCGGCACCGAAGAGCAGGGCGAAATAATCGGCCGCATTCTTGTCGAGCACGGCGATGCGCCCGTCCGGCCCGACGCCTTCGGCGATCAGGGCGGCGGCACAGGCGGTGCTGCGGCGGTCCAGCTCGGCATAGGCGAGCTGCTTGTCGCCCTCGACCAGGGCGATTGCCTCGGGACGCACCCGGGCATGGTGGCGCGGCACGTCGGCCAGGGTGCGGATTTCGGGATAATAGGCCATTCGCTTGCTCTCCCCGTCGGGCACTCTCTTTCCGGCGCCCTTGTACGGTCGGCAGTCTAGGGGGACGCCGGGTCGGCCTCAAGTCGCGAAATCGGCGTGCAGCCTGCGTTTCCCGCCCGCCGGCTTTGGTGTAAGCATGGCGGCCGTTCGTGAGTGAGATCCCGATGCGCCCCTCCGCCCTGAAGCCTGTCGCCGCCCTTCTCGTCGCCGTCCTGCTCGCATTTCTCGGCTGGTGGCTGCCCAACCGGCCGGTCCCGCTGAGCAATCCCTTCGAGGGGCCGATCGAGAGCGTGTCCTTCGCCCCCTACCGTGGCGACCAGAGCCCGCTGACCGGCAATTACCCGAGTGACAAGGACATCGCCGCCGCCCTCGACGCGCTCGCCGGCAAGGCCCAGGGCGTGCGTCTCTACACCGCCCGCGAGGGCATGGAGCAGGTGCCGGAAATGGCCAAGGCGCGCGGGCTCAAGGTCTTCGCCGGGGCCTGGCTCGGCACCGTGCCGCGCATCAATCAATCCGAAGTGGCGGGCCTGATCGACCTCGCCAACCGCTATCCCGACACGATCGACCGGGTCATCGTCGGCAATGAGGTCCTGTTGCGGAAGGACCTTTCGGCCGACCAGCTGATCGGCTTCATCCGCCAGGTCAAGGCCGGGGTGAAGCAGCCCGTCACCTATGCCGACGTCTGGGAATTCTGGCTGATGAACCCGCAGGTGGCGCAGGAGGTGGACTTCATCACCGTCCATATCCTGCCCTATTGGGAAGACAACCCGCTGCCGATCGAGCAGGGCAACGCCCATGTCGACGACATCCTGAACCAGGTCCATGCCGCCTTCCCGGGCAAGCCCGTGGTGATCGGCGAGATCGGCTGGCCGAGCCACGGCCGCCAGCGCGAGGCGGCGGTGGCAGGACGGGTGGAACTCGCCCGCTTCATCACCGAATTCCTGCACAAGGCCAAGGCCGAGGGCATCCACTACAATGTGATCGAAGCCTTCGACCAGCCGTGGAAGAGTGCCCAGGAAGGCACCGTGGGCGCCAATTGGGGCCTGTTCGACGCCGACTGGAAACCGAAATTCGACCCGCGCGGCCCGATCGTGGAAGAGCCGCGCTGGCTGGTCGGCTTTGCCGGGGCGGCCGTTCTCGCCTTCCTCCTGCTGCTGAGCCAGCGCCGGCGGGCGGCCGGCATGAGTTTCGGGCGCAGCCTGGTCGCCGGCGCCGTGCTCGGTCTGTCGGCCTATGCCGCCTCGCGTGCCGGTTTCGAAGCCTGGGCCTATGCCTATATGCCGGGGCCGGAGGCCTGGGCCTGGGTCAAGGCGGCGCTCTGCCTCGGTGTCGCCATGGCGCTGGTTTCCGCCATGTTCCGCATGCTGGCGGACGACCGGCGGGTCGCCATCGGCGGCTGGGTCGCGGCGGCGGGCGACATCGTGCTGACCCTGGCTTTCGCGCTCGCCTTCGCCCTCGGTTTCCTCATGGTCGCGGGGGTCACCGACAATGTGCTGATGCCGCTTCTGCCCGAGACGACGATTGCCCGGCTCTGGCCGATCCTGCCGGTCGACGGGCGTTACCGCGATTTCCCGACCGTCTACCTCGGCCTCGCCGCCGTGGCGCCGGTGATCGTCGCCCTGACCGCGGTGCTGACCGGGCGTGACCGGCTGCTCGATCGCCTGGCCTTCGGGCGCATCTTCGGCTCGGTCGAGCGGGCACGGCCGCGCGGCCGTTCCTGGTTCGCGGCTTTCGCGGCGCTCGCCTTCCTGGCGCTGGCGGCCGCGACCATGATCGAGGACGGGCCGCTCAATACCCAGGCCTGGGTCTGGAGCCTCTGCCTGATCCTGTTCAGCCTGCCCTTCGGCGCGCGGCTGGCGCCTCGGTAATCATTCGGGGGGGGGCTGATCATTCCGCCGCCTCGGCCTGGCGGCGGCGGATCGAGTCGTCCCGGTATTTGGCGGCGTCGGTCGTATATTCGGCGTGGCCATATTGGACCAGGAGGCGATCGAGCTTGGCGATCAGGCGGCGGTCGGCCAGCCCGGCCAGGCCCGGCAGGCGGAGTGCCAGCTTGTAGAGCCCTTCCCGGCCATAGATGAACAGGCCGAGGGCGACGAAGAGCGGCAGGTCGAGCGGCTTCAGCGCGACACCCATGAGCGCCGCCTTGCCCGTGGTATCGCCGGCCAGAAACGAGCGGTTGAAGAAGACGCGGGAGAAGCGCCGCTCCAGCCAGTCGAAGGCCCGGCTCTTCAGCCGGCGGTCGGAAGGGAAATAGGCCGCCATGGTGGCCCGCACCAGGGCGCCGCAGGTGGCGTCGTCATAACCGTCGCGCAGGGTGCCGCTGTACATCGTCATGGCGTCGTAGATGCCCTGGGGGGTGACCGGCAGCAGATCCTCCGGCAGGCCGAGCAGCCAGCAGCGATAGCGGTTGAATTCGACGAAGGCGCGTTCGGCCGGGGTGAACGCGCTGCGGCCCTGGCGGATCATCTTGAAGGCCAGGAGGAAGACGCCGATGGTGCCGGCCGGCATCTGGTCGACCTGGGGCACCGGCACGCCGTAAACCGAAAGATCCCAGCGGCTCGAGCCGCGCAAGATGTTGAAACGCACCATGGAATGCATCAGCCGCACCATGGCCGCCGCCTTGAAGCCGGAGCCGAAGCGGGTGAGGGCGCCGGGCAGCGCCGTCGTGGTGAAGAAGGCCGCGGTCTCCTTGATCCGGCGCACCGCCGTCTCCTGCGACAGGGTGCCGGTCAGGGCCATGGGCAGGGCGGAATATTTGTTGAGGAAGGTCGCGACGAAGGCGCCGCGCACCACGAAGGGCGCCAGGTTGGCGGTGCTGTTCCGGCTGAATCGGGCGCCATCCTCGATCAGGCTCATGTCGATCCAGCCGGGCGTCGCCTCCATCGCGCGGATGAAGGCGGTCAGTTCCGGCGGTGCGTCGGCGACCGCCTCCAGGCCGTGGTCGCAGGCCTGTGTCAACATGCCGATCAGGCGCTTGAAGCCGAACTGCGGCATCAGGGCGGCATAGGCGTCGGCGACATTGTCGCCCAGCATGGCATAGGCGCGGGCGCGGGCCACCGTCTCGGCATCGGCCAGCATGCGGCGGCGCTCCGTCTCCGCCTTCTTGCCGCGGAGAGTGCTGGGGATCTCCGGACTGCCGGCGAAACGCTCCGGCACGATCGAGAAATCGACCTTGCCGTACATGGCGGGCAGGTTCTCCCGCTGGGCGGCGACCCGGGCCTGCAATGCGTCGAGCGTTTCCATCTTTCCCCCAGAACTTACATTTAATAAGTTATGTCGTGTAAGTTACGGTGCGTTGGTAACGGGAGCAAGCATGAATCGATCGGCCCTGACCGCGCGCGGCACGCCGCGGCGGCGCATGAGCGTCGAGCAGCGGCGCGAGCAGATCATGGATGCGGCGCGCGACCTCGCGGTGACCGAAGGCTTCCATGCCGCCACGCTGGAGCGCATCGCCCAGGCCTGCGGCATCACCAAGACCCTGATCTACCAGCAGTTCGGCAATCTCTCCGGGCTGCTGCTGGCCATGGTGGAGCGGGAATTCGCCCGCGCCGCGGCCGGCTTCACGGCGGCCCGCCAGCGCCCGCCGCAGCCGGGGCAATCGGGTTTCGCGGCCGGCGTCGCGGGCGTACTCGAAGCGGTCGACGCGGCACCGGCGACCTGGCGCATGATCCTGCTGCCGAGCCAGGGCGGCCCGCCCGAACTCTACGAACGGCTGGACGAAGCCCGGCGCCTGACCCGGGAAGCCCTGGTCGCGGACCTGCTGGCGGCCGATCCGGCGCTGGCCAGCCTGACCAACCCGGACCACGAAGCGGCGATCGCCCTGCTCCATGCCATGTCGGAAGAATTGGTGCGCCTGCGCCTGAGCGATCCCGCCGCCTTCACGGTCGAGCGGCTGCTGGCCCAGGCAGAATGGCTGGCCAAGGCGATGTTCGGCCGGCGCGGCTAATCCGCGGCGGGATCGAAGAGGCCGCGCGGATCCTCGACCGTGACCAGCCAGAGGTCCGGATCGCGGCGGAGCGCCTTGTCGAGGCGGCTTTGCAGGGCTTCGGGATCGAGCAGGGTGCCGCCGTCGGCCGGCGTCCAGGCCAGGCGGCCGTCGCCGTCCCGCGCCCGGTCGTAGAGGCGGCTGCCGGCGGCGAAACGATCGACCACCAGCATGACGGCGCCGGCATCCTCGTCGCCCTTGCGGAGGACGAGGGCGGACAGGCCCGCGACTTCGGCCCTGCGGATCAGGGCCTGGACGGCGAGCTTGGATTTCAGGCGGGGTTCGGTCGGCATTTGGGGGAGCGGCAGGCTTCGGGGTGATGAGGGGGCAGGAATCACCCCGAAGCCTAATCCAGGTCGCCGCTGGGGGGAACGACGGCCGGCGCGCCCTTCGACGGCGGGGGAGACATACTCGGTTCCGCCCGCCGGGGAGAGGTGAAGGATCAGGCGGCGAGCTTGGCCGCGATCTTGGCGACATGGGCGCCCTGGAAGCGGGCGATCTGCAGCTCGTTGGCCGAGGGCTTGCGGCTGCCGTCGCCGCCGGCAATGGTCGAGGCGCCGTAGGGGCTGCCGCCGGTCACTTCGTCGAGCCTGGACAGGCCGGGTTCCGAGAAGGGCACGCCGACCACCACGAAACCGTGGTGCAGCAGGGTGGTGTGGAACGACAGGATGGTCGATTCCTGGCCGGCATGCTGGGTCGCCGACGAGGTGAAGACGCTGCCCACCTTGCCGATCAGGGCACCCTTGGCCCAGAGGCCGCCGGTCATGTCCAGGAAGTTGCGCATCTGGCTGGTCATCATGCCGAAGCGGGTCGGGGTGCCGAAGATGATGGCATCATAGTTCGGCAGCTCGTCGACCGTGGCGATCGGGGCCGCCTGGTCCGGCTTCATGCCGAATTTCGCCATCATCTCCGGGTCCATCAGTTCGGGCACCCGCTTCACGGTCACTTCCGTGCCGGCCACCGAGGCCGCACCCTCGGCCACCGCGCCGGCGAGGGTCTCGATGTGGCCATAGCTCGAATGATAGAGCACCAGAACCTTGGTCATGATTTCTGTCCTTCCAGGAAATCCGTGAGCTGGAAGGTAGACCCCGCCCGGCGCTTTGATAATCGGGCCTCCTCGAACATAATCGTTTCCGGATTGGAAACGATGCGGGGGTTCGATGGACCGGCTGGCCTCGATGACGGTGTTCCGCCGGGTGGTGGAACTGGGTTCTTTCGCCGCCGCGGCGCGCGACCTCAACCTGTCCAATGCCGCGACCAGCAAGCATGTCGCGGCGCTCGAAGCCCATCTGGGTGCCCAGCTCCTGAACCGCACGACCCGGCGCCTCGCCCTGACCGAGACCGGGCGGGCGGTGTTCGAGCGCTGCATCCGCGTGCTGGACGATGTTTCCGACCTCGAGGCGGCAGTCGGCCAGATGGTGGCACGGCCGCGCGGCAAGCTCCGCGTCAATGCGCCCATGAGCTTCGGCCTGACCGACCTCGGCCCGGTGCTGCCCCGCTTCATGGAACGCTATCCCGAGATCACGGTCGATCTCGTGATGAACGACCGCGTGGTCGACCTGGTCGAGGAAGGCTTCGACGTCGGCATCCGCATCCGTTCCGACCTCGGCGACACCAGCATGATCGGCCGGCGCATCGGCGGCGTGCAGCCCGTGGTCTGCGCCTCGCCCGACTATCTGACCAGGCGCGGCACGCCGGAAAAGCCGGAAGACCTGCTGCAGCACGATTGCCTGCACTACACGCTGGGCGCCACCGGCGACGAATGGATCTTCCGCAATGCCGCGGGCGAGGAACGCCGCGTGCGCACCCAGGGCCGGCTCTCGGCCAACAATGGCGACGTGCTGCGCCATGCCGCGGTGGCCGGCCTCGGCATCTGGCGGGCGCCGGACTTCCTGGCCGAACTCGACATGGCGGCCGGCGCCCTGGTGCCGATCGACCTCGGCGGCTTCCATCTCGCCGCCCATTCGATCCATGTCATCTATCCCCCCGGCCGCCATTTGAGCCCCAAGGTGCGCGCCTTCGTCGACTTCCTGGTCGAGACCGTGGGGGCCAAATGCCGGAGCCGGGGGGCGCCGTGAGGCCGCCGTTCGCTCAGGCGGCCGGGTGCAGGTAGCGGAAGCCGATGGCGATCCGGTTCCAGGTGTTGATGGTGCCGATCAGCAGGGTCAGCTCGACCAGTTCGGCCGGCGTGAATTCGGCGGCGGCGGCGGCGTAATCCGCGTCCGGGGCGCGGGTCTCGGCGATCAGGGTGAGGGACTCGGTCCAGGCCAGGGCCGCCCGTTCGCGCGGGCTGTAGAGGGGGGATTCACGCCAGGCGTCCAGGAGGTAGAGACGTTCCTCGGTCTCCCCGGCGGCGCGGGCGTCGCGCGTGTGCATGTGGAGGCAGAAGGCGCAGCCGTTGATCTGCGAGGCCCGGGTCTTGACCAGTTCGATCAGGCTCTTTTCCAAGCCCGACTGCTGGACATGGGCTTCCAGCGCCAGCATGGCCTTCATCGCGTCGGGGGCGGTCTCATAGGCGTTCAGGCGGGGGGTCATGGTCGTTTCTCCGTGGTGGACGGAAGATCGACGGCCGGCACCCCCGGCCTGTGACATCAACCGGCGACCTGGAGCACCAGCTTGCCGAAATTCTCGCCCTTGAAGAGTTTCAGCAGGGCCTCGGGGAAATGCTCCAGCCCCCGGACCACGTCTTCCTTGGCCGTGACCTTGCCGGCGGCGAGCCAGCCGGCGATCTCGCGCACCGCTTCGCCGTAGCGGGCGGCATAGTCGAAGACGACGAAACCTTCCATGCGCGCCCGGTTGACCAGCAGCGACATATAGTTGGCGGGGCCCTTCACCGCCGTCGTGTTGTTGTATTGCGAGATGGCGCCGCAGATCACCACCCTTGCATGGCGGGCGAGCTGGCTCAGCACGGCATCGAGAATGTCGCCGCCGACATTGTCGAAATAGATGTCGACCCCCTTGGGGGCGAGGGCGCGGAGCGCCTTCTTCACGTCCTCGGCCTTGTAGTCGATCGCACCGTCGAAGCCGAGTTGTTCGGTCAGGTAGCGGCATTTGTCGGCGCCGCCGGCAATGCCGATCACCCGGCAACCCTTGAGCTTGGCGATCTGGCCGACCAGGGCGCCGACGGCCCCGGCGGCACCGGAGACCACCACGGTCTCGCCCGGCTTCGGCTGGCCGACGTCGAGCAGGCCGAAATAGGCGGTCATCCCGGTCATGCCGAGAACGCCGAGGAAGGAGGGCAGGGGCGCCAGGGCGGGATCCACCTTGGTCGCCTCGGCCGCGGGCAGCAGGGCGTGGGACTGCACCCCGGTGATGCCCACCACCGTGTCGCCGACGGTGAAGCCGGGATCGCCCGAAGCGATCACCCGGCCAATGCCGAGGGCGCGCATGACGGCGCCGAGGGCGACCGGCGGGACATAGGACTTGCCCTCGTTCATCCAGCCGCGCATGGCCGGATCGAGCGAGAGATAGAGCACCTCGACCAGGATTTCACCGGCGCCGGCGGTCGGCAGGGCCTCGGTCGTCCATTGCCAGACGGAGGGTTCTGGCAGGCCGACCGGGCGGGCGGCGAGGCGCCACTGGCGGTTCATGGTCGAGGTCATGGCGTGTTCAGCTCCGCCGTTCGGGGGTGATGGCGTTCTGGATCAGCGGCCAGACGCCCTGTTTCCGCCAGCGGGCGTAGCGGTTGCAGACCGTGGCATAGGGGCCGTATTGGCCGACCGGCCAGTCGCGCCAGCGCCCGCCGGCATGCAGCATGTGCAGGATGCCGCTGATGATCCGCCGGTCGTCGGCGCGCGGCGCACCGCGCCCGCCGCTCGGCAGCAGGGGTTCGATCTGCTGCCAAGTGTCGTCGTCGAGCCAGTAGAGATGCTTGGTCATGCCGCCCTCACACCGCGGAAACGCCGCCGTCGACCGCGACCGCCTGGCCCGTGATGTGACGCGAGGCGTCGGACGCCAGGAAGACCGCGATGCCCATCATGTCCTCGTCGCCGCCGAGGCGGGCCAGCGGGGTCGCCGCCACCACCTGCTGCGAGAAGCGGTCGAGCAGGCCCTGGGACATTTTCGAGGGGAAGAAGCCCGGGCAGATCGCATTGACGTTGATGTTGTAGCGGCCCCATTCGGCGGCCAGCGCCCGGGTGAAATTGACCACCGCACCCTTCGAGGTGTTGTAGGCGATCGTATACATCGAAAGCTCGGGCGGATTGCCGCCGAGCCCGGCGATCGAGGCGATGTTGATGATCTTGCCGCCGCCCTGGGGGATCATGGCCCGCTTGCCGACTTCCTGCGAGAGCTGGAAGATGGCGTCGACATTGAGGGTCATCACCTTGTCCCAGGCGGACTGGGGATAATCCTCGGCCTTGGCGCCCCAGGTGGCGCCGGCATTGTTGATCAATATGTCGATCCGGCCGAAACGCGCCAGCACGGCCTCGACCAGGCGGGAGACGGCGCCCGAGGCGAGGTCGCCGAGATCGACCGGCACCGCCAGGGCCTCGATCCCCTTGGCCGCCAGGGCGGCTTCGGCGGCGGCGAGTTCAGCCGGCTTGCGGGCCGCGATCGCCACCTTGGCGCCCATTTCGCCCAGCGCCTCGGCCATCTGGAGGCCGAGCCCGCGGGAGCCGCCGGTGATCAGGGCGACCTTGCCGGTCAGGTCGAACAGGGATTTCACGCTCATCGCTGCAACTCCGCTCACTGGGTCCGCTTCAGTTCCATCTTGGCGATCTGGTTGCGGTGCACTTCGTCCGGCCCGTCGGCGAGGCGGAGCGTGCGGGCACCGGCATAGGCATAGGCGAGGCCGTAATCATTGGAGACGCCGCCGCCGCCATGGACCTGGATCGCCCAATCGATCACTTTGCAGGCCATGTTGGGGGCCGCGACCTTGATCATGGCGATTTCCTTGGCCGCCACCTTGTTGCCGTAGCGGTCCATCTTGTCGGCCGCGTTCAGCACCAGGAAACGGCACTGGTCGATCATGATGCGGGCTTCGGCGATGCGCTCGGCGGTGACGCCGTGGAGCGCGATCGGCCGGCCGAAGGCGGTGCGGCTCTTGGCCCGCTGGCACATCTTCTCGAGCGCGCGCTCGGCGACGCCGATCAGGCGCATGCAGTGATGGATGCGGCCGGGCCCGAGGCGCCCCTGCGCGATCTCGAAACCGCAGCCTTCGCCGAGCAGCATGTTGGAGACCGGCACGCGGACATTCTCGAACAGCACTTCGCCGTGGCCGTGGGGCGCGTCGTCATAGCCGAACACCGGCAGGTGGCGCAGCACGGTGACGCCGGGCACGTCGCGCGGCACGATGATCATCGACTGCTGGCGGTGGCGGTCCGGATTGTTCGGATCGGTCTTGCCCATGAAGATGAAAACCTTGCAGCGCGGATCATTGGCGCCCGACGACCACCACTTGCGGCCGTTGATGACGTAATGATCGCCCTCGCGCCGGATCGAGGCTTCGATATTGGTGGCGTCGGAGGAGGCGACGGCCGGCTCGGTCATGGCGAAACAGGAGCGGATCTTGCCGTCGAGCAGGGGCAGCAGCCATTCCTGCTTCTGCGCCTCGGTGCCGTAACGGGCCAGCACTTCCATGTTGCCGGTGTCCGGCGCCGAACAGTTGAACACTTCCGGCGCGAAATGGACGCGGCCCATGATCTCGCAGAGCGGCGCATATTCGAGGTTGGTGAGGCCGGCGCCCAGCTCGCTCTCCGGCAGGAAGAGGTTCCACAGGCCGGCCGCCTTGGCCTTTTCCTTCAGTTCCTCGACCACGCGGGTGGGCTGCCAGCGGTCGCCCTCGGCCACTTCCTCCTCGAAGCGGTGCTCGTTCGGATAGACATGCTCGTCCATGAAGGCCGAGACGCGCTCGCGCAGCTCCTGCACCTTCGGGGAATATTCGAAGTCCATGGTTCCGTCCTCGGCTCGGCGCGCCGAAGCGCGCGGGTTTCAGGTCAGCGCGCGGGAGCGCGCGGGTTTCTGGTCAGCGCGGGCTGGCGCGCAGGGTATTGGTGGGCAGGCGGTCGTCCAGGATGTCGCGGAAGCGGATCTCGACCGCGGCTTTGATCGCCTGATGGGGCAGGATGTAGAAGCGCCCGGCCCGCACCCCTTCGAGGGTGATGCGGGCGACGTCGGCGGCAGTCAGCTTGCCGGCGGCGATCGCCTTCCGCACCGCCTCGGCATAGGCCTCGCCGAGTGGATTGGCGTCGGCCAGGTCCGACGGGCGATTGCGTTCCGAATGGCCGATCCCGGTCGGCACGAAGGCCGGGCACAGGACCGAGACGCCGATCGCCGCCTTGTCGAGCTGCAACTCGTGGTGCAGGCATTCGGACAGGGTGACGACGCCGTGCTTCGAGACGCAATAGACGCTCGACCCCGGCGGCGACAGCAGCCCGGCGGCGGAGGCCGTATTGACCACATGGGCGGGCTGCCCCTGGGCCAGCATGCGCGGCACGAAGCTGCGGATGCCGTGCACGACGCCCATCAGGTTGACGTCCAGCACCCATTTCCAGTCGTCCAGCGTGGTGGTCCAGATCGGACCGGCCACGGCGACGCCGGCATTGTTGAAGAGAAGATGGGCGGCGCCGAAGCGGGCGTAGGTCGCCTCGGCCAGGGCTTCTATATCGTCGGGCTTGGCGACATCGACCTTCTGCGTGATCGCCTCGGTCCCGGCGGGCAGCAGGGCGACGGTGGCCGCGAGGCCGGCTTCGTCCCGGTCCGCCAAGGCCAGCTTCATGCCCAGTGCTGCGGTCTGCAGCGCCAATTCGCGGCCGAAGCCGCTGGCCGCGCCGGTGATCACGGCGACTTTTCCGGCCAGGTCTTGCACGTTGACTCTCCCCCGCTTGCCCTTCGGCGCTCGTCTTCTTGTCCCGCCGATCGATGCCGTCGGGTTGCGGGCAGAGTAGCCGGCCTATACCCTGCGTCTAATGAATGTTTTGGCGATGGAATCATAAAAATCATGCATATTAATCGCCTCGACCTGAATCTCCTGGTCGTGCTGGATGCGATCTTCTCCGAAGGCGGCATCACCCAGGCCGCGGCCAAGCTGAACCTCACCCAACCGGCGGTGAGCCATGCCCTGGCCCGGCTGCGCGACGTGCTGGGCGATCCGCTCTTCGTCCGGGCGGGGCGCGGCCTGGCCCCGACACCCTTCGCCCGCGGCCTGATCGAGCCGGTGCGCCAGGCTCTGCGCGGGCTCGAAATCGCCCTGGCGGAGGCAGAGCGCTTCGATCCGGCGACCACCAAGCGCCGCTTCACCCTCGGCATTCGCGACGTGCTGGAGGCGCGCATCCTGCCCGCCCTGCTGCACCGGATCTGCGAACAGGCGCCCGGCGTCGACCTCTCGGCGATCCATGTCGACCGCCGCGAGTTGGAGGCGGAACTGGCGTCCGGCCGGCTCGACGCGGCACTCGACATCTGGCTGGTGTTGCCGGAAGTGATCCGCCGCGTCCGGCTGATGGAAGATCGCTTCGTGGTGGTGGCGAGAAGCGGCCACCCGCGGGTGCGCGGGCGGATCGACCTCGACGGCTATCTGGCCGAACAGCATGTCCTGGTCAGCGCGCGCACCGCCGGTCCCGGGCTCGAAGACGTGGAGTTGGCCCGTCTCGGCCTCGGCCGCCACGTCCGCCTGCGCTGCCAGCACTATTTCGCCGGTTGCCGCGTGGTCAGCCAGACCGACCTGGTGCTGACCATGACCGAGCATTATGCCCGCATTACCAACCGCCCCTTCGCCAATCAGATCCTGCCCTTCCCGCTGCAGGGACCCGGATTGGATGCCTATCTCTATTGGCATGCCAATGTCGAAGCGGATCCGGCCAGCCGCTGGCTTCGCTCTATGATTGTGGAAACGATGCGCTCTCTGCCCTCGCGGGATCTCTAGCGCGCAGGCTTCATCGATCTGTTGTTAATCCCACCACGATAAAGGGGTTGTCCCGGAAATGGGCGTTATCGGAGGCACATGAACCCGAAATGGAATCGTTTCTGGTGCGGCTTTCGTCGTTTCTGTCACTACGCTGTTCATGACGCATTGCACAATATCAATGTCGTTCGCTTGTCGGTACAACCAGATGCGCTCAACACGGCCTGCTCATCGGCCCCTGCCCGGAAGCTCTGCGCTCGGGTATGGGGCACAAGCGCCGGACTTGGCCGATGCCGAAGTCCATGTCTGGCTGGTTGACCTGCAACTTACTGACAATATTGTCGAAGACTTTGATTTTGTTGCCAGTTCGGCCGAAAAATCGCGTGCGGCGCGGTTCCGCCGCGAGGACGACAGGCGGCGCTTCCGGCGCGCCCGCTCCGCCCTCCGCCGTATCTTGGCGTGTTACACCCGGCAGGCGCCCGAGAAAATTGACATCATGGCCGACGAGAACGGCCGTCCACGGCTTCGGCAAACCGGAGAAATTGACTTCAATTGTTCCCGAACTGGTGGTTTTGCGTTGATCGCCATCGGCCGGAATTGCCGTGTCGGCGTCGACGTCGAGCGCGTGCAAAGCGGCTTTCCGGCGATGGAACTCGCCCAGGTACACTTCTCGCGCGCAGAGGCGGAAGAACTGAGCAAACAATCGGAATTTCGGCGGATTCCTGCCTTCTTCCGCTGCTGGACCGCGAAGGAGGCCTGCGTCAAGGCCTGGGGCATGGGGCTCTCCCTGCCACTGGCGGATTTCGACGTCGCCGAGGATGCGGACGGCTCTCCGCGATTGGCGGCGCGGCGGGCGGCACTGTCACCGCTTTGGCTTCACCTGCTGCCGACTCCGGCGCGGCTGACGGCGGTACTGGCCGCCGATCGCCCGCTCGCGGCAGTGCAGACCACTTTCCACAGTTTCGCCCGGCTGGCCGCTCTCGGCCCGGCCGGCCGTGCATGAACCGACCGAGGAGGGGCTGGCCATGGGTATCATCGAACGGCCGGATGCAGCACAGATCCTGCCGCTGGCGATCGGCCAGCGTGGCCTTTGGGTGAGCAGCAAGATCGCGCCGACGGGTTCTGTCTTCAACATCTCGGAATATATCGAGATCCACGGCGCGCTGGATCCGAAGCTGTTCATCGCCGCCCTGCACCGTCTGGCCCAGGAGGCGGAGACGGCGCGCACCCATATCGTCGACACCGACGAAGGCCCCCGGCAGGAAATCAGCCCGCTGTTCGAGCGCGCCATTCCCTTCCTCGACGTCAGCGACGAGCCCGACCCGCGCGCCGCCGCCGAAGCCTGGATGATGGAAGAGCTGCAGCGCCCGGTCGATCTCGCCAAGGGCTTCCTGTGGTTCGTCGCCCTGTTCAAGGCGGGACCCGAGACCTGGTTCTGGTACCACCGGTGCCACCACATCATCCTCGACGGTTTCGGCGGCGGCCTGCTGGCCCGGCGCTGCGCCGAGATCTATTCCGCCATGGTCGAGGGGCGCGAGCCCGAGCCCTGCCCCTTCGGCCGCTTCGAGGCGATCCTCGATGCCGAGCAGAGCTACCGCGCCTCGCCCCGCTTCGGCCGCGACCGCGAATATTGGATGGAGCGCCTGGCCGGCCTGCCCGAGCCGATCTCGCTGGCGCGCCGCCGGGCCGAGCCGACCGGCGGCCTGCTGCGCTCGACCGCGCGCCTGTCGCCCGAGAAGACGGCGGTGCTGCACGACATCGCCAAGCGCTATGGCGGCAGCCTGCCGCAGGTGCTGATCTCGTTGATGGCGGCCTATATCTACCGCGTCACCGGGCAGGACGACCTGATCTTCGGGATGCCGGTGACCGGCCGCACCTCGGGGGCGCTGCGCCGCATTCCCGGCATGATGGCCAATGCCATCGCCGTCCGCCTGGCGCTCAGCCCGACCATCACGCTGGAAGACCTGGTCCAACAGGTCGCCAAGGCGGTGATGGGCGGGCTTCGCCACCAGCAGTACCGCTACGAGGACCTGCGCCGCGACTTGGGGCTGCTGCGCCAGGACCAGCAGATCTCCTGGGTCGGGGTCAATATCGAGCCCTTCGACTATGACCTCCGCTTCGGCGGCCTGCATTCGACCACCCATAATCTTTCGAACGGCTCGGTCGAAGACCTGACCATCTTCATCTACGACCGCGACGACGGCCGCGGGCTGCGCATCGATTTCGACGCCAATCCGGGCCTCTATACGGTCGACGAACTGGCCGAGCATCAGGCCCGCATGCTGCGCCTGATCGAAGCCGTGCTGGCCTCGCCCGACGGCCCGATCGGCGCCATCGACATCCTGAGCCCGCTCGAACGCGTCTGCATCGAGAAGACCTGGAACGATACGGCGCACGAGGTCGACCTGACGCCCTGGATCGCCCGCTTCGAGGCCCAGGTGGCGGCGACCCCGGACCGCCTCGCCGCGGTGGACGTGAATGCCGGCCTGAGCTATGCCGCCCTGAACGCGGAAGCCAACCGCCTGGCGCACACGCTGATCGCCCGCGGCATCGGTCCGGGCGACCTGATCGCCGTCGCCCTGCCGCGCAACCGCCACCTGCCGGCGGCCCTGATCGGCATCCACAAGGCGGGGGCGGCCTATCTGCCGCTCGACCCCGAGGCGCCGCCGGCCCGTCTGGCGCTGACCCTGGAGGACGCTGCGCCCGCCCTGGTGCTGACCACGACGGCGATCGCGGCGCGCCTGCCGGTCAACGGCCTGCCCCTGCTGCTGACCGACCGCAAGGAGACGGAAGGTGCGGCCGAGACCAATCCGACCGATGCCGAGCGGAAGGCGCCGCTGACCCCGGCGGATACCGCCTATGTCATCTATACCTCGGGCTCGACCGGGCGGCCCAAGGGCGTGGTGGTGCCGCACCGCGGCCTTTCCAACTTCCTCGCCTCGATGCGCGAGATCATCGGCATCGGGCCGACCGACCGTCTGATGGCGGTCACCACCATCGCCTTCGACATCGCCGCCCTCGAACTCTATCTGCCGCTGACCGTGGGCGCAGAAGTGATCGTGGTGACACGCGATACGGTGCGCGATCCGCAGGCGCTGGCCACCCTGGTGCGCGAGAACCGGGTCAGCCTGATGCAGGCGACGCCCTCGCTCTGGCAGGCGCTGGTGGCCGACCATGCGGCGGATTTCGCCGGCGTGCTGCCGCTGGTGGGCGGCGAGGCGCTGCCCGGCCCGCTGGCGCGCCGCCTCTATGACCTCTCCGGCCGGGTGATCAATCTCTACGGCCCGACCGAGACGACGATCTGGTCGACGGTGATGGAACTGGCCGGCCGCGATCTGGACGCGCCGCCCATCGGCCGGCCGATCTGGAACACCACGGTCCATGTCCTCGACCGCCACATGAATCCGGTGCCGGTCGGCATTCCGGGCGATCTCTATATCGGCGGCCTCGGCGTCGCGGACGGTTACCTGCGGCGGCCGGACCTGACCGCGGAACGCTTCATCGCCGATCCTTTCGCCGAATCCGTGGGGGGCCCCGGCGGGCGTCTCTACAAGACCGGCGACATCGCCCGCTGGCGCGAGGACGGCGCGCTCGAATTCCTCGGCCGCAGCGATTTCCAGATCAAGATCCGCGGCTTCCGCGTCGAGGCGGGCGAGATCGAGGCGGCGCTCACGGCCGAGCCCGGCGTCCGCCAGGCGGCGGTCATCCTGCGCGAAGACGCCGGCAACAAGCATCTCGTCGCCTATGTCGTGCCCGAGAAGGATGCCACGGTCGACGGCCACACGCTCCGCCTGGCGCTCGAGAAGAACCTGCCGGATTACATGATCCCGGCTGCCTTCGTTCCCCTCGAGGCACTGCCGGTCAACCCCAACGGCAAGCTCGACCGCGGCGCCCTGCCGGCGCCCCATTTCGAGCGGACCGAAGGCTATGTCGCGCCGCGCACGCCGATGGAGGAACGCCTGGCATCGCTCTGGGCCGAGAGCTTCGGGCTGGAGCGGGTCGGGGTGCACGACAATCTGTTCGAGCTGGGCGGCGACAGCCTGGCGGCGGCGCGCATGATCGCGGCGCTGCGCACGCGCTACGGCATCGAGGTGCCGCTGGGCGCCGTGTTCGGCACGCCGACCATCGCCGGCCTCTCCGAGCACCTGGAGCGTCACAGCGCCAACGATCCCTTCGCGGCCCTGCTCCCAGTGAAGACCGGCGGCGCTGCGGCACCCCTGTTCTGCCTGCATCCCGTGCTCGGCCTCGGCTGGGGTTATGCCGGGCTGCTGCGCCACATCGGTGCCGAGCGGCCGCTCTATGTCCTCCAGGCGCGCGGCATCACCAAGGCGGCGGCGCTGCCGGCCAGCATCGCCGAGATGGCGGCCGACTATCTGGCCGAGATCCGCGAAGTCCAGCCGAAGGGGCCTTACCACCTGCTGGGCTGGTCCTTCGGCGGGCTCTTGGCGCATGAGATCGCGCGTCAGCTCCGCGCCGAAGGCGAAGAGGTCGGCTTCCTCGGCCTGATGGACGCCTATCCCTTCGTGGTCGACAAGGGCCCGATGGACGAGGCGGCCGAAGTCGCCAGCGCCATGAGTTTCCTCGGCTATCCGAAGGACGCCTTGGGCGAGGTGCCGCAGACCATGCAGGCGCTGGCCGACTTCATCTGCGAGCGCTATGCCGTGCGTTCCATCCCGGCGGTACAGGACATGGAACGCAAGAACCCGGCCCTGTTCGACAATATCCGCAAGGTGATCGAGAACAACATGCGCCTCGCCCGCCGCTTCGAGCCCGGCGTGATCGATGTCGACATCACCTTCGTCAGGGCCGAGAAGGGCAAGGGCGCCGATCTCGACTCGATTCTGCACCACCAGGCCCATGCCTGGGAGGCCCATGTCGACGGGCTGATCGAGCTCCATGCCGTCGCCTGCCACCACCAGGACATGCTGGATGTCGCCGTGCTGGCGGAAATCGGCCCGGTGCTGGCGGCCGCCCTGGCGGCGCGGGTGCCGGTCCCCAGGCTGGCGATGGCGTGACGCGATGCGGATCACCATCTTCGCCGTCGGCACCATGGGCGACATCCGCCCCTTCCTGGCGCTCGCCCACGGGCTCCAGGCCAAGGGTCATGTCGTCACCCTGGCGACCAGCCAGAATTTCGAGGGCCTGATCACCCGCTTCGGGGTCAAATATGCGCCGCTCACCGCGGACTACGAGACCTTGATGCACAAGGCGCCCGAGATGATCGAGAACGGCATGAATGTCGTGAAGGTGGGGCGCATCATGCGCGGCCATCTCTCGGAAATGGCGTCGAACTGGGGGCGCGAGGGCAGGGCGGCGGCCGAAGGGGCGGAACTGCTGATCGGCCAGGGGCCGGCCACCATCCTGGTCGCCTCGCTCTCGGACGCCACGGGGATTCCCTGCGTCCAGGCCCAGCTCCAGCCGATGACGCCCTGCCGCGACATCCAGCCCATGATGCTGCCGCCGAGCCGGATTCCGCTGCCGGGCTTCCTCAACCTCGGCCTCTATCATGCGCTGCGCTTCTTCACCTGGCAGATGTTCGCCCCGGCGATCAACGAGATGCTGCGCAAGGACCTGGGCCTGAAGCCCTATAATTGGCTCGGCCCCTATTACGGCGGGCCGCGCAGCCGGCGCCGCGTCCTCTATGCCTATTCGCCGGAGATCCTGCCCAAGTCGCGCGACTGGAACGAGGACCAGGTGGTGACCGGCTTCTGGTACCTGGACGAGGGCGAGAACTATACCCCGCCGCGGGACCTGGCCGATTTCCTGGCCGCGGGCGAAAAGCCCGTTTATGTCGGCTTCGGCTCGATCTTCGGGCGCGACACCGAACGGATCACGCGGATCGTCATCGCCGCCCTGAAGCAGGTCGGCTGCCGCGCCATCCTGGCGACCGGCTGGGGCGGCATCGCGGCGGACGAGAGCCTGCGGGACGACAAGATCTTCGTCCTCCAGGCGGCCCCGCACGACTGGCTCTTCCCGCGCATGGCCGTCGCCGTACACCACGGCGGCGCCGGCACCACGGCAGCGGCGGCGCGCGCCGGCATCCCCTCGGTCATCATGCCCTTCATCACCGAACAGGCCTTCTGGTCCGACCGGCTGGAGAAGCTGGGGGCGGCACCGAAGCACCTGAACCGGAAGACGGTGACGGTGGAGGCGCTCGCCGCCGCCATCGAGCGCGCCCGGAAGCCCGACATGATCGCGGCGGCCGCGGCCCTCGGCGAGCGGATGCAGCGGGAGACCGGTGTCGCCACCGCGGTCGCCCAGCTCGAGGAATGGGATCTCCTGCACTCGACCGCGCGGCCCGAACATGGCACAACCGGGCCGGTTCACCCTGCCGCCGAGGCTGCAATTGGCTGATGTCGCCGCCGTCCGTGCCACTATCGTCGCCCGTGCCAATGCGCTGGGCGGACGGGCGCGTGCGGCCTGGGCCGGCTTCGGCCTGATCCAGCGGGGCGTCGCCCTCGGCCTCGGGGCCGGGCTTCTGCTGGCGCTCGGCAGCCTGGTGGTGGGCGGCCGCGGCACCGTGGGCCTCGGCGCGGAGGGAGAGGCGGTGCCCGTCGTCCTCGGCACCGTGGCCAAGGATCCCCTCCCGGTTTATCTCGACGGCATCGGCACCGTGCAGGCGTCGAACACCGTCCAGGTGCGCGCCCGGATCGACGGAGAGATTATCGAAATCGGCTTCAAGGAAGGCCAGGCGGTAAAGGCCGGCGACATCCTGGTCCGCATCGATCCCCGACCCTTCGAGGCCAATTGGAAGCAGATGCAGGCCAATCTGGCGCGCGACCAGTCCCAGCTCTCGGATGCCCGCGCCAATCTGACCCGCCTGATCGGCATCGGCGAATTCGCCGCCAAGAAACAGGTCGACGGCCAGCGTGCCCTGGTCGCCCAGATGGAAGCCCTGGTCGCCGCCGACCAGGCCCAGGTCGACTATGCCAAGGCACAGCTCGACTATACCGTGATCCGCTCGCCGTTCGACGGGCGCACCGGGCTCCGCCAGGTCGACATCGGCAATATCGTCCATGCCGGGGACCAGACCCCCCTGGTGACCGTGACTCAGGTCGACCCGATCGCCGTGCTCTTCACCCTGAACGCCGACGACCTGCCGATGATCGTCGACGGCATGAAGGCGGGCACGCTCGCCGTCTATGCCTTCGCCAAGGACAACAAGACGAAGCTCGCCGAAGGCAATCTGGACCTGGTCGACAATCAGATCGACCAGGCGACCGGCACGGTGAAGCTGAAGGCGACTTTCCCCAATCCCGACAGCCGGCTGTGGCCCGGGCAATTCGTCAATGCCCGACTCCGCGTCACGCTCTATGACGGGCTCTCGGTCTCGGCCAATGCGATCCAGCAGGGGCCGAACGGCGCTTATCTCTGGATCGTGGACGGCGAGGGCAAGGCTTCCATGCGCTCGGTCGTGGTGACCCGGCTGCAGGACGGCCGCGCCCTGATCGATTCGAGCCTGACGCCCGGCCAGAAGGTCGTCGTCGACGGCCAGTACAAGCTCCAGCCGGGTGCTGCCACCGTGCCGGCCCCGCCCCAGCCCGAAGCCCCGGTCGCGGGTTCGACCGCCGCCGGCAGCTAGCCGCAGGCGCCTCGGTGCAGCCCCGATGAACATCGCCAGCCCCTTCATCCTGCGGCCGGTGGCGACAACGCTGCTCACCATCGGGATCGTGCTGCTCGGCCTGATCGGCTACCGGATGCTGCCGGTCACTTCGCTGCCGACGGTGGATTTCCCGACGATCCAGGTCACCTCGCGCCTGCCCGGCGGCTCGCCCGACGTCATGGCTTCGCTGGTGACGACACCGCTCGAACATCAGCTCGGCCAGATTTCCGGCCTGGTCACCATGCGTTCGGTCTCTTCCTTCGGGACGAGCCAGATTACGCTGCAATTCGACCTCGGCCGCGATGTCGATGCCGCGGCGCAGGATGTGCAGGCACAGATCAACGGCGCTTCGGGCCTCTTGCCGCTGGCGCTCATGCCGTCCCGGCCGACCTATTCCAAGGTCAATCCGGCCGATACGCCGGTGCTGATCCTGGCCATGACCTCGAACGAGCTGCCGCTCCGCATGGTGAATGATTTCGCCGACACGGTGGTGGCGCAGAAACTCTCCCAGGTGCCGGGCGTCGGCCTGGTGACCATCGAGGGCGGGCAGAAGGCGGCGGTACGCATCCAGGTCAATCCGGTGGCGTTGGCCGGCCTCGGCCTTTCGCTCGACGACGTCAGGGCCGCGATCAAGGGCGCCACGGTCGACAGTCCCAAGGGCGGTATCGACGGGCCGCGGCAATCGTTCCAGATCAGCGCCGACGACCAGTTGCTCGACGCCGAAGCCTATCGCCGCCAGATCATCGCCCAGAAAGACGGCGCGCCGGTCCGCCTGGGCGACATCGCCACGGTGAGCGAGAGCGTCGAGAACGACCGCATGGCCGGCTGGTACGACGGCAAGCCCGCCGTGCTCCTGAATATCCAGCGCCAGCCCGGCGCCAATATCATCGAGGTGGTGGACGCCATCCACCGCCTGCTGCCCGGCTTGCGCGCGACCGTGCCGCCCGCGGTGAAGCTCGACGTGCTGAGCGACCGGACCGAGACGATCCGGGCCGCCATCGCCGACGTGCAGTTCACCCTGCTGCTGTCGATCGCTCTCGTCGTCCTGGTGATGTTCCTGTTCCTGCGCCGGCTGTGGGCGACGGTGATCCCCAGCGTGACCCTGCCGGTTTCGCTGGTCGCCACGTTCGGCATCATGGCGCTGGCCGGCTTCAGCCTGGACAACCTCTCCCTGATGGCGCTCACCATCGCGACCGGCTTCGTGGTCGACGACGCCATCGTGATGATCGAGAACATCGTGCGTCACATGGAGGCGGGGGAGCGGCCGCTCCAGGCGGCGCTGAAGGGGGCGAAGCAGATCGGCTTCACCATCGTCTCGCTCACCGTCTCGCTGATCGCGGTGTTCATCCCGCTCCTCCTGATGGAGGGCGTGGTCGGGCGGCTGTTCCGGGAATTCGCCATCACGCTCTCGGCGGCGGTGGTCATCTCGGCCCTGGTCTCGCTCACCCTGACGCCGATGATGTGCGCCCATCTCCTGCCGCGCGACGAAAAGAAGAAGAAACAGGGCCGTATCGCCGACTGGTCGGAACGGGTGCTGGACCGGAGCCTCGCCCTCTACGAGAAGAGCCTCGGCTTCGTCATGGTGCATCAGCGGGAGACCCTGCTGGTCGCCATCGCCACGCTGGTCGCCACCATCGGCCTCTATATCGTGGTGCCCAAGGGCTTCCTGCCGCAGCAGGACACCGGCCTCATCGTCGGCGTGACCGATGCGGCGCCCGATATTTCCTTCGCCGCCATGGCCGCCAAGCAGCAGCAGGTGGCCGACATCGTGCGCCGCGACCCGGATGTCGCCGCGGTTTCCGCCTTCGTCGGCACCGGCACGATCAATTCGACGGGTAATGCCGGCCGTCTCTATATCTCCCTGAAGCCGCGGGCCGATCGGGGCGAGACGGCGGACCGGGTGATGCGCCGCCTGAAGCTGGCGACGCAGGGCATCCAGGGTATCAGCCTGTTCATGCAGTCGGCCCAGGAACTGACCGTCGGCACCGTCCATGCCCGGACGCAATACCAATATCTGCTCCAGGGCGCTTCGGCCGCCGAATTGACGCTGTGGTCCGGCCGGCTGCTCGACGAATTGCGCCGCAGGCCCGAGGTGGCGGACGTCGCCTCCGACGCCCAGGCGGGCGGCCAGCAGGCCATGCTGACCATCGACCGCGACGCGGCGGCCCGCCTCGGCATTTCGGTCGGGACGATCAACGACGCCCTCTACAATGCCTTCGGCCAGCGCCAGATCGCCACCCTCTACACCCAGACCAACCAGTATCATGTGATCCTGGAGGTGGCGCCCGACTTCCGTGCCGATACCGGCGCCTTCCGCTTCGCCTATGTGAAGTCGGACCAGGGCGAGATGGTGCCGCTGGCGAGCTTCACCAAGGTCGAGCTGCAGGCGGCGCCGCTCGCCATCATGCACCAGGGCCTGTTCCCGGCCGTCACCCTGTCCTTCAACCTGGCCGAGGGAGCATCGCTCGGCAGCGCCACCGGGGCGATCCACGAGGCGGAGGCGGCGATCGGCATGCCCTCCTCGATCAGCGCCAGTTTCGTCGGCAGTGCGGCGGAATTCGGCCGTTCGCGCGCCGCCGAAGTGCTGCTGATCCTGGCCGCGGTGGTCACCGTCTATATCGTCCTCGGCATCCTCTACGAGAGCTATATCCACCCGATCACGATCCTCTCGACCCTGCCTTCGGCCGGCGTCGGCGCCCTGCTCGGCCTCATGCTGACGGGCAAGGAGCTCGACGTGATTTCGCTGATCGGCATCATCCTGCTGATCGGCATCGTGAAGAAGAATGCGATCATGATGATCGACTTCGCCCTCGATGCGCAGCGAAACGGCGGCATGAAGCCGGAAGCCGCGATCGTACAGGCCTGCCTGCTGCGCTTCCGCCCGATCATGATGACCACCATGGCGGCCCTGCTCGGCGCCCTGCCGCTGGCGTTGGGCACCGGCACGGGGTCGGAGATCCGCTCGCCCCTCGGTATTTCGATCGTCGGCGGCCTGCTGCTCTCGCAGGCCCTGAGCCTCTATACGACGCCGGTGATCTATCTCGCCTTCGATCGCCTGCAGCGGCGGCTCGGCCTCGGCGCGGTGCCGCAGGCGGCCGAGTGATGGATTCCAACGTCTTCATCCGCCGGCCGGTCGCGACCACGCTGGTGATGATCGGTGTGCTGCTGCTCGGCTTCACCGCCTATTTCCATCTGGCCGTCTCCTCGACCCCGATCGTCGACCTGCCGACCGTGGTGGTGCGCGCCAGCCTGCCGGGGGCGAGTGCCGAGACCATGGCCGCCTCGGTCGCGACGCCGCTGGAACGCCAGATGGGCACGATCGCCGGCCTGACCGAACTCACCTCGATCAATTCGATCGGCGGCACCACGATCGTCGCCCAGTTCGACATCGGGCGGAACATCGACGCGGTGGCGCGCGACGTGCAGGCGGCGATCAATGCCGCGGCGGCGGTGCTGCCTTCCGACATGCCGGCGCCGCCTTTCTATATCAAGGCCAATCCCAACGTCTTCCCGGTCATCACGCTGGCGCTGGCGAGCGACATCCTGCCCGCCTCGCAGGTCTACGACCTCGCGGACAAGCTGCTGTCGCAGCGCCTTTCCCAGGTGCCGGGGGTTTCCCAGGTGTCGCTCTCGGGCGCCGATGCGACCGCGGTGCGGGTCCAGGCCGATCCGGGCGCGCTCGCCTCCCTCGGCCTGTCGCTCGAAGATTTGCGGGCGGCGCTGGGGGCGATTTCCACCCTCGGCCCCAAGGGCAGTTTCGACGGGCCGGACAAGACCGTGGCGATCGCCGCCAACGACCAGCTCCACAGTGCCGAGGACTTCCGCACCCAGGTGATCGCCTGGCGGAACGGCGCCGCCATCCGCCTGGGCCAGGTCGCCACGGTGAGCGACGACGTTTCCAACACCAAGGTCGGCTCCTGGCTGAACGGCAAGCGCGCGGTCCTGGTCGAGGTGCGGAAACAGCCGGGCGCCAATACGATCCAGGTGGTGGACGGCGTGCGCGCAGCGCTGGCCGAATTGCGCGGCTGGCTGCCCCCGGCGGTCGGTGTCCAGGTGGTGGCGGACCGGACCCGGGTGCTGCGCGCCGGCATCGCCGACGTGCAATTGACCATGGCGCTGTCGACCGCGCTGGTCGTCATGGTGATCGCGCTCTTCCTGCGCCGTTTCTGGGCCACCGTGATCCCGGCCGTGTCGATCCCCGTGGTGGTGGCCGGCACTTTCGCGGTGATGTATCTGCTCGACTACAGTCTCGACAATCTCTCGATCATGGCGCTGATCATCGCGATCGGCTTCATCGTCGACGATACGATCGTGATGATCGAGAACGTCTTCCGCCTGATCGAGAAGGGCGAGACGCCGATGCGGGCGGCGGCGAAGGGCACCCGGCAGATCGCCTTCACGGTGATCTCCCTGACCGTCTCGCTGCTCGCCGCCCTGATCCCGATCCTCTTCATGCCCGATGTGCTGGGCCGCTTCTTCCGCGAATTCGGCGTGACGCTGGCGGTCGCCATCGTCCTTTCCGCCCTGGTCTCGCTCAGCCTGACGCCGATGATGTGCGCCCATCTGCTGGGCCGGGAGAAGGTGGCGGAGGGGCGGCTCTCCAACAAGGTGGAGCGCGCGATCCAGGGCCTGACCGATCTCTATGCCGGCAGTCTCGAGCGGGCGCTGCGCCGGCCTTGGCTCATGCTCGGCCTGGTCGGGCTGTTCATGGTCGGCGCGATGGCGCTCTTCGTCGTAGTGCCCAAGGGTTTCCTGCCCAAGCAGGACACCGGCGTGATCCGCGGCGTGACCGATGCGCCGGCCGACATTTCCTTCGAGGCGATGCGCGAGCGCCAGGCGGCAGCGGTCAGGATCATCCTGTCCGATCCGGCGGTCGACAATGTTTCCTCCTTCGTCGGCACCGGGCTCTGGAACGCGCTGAAGAACGGCAATCTCACGGTCAACCTGAAGCCCTTCGGCCAGCGCGACGTGACCGCGGCGCAGGTGGTCGAACGGCTGCGGCCCAAGCTCGCGGCGCTGCCGGGAATCGATACCTATCTCTCGCCGGTCGACGATTTCGGCACCGGCGGGCGAGCCGGGCGGGCGGCCTATCAATATACGCTCTCCGGCCCAGACCTCGCCCGACTGGAGAAATCGGTCGCCCTGGTGCGCGACGCCCTGAAGACGGTGCCAGAGGTGACCGATGTTTCGACCGACCAGGATGCCGGCGCCCTGCAAGCCCATCTGACGATCGACCGCGATGCGGCGGCCCGCCTCGGCGTCTCCTCGGCGGCGATCGACGCCGCGCTCTACAATGCCTTCGGTCAGCGGCAGGTCTCGACCATCTACAACGAGTTCGACCAGAACAAGGTGGTGCTCGAAGTGCGCGCGGCCGACCGGGCCGATCTCACCGCCCTCGACCGGCTCTATGTCACCGGCACGGGGGGCAAGCAGGTGCCGCTCTCGGTCGTGACCACGCTCGATCCCGGGCAGACGCCGGTGCAGATCAACCACCAGGGCGAGCTGCCGGCGATCACCATCGGTTTCAACCTGGGTGCAGGCGTGGCCCTCTCCTCCGCCATGGCGGCGGTCGAGGCCAAGGTGAAGAGCCTGAACCTGCCGGCCGATGTGACCGGCTTCTTCGCGGGCGATGCCAAGACGGCGCGGCGGGCCAATAGCGCCCAGGGCTGGATGCTGCTCGGCGCCATCGTGGCGATCTATATCGTGCTCGGCATGCTCTACGAGAGCTATGCCCATCCGCTGACGATCCTTTCGACCATTCCCTCGTCCGGCGTCGGCGCGCTGCTCGCCCTGCTGATCACCGGGGTCGAATTCTCGGTCATCGCGGCGATCGCCCTCGTGCTGCTGATCGGCATCGTGATGAAGAATGCGATCATGATGGTCGACTTCGCCCTGGTGGCGGAGCGGGAGGCCGGCCTCACCCCGCGCGAGGCGATCCTGCGCGCCGCCCGGCTGCGCTTCCGGCCGATCACCATGACCACGCTGGCCGCGGTCTTCGGTGCCTTGCCGCTGGCGATCGGCTTCGGGGTCGGGGCGGAGATGCGCCAGCCCCTCGGCATTTCGATCGTGGGCGGGCTGATCGCGGCGCAATTCGTCACGATCTATACGACGCCCGTGGTCTATCTCGCGGTCGACCGGATGCGCGGCCGGCGGCGCGCGCGCTTCCTGCCGTCGGAAATGCCGGCGGAGTGATCATGCCCAACAGTGCCGTCCGCTTCATCCTGGTCACCATCTTCCTCGACGCCATGGGCTTCGGGATGCTGGCGCCCGTGCTGCCGCATCTGGTGGCCGAGCTTTCGGGCGGCGATGCCGCGGCGGGGGCGGCGGCCTTCGGCACGATCCAGGCCGCCTATGCGGCTTGCCTGTTCCTCTTCTCGCCCCTGATCGGCCGGCTGTCGGACCGTTTCGGGCGCCGGCCGGTGATCCTGGTGGCGCTGGCCGGCGCCGCCGTCGACCAAGTGGTAGCGGCGCTGGCGGGCAGCCTGTGGCTGCTCCTCGCGGCGCGGGCGGTGGCCGGGCTGTGCGGCGGCAGTGCTGCGACGGCGGCGGCCTATGTCGCCGACGTCACGCCGGCCGAGAAGCGCGGCACCGCCTTCGCCGTGGCGGGTGCCGTCTTCGGCATCGGCTTCGTCTCGGGGCCGGCGATCGGCGGCCTGCTCGGCGATCTCGGGCCGCGGGTGCCTTTCTGGGCGGCGGCCGGGCTGACCGCGGCCAATTTCCTCTATGGTCTGTTCGTCTTGCCGGAGAGCCTGGGCCGCGACCGGCGGAAAGCGCTGGATATTCACGCCCTCAATCCCTTCGCCGGGCTCATGGCCTGGCGCCGTTCGCGCGTGGTGGCCGGGCTGTTCGGCGCGGTCTTCCTGTTCATGCTGGCGCAATCGGGGTTGCAGGCGACTTGGGTGCTGTTCACCGACGTGGCGCTGGGCTGGGGTCCGCGGGAAGTCGGCGTCTCGCTCGGCGCCCTCGGCATCGTCGCCATCCTGGCCCAGGCGCTGGTCGGGCCGAAGCTGATCGGCCGTTTCGGGCCGCGCAAGACCCTGCTCGCCGGGCTCGCCGCCACCGTCTTCTTCTGCCTGGCGCTGGCCTTCGTCAGGGCGGATTGGCAGCTCTATGCCACCCTGGTCTTCGTGCCCCTCGCCATGGCGAGCGGGCCGGCGGCCCAGGCCGTGCTCTCGACCGGGGTCGAGGCGACGGAACAGGGCCTGCTCCAGGGCACGATATCGGGCGTGACCGGGCTCGCCTCGGTCTTCGGGCCACCGATCGGGGCCTGGACCTTCGGCCATTTCGCGAGCCCGGGGCCGCTGCAGTTTCCCGGCGCCGCCTTCCTGCTGGCCGCGCTGCTGGCGCTCGCCGCCCTGGGTGCCGCCGCCCGGGCGGTCAGCCCGCCTGGCGAAGCGGCGCGCCGAGACGTTCCGTGATGCGGTCGGCGACGAAGCCGGCATCGCGGGCGATGCCCGAGAAACGCCCCGAACCCCAGGTGTAGAGCCAGGGCAGGCCGAGGAAATAGAGCCCCGGCACGGCGCTCACCCCGCGCTTGTGGGTGGGATAGCCGCGGCCGTCGAAACAGGGCACGCCGAGCCACGAGAAATCCGAGCGGAAGCCGGTCGCCCAGATCACGCTGGTGACATTCTCGGCCGCGAGGTCGAGGTCGAGGCCCGGATCGTCCGGCTGCCAGCAGGGAACATAGGGCGGCTCCACCGGCGCCTCGATACCCTTGGCGGCGATATAGGCGTCCACGCCTTCGCGGATGCGGACATAGGTGGCATCGGCCGCATCGAGATTGGCGGCGAGATCGTCGGCGAAGCTGACGTGGGCACCGTCGATCCCTTTCAGGCGGCCGTGCAGCTTCATGCCCTGAAGAGCGAATTTGCGGAGGTCGATCTCGCGCCCGCCGTCGCGCCCGGTCATATAGTGATTGGCCTTGCCGCGCACCTTCTCGCCCTGGGGGTGCTGGTCGACGGGCATATCGTAATGGCCCATGTCGTGCTGCCATTCGACGACGTCGCGGCCGCGATATTTGCGCGGCGCGCGCGGGGCGGAGCCGGTGGCGAGATGGACCTGGCGGCCTTCGAGGTGCAGGTCCTCGGCGATCTGGCAGCCCGACTGGCCGGAACCGACGACGAGCACGGCGCCGGGCGGCAGGGCGGCGGCGCTGCGGTAGCGCGAGGAATGGACCTGCACGATCGGTGATGGCAGGCGTTCCGCGGCGCGCGGGATATTGGGAATGTGATAGCCACCGACCGCGACCACCACCTGGTCGGCCGTGTAAGCGCCGTCGGTCGTCTCGACCAGGAAACGCCCATCGTCCCGCCGGGTCAGCGCGGTGACCGCGACACCTTCCTTGAGCGGCGGCTGCACGAGGTCGATATAGGCGTTCAGATAGCCGAGAATCTCGTCCTTCTTCATGAAGCCGAAGGGATCGTTGCCGGGATAGGGAAAGCCCGGGAGCTGGCACTGCCAATTGGGCGTGACCAGGCAGAAATTGTCCCAGCGTTCGGTCGCCCAGGCGTGACCCCGGCGGTTCTTTTCGAACAGCAGATGGTCGATGCCGCGGGCCTTCAGATAATAGGAGATCGAGAGGGCGGCCTGGCCGCCGCCGACGACGAGGACGGGATAATGGGTCAGGGGGGCGTTCATGGTGTCTCGGTCCTTCAGGGCTCGATGCCTTCGACCGTGACCACGGCCTCCGGCGCGTCGGTGTAACGTTTGGCGGCTTCTTCGATGCGGGCGAGCTGGCCCAGCGCCCGCGAGCACGGCATGCCGTAGCGGGCGCGCACGCGCTCGCTGGCGGCCCCCAGGCCGGCGCGGCTGCGCTCCAGGAATTCGGCCAGGGGATAGCGGGCGCCGGGTTCGAAATAGTCGGCGATCGCGGTCGAGGGCGAATAGCAGGTCTCCTGCCGGCCGTCGGGCCAGCGGAGCCTGAACCACATCTCAGGCATGGGTGCGGCCTCCCGGGCCGGTCGAAGGGCCGCAGCCGATCAGCGGCTGGTCGGCGAAATCCCAGAAGGTGACGGACTGGCGCCCGTCGGCGAGGGTGAGGCGGCGGCTGGCGTCGGCTGTGCCGATCGCGGCGCAGGCGATGCCGCGGGCGGCGAAGGCGGCGATGGTCGCATCCGCCTTGTCGGGCTTGGCGGCGAGGATGAAGCCGTAGCTCGGGAAGGCGGTGAACCAGCGGTCGAGCGCCATACCCTCGGGACGGGGCACCTTGGTGACGTCGAGGGTCGCCCCGATGCCCGAACATTCGAGCAGCATGAGGGCGGTGCCCACGGTGCCGGCCATGGAAATATCCTTGGCGGCATGGGCGAGGCCGGATTCGGCGAGTTGGGGCAGGATCTCGATATCGGCGCGGAGCCGGGCGGGCGGGCTGCCGCTCGAGGCATCCCAGAAGGGATGGGGGTCGCGGAAGCCGCCGCGCAGGTCGATCGCCGCCAGCAGCACGTCGCCCGGCTCGGCATCGAAGGAGGTCAGCAATGTCCTGGCCCGGCCGAGCACGGCGACCGAGAGCTGTTCGCCGCCAGGGTTCCGGGTGTTGGAATGGCCGCCCACGATGGGCACGCCATAGGCGGCACTGCCGGCGGCGAGCCCGTTCAGGATCGGCCCGGCCGAGGCGGCAGCCCGGCTCCACAGGGCGTCGACCACGGCGATCGGCCGGCCGCCCATGGCCGCGATGTCCGAGACATTGACCATGACGCCGCAATAGCCGGCGAACCAGGGCAGGGCGGCGACGAAATCGGCCATGAAGCCTTCGATGGCGAAAAGCAGGTAACCGTCGCCGTCCGGGATGGCGGCGCAATCGTCGCCCACCGCGACCGGGGCGGCGCCGAGCCCGAGGCCGGCCACCACCGCGTCGATGTCGCGCTTGTGGCCGAGGCCGCGGGCGGTGGCCAGGTGGCGGGCGAGATCGGGGAGATTCACCGCTCCCTCCGGATCAGCACGGTGAAGCCGCGCGGGCCCTCGGCGAAGGGCGGGTAGTGGGCGAGGTCGGCTTCCATGAAATGATGCGGCAGGCCGTGGCAGGTCTCTTCCGCCAGGGTCGCCCAATGCAGGCGGTGGAACAGGGTCGCGTTCTGGGCCTGGACATGGGCGGTGAAGCGGTTGCAGCCGCGCGCCGTCGCCGAGGAGACGGCGAGGCGGATCAAGGCGGTGCCGAGGGCGCCGAGCCGGCGCCAGGCGGGTTCGACGGCGAGGCGCGAACCGGCCCAGTGCCCCGGCGCATCCTCGTGGATGCGGACGGTGCCGACCACCTGGTCGGCGACACCGAAGATCGGCGCCAGCGCCACCAGGGTGATGGCGCGGGCATCCGTCTCGTCCCGGTCGTGGCCTGCGAAGACCTTCTGCTCGCGACAGAAGACCTGGCGGCGCAGCGCCATGGCATCCTCCACCTCCCAGGCTTCGGTGGCGAATTTCACCCGCGCCTCGCCGGCGACATAGGGCAGGACCGGTTCGAGCAGCATGGGCTCACTCCTCGAAGGCGGAGAGGGCGGAACAGGCGCCGCATTTGCCGCAGCCCGCCTTGATCTCGGAGGAACGGAGACCGCCCGCCTTCAGCATGGCGCCGAGGGGGGCCAGCAGTTCGCGCATGAAGGCGGGCGAGGGGGCCGGATGGTCTTCGAGCGGCGTGCCCGAGATCGGCACGAAGGGCACCACGAAGGGGTAGACGCCGATCTCGATCAGCCGGGCCGAAAGCTCCAGGATCTCTTCCTTGCTGTCGCCGAGCCCGGCCAGGATATAGGTCGAGACCTGGCCCCGGCCGAATACCGGCACGGCGGCCCGGAAGGCGTCGAGATAGCGCGATACGGGAACCTGCGCCTTGCCCGGCATGATCTGGCGGCGCAGATCCTCGCCGACCACTTCGAGATGCATGCCGAGGGCGTCGACCCCGGCGGCCTTCATGCGGGCGAACCAGGCATCGTCGTCCGGCGGCTCGCATTGGGCCTGGATCGGCAGCTCGACGGCGGCTTTCACCGCAAAGGCGCAATCGGCCAGCACGGCGGCACCGCGGTCGCTGCCGGCGGGCGTGCCCGTGGTCATGACCATGTGCTTGACCCCGTCCAGCAACACGGCGGCGCGGGCCACTTCGGCCAGTTGCGCCGGGCTCTTTTCCGCGATGGTGCGGCCGGCGGCGAGGGATTGGCCGATCGAGCAGAACTGGCAGGACTTGGTCCGGCTCTGATAGCGGATGCAGGTCTGCAACACGGTGGTCGCCAGCACGTCGCGGCCGTGCAGGGTGGCGATCTTGGAATAGGGTATGCCGTCCAGCGTCTGCAAGGCATAGAAGCGCGGCTGGAAGGGGAAGCTGACCTCGCCCACGGCGATGCCGTCCCGCGTGATCACCGACGTCCCATCAGCGCCCGGCCGTTCGGCGACATAGGGCGAGGCGAAGGCGGCGGCGGTATGGACCGGCACCATGACGGTGCGGCCGTCCACGGTCATGGCCTTGTGGTCCGAAGGCCCGGCGCCGCCACGTCTCGACGGCGCACCGGCGATCGGGTCAGCCAGCCGCACCCCGAAAGACTGCAACTCGGTAATCAGCGTTTGCGACGTCGTCGGTTTCATCGGTGCTGCTCCCAGGCAGGAGGGAACCCGGAACGGGGGCGGAGAGGGCCGGCACCACCATGCGGGCCGGCCGGTTGTCGACATGAAGCGAGAGGAGATCGGGCCTGGCGTAATGGCCGACCGAGTCCATCATCCGCTTGCGCTTCAGAATGAGGCCCATGTCGAGGTCGGCGATCAGGATGCCCTCACCCTCGGTCAGCGGCGGCGCCAAGTGCTTGCCCTCGGGCGAGACGATCGCCGTGCAGCAGCCCCCGCGCAGCCCCTTCTGAAGGGCGGGCTCGGCTGCGATCTTGGCGATCTGCTCATCGCTCAGCCAGCCGGTGGCATTGACCACGAAACAGCCGGATTCGAGGGCGTGATGGCGGATCGTCACCTCCATCTGCTCGCCGAAGACGGGGCCGACCATGGAGCCCGGAAACTGGCTCGCATGGATCTCCTCGTGCTGGGCCATCAGGGCGTAGCGGGCCAGCGGGTTGTAATGCTCCCAGCAGGCGAGCGCGCCGACCCGGCCGACCGCGGTCTGCACCACCGCGAGACCGGCGCCGTCGCCCTGACCCCAGATCATGCGCTCGTGATAGGTCGGCGTGATCTTGCGGCGCTTCAGCACCATCTCGCCGTCGGCGTCGAAGATCAGTTGCGCGTTGTAGAGCGAGCCGTGGTCGCGCTCGTTGATGCCCAGCACGACCACGATGCGATGGGCGGCGGCGGTGGCCGCCACCGCCTGGGTCACCGGGCCGGGCACCTGTACCGCGTGATGATACAGGCGCAGGTGCTCCGGCCCCGTGGTCATGGGCGGATGGACGAAGGAGAAATAGGGGTAATAGGGCACGAAGGTTTCGGGGAAGACGACGAATTGCGCCCCCTTGCCCGCGGCCTCGGCGATCGCGTTGCAGACCCTTTCGACCGTCCGCTCGGGCCGGTCGAGATCGGGTGCGATCTGCACCGCCGCCGCCCGCACCTGTCCATCCGCGGCCATGGTCAGAGCGTCCAGGTATTGACGATGAAGGCGTTGTCGCGGCGATGGAGCAGGATCAGATCCATCACGTCGAGCGGGTTGATCGGCCGGATGCCGGGGATCAGCGACGGTTCGCCGTGGCCGTAGAGCGCCTGGAGCGCGAAGCGGCAGGCATAGACCTTGCCGCCCTCGCCCATGAATTTGACGAGCTGGTTGTTCATCGCCAGATGGCCGGGGAAGGCTTCGTCGCCCAGCGTGGGGAAGCCGCGCTGGATGCCCAGCGTCACGCCCGGGCCATAGAGCAGGACCGAGGTCTCGAAACCCTTGCGCAGGAGGCGGGTCGCCTGCAGCAGGTTGACGAGGCCGATCGAGCCTTCGAAGGCGACGGTGTGGAAGGTGACCAGGGCTTTCTCCCCGGGCTTGGCCTTCACGTCCTCGAATACCTTCTCTTCGTAGTCGACGAAGAAGTCGCCCTTGGCATGGGCCGGCGTGGATACTTGAGGCATTACATCTCTCCCGTTTGCCGTGGTCGATCACCGCTTGGTGTCGGGTCTGGAATTGCAAACGGCGTGCCAGTCAAGTTTCTGCACAATCGCCAGTCAGATTCGTCGCGATGCAGTCAATGAATCCGGTCAATGACGCAAGTTCACGGCAATGCATCCTGCTCGCTCTTTGGGCGCTGCTTCACGCTTGGGCAGCATTTTGCATTGTTTTTCATCATTCTTGAAAGCATTCGAGAAGCGGCCACGAGGCCCGCGGGCACCCTGAAATTGGCCGCGGCAACGGAAAACCCGGGCGCTGCCTGGGGAATTCCCGCCTGCCGCGATGCAGCGCCGTCCGCTTGCACAGACCGGGGACCGGGCGTTTAATAGAAAGGACAGGACACCGTGCCGCCGGTTGCCACCGGACGGGCTGGGGCTCTTGCACTGACTCTCGCATGCAGTCAATCAATGGCAAATCGCAAGATTGACTGCATTCAATCGCAACAGGTCGAGGAATGCCCCGCAAGCTGGTCGGCTGGATCCCGCATATCGGCAAGACGACGCGCCCGCACTACATCGCCATCGCCGATGCGATCGAGACGGACATGCGGGCGGGCAGGCTGGCACCCAACGACCGTCTGCCGCCGCAGCGCGTGCTGGCGGCCCAGCTCGGGCTCAATTTCACCACTGTCGCCCGCGCCTATGTCGAGGCCCAGCGCCGCGGCCTGATCGAATCCAAGGTCGGCGCCGGTTCCTATGTGCGCACCATCGTGCCGGTGGCGGCGCCCCGGCCGGCGCGCCCGATCGACATCGTCGATCTGACCATGAATCTGCCGCCCGATCCGGAGGACCCCGCCCTGGTCGAGCGCATGCGCCGGGGCCTGGCCGAGGTCGGCGCCGACCTGACCGCGCTCCTGCGCTACCAGGGCTTCGGCGGCACGCCGCAGGACAAGGAGGCGGCGGTCGCCTGGCTGGCGCGCCATCGGCTCGAGGTGACGCCGGATCGCCTGTTGATCTGCCCCGGCGCCCATTCGGCGCTGCTGGCGATCCTGTCGACCATTGCGCGGGCCGGCGACACGATCGCCTGCGAGGATCTGACCTATCCCGGCGCGCGGGCGATCTCGGCCCAGCTCGGACTCAATCTGGTCGGCCTGCCGATGGACGGCGAGGGCATTTCGGCCGAAGCCTTCGAGGACCTGTGCCGGCGCCAGCCGCCCAAGGCGCTCTACTGCAATCCGACCCTGCTCAATCCGACTTCGGCGACCATTTCGCTGCGTCGGCGCCATGCCTTGATCGCGATCGCGCGGCGTTTCGGCGTCAAGATCGTCGAGGACGATGCCTATGGCTGCGTGCCGGTCTCGCCGCCGCCCGCCTTCGCCGCCTTGGCGCCCGAGATCACCTATTATGTCCAGGGCTTGGCCAAGAGCCTGGGGGCCGGGCTTCGCGTCGCCTATCTGGTGGCGCCGGACGTGCGCAGTGTGTGGCCGCTCGCCTCGGCGCTGCGGGCGGCGACGGTGATGGCCTCGCCGATCACGGTGGCGCTCGCCACCCATTGGATCGGCAACGGCACGGCCGAGGACATGCTGAACGCGGTGCGCGCCGAATCACGCGCGCGGCAGGCCCTGGCCCGCGAAATCCTGCCCGCCGGCAGCTATCTGGCCGACCCCGAGGGTTTCCATGTCTGGGTCGAACTGCCGCCGCCCTGGAGCCGGGCGGCCTTCGCCGGTCAGATGCGGAATTCCGGGATCGGCGTGGTCGGCTCCGACGCTTTCGCGGTGTCGCGGACGGCGCCGGAGGCGGTACGCATCTGCCTGGGCGGCACGGTCGACCGGGAGGGCGTGCGCCGGGCGCTCGAATTCGTCGCCGACGCCATGAATCACCCGGCGCCGGCGGCGACCGCCAGCGTCATCTGAGGGCGGTCGGTCAGGCCCGGGTCGGTCAGGCCAGGGCGGGGACGGGTGATTCGAAGCCCGGTGTGCCGATGTTGACCGGCAGGCCCAGCAGGTAGTTGCGCATACGGTCGCGGCAGAGGTCGGTCGGTGCGATCAGGGTGCGGCGGCGGTCCGACGGATCGGGCCGCTTCTGCAGCCAGCCGGTCGAGACCAGCTCGTCGATCTTGCGCATCGCCGTGGTCGAAGGCAGCGTCGTCGCGTGGCAGGCGCTGGTCACCGAGACGACCCGGTGCAGCAGCGACTGTTCGATCAGATAGAGCAGGATTTCCCAGTTGGCGTCGCCGTCGACGCAGCTCGGCAGCAGCTTGTCGCGGAACCGGCGGGCGGCCTGCAGCGCCTTGATCCGGTGCAGCATCTCGCTCTCTTCCGGGGCCTGGCCGGGCAGAGCGCGCGGCGGATTGACCACCAGGCGATGGACCGGCTGGGGCGCGGGCTGGATCGGGGGCGGTACGACGGAGGGGCGCACGCCCGGGGCCGTCGGCGTCGGCACTGCCTCACGCGACAACCGTACGGCGGCGTTTTCGATCGTCGAGGTCAGTTCCTTGGCCTTGGCCAGGGTCTCGGCCAATTGCGCGGAGAGATCGCGGTCGTTCGGCTTCACGTCGCGGCGCTGGTCGAGCGCATCGGACGCGCGGTGAATCGCGGCGACGAGCTGGTCGAGATCGACCGGCTTTACCAGAAAGTCGAGCACGCCGAGCTTCAGCGCATTGATGGCGCGGTCGAGGTCGGCGAAGGCAGAAAACAGGATCGTCTCGAACACGCGCGGGGCGCCGCCGAAATGGCGCAGCTCGCGCACGAGGTCGAGGCCGGAAAGGCCCGGCATCTGCATGTCGGTGACCAGCAGGAAGGGCTCGGTCTCGCCCAACATGGTCTGCAGCGCGTCTTCGGGAATGGAGAAGGCATGGACCACGAAGCCCTTGAGCTTCAGGAAATCCCCCACTTCCTCGACAATCGAGGCATCGTCGTCGATCACGTAAATTGGCGTTGCAATCGCCTGCGAACGATTCTGACTCGGAGTCATCGGCAAACCCACCTCCCCCAACTGGGCGGACATGCAACCTTTATGCTCGAATACAAGCGGAATGGAAGCGAATTCAACCACCCTCGCTATACCGGCGCACCGCCTGGCGCCAATGGGTCTGGTTTATCCCATCTACCGTAAACAAATAGCAAATTGAACCGATCCAGAGTGATTCGCGCGACAGGCCGTTGCAGACACTGTAATTTCATGAAGCGCCGTTGCGGGAGAAATTTACGCCGCATTCACCAACTTTCAATAACCTGCGGCAGAGCATGAGAATGCCCGCCGATGGCAGATCGCCACCGGTGAGGATGTCGTGCCTCGCAGTTTGGCGGAATGGTGAGGTGGCGACGTCGTGGGGTGACCAACGAGCGCAAAAAGGGGCAGTGCAGTGTACCAATCGACACGAGGCCAAGCTCGGGTGAATTCGCCGGTCGTCAACTGCTCCACGGTGGAGCTTTGACCATGGCCAATGCTGCGGATGTCGTGCCGCTTCCCGATCTTCTCAGCCTCGCCGCGGATTTCACCTGGCGTGCCGGTCCCGACCTTCGGGTCGACGAGATTTCGCCGCTCGACGTCGGATGCGATCCGGCGGTGATCCAATTGCTGCGCGGGGCCCGCCTGGACCGCCTGGCGCAGCGCACGCTCTATCCCGCCCAGGGGGTGGCGATCAGCGCCCTCCTGAATCGCAAGGCGCCGATGCGCGACGTCGCGCTGAGCTTTTCCCAGCGCGACGGTGCGGTGGTCAATTTCACCCTCACCGGCAGCCCGGGCGGCGACGGCGGTTATGTCGGCGTCGGCAAGGTTTGGAGCGGCCGGCCCTTCGACGAGCAGCACCGCGGCGAACTGGTCGAGCTGCTGGAGCGGGCGGAAGCCAACCGCAACCGCGAAATGCGCCTGCGCGAGGAGGCGGACGTCCTGCTCGCCTCGCTGCGCGCCCTGATCCAGCCGAGCCCGCTGGCCGACAAATGCGCTGACCTGTTCAATCTGTTCTCGCGTCTGTTGCGTTTCGACGAGGCGCTGGTGGTGCGCCGGCGCACGCGCGACGAATTGCTCACCGTGGTCGCCACCGATCCGGCTCTGACCGGCCTGCGCTGGCCCCTCGGCGAGGTGATCGACGCCGCCCTGATGGGCGAGGCCCTGGTGGTCGCCGACCTCGCCGCCACGCGTGAGTGGCCTGACTTCCCGGACATCATCCGCGAACGTTTCCGCACCGCCCTGGTGGCGCCGCTGACGATCGGCAGCGAAGCCGCCATGCTGGTCGCCCTGCACCGGACGCCGGGCTATTTCGAGCCGTCCCAGCTCGCCCTGATGCAGCGCCTGTCGCTGATCGCGACCCAGGCGTTCCAGGTCGACGAGCAGAAGAACGTGCTGATCAACACCGCCAAGCTGGCCACGCTCGGCGAGCTGATGACCGTGATCGCCCATGAGATCAGCCAGCCGCTCTCGGTCATCGCCATGGCGGTGAAGAACGCCAAACTGGCGATCGAGACCGAGAACGAGCGCAACAATTCCGTCGGCACCGCGGAACAGGCGATCGTGATCAGCAAACTCGACCGCATCCATGACCAGGCGCTCCGGGCCGGCGAGATCATCGGCGCCATCCGCACGCTCGCCCATCCCGACCGCCGCACCCTGGGGCTCCGCCCGGTCTCGGTCATCGAGATCATGGACAATATCCGCCACCTGACGGAAGGCAGCCTGCGCAACCGGGGCATCGCCCTCTATTGCCATGCACCGTCCTATTGCCGGCCGCTCCGGGCCAATCCGGTCTCCCTGCAGCAGGTCTTCCTCAACCTCGTGGTCAACGCCCGGGACGCCATCGCCGACGCGGCCAAGAGCCGCAACGAGCCGACCCGGGGCGAGATCCATATTTCCGTCTATGACGACGGCACCTCGGACCGGATCCAGGTCGAAGTGTCGGATACCGGCGGCGGCATTCCGCCCGACGTCATGAATCGTATCTTCGACGCCTTCTTCACCCTGAAGGAAGTCGGCTCCGGCACCGGCCTCGGGCTTTCGATCTGTCGGACGCTGATGATCGACATGGGCGGCAGCATCAGTGCGCGCAACGAATCGGCAGGGGCCGTGTTCCGGCTCGAGATTCCGGCCTATGTGGAAGAAGCGCCGGTCGGTGCGCCATGAGTGCAAGCCAGCCGTTACCCGAGCCTAGGCGGCCGACCCTTCTGGTCGTCGACGACGACTATGATTTGCGGAGCGAGCTCGCCGAGCTGTTCGAGCGGGTGGGTTATCGCGTGCTGCAGGCCGCGAACGGCATCGAAGCGGTCGAAATGGCACGCGAGCAGCGGCCGGACGTCGTTCTGATGGACGTCGGAATGCCGCAGCTGGGCGGCGTGCGCGCTGCCGAGATCATGACCCTGCTGCGCCATACCGAACAAGTGGTCCTGATGAGCGGAAATCCGGAACTGGTGGCCGAGGCAGCCTCGCACCGGGGTCTCGCCCCGATCGTGCTGAACAAGCCGCTCAGCTTCGACATCTGCCGCCGGGTGATCGACAGCTTGGCCAAGCCGGGCCACTGAGCAGGGACAGGGTCGGCCATCGAGGCCGAGCACCCGTGGGCGCTCGGCCGCAAGATGATCGACGAGAATTCACTTCGAGGTCGTGCCCGACGAAGTCATGTCGCTGAGCTTGCCGATCGCGGGACCGGCGCCGCCCTTGCCGATCGAGGCCAGGTAGCCTTCGTACATCTTCTGGGACTCGTCGCCATTTGCCGTGGTGCGCGACGGGGTCGCGGCGTATTGGGCCTGCAGCATGGCGCGGACGCGGGCGAAGGGCGGTTGGGCCGGCGCGGCGCCGGGCTGGCCGTAGCTGTTGAGGGTCTGCTGCGCCAGGGCGGCATCGGCGGCGGCGACGGCCAGCGCCAAGCCGAGGGCGGCGAGGACGGATCGTTTCAGGGTCATGGCTTCCAACTCCGGGCAAAGGCCAGGGCGGCATCGCGTTCGCCGGCCGGCAAGGGACTGAGGATGGCGGTGACCTTGTCGTCGTGCCCGCTGTTCAGGGCGGCTATGGCAAGGTTGGTTCGGACCTGGGAATTCTCCCCGGCAAGCTGGGCCGCGCGCGACAGCACGTCGTAGGCGGTGGCGAAATCGCCGGTCTTCAGCAAGGCGAAACCGTAATTGTTCAGGACCCGCGGGTCGGTCGGCGCGGTCTGGGCGGCGCGGGCATATTGCGGCGCGGCCCCCTTCCAATCGTTGTATTGCGCCCGCACCTGGCCCAGGCCGAAGGCGGCGGCGGGCTGGATCCGGCGCCGGTCGAGGGCCAGATAGACCTGCTCGGCCTTGTCGAGCTGGTTGGTGCGCAGAAGGGCTTCGCCCTGCAGGGTCAGCGCTTCGGCGTTGCCGGGATGGCGCTTCAGATAGTCGTCGAGGAAGGCGAGGGCGGCCTGCGACTGGCCCTTCTCGTTCATGCCCCGGATCAGGGCGAGAAAGACCTGATCCTCCTGGGCGGTCGGCGTCTGCGCCTGTTCGCCCGAGACATTCATGGCGGGACCCGACATCGATTTGCAGCCGGAAGCCCCGAGGGCGGCGGCGAGGCCGACGAGAAGGCCGGCCATGCGGCGCGACACGATCATGATCAACCGCCCCCGACCCGGCTCAGCCCTTCGATCAGGCGCGACACCGCGGGACCGGCGATGACGATGAGCAGCGGCGGCAGCATGAAGATCATCATGACCACGGTCAGCTGCGTCATCTTCATGCCGATGGCGGCGCGGGCACCGTTCATGCGCCGCTCGATCAGGGTTTCGGAAAAGACCTTCAGGGCGGCGGTCAATTCGGTACCATAGGCCAGCGATTGGATCAGCAGGGCGGAGAATTCCCGCCCCTCGTCGATCGCCAGGCGCGCGCCCCAACGCTGCAACGAAACCTCGTAACCCTTGCCCTGGTCGATGTCGGCGACCAGACGATCGATCGTCGTCTTGATGGTGCCGAGGCCGTCCGCCTCTTCCTGAGTCAGGTGGCGGAAGGACTGTTCGATCGAGGCGCCGGACCGGACCAGCAGCAGCAGCATGTCGATCAGGAAGGGCAGTTCGCGCTCCATGCGCTTGCGCCGCGCCTTGGCGATCGTGCTCATATAGTAGCGCGGGCCGAAATAGCCGAGGGCGAAACCGACCAGCGCCGCGATCAGGGCGTCGTTCGGCGTCCGCAGGACATAGCCGGCGGCCAGCCCGATCACGCCGAGCACGATGCCGCCGATCAGGCGCATGCCGGCCAGCCAATAGGGCGCCCCGGGGTCGTAACGCCCGGTTGAACGCATGATCCGTTCGAATTCGGCGATGGTCGCGGGGCTGTGGGTGGTCGCCCGGCCCACCGTCTCGAAGAAACCACCTTGTGATTCCTCGTCCTCGATCAGGCTGTCGTGGCGGCTGAAGTCGGTCAGGCGGGCGCGCAGGCGGCGCGTCTCGCCGATACGCCGCGCCTCTTCGACCAGCACGTTGCCGCCGATGAAGAGCAGCAGCAGCGCACCGACGATCTCGAGCGTGGTGGACAGAGTATAGGGCATCACGATTTCCCCCGGCCGCTCAGTAATCGACCCGCATCAGGCGGCGCATGACGACGATGCCGAGCACTTCGAGCCCCAGAGCGATACCGAGCAAATATTGACCTTCCTTGGCGAAATAGTCGAGGTAGGTAGGATTGAGCAGCATGATGGCGAGGCCGACCAGGGGTGGGATCGACACCATGACGAAGGCGGTCGAGCGCAGCTCCGACGACAGGGCGCGGAATTCGCCGCGCACCCGGATGCGGTCACGCAACACGCGCGCCAGATGCTCGAGGATATAGCCGAGATTGCCGCCATAGCGGAGATTGGTGCGCACCACCATGGCCAGCATGCCGAGTTCGGCGATCGCGAGGCGCTGCGACTGGACGCGCAGCGCATCGGGCAGCGGCACGCCGATCTTGAGGCGGAGCGCCACGGGATCGAGATAGCAGCGCACGGCGTCACCCGAATAGACCAGGGCCTTGTCGAAGGCCTGGGCCTGGCTGTTGCCGGTGGTGATGAGCTGGCGCAGGCGTTCCAGGAAATTCGGCAGTTCCTCGAGGAAGGAGTTCACCTTGTGGTCGGCCGCGGACGACAGGCGCTGATAGGCGACGCCGACGTAGCCGAGGCCGGCGGCGAAGCCCCCGAACAGGCCGAGAAAGAAGATCGCCGCGACCACGACGACGAAGAGGCCGGCCAGAAAAGCGACGAAGCGCTGCGGCGTCACGTGCCAGTCGGCCTGGAGCAGGCGCCGGGTGATGCCCGAGGAGGACATCATCAGGCGCCCCATCAGGCGTTCCGTCTCGGGCAGGTCGAAGTCGATGTCGGTGGCGACGCCGACCGAGCGGCCGAGTTCGGCCAGGCGCTTGTGATAGTCCTGGTCGGTCCGCCAGTCCTCGACATAGCGGTCGATGACGTAGCCCGCCGCGACGGCAAAGAGAAGCGCGAAGCCGATGGCGATCATGGCATGCGGTCCCCGCTCTGGCTCACGACCGCGGCTCGAAGCGGACGCCGGAGCCGCCGCCCGCGCGCACCACGCCGCCGACCGAGGCCAGGCGCTCCGCGAAGGCGGAATGGCGGGTCACCATGGAGAAAGTGCCCTGGCCCGGCGCCGTGGGATTGTCGCGGTAGCGGAAACGTTCGTTCTGCACGATCGTCTCGCCTTCCATGCCCACCACCTCGGCGATCGAGATCACCTTGCGGGCGCCCATGGACAGGCGTTGGACCTGCACGATGACCTGCACGGCCGAAGTGATCTGGCGCCGCACCGTGCCGACGTCGGCCTTCATGCCGCCGAAGCTGAGCAGCAGCTCCAGGCGGCCCATGGCGTCCTGCGGCGAGTTGGCGTGCAGCGTCGCCATCGAACCATCGTGGCCGGTGGTCATGGCCTGGACCATTTCGACCGCCTCGCCGCCGCGGATTTCGCCGAGGATGATGCGGTCCGGCCGCATACGCAGCGCGTTGCGCACCAGGTCGCGCGCCGTGATCTCGGGCGTACCGTCCGCCGAGGGGGGCCGGGTTTCCAGGCGGACAACGTGGGACTGGCGGAGCTGCAGCTCGGCCGCGTCTTCGATCGTGACGATGCGCTCGGTCGGCGAAATATAGCCCGACAGGATGTTGAGCAGGGTGGTCTTGCCCGAGCCGGTACCGCCCGAGATCAGGATGTTCAGGCGCGCCCGGACGCAGGCCGCCAGATAGTCCACCATCTCCTCGCTGATCGCACCCGAGCGGATCAGGTCGTGGATCTTGAGCGGGATGCGCTTGAACTTACGGATCGAGACCGTGGCGCCGTCGAGGGCGATCGGCGGGATCACGATGTTGACGCGGCTGCCGTCCTTCAGGCGGGCGTCGACGAAGGGCGAGGCCTCGTCCACGCGGCGGCCGATCGGGCTGACGATGCGCTGGATGATGTTCATCAGGTGGGCGTCGTCGCGGAAGCGGGTGGTCACCCGTTCCAGCACGCCGCCGCGCTCGACATAGACGCGGTTCGGGCCGTTGACGATGATGTCGTCCACCGTGGTGTCGGCCAGCAGGGGCTCGAGCGGGCCGAGGCCGACGATCTCGAAGAAGACGTCGTCGAGCAGGCGTTCGCGCTCGGCCGCGTTGAGGGCCACGCCGGCACCGGCGACGACCACCGAGATGGCGCGCGAAATCTCGCTGCGCACCACTTCGGCATTCGCCTTGTCGGGCGTGAAGCCGCGCTTTTCCAGATAGTCGTGAACGATGGTGAGGGCCCGGAACTTCAGTTCCTGGTAGAGCGGCGAGGTGTAGATCTCGCCCTCCGCCCGGGCACCCGGCAGGTTGGTCGGGAAGGCGGCAGTGCCGAGCGGCGATCCGATGCCAGGTCCGGCCGTTTCACGCATCACTCAACTCCTCGGGTTCAACGGGAACCGGCCCGGCCGATGCCGAGGCGCGAAAGAATGCCGCCGGCCCCACCGCTCGCCAGGCGCGCCGCATTGGCGGCGACCGACGACGCCGCACCGGCCGGAACCGCGCCGGTACCGCCGCCGCCCGCTATGGTGGAGTCCACGATGGCGCGCACGGCGCGGGCATAGGGATTGCCGGCGTCGGCCGTCAACGCGGTGCCGAGATTGCGCTGGCCGTCGACATAGAGACGATCTTCGGGGACGACCAGCGGCCGGCCCTTGGCGCGCAGGGCGCTCGTCACTTCTTCGACCGTCGGGCGCAGGCGCGGCACGTGACGCGAAACGACCAGGGTGAACTCCGGGTCCTTGTTGATGGCGCGGCGCATGCGGTCCAGCATGGTGGCGGCGGCATGGACCGTGGTCATCGACTGGTCGACCACGAGGATCGAGGCATTGGCGTCGAGGAACAGGCGGTCGGCCACGCGCGGCGCCAGCGGCCGGTTCACGTCGATCACGATGGCGGTGAAATAGGAGCGCAGCACGTCGACGAGCTGGGACAGATCGCCCGCCGCCGCGACCTGGGCGTTCTCGTCGTCGACCGCGAGCGGCAGCACGAAGAGGCGCGGCGACTTCACCTGGGCGAAGGCACCCTCGATCAGCGTCTGGTCGAGCCGGCCGAGGTCACCCAGGGCGTCGGTCATGAAATAGGACGCCTTGATGCCGAGAAGGTCGACCGACTCCGAGGGCGGATAGCCGAGGTCGAGCAGCAGCACGCGCTCGCTCGCCCCGGAACGCCTGGCCAGTTCGACCGCCATGGCGACCGCGATCGAGGTGGCGCCGGCGCCCGGCCGGGGCGCCATCACCGCGACGATGCGCGCCGAATGGCTGCCCCGCTTGGCCGGCCTGGACTGCAGCAGCCAGTCCATCTGGGCGATCAGGTCGTCGGCCGCGAAATCCTTGTCGATCACGTCGTTGGCGCCGGCGCGCATGGCCGGGATCAGCGAGGTCGCCGAGATGTTGTAGCTGGCGACCACGATCGGCATGGCCGGCTGCTCGGCCTTCAGGGCGACGATCAGCTCGGTGATGTTGCGGCCGTCCCAGGCGACGTCGTCGAGATCGACGATGATCGCCTCGACACCGGTCGTCTCGATCAGACCGCGCAGAGTCTCGAGCTGCGGCAGGCCGCGGACGATGGTGCAACGCGAGAACAGCGCGGAGGTGACCCGTTCCGCAAAGTCTTCGTCGCTGGAAACAACGAGTATGGCGCGACGTTCGGAGGTCATGGCATCAACCCATATTGCGGCAGCACATCACGCAGGCGGTTGCGGCCGACCAGCATGTCCCCCGTCGAGGGGCTGTAATTCTCGAGATCGTCGCCGGGCAGCGGCGGGAGCGAGCGCGAGTCCATCGGCGAGACCAGGCGCGGCGTCGCCACGATGATCAGCTCCTGCTGTTCGTGGGTGGCCAACTGGCGCTTGAAGAAGGCGCCCAGGATCGGAATGTCGCCCAGCACCGGCACCGCCGAGTCCGAGTCCGACTTGTTCGACGACATCAGGCCGGCGAGCACGAAGCTCTGGCCGTTGCCGAGCTCGAGCGTGGTCGAGGCGCCCCGCCGCGTGATGCCCGGCACTTCCGTGCCCTGGATGGTCACGGCCTTGCCGTAGTCGAGGTCGGAGACTTCGGGCGCAAGGTTGAGCAGGATCCGGCTCGGGCTCAGCACGGTGGCCGAGACCTTCAGGCGGATACCGAATTCCTTGTACTCGATGGTCACCGTGCCCGAATTGTCCTGCGGCACGGGGATCGGGATTTCGCCGCCGGCGATGAATTCGGCGGTTTCGCCCGAACGCACCAGGAGGGTCGGCTCGGCCAGGATCTGGGCCAGCTTCACGCCGTCCAGGATGCCCAGCACCGCGGTCAGGTCCGAGCCCGGCAGGCGCAGCAGCACGTTGAGCGCATCCGACACGGCCGAGACGCCGGCGATGTCGCCGGTCAGCTCGGCACCCGGGCCGGCCACGGCATATTCGAAGCTGGTGCCCGAGCCCGAGCGGAAGTCGAAGCCGAGACGCTTCAGCGTGGTCGCCGAGAGGGCGGCGAACTTGATCTCGACGCTGACCATCTGCTGCTGGAGGACGCGCACCTGATCGTTCACGCCGTCGGGGAAATAGCGCGAGACGATGTGCAGCAGGCGGGCATGGGCCTCGTTCGAGGGCACCGTGCCCTTGAGCGCCACCTTGCCGCCGGACGAGTCGATCTTGACGCCGGAGAGTTCGGGATCGTCGTGCAGGTCGCGGGCCACGTCCGCGGTCGAGAGCGGCACCACGACGGGGTAGATATAGGCGTGTTCGCCGCCCACTTCCCAGACGATCAGATTGGTGCGGCCGGGTTTAAGGCCGAGCAGCAGGATGTCGGTCGGGCCGACCACGCGGCCGGTCAGCGTGGCGGGATCGCCGATCGCCACCCGCTCGATCGGGGCCGACAGGGAGAGCGGAGTCTGCACCCCTTCCTGGACCGTGATCGCCGGCTTGTTGACATAGTCCGCGGCGGCGGCCGGGGTCGGGCCGACGCCCTCCGTGCCGGGGCCGACCAGGACGAGGGCGCTGGCGGCCACGCTCGCCAGGGCGAAGCGCCGGGCGGCGCGCAGGGCGCTCCTGCGCGGGGAGCAATCGGGGATGGGCATGGTTTCGGGCCCCTGGAACGTCGTCGTCTTACTCATGGCACCGCCTGCTTGCCCGTGTTGGCCCCAAGAATGACTTCAATCTGCCGCGGCGCGACCACCGCCGGCGCCGGCAGCGTTCCGCCGCTGGCCGAAGTGGTCGTCTCCGGGCGTACGGCGCCCACCAGATCCTCGAGACGGACCGGCTTCACTTCGTCTTCCTTCGTGTCGACCGGATTGCGCAGCGCGATGTAGAAGGAGCCCGAATTCTTGGCCACGGCCAGGACCAGGGCCTGCTCCGGCGTCACGGCGACGGTCAGGTTCTGCATCCGGATCGCCTTGTCGCCCTGTTCTTCGGTCAGCGCCTCGCCGACCGAAAGGACGCGCAGGGCCTGCAGCACGACACGGGATTCGCGCCGCTCTCCGCCGTTCGCATCTTCGGCCGGGCCGAGGGCGGTATTGGCGAGCACGAGCTGGATGTCCACGAGGTCGTCGGCCCGGAGGAAATTGCCGACCGCGATCTCGTCGTTGACGCGGAGCGCCACCGCCCGCATCCCGTCCGGGATCAGCACCGAGAGGCCGGGCTTGGTCTTGTCGCCCGGGGCGAGGATCACGCTCTGCAGCACGATCTGGCCGGCCGGCATCGCGCTCAGCGCCACCGCGTCGACCGCCGAGCGCGGATCGGAGAGGGAGCCGACCGGGGCCGGGCCTTCGATCTTCAGCGTGGCGAGCTTGGTCGCGTCGATCTTCTCGCCGCGGCCGATGTCCTTGGCGGCGACGACGATCGAGATCAGGTCGTGCCGCTCGGCAGCCGGCTGACCGGGTGCGGGCGGCGGCGGCCTGCGCATCGACACGACGCCGAACACGATGAGGCCGACGGCGATCGCCACGAGCACCACACCGAGAACCAAACGAAACTTAGATCGTCCCATCGGACTGCGCCCCTGACTCAGAAATCTGCGATCGGCAGGACAACCTGCGTTCCCCTGGCCGGCCCGCCCATGTCACGCCAATCTGGCGCAATTTGGTAAAGGCTTCGTTTGCGAAACCGTCAGGCGCGAAACTTTTGCAGAAATGTCATGGTCTCGCCCCCTGCCGTGTTTCTTGGCCAACTATAATCGAAGTGGCGCGAGACAGAACCGAATATCGCCCTCGCCGGGGGAAAATTCCCAACGAATTGGTAGGTTTAGCGAGGGCTGCAAATACCGCCGACGGGCGGCGGTGACTCGTCTGTGCGGGGGGCGCCGCCCGGGAGAGGCATCCGGGCGGCCGGGACCTTCTGGCTCGCGGAACGCGAGGTTCCGGGCAATCCGGGTGTCGGAGCGACGGGCACCCGGCGGGACGAAGAAAAGGCTCGGGGGCCGGATCAGGGGAAGGGGATCGAAAGGCCGCCGGTCGCGGTCGTGCCGCGGCCGCTGCTGCCGCTGGCGCTGCCGCCGAAGCGTGCGCCGCAGGCTCCGAGCCCGGCGACGAGGGCGACCACCGCGACCAGGGAGAGGATTCGGTTGAGACGGGGGGCCATGGTTTCGTTCCATGCGTTCGGTGGATTTTCTCCACCTTAGACGAAAGGCCGCGGCCTGGCAAAGCCGGCCGCGGCCCGTTGGGGATCAGGCCCCGGCGATGCCGCCGAGCAGGCCTTGCAGCAGATTGCCCAGGACCGGGATGTCACCCACGGCCGCGAGCGCGTCCGGGTTGCTGTTGCCGATCGTGGTCAGGCCCGAGAGCAGGTCGTTCACGCCGTCCAGCACCGGGTCGAGAGCGCCGTTCTGGGCGCCGACCAGGCCGTCGACCAGGGCGGTCACCGGCGCCAGCGGGCCGGTCGACGAGGTGACGTCGTTCAGCGGGCTGGTCAGGGCGGCGAGCGCACCCGTCGTCGGGTCGACCAGGGTGTTGACGAGCTGGCCGACGCCGGCCAGCGCGGTATTGCCCAGCAGGTTGTCGACCGTGCCCTGGACGGTGTCGATCAGGCCGCCGGTGGCCGACGCCGAGGCGCTGGCGCCGCCGCCGATGCTGGTCAAGCCGCCCAGCAGGCCGCTCAGCAGGTCGCCCACTACCGGAATGTCGGCCAGTGCCGCGGCCGGATTGGTGGTGCCGGCGGTGCCGCCGAGCAGGCCGTTCACGGCGTCGAGCACCGGGTCCAGCACGCCGTTCTGGGCACCAGCCAGGCCATCGACCAGCTGGGTCACCGGGCCGAGCGGGCCGGTGCTCACGGTGGTGACGTCATTGAGCGGGCCGGTCAGGGCCGAGAGGGCGCCGGTGGTCGGGTTGACCAAGCCGTTCACCAGATCGGCGACGCCCGAGAGCGGCGTGCCGCCCAGCAGGTTGTTCACCGTGCCCTGCACCGTGTCGATCAGGCCGTTGCCGGTGATCGAGCTCGTGCTGTTGCCGGTCAGGCCGCCCAGCAGGCCGCCGGCGATGTCGCTGTTGGTGAGCCCGCCGGTCAGGCCGGACAGGATCTGGTTGAGCGACGAGATCAGCGGCTCGAGCGCCTGGTTCTGCGTGTTGACCAGGCCGTTCACCAGGTCGGTCAGGGGCCCGAGGGCGCCGCCGGTGCTGGAGGTGAGCTGGTCGAGGGCGCCGGTCAGCGCGCTCAGGGCACCGTCGTTCGGGTTCAGCAGGGCGTCGACCAGGTCGGTGACCGGCTGCAGGATGGTGTTGTCCGTCAGGTTGTTCAGGACGTCCTCGACCGAGCAGATCAGGCCGTTGCTGCCGCACTGGCTGGTCGGGTTGTTGGGGTTGTTGGGGTTGTTGGGGTTGTTGGGATTGTTCGGGTTGCGCGGATCGGACGGGCCGCCGATCACGTCGCCGAAACCGTCCCGCCCATTGAGCGCGCCGCCGATCAGGCTGATCTGCCGGATGCCGAAGCCCGAGCCCGCCGAGAACAGGAAGTTCGGCCGGTTCAGGTGGCGATGCATGTCGATCAGGGTCGGCTCCGACTGCTGCTTGGTGCGGTCGGTGGTCAGCAGGTTGGTGCCGGAATTCATGTAGAAGCGCACGCCGGCCAGGCCCATGGTGCCCTGCTGGTCGAAGATGCCGGTGGCGAACAGCGCCATGCCCGGGATGTCGGTCAGCAGCGCTTCGACCTGAACGTCGCCGCCCAGCTCGTTGCCGCGCGAGTAGCTGACACCGCCGCCGAGGCGGAGATTGGGATTGGCGTAGACCGACAGGCCGGCGCGGCCGTAGATGCCTTCGATCGCATCGCCCGTCTCGTAGCCGACCAGGCCTTCGAGGGTGATGTTGTCGAGATAATATTCGGCGATCGCCGCGACGCCGTATTGCGCCACGCTGTCGACATAGACGCCACCAGCGGCGACACCGACCATGAACTTCTGCGGGTCACGGTAGAACAGCTGGGCGGCACCACCGGCGAAGCCGGTCTCGTCCGCGGTCACGCCGGCCACGCCGTCGACCTGCAGGCCGAGCTGGTCGCCCAGCGGAATGGTCAGGCTGGGTGCGCCGCCATAGGTGCCACCGTTCTCGTCCGCGCCACCGAAGAGGTCGAGGCGGAAGTTGGATTCCGCAACCGCCCGATTGCCGAGGCCGAACTGATCACTCGAGACCGGGACGGCATCCTGGGCCGACCCCAGGCCAGCAACGGAGAGTACAGTTGCAGCAGTTGTGGTGAAGAGAAACGCTTTAATTGCGGCACTTCTGTTCATTTCGGTCGAGCCCCTTAAGCCAAGACAGTGTCTACGCAGATATCACAAACCGTTGCTCTTCCTATTCTGTCCCCAGGCTGGCCGGCCTCTCTCGGCGCCCGGAGGGCAATGGTTTCTCTGCTTGCGAAGACCCTCTTACACGCTAGTCGCATCCACTTCGATGCGAGTTAGATCCTTTTTGCGAGACAACTGTGTTTATGAGCCCAAATCGGAGATAACCCCGGGAGCCACGAAATCGGGGGAAAATTGGCTCCTTTGTTCCTTGACCCTGCCCCCCCGATCCCCAAAGTTGCACTCGGAGCGCAGGCTCGGCGCAGCACCGGCGAACGCCCGGTGGCGTGTCCGGCGGTAGGGACCGGGGCCGACCAGGCCGACGGAAAGCATCGTGATGATGGGGCATTCAGTGGCAGGCAGCGGACATCAAGGACCCCAGGTCCTGCTGGTCGACAGCAACATCGAACGCAGCCGCCACCTGCGTGAGCATCTGACCTCGTGGGGCTTCAACGTCACTGTTGCGCACGACGGCTATTCGGGCCTGCGCCACATCATGGGCATCTGGCCGGAACTGATCGTGGTCGATTCCGAGCTGAAGGGCTGGTCGTCCTCGGTGGTGATCGACGGGGCCGTGCGCCTCGGCTCGCGCGCGCCGGTCATCATGCTGAACGAGCAGGGCCAGGGCGTCGCCTCGCGTTCCTCGCGCCGGCGCGTCGTCGGCATCATCGAGAATCCGAATTCGGTGAGCGAATTGCGCGCCGTGATGATGAATGCGATGTCCAAGGTTTCGACCGACACCGCCTCCGCGGGCGAGAATTTCGACCTCTCCTGAGGCTTCCGATCCGGCGCCATTCGGACCCGGCGGTCCCGCAACGCAACCGAATTGGCTTTGCGCCGCCGCTCAAGCATCCTAACGTCAACAAAGGACGGTTGAGGGGATTGCGCGGGGCATGGACGGTGCGACGCTGACCGTGGACAAGGTCCACAAGCGCTTCGGCGCGCTGGAAGTGCTGAAGGGTATCTCGCTGACCGCCGTCAAGGGCGACGTGATTTCGCTGATCGGCGCCTCGGGCTCGGGCAAGAGCACCTTCCTTCGCTGCATCAACCTGCTGGAAACCCCTGACTCGGGCGAGATCCGTGTCGAAGGCGAATTGATCCGCATGAAGAAGGACCGCGCCGGCAACGCCGTGCCGGCCGACAGCCGCCAGGTCGACCGCATCCGCACCAAGCTCGGCATGGTGTTCCAGAGCTTCAATCTGTGGTCCCACATGACCGTGCTGCAGAATGTGATCGAGGCGCCGGTCCACGTCCTCGGCAAGCCCAAGGCGGAGGCGATCGCCGAGGCGGAGGCGCTGCTGGCCAAGGTCGGCCTCGCCGAACGGCGCGACTATTACCCCGCCCACCTCTCGGGCGGGCAGCAGCAGCGGGTCGCCATCGCCCGGGCGCTGGCCATGAATCCGGCCGTCATGCTGTTCGACGAACCGACCTCGGCGCTCGATCCCGAACTGGTCGGCGAAGTCCTCAAGGTGATGCAGGACTTGGCGGCCGAGGGCCGCACCATGGTCGTCGTCACCCACGAAATGGCCTTCGCCAGGGACGTTTCCTCCCGCGTCATGTTCCT
>Ga0265297_10001094_pt1 | contig 67056 bp, 65 predicted proteins | sample Munlanlwell13791_FD_192502 | JGI IMG/M metagenome (GOLD analysis project Ga0265297, IMG submission 192502) | Leachate microbial communities from a municipal landfill in Southern Ontario, Canada - Leachate well 137-91 | ecosystem: Engineered > Solid waste > Landfill > Unclassified | place... | reverse complement strand
AGCTCGGCGCTCTTATGGAGTCAGCGGATTTAGTTATCTCCGCCGATTCCGGGCCGATGCATATTGCCGCGGCCATGGGGACGGATTTAATCGCATTGTTCGGCCCGACCAAGGCTGCCCTGACCAGTCCGTTGGGCAAGGGAAAGATAGCGATAATCCAGATGGAAGTGGGATGTGAAATTCCCTGTTATAAAGTCAATTGCAAAGACAATCGTTGCATGGAGGCAATCAGCCCAGATTATGTTCTCAAAGAAGCCAAGAAGTTTAGAGAATAGGAATATTTTAGTCATCAGCCTGTCCAATATCGGTGATGTCATCCTCACCATGCCGGTAATTGACACCTTAAAAGAAAATTTCCCCGGCGCCCGCATCAGTGTCGTCGTCGGGCCAAAGGCCACAGAGCTTATCAATAATGATTTTAGCCTTAATCCTATTGTCTTTGACAAAAGGTTGCCGCTAAAAGCAAAGATAGGCTTCTGGATTTATCTTCGCAAGCAAAAATTTGATGCCATAATTGATTTAAGGCATAGCGGTTTTGTTTTATTCTTGAAAGCCGCGCATAAGACTTCCGCATTCTTAAAAGTCCCCAAGACAATTGAGCATGCCAAATACCGCCATCTCTATAAATTAAAGTCAACCTTGCCTAAGATCGGCAAATTCTATAGCCTGGCGGAAATAAGCACCAATCAAAACGACAGGGAAAAGATAGATAGGCTGCTTGATGAGAATAAAATTGCCGCGGGCGGATTTATCGCGGTTTCCGCCGGAGCTGCCAGCCACTGGAAAAGGTATAAAGCAAGCGGCTTTGCCAAGGTTTGCGATTATCTTTACGATAAATTTAATCTGAAGATTGTCATGGTCGGCGATAAAAACGACATCGGAATTGTAGAGGATATCGCGAATCTAATGAAAAATAAGCCGGTCAATTTTGCCGGGCAAACCAATTTGCGCGAGTTGGCTTATCTGTTGAAAAAAGCAAAACTAGTGATTTCTAATGACAGCGGGGTAATGCATATGGCGAGTTACCTGGATGTTCCAACGCTAGCAATTTTCGGCCCTACTGATCCCAAAAAATACGGGCCGTGGAATAGCAAAAGCCTGGTGATAAAAGAAGAGATTGATTGCTCGCCTTGCGAAGACTCAAGCTGCAGATACGGGCATCATAATTGCATGAACTTGCTTTCCGAGGAGAGAATAATAAAACTTGCTGAAAAACTTCTGAAACCCCAAGAACCGGCGCCTTTTTTCGCCTATAAACGGATTTTGATTGTCCGTACCGACAGGATCGGCGATGTTTTATTATCCACGCCGGTCGTCAGGGCAGTCAAAGAATTTTATCCCAATTCTTTTGTGGCGGTGATGGTCTCGCCATACGCCAAAGAAATCATTGAGGGAAATCCCTGGGCTGATGAGGTCATAATTTATGATAAGGATAAAAAACACAGAAGTGTTTTTGCCTCAATTAGATTCGCGCGACAATTAAGAAGAAGGAAATTTGACCTGGCGATAATTTTACATCCTACAAACCGGGTAAACCTGGTTACCTATTTTGCGCATATTCCTGAGCGCGTAGGCTATAACAAAAAAATGGGATTTCTGCTTACGAAAAGAATAGAGGACAAGAAACATTTAGGCGAGAAACACGAGATGGAATATTCGCTTGATGTTATCCGCGCAATCGGTATCGAACCCAAGGAAAAAGAACTTTTTATGCCCATAAAATTAGAATCTGAAAATTGGCTTGAAGATATGCTGGCAAAAAACCGGATATTGAATCAGGATAGGCTTATTGCAATTCATCCGGCGGCGAGTTGCCCGTCAAAAATCTGGCCGCAAGAATCTTTTGCCCAAGTCGCCGATAAACTTATTGAGGCTGGCTATAAAATAATTGTGGTTGCCGGGCCAAAAGACAAGAAAATAGCCAATAAAGTCGTAGAAAAGATATCATATCCAGTATTAAATTTAGCCGGGGATACGAGCGTGAGTCATCTGGCAAGCATCTTAAAAAGATGTAAATTATTTATCTCCAATGATTCCGGGCCCGTGCATATCGCAACCGCCGTGGGCACGCCGGTGATTTCTATCTTCGGAAGAAACCAAAGGGGCTTAAGCCCGCTTCGTTGGGGGCCATTGGGGATAAAAGATAAATTCCTGCATAAGAATGTCGGTTGTATTGAGTGTTTAGCGCATAATTGTAAGAAGGAATTTGTTTGTTTGAAAGCGATCAGCGTAGAGGATGTTTTAAAGACAGTGGAGGAGGTTATTGAGGACACGATTTAGAGAGCCTGCCTGTCGGCAGACAGGCGTGAGCGAAGCTAAATCGTATGTCCGAAATAACCCCGCCCTTTCTTTCTATCAAAATTCTGTTCTAGAAAGGGCGGGGTGAAGGATCGAGGGAACCGGTCCTGAATTAACCGAAAAAGAAAAGGAGAAATATAATTATGACACTTAACGAAGCCGATAAAATTGTTAAAATTTGGGGCAAATATCTCGAATACTCAAGCGGGAAACTTGTATTAATTTTCGATTCATATATTCCAGAATCTTTTTTACCTTTTCCCAAGAAAATATTAGAGGAAGCTTTGAATATCGTTGCAGAACATTATCACGGCATGGGAGATAATGAAGCAGCTGAGCTTATGCAAAGGGGCATTGCTTTGCTACTCGGGTATACAGATGACGAAGAAGCCATATTACAGGCAGCAAAAACTTTCAATAACCCAAAATGGCGCGAAGCGATTTTGCCTGTTTTTAAGAAATTTCACGAGGATTGGATTAAGACTCAAGGGGATTTTCGACTTTAATTGTCGAAAAATCATAATTGGTTCCTCGATAAGCATTTTTGAACAAATCGGGAAACGTCACTGGAAATAGAATAAATCATGACACAAACTTGAAGATATGGACAAAAACTCTGAAGCATATAAGATGCTAAAAATATTAATTGATCTTTTTTCTGCAAAAATTGGTCAGAAAGAATCTCTATCTGTCTCAGAAGACAAACAATATGATTTTCAGGATGATTTAAAATATACAGATTTTTATTTTAATGGAGGATTTCTTTTAAGAGATTTGGTGTTGGGCAAAATAAAAAATTGCAAAAATGAGACAAATGAAGACTTTTCTCAAGAATTATTTAATAACATCATGAACGAAGTTTATAATAAGATTAAAAAAAGAGGAATATCAATTGAGAAAACTCTAAATAATTATCTAATAGAAGAAGATTATGACTTTGCGGCAGAAAGATTAGAAGAATCATTAAGGAAATCTAAGAAGAACTTTAAAGTGATTCTTGTCTCTGATTTAATCGAGTTAAATGATATAGATTCTTGTCAGATTGGCAATGTCGTTATAAAGAAGATAAATAAAGAATATGTTACTTCGCTCCCGAATAATATAGAGGGAGTTAAGGGCGAGTCATTGCTTGGTTCTTTAGGGCCGAAATCATTTAATAGAGAAAGTTTTCTAGAAAAACATAAAGAACATGTTGGATTAGAGATAGGCGTACAAGGTTATCATTTTAATGATGAGTTGTCTCCAGTATTCGATTCAGCTATTAAAGAAATAAGATTAGTCTTTGCTTATTTGTTTTTATGCCGTAATTTTTCTACAGAAGTTGAAAAAAAATTTGAGTTTAAAATTGAAACAAAAGAGATAAAACGCGATGGCTTTCTTTCACGGTCCATAATGACTGGTTTGCAAGAATATTATTTATTTGATAGTGACTATTCTGATTTTCTTAAAAAATTTGATTCAAGATGGAGGGAAATAATTCTTTCAAATAAAATTTTCGTACTTTCTAATGAAACATTAGACAAACTAAAGAAACAATGTTATTTAGATCAGTTTAACAAACTAAGCGAATCTAGTGATATTGGAGAGATAAAAAATAAGATTTGTAGATCTCTTGATTGGTTTCTTAAAGCAACTCTTGAGGAAAACGGAACAGATGAAGTTATAAGTCTGTTTATTAGCTTAGAGACGCTCCTATCTACATCACAAGATCCCTTAACATCTCATACAGATGACATGGCTGAAAATATAGCAATAATGTTGACTGATGATCCAGATGAAAGGTATAAATATAAAAGGGCATTTAAAGATAAGGTATATCCATTAAGAAACAAGATAATGCATAATGGGCAGACATTGTCTTGGGATAGAGATTACCTTAATCTAAAAGAATTACGAATATATATAGTTTGGTCAACTTTAGGAGTTTTAAACAGAATAGAGAAAATAGTGAAATATGGCAATGGTAGTAAAGCTATGCGAGAGTATTTCGAACGAGAAAAATTAAAGCCAGGCATAGTATTTCCACCGCAAAAAAAAGAAAATAAAACTTAGTTTTCTCAAAAAATTCCTAGGACTGGTTTTGAGGAATTCAAGACTAGGTCCGGAGATATAACCATGTTATTTTTCAGAAAAAAGAAGATTGGATTAGTGTTAAGTAGCGGCGCGGCGAAGGGCCTGGCGCATATTGGTGTTATTAAGGCATTGATAGAGCGAAAAGTGCCGATTGATTTTATCGCCGGAAGCAGTATTGGGGCGCTGGTCGGCGCATGCTTTGCCAAAAAAGGAAGTATCAGCGAATTTGAGCAGGTGGTTTTAAGGACCGACTGGCGCAGGCTTTTAGAGCTGGCAGATTTTAATCTGGCGCTTTTGTTCAAAGGTTTTGTCCAGGGCCAAAAGGTAAGGGAGTTATTAAAGGCGATTATCGGCGACGCCCAGTTTAAGGATTTAAGAATCCCTCTAGCGGTTATGGCTACGGATTTAGAATCCGGAGAAGGCGTAGTAATAAAAGAAGGATCGGTCCTTGAGGCGGTAAGGGCAAGTATTTCAATACCTGTGGTATTTACGCCGATTAAAATCGGGGGGAAATTCTTAGTTGACGGAGGGATCTTGAATCCTGTGCCGATAAAATTAGCCAGGGAAATGGGCGCCAATTATATCATTGCCAGTAACGCAGTGAGTGTCGCAAGAAAAACAAATATCCGGACAAAAGACAAGGCGGCAAAACATGCGCCAGTTTCTGCGTCGGGAAATGTTTCCGAGGTCAAAACCGGGATTATTGAAGATATCTATCATAAAATTGATTTATTAGCGCAGGATTCCAGCGGCCCGATGAAGAATTTGAAAGGATTTTTGGAGAGTTTTCAAGCAGTAAAACCCGCGCATAGCCATGAAACAGATGCAGACACGCCCAGCATATTTAGCGTTTTGACCCAGGCGATTGATTATATGGAAAATAAAATCGCCCAGGGGCAGGTCAAGGATGCGGATATCATCATCTCACCGGACGTGGGCAATATTGATACGCTGGAGTTTTATCGCGGCAAAGAGGCGATTGATAAAGGATACGAGGCGGCCAAGGCTGCTCTTTCCGGTTTGAGATTGTGAAACAAGGTGCGCCTTCTGAAAAGTAAGAAGTAAGAAGAAAAAAGGAAAAACGACAAGGAAAAACTCAAAAGTTCTTAAACTTTTACCTTTTTACTTTAACTTTTTACTTTTTTCTTTTTCGTTTTTACTTTCAAGATTAATATACGAATTGTTGACGAAATCTTTTAGTTATGATAAAATCTTTTGTTATTCAAGAGATATCTATTTTGAACGCAGATACACGCAGATTGCCTGTCTGCCGACAGGCAGGCACGCAGATGGTCGCAGATTTATCTGCGTAAATCCGCGTTAGATTTGCGGGAATCTGCGTTAAGAAAATTACATTCTAACTACTATGAGCCAAATAAACTTTAGAAAAATCAGGACTTATTCACTCGGCCGCAGGAAAAGCAAGGTCAATATGGAGGATTTTGCCTCTATCTACAAGAAAGGCAATAGCTTCCGCAAATTTTATCAGAGCTTGCCTCATGTTTTGAAGGCGCAGGATCTGCATAAGGTCGTCTCCGCCGTCGTCGAGTCCAAAAAAAAGAAAAAACCTGTGATTTTGATGATGGGCGCGCATGTGATCAAATGCGGATTAAGCCCGATAGTCATTGATTTGATAAATAGAGGGATCATCACTGCCATTGCCTTAAACGGCGCATGCATCATCCATGATTTTGAACTGGCGTTTATGGGAAAGACTAGTGAAGACGTTGACAAGGCGATCCTCGACGGGTCATTCGGCATGGCAGAGGAGACATCAAGGTTTGTTAATGACGCGATTAAGTCTGCCGCTCACGCCAATATCGGAATCGGAAAAGCCGTGGGCAAGGCAATTGAAAAAGATAGCAGGTTGAAGTTCAAGGAATTAAGCGTTATCTACGCCGCCTACAAAAAGAATGTGCCGGTCAGCGTCCATGTTGCTATCGGAACTGATATTGTCCATCAGCATATGTCCTGCTCTGGCGCGGCAATAGGCCAGGCGTCATTAAAAGATTTTCATAATTTTATCGCCGAGGTTTCTAAATTAGGCGACGGCGGAGTGCTGATGAATTTCGGCTCGGCGGTTATGTTGCCGGAAGTATTCCTGAAAGCCCTGACTGTTGCAAGAAACTTAGGATACAAGGTCAAGAATTTCACCACGGCAAATTTTGATATGATTTTCCATTACCGGCCGCAGCAGAATATCGTGCACCGTCCCACCCAGGGCACGGGCAAAGGATATTATATTATCGGCCATCATGAGATAATGCTGCCGCTTTTGGCAAGCGCGATAATAGAAGAGCTTTGATATGAGAGAAAACCTGATAAAGCTAGTTCACAATTTCAAGAAAGCCAAAGTCCTCGTCATAGGGGATTTGATTTTGGATGAATTTATCTGGGGAAAGGCAAGCCGCCTTTCGCCTGAGGCTCCTGTTCCGGTAGTACGCGCGCAAGAACGAGAATATATTCCCGGCGGAGCTTGCAACGTATCAAGCAATATTACCAGCCTGGGAGCAAAATCGACACTTCTTGGAGTTGTGGGAAAAGACCGTCGCGCGGAATATCTGTTCGCAGAATTAAAGAAAAGAAAAATAGATACCAAGGCGATTGTCCAGGATAAAAACCGCAGGACGATCCTAAAGACCCGCGTCATTGCCAGCCGCCAGCAGGTGGTCAGGGTTGATTGGGAGCAGACCGGCGAGCTGAGCAAAGATTCGACACGGAAAGTAGCCGGTTTTATTAAGAAAAATCTGAATAAGTTTGATGCGATTATCATTGAAGATTACGGAAAGGGCGTCATCACCGAAAATCTGTTGAAATACATAAGGGATGTGGCGGCGGGAAAAAAGATTATCACCGTCGATCCCAAGGAAGAGCATTTCAGTATGTACAGAGATTTAGGGATTACCGCCATAACTCCCAACAGAAGCGAGGCAGAAAACGCCATCAGGGATATAAAGATTAGGGACTCAGAAAATAAGTTGCATATTTATAGTGATAAGCTGCGCACTGCAAGCGATATTGACCGCGCGGGCAAGGAATTATTAAAATACCTAAATTCAAAAGCGGTTTTGATCACTTTAGGCGAGAGCGGCATGCAGCTATTTACCAAAGAAAAGGGCAAATCATTAAATATCCCTACGGTTGCCAGGGAAGTTTTTGATGTTTCCGGCGCCGGAGATACGGTAATCGCGGTTTTTACTCTTGCGTTGGCATCGGGCGCGAAATTGTTGGAAGCGGCGCATTTAGCAAATTACGCGGCAGGAATCGTCGTCGGCAAGATCGGAACCGCCACAGTCAGCCCCAAAGAATTAATTGAAAGGATCAGATAATAATCATGAATGTCGTGGGAATCATACCTGCAAGATATGCATCAACCCGTTTTGAAGGCAAAATCTTAGCAAATATTTTAGGCAAGCCGATGATCCAGCACGTCTGGGAAAGGGCAAAGCAATCCAAGATGCTGGATGATCTGATTATCGCCTGCGATGATGAAAGAGTCAAGAAGATCGCGGAAGATTTCGGGGCAAACGTTGTCTTGACTTCAAAAGACCATGAATCCGGAAGTGATCGGCTTACCGAGATTGTGCAGCCATTGGACGTAAAGATAGTGATAAATATCCAGGCAGATGAGCCGTTGATCCATTTTACGATGCTTGACAGCCTGGCGCGGGCGATCCTGGATGAGCCTTCAATAGCCATGGCGACATTAATAAAGAAGATTACCAACAAAGAGGAATTAAGCAATCCCAATATCGTCAAGGTAGTCATTGACCGGGACAATTATGCGATTTATTTCTCGCGCGCTTCCATTCCTTATCTGCGCGATGATAATGTTGACCAGGTTTATTATAAGCACCTGGGCATTTATGCTTACACCAAAGATTTTCTATTCACTTTTAAGAATCTTCCCGAATCAAACCTGGAAAAGGCGGAAAAATTAGAACAGCTAAGGGCTATAGAGTCGGGTTATAAAATAAAAACCGTCCAGACCAATATTGAGACTATCAGTGTTGACACGCCGGAAGATTTGGAGTTAGTGAAAAGAAAGATATCCGAAGAGAGGTTGTCTTAAGTAATTCGTTATGGTTAAACAGATCAAAGTAAAAAATATAAAAATCGGGCCGAATGCGCCATTTGTATTGATTGCCGGGCCTTGCGTGATTGAGGACCCCAAGGATTGTTTTGATACGGCAAAAGAAATCCAGAAGATTACCAGGAGCCTGGGCATCCCGTTTATTTTTAAGTCCAGTTTTGATAAGGCCAATCGTTCCTCGATTTCATCTTATCGCGGCCCCGGGCTGGCCAAGGGTTTAAAAGTCCTTAAAAAGATTAAAGATGAATTAAGGGTGCCGATTTTAAGCGACATACATTCGCCTGACCAGGCAAAAGAGGCAGCCAAGGTCTTGGATATAATCCAGATTCCGGCTTTCTTGTGCCGTCAGACGGATTTGATTTTAGCTGCTGCCAAAACAGGAAAAGTCATCAACATAAAAAAGGGCCAGTTCTTGGCTCCGTGGGATGTGGCTCAGATAATTAAAAAGATTGAGAGCACGGGCAATAAAAATATTTTTATTACCGAAAGAGGCACTAGCTTCGGCTATAATAATCTGGTCAGCGACTTCCGCTCGCTGGTAATCTTGCGAAGATTCGGTTATCCGATTATTTATGATGCGACGCATAGCGTCCAGCTTCCGGGAGGGAAAGGGACAGCTTCTTCCGGAGAAAAACATTTTGTTTCCCATTTAGCAAGAGCGGCCGTAGCGGTAGGTTGCGACGGGTTGTTTGTTGAGGTGCATAAAAATCCCAAGAAGGCCTTGAGTGACGGGCCAAACATGATCACGCCTAAAGAATTAAAGACAATTTTAGTCCAGGCAACCGGGATAGACAGGTTCCTTCGATCTTTTAGGATTAAAAAATAGATTTAAAAAGGGACTTTTTGAACGCAGATATTCGCAGATTGCACGCAGATGGTCGCAGATTTATCTGCGTTAATCCGCGTTTGATTTGCGACAATCTGCGTTAAGAAAAAAATAAAGGTGATTCAAATGATACTAAGACGCGCGAAAGAAGTTTTGAAAATTGAGTCTGAAGCCATAAATTCTTTGATTAAAAGAATTGATAAGACTTTCGAGAAGGCAGTGGATTTGATTTATGCCTGCAAAGGCAGGGTAGTGGTTACCGGAATGGGAAAGGGCGGGATCATCGGACAGAAGATATCCGCTACGCTCTCGTCGGTAGGGACTCCTAGCCTATGGATGCATTCTGTGGAGGCTATCCATGGGGACCTGGGTAGGGTGGCAAAAGAAGATATCGTAATCGTGATTTCCAAGAGCGGTGAGACCGAAGAGATAAGAGACTTACTGCCTTTGCTTAAGAAGATCGGCACTAAGATTATCGCCTTGACAGGAAATACCAAATCCACTCTAGCCAAATACAGCAATGTGGTTTTAGATATAAGCGTAAAAAAAGAGGCATGTTCCCTGAATCTGGCTCCGACGGCAAGCACAACTGCGATGTTAGCCATGGGCGATGCCTTGGCGGTCTGCCTTTTGGATAAAAAGGGATTCAAGAAAGAAGATTTCGCTTTTTATCATCCCGGAGGAATGTTGGGAAAACAATTACTTCTTACCGTGGAAGATATCATGCGCATGAAGAAATCCAATCCGGTGGTTAACCAAGAAAAGAAAATCAAAGATGTTTTGTTTGCCGTGACTAAGGCCCGGGCAGGTTCAGCTTCTATTGTTGACAGCAAAGGCAAGCTTGTCGGCATATTTACCGACGGAGATCTTAGGCGGCATTTGGAAGTAGACGCAAATCTATCGGAGAAGAAAGTAAAAGAGGTAATGACCAAGAGGCCTACGGTTGTAACTAAAGAAACCTTGGCGGCGGAAGCCTTGAGGATTTTGCAGGATAGGAAGATAGACGAAGTTCCGGTGGTCGATAAGAATGGTAGACCAATAGGTTTATTAGATGTTCAGGATTTATTAAAAGCAGGTTTGGTGTAAATTGAGAATTATCGATAAGGCAATAAAAGTCAAGCTTTTGATTTTAGATGTTGACGGCGTGTTGACCGACGGGAAGATTGTCCTGGATGAAAACGGAAAACAGCTTAAATTTTTTGATGTCCAGGATGGTTTGGGAGTCGTTTTATTAAAAAGAGCGGGAATCAACACCATAATTTTATCTGCCCGCTATTCCCGAGTGGTAAGTTTTCGCGCCAAAGATATAAAAGTTTTCAAAGCTTATCAGAATTGCGAAGATAAGCTCGCGACTTATCAGAAAATCTTGAGACAATTGAGACTGAAAGATGAAAACGTCTGTTTTGTCGGTGATGAATTGATTGATATTCCCGTCCTAAAAAGAGCCGGATTATCCGTGGCCGTTGCCAATGCCGCGCAAGAAGCAAAAAGAGTTTCCCACTACATAACTAAGCGTAAAGGCGGCGAAGGCGCAGTGCGTGAGACAATCGAGCTTATTTTAAAATCTCAAGGTAAGTGGAATAAAGTCATCAGTAAATATCTCAAATAATGCGTTTAACGCTATTATCGTATCGGAATTTGAATAAAAACAATCCGCCTGCGGCGGAAATTCCGACAGCCCCTTATCCTTCGGATAAGAGGCTGGACCAGATAGGTAGTATTCCGATACGACCCAGCCCTTTGAAAAAGGGCTGTCCGCAGGAAGATAGTGCACGAGGCTTAAGCCGAGTGGCTATCTGGTTTTTTCTTTTGTTTTTCTTTTGCTCGACAGCTCATTCTCAGGATGCCGATCAGCAATTCTCGGAATTCAATCTTTCCGGGCATTCCAAAACCGGCGAGAAGACCTGGGAAGTAAGAGGCGAGACCGCCGACGTGCTGGAAGACTCTGTGAAGCTTAAAAATATCGATGCCGATCTCTACGGACAAGAAAAAGTTAATCTTAAAGCACAGACAGGTAATTTGAACAAAGCCAGCGGAGATATGCATCTGGAAAAAGATGTCGTTGCCACCACCGAAAGCGGTTCTAAACTGACGACTAATTCACTGGATTGGAACCGAACCTCCAATATGATAACTACTCCTGACGACGTAAGGATAGAGCAGGCCAATATGGTCACCACGGGAACCGGCGCAGAAGCAAATACAGATTTAAAAAAAGCAAAGCTCAAAGAAGAAGTTCAGGTTGAAATTTCTTCCCAGGATGAGAATAAGAATCAAAACAGGACCGTCATTACTTGCGACGGGCCGTTGGATATTGATTACCAGAATTCTATGGCGGTGTTTAACGATAATGTAGTTGTCAAAGATGAGCGGGGACAAATGTCATCAAACAAAATGGAAGTTTATTTTGATACGCAGACCAAATCAATAGTCAAGATTGTGGCTAAAGGCAATGTCAGGATTTTTAGAGACGGAAACGAAAGCTACAGCCAGGCAGCGGTATATACCGCCGTTGATAAGAAAATGACCCTTATAGGACGGCCAAGATTAATTCTTTATTCGGAAGAAGGAGTTTTAGATAATGCGGCTTTTGGAAACTAGCGGCTTAGCCAAGACTTACGATGGCCGCAGGGTGGTAAACGGAGTAAGCTTTTCAATCAAAAGAGGGGAGATCGTCGGGTTGCTTGGCCCTAACGGAGCCGGGAAGACAACGATATTCTATATGATCGTGGGCATTATCCCGGCTGAAGAAGGCAAGATCTCATTTGATCAAAAAGATATCACGCGCCTGGCTATCCACGACCGTTGCCGTTTAGGCATGGGGTATTTGCCTCAGGACGCCTCGATCTTCCGCAAGCTATCCGTAGAAGACAACATCCTGGCAATTTTAGAAACTTTAAATATCACCCGGACGGAAAGGCGCATAAGATTAAAGAAATTATTGAAAGAATTGAATATCGCGCATCTGGCAAAAAATAAGGCCTATACTCTTTCCGGCGGAGAAAGAAGAAGGCTGGAAATAACTCGCGCATTGGTGACTAACCCGTCGTTTATACTTTTGGATGAGCCATTTAGCGGGATTGACCCGATTATCGTAGCCGATGCGCAAGAGATAATAAAAGAACTAAAAGCCAAGGGATTAGGTATTTTACTTACCGATCATAATGTCCGAGAGACACTTTCCATTACCGATAGGGCCTATCTGATTGCGGAGGGAAAGATTTTAATCTCTGGCAGCGCTGAACAATTGATTAACGAGCCCAGGGCGCGCCAGGTATATCTCGGAGAGAAATTTAGGATGTAAGTGAGACCACGGCTTATGGAAGCATAAGCGACATAAGCCGTAAGGTCGAACTTACCCCTCACCTTTTTAGTATTCAAAAGAATGCTAAAAAGGTTTAAAGGTAACTTGAGAATAGATAAAAGGTGAGGGGTTCAATTCACAGACGGCTTCGCCTACGACTTACGTCGTTGGCACTCCGTAAGTCGTCTGTTCATTGAAGAAAGGTTGCAATGAATACATCGCTTAAGAAAATCGATGCCTGCAAAAGAGAAATGATCATTGATATCCCAAAAGATGTCGTGGAGAAGAAATTCGATGAAATCTATAAAATGATCCAGAAGAAAGCCCAGATCAAGGGTTTTCGCGCGGGAGCAGCCCCGATGCATCTAGTCCAGTCAGAACACGGCCAATTAGCGAAAGAAGAGGTCCTAAAAGATTTGATCCCTAATTCTTATAAAGAAGCTTTGGAAAAAGAGAATTTGATGCCGGTAAATTTACCCGAGGTCTCTGATGTGGCATTTAAGGATGGCGGGCTTTCGTTTAAGGCCTCCTTTGAGGTAGTGCCGGAAGTAAAAATCAAGAAATACAAGGGCGTTGAGGTAAAAAGGAAGAAAGTCAGCGTTACCGACGAGGATTTGAAAAAGAGTTTTGAATTCATCCGTAAATCTCAGGGCTTGGATGATAAGACTCCGATTGATGATTCTTTTGCCAAAGGACTGGGCTATCCTAATCTTAAGGAATTGGAGGAGACAATAAAAAGCCAGATGGAGCTTTCCAAGCAACAGGAGGCAAGAAACGACGTAGAAAATCAAGTGGCGGAACAGTTGCTTAAGAATTCTGAATTAGAAATCCCGCAGAGTTCTTTAGCCAAGCAATTAGATTATTTGGTAGAGGATACCAAGCACCGCATGGCTCAGCAAGGAGTCAAAAAAGAGGAAATTGAATCTAAAGAACAGACTATAAGGGAGAAATTAAAGCCGCTAGCGTTAAACGATGTTAAATTATATTTTATCCTGGATAAAATTGCGGAACTTGAGAATATAAAGGTTGATAAGCCGGAACACAAGACGGCAAAGGTCATGGAATTTTTATTAAAAGAGGCCAAATGGCAGGAAGAAGGAGGGGCTTAATATGAGTGAGAGAATGCAGACCCTAGTGCCAATCGTTGTGGAACAAACAGGTAGGGCGGAGAGGGCATATGATATTTATTCGCGCTTACTTAAAGACAGGATTATTTTTGTCGGGACTCCCGTAGATGATAATGTGGCAAATTTAATTATTGCGCAGATGCTTTTCTTGCAGATGGAGGATGTGAATAAAGATATAAATCTTTATATCAATACTCCAGGCGGTCTGGTGACTGCGGGATTAGCTATTTATGACACAATCCAGTTTGTCAAGCCCGATGTCTGCACTTATTGTATAGGACAGGCAACGAGTATGGGCGCGCTTATTCTTGCCGCAGGCACAAAAGGCAAGCGCTATGCGCTTCCTCATTCCCGGATTATGATTCATCAGCCCTGGGGCGGAGCGCAGGGCCAGGCAGCAGATATATCTATCCAAGCCAAAGAGATCTTGCGCTTAAGAGATAAGATTAATGAAATCATTTCTTATCATACGGGCAAGCCATTGGATAAAATACAGAAAGACACAGACAGAGACTATTTTATGTCTCCGGAAGAAGCTAAAGAATACGGATTAATTGACGAAGTAATCGCATCAACTAAGAAAAAATAAGAAAAAGGAGTTCAAAATGGAACAGCGTTTATTGACACCGGGACCAACTCCGATACCTCCCCAGGTACGCGAGGCATTAGCAAGACCAATTATTCATCACAGAACATCGCAATTCCAGCAGGTAATAAAAGAATCGGAAGAAGGCCTAAGAGAGATTTTCCAGACTAAAAACGACGTGTTTATTCTCGCTTCTTCCGGAACTGGAGCGATGGAGGCCGCTGTGGCTAATTTGCTTTCACCGCAAGATAAGGCCATAACCATCCAGGGTGGAAAATTCGGCGAGAGATGGACGGAGCTTTGTAGAGCCTATAAAGCTATTCCAATAGTCGTGGATGTCCCATGGGGAAAGGCAGTGGATCCCAAGGTTATAGCCGAGATGTTAAATGCCGATAAAGACATTAAAGTAGTATACGCTACTTTAACCGAGACCTCAACCGGGGTTGATACCGACATAAAAGCGCTAGGCGAAGTGGTAAGAAATACCGGCGCCTGCTTAGTCGTCGATGCCATAAGCGGTTTAGGCGCAGTTGATATCCAGACCGATAACTGGGGAGTGGATGTAGTAGTCTCCGGTTCGCAGAAAGGATTAATGCTTCCTCCCGGTTTAGGCCTGATAAGTGTCAGCCCTAAGGCGATGAAATTAGTGGAAGTTTCAAAATCGCCGCGATATTACTTTGATTTAAAAGCCGCCAAAAAGGCCTTGGATAAGATTGATACGCCCTATACTCCTGCGATAGGCTTGGTTATTGCTTTGAATGAAAGTATAAAGATTATGCAGCAAGAAGGCCTGCAAAATGTTTTCAACCGTTGTAAACTTATGGGCGAGGCAATCAGAAGCGCGGCAAAAGCTTTGGGATTCACGGTTTTTGCCGATCCCAATTGCATGTCCAATGCCGTAACCGCGATTAATGTCCCCGCAGGTCTCGACGGAGAAAAGATGGTCAAGACCATGAAGGATAAATATGGCGTTACCATTGCCGGCGGGCAATCGGAATTAAAAGGAAAAGTTTTCCGCGCAGCCCATATGGGTTACATAAATAAGGATGATATAATTTTAGCCCTGACTACTATGGAGACGGTTCTTGATGAAATGGGATATTTTACACAGCACCCGAATATCAAAAAAGGGGCAGGAGTCACAGCGGCAAAAAAGGTCCTAGGTTAATCTAAAACATAATTTAATACGGAGGAACGATTTAATGAAGGTTTTGATAAGTGATAAACTATCGGATGAGGGAGTACAGATACTTAAAAAAGAGAAAGAGCTTACGGTTGATATTAAGACCGAGCTCAAACCCGAAGAATTAAAGCAGATTATCAAGGATTATGATGCGCTTGTGGTAAGAAGCGGGACCAAGGTGACTAAAGAGATAATTGATGCCGCTAGCAATCTTAAAGTCATCGGCCGCGCCGGCGTGGGGTTGGACAATGTAGATTTAGCAGCAGCTACTGCCCGAGGCATCATCGTCATGAATACGCCGGGAGGAAATACTATTTCTACTGCCGAGCACACTATGAGCATGATTCTGGCTTTATCCAGAAGCATCCCGCAGGCAAACGCATCTCTAAAAGCCGGAGAATGGAAGCGCTCAAAATTTATGGGCACTGAGCTCTATGGAAAAGTTTTGGGCGTAGTGGGCTTAGGAAGAATTGGTTCCGAGGTTGCCAAAAGGGCATTATCTTTCGGGATGAAGGTGGTTGCATTTGATCCGTTTATTTCTCTTGAGATTGCTAAACAGATGTGTGTAGAAGTTGCGGAATTAAAAGAGGTTTTATCCAGAGCTGATTACATCACCATCCATACGCCTTTAAGCGATGAGACAAAGCACCTGATTTCCGATAAAGAATTTGCGCTGATGAAACCGACGACAAAGGTTATTAATTGCGCCAGGGGCGGGATTATCGACGAGCAGGCTTTGTTTAAGGCTCTTGAGTCAAAAAAGATAGCCGGAGCTGCAATTGATGTCTTTGAAAATGAGCCACCGACTGGTTCTCCTTTATTGAAGCTGGACAATATAGTTTTGACTCCGCATTTAGGGGCATCTACCGAAGAAGCGCAGGTAAATGTTGCCATTGAAGTTTCCGAGGCTGTAAGAGACGCGCTTTTAGGCAGGGGTGTCAGAAATGCTGCAAATTATCCTTCAGTTGATCCCCAGACTTTCAAAGTTTTGGAGCCTTATATTAATCTTTGCGAGAAGCTAGGACAATTGTCTAGCCAGTTGGCAGAAGGAAGGATAAAACAGGTGGATATAAATTATAGCGGTCCGATAACCCAGCAGAGGACTGAGCCTTTGACCATGGCATTGGTAAAAGGATTCTTAGAGCCGGTCGTCCAAGAAACGGTCAATTTCGTTAATGCGCTGAGTCTGGCCAAGGAAAGAGGAATTAAGATCCAGGAGGCAAAGTCTGAAACCGAGGAAGAATTTGTAAATTTCATTTCAGTGGATGTCCTGACTGATAAAACAAAATTGACCGTAGGCGGAACCCTTTCAAGCAATAATAAGCCCAGAATAGTAAAGATAGAGGATTATTATGTGGAAGCGATCCCGCAAGGTTATATGATAATTATTCATAATCAGGATAAGCCGGGTATCATCGGCGCTGTGGGAACGTTGCTGGGAAACAATAAAATCAATATCGCTGCGATGACTTTTGGTAGGAAAGAAGCCGGCGGTAAGTCAATCTCCGTCATCAATGTTGACAGCCCGGTGCCAGCGGATGTTTTAGATAAAATTCAGAAGTCCCAGAATATCATTTCTGCAAAGGTAATTAAGCTGTAAAAAGATTTGCGAATGGAGGGGCGCCATGAAAAAAATAAACTTGTTTTTGGTTGTATTGCTAGTGATTCTGGCAATATCTTTCTGTTTCTTTCAAAATATATCTGCCCAGGATACGGCTTCAGGCTCCGCGTTAAGCCCTCTGATAACGGAGAAATTGGATAAGATTCTAGCGCAACAAGCCGAGATTTTAAAGCAGCTTGAAGGAGTCTCTAAAGAAATAAAGGCCAGGTGCACAAGATAAATGAAAAAGCTGATATTCTTTACGTTTTCAGTCCTGTTAATTGCGACTAATATTTTTGCCGCTCCTCAAATCGCGGCTAAAGAAAAAGCTTTTGAACTGCCTCTTATGGCGGAAGGCAAGGTCTATGGATATTCATTTGTAGTGCAGAATTCCGGAGACACAGAGTTGGCGGTTGAGCCCTTAAGGGTGAGCTGTGGCTGCGTTAAGATTATCGAGCCTACCGGGCCAGTTAAGCTTGCGCCAAAAGAAAAATTGACTATTTTATTTCAGTTTGATACCACTGGCTATACCGCCCCGACGGTGAAATACATCTTTATCAACACCAATGACCCTAAACAACCGGTTTTGAGTATAAAACTATTGGCTGATATACGCCCAGAAAAAGAGGTGCTGCTTCAACGGTTTAAATCTTTTAGTTGGCTGACAATCGTGACGGCCGGACTTATCGACGGAATAAATCCCTGCGCCTTTACGGTGCTCATCTTCTTTATTTCATTTTTGGCTTTTGCGGGCTACAACCGTAAACAGACCGTAGTTTTAGGAGTGTTTTTTATTCTATCTGTGTTTTTTACCTATCTCGTTATCGGCTTAGGCCTATTTGAATTTCTAAAGAGGCTGGCTATATTTAATTTAGTTTCGCATTATATCTATATAGCGGTGGCTATTCTGGCTTTGGTTTTAGGAGCCGTCAGTTTGTACGACTGGTGGATTTTTAATAAGACCAAAGATGCAGAAAAAATAAAATTAAAACTTCCCGGGATTATCAAGAGGAAAATTCAAGAGACTATCAGGGAAAAGACAGATGATAGGAAAGACGCTACCAAAAGCAGGGGTCTTATGCGTTTGGCTTTTACTGCAATAAGCTGCGGATTTATTGTATCGATCCTGGAATCTGTCTGCACGGGCCAGCTGTATCTACCGACGATAGTTTATATAATGAAGATGCCGGAATTAAAAATTAAGGCATGGATGTATTTGGTGTTATACAATCTTATGTTTATCGTGCCTTTACTTATAATATTCTTGTTTGCATTATGGGGAGTAACTTCTCAGGTTTTTGCAAAATTAGCCCAGCGACATCTTGCGAAAATAAAATTACTAACGGCATTGCTTTTCTTTGCCCTAGGTTTGTTTCTTTTAATCATTATTAGATAGAGGTGGAATATGAAGAGTAGATTATTGCTGGCGATATTGGTATGTTTTGGTTTATTGTTTTCTTGTAATTTAGTATACGCCGAAAAGATAGCCATAGTTTATACGGGCGATACATCTGCAAGCTTGTATGCTTGTCATTGTCCAGCAGCTCCCAACGGCGGGATTGCCCGTCGGGCCACAAAGATAAAGCAACTTCGTAAAGACTATCCGAATCTTTTGTTGCTTGATAGCGGCAATTTCTTTGCTTCAGGCCTGCAAGATATCGATGCCACGACTCCCGAGCTGGATAAGAAACGCACAGAGATCTATTTTAAAGGCATGGAAATCATGGGTTATGATGCAGTTAATATTGGCGCGGATGAGCTTAATTTCGGAAAGGATTTTCTTTTGGATAAGGTTAAACAAAAGAAAATTAAATTCTTGTCGTGCAATTTGGATTTGCCTAAAGTTCAGGCCTACATGATTAAAAAGGTCGGCAAAATAAAAATCGGAATTATCGGCGTCTCGCCTCTGGAAATAAAGACTGCCGGAGGCTTTGAATTTAAAGAGGATGCCTCGGAGGCATTGAAGAAAATCCAGGCAAACGTAAGTATCCTAAAGAAGAAAGTAGATATTATAATATTATTGAGCCAGTTAGGAAAAGATCTGGATAAGCAGGTCGCAGAGCAAATCGCAGGAATTGATATTATTATTAGTAACGAGACGGATACGAGCCTGCCTCAGAAGTTAAATTCTGCTATATATCTGACGCTTTTTCAGTGGGGCAGGACTTTGGGACTTTTGGAGCTAGACGTAGAAAATGGCGTAATCACAAATTCCGTTAAGAAGAATATCCCTATGAGTAAGGATATCGCTGACGACGAAGAGATAAAATCTTTCTTGCCTGCCTGTTTTAAAGATTCGGAATGTTATAAGCCGGAATTTATCGGAAAATGCAAGGATGCAGGAGAAAAAAATGCTACCTGTGCTTACGAGCCGATTGCCAAGGTCAATTTGACTATAATAGTTCCCAAGATATGCAAGACATGCAATATTCAAAGCACCCTGGACATGATTGGCACCCGTTTTCCTATAGGAGAGGTCAAATATCTTGATAGCGAAAGTCAAAGGGCAAAAGAAATCATTGCAAAACTAGATGTTAACATGCTGCCTATTTATATAGTATCAAAAGAAATATCAAAGCACCCAAATTATCCCTATTTTTCAAGCAGCCATACCGTAGTAGAAAGGGATAATTATTATTTTCTTAATCCTTTTATCGTCGGAGTATCGTATTTTCTAGATAGGCCTGTACAAAATAATAGGCTGGATTTGTTCATAAGCCTGAGGGACAAAATTGCAAAGAAGACACTAGAGAAAACTAAGGATTTAATTGGGAGAGTCGGCAGAAAAATGGATTTTAACATTCATTTCTTAGCTGCAGAAGATAATAAATTAGGTAATTTTAGCGCACCATTCGGAGACGCTGAAATAGCAGAAGATAAACAAGCATTATGCGCCATGTCAATATATCCTAAAAAGATGTGGGAATATATGTTCTGCCATATTGACAACTTAGGCAAAGACAGTCTTTCTCTTTGTTCCAAGAGCCTAAGGCTAGATGAAAATAAAATGAAAAAATGCATTGATTCGGAAGAATCAATGGAGCTTTTAAGAAAGAATATCGGTTTAGTTGCAGAACTCAAAGTTTCCTACGGGCCTTTATTTCTTTTGAATAATCAAGAAATATTCGGCGTCAAGGAAGATACTCCCGTTGAAGAGCTGGAGAAGATTGTAAAATAAAAGGAGAAACACATGAAGCCAAAGATTTATCTTATTGATGTAACCAACAGAGACGGAGTGCAGACATCCAGAATCTGTCTTTCTAAGTTACAGAAGACCATGCTTAACTTGTATCTTGATAAGATGGGCGTTTTTCAGAGCGAGTTTGGTTTTCCGGTAACAAATCATGAAACCAATTATCTTAACGCTAATTTGGAATTAGCAGAAAAAAAGATTTTTGCTCGCTTAAGACTAGGCGGATGGTTGCGGGCGACGGTTGATGACGTCCAGACCGCATTTAAATTAGCGCCCAAGCTAAAAAACGTTAATTTATCCATTTCAACTTCCGATCAGATGATTATGCATAAATTTAAAGGTAAGCTCGACCATAAAAGCATAATCAAGGAGATGACCGAGGCGGTTAAAAAAGCAAAGAAATTAGGAGCAGAGGCGGTCGGCGTTAATGCCGAGGATGCATCTCGGACGAGAATGGAATATCTCATTGAATTCTCTTCTGCTGCCAAAGAGGCGGGCGCAGACAGGATCCGTTACTGCGATACTTTAGGATGCGATACTCCTTTTACGATTTATGATAGGATAAATCAGCTTGTCCAGAAAATAAAAATGCCGTTAGAAATTCATTGCCATAATGACTTGGGGCTGGTAGTGGCTAATTCTATTTCTGGTGCCAAAGCAGCTAATGATGCCGGTTATGACGCTTATATAAATACCTGCGTAAATGGTATGGGCGAGAGGGCGGGAAATGCCGATTTAGTCAGCGTTATTTTAGCCATAAAATACGGAAGCGGTTTTAAAGAGCAGTATGTTTTGGATGAAAAAATTGATTTGAAGGTTGCCTGGAAATTATGTAAATACGCTTCTTACGCATTTGGCGTTCCAATACCCATAAATCAGCCGGGTATAGGGGCAAACGCATTTGCACACGAATCAGGGATTCATGCCGACGGAGCCTTAAAAGACAGAAGAAATTATGAACTTTACGACCTAGAGGAATTAGGCCGCGGCGAGCCCGAGATCGTAGAAACGGGAAGAAAGATTACCGCCGGAGAATATAGCGGGATCAAGGGTTTCAGAAATGTTTATGAGAAATTAGAAGTTGTCTTTAAGGATGAGAAAGAGGCGGCGGAGATTCTGGAATTGGTTAGATACGCCAACGTCCATAATCAGAAGCCTTTGGTTGAGGAAGAGCTTATTTTTATCGCTCAGAATCCCAAGATCGCTAAGAAAATCTTTACAATGTCACCGTAAGAGGGAAATAAAGAAATGAATATTGCTATAGTCGGAGCACAATGGGGAGATGAAGGGAAAGGTAAAATCATTGATATCCTATCTAAGGATTCTGATTTTATCGTGCGTTATCAAGGCGGAAACAACGCCGGACACACCGTAGTGGTTGGAGGCAAACGATACATCTTTCATCTCATACCTTCGGCGATATTGCGCAGCCATAAGACTTGCGTTATCGGAAACGGCGTAGTGGTTGACCCCAAGGCATTGTTAGAGGAGATTGAAGTTGTAAGAAGTCAGAAAATTAAAGTCAATAAGAACAATCTCAAAATTTCTCTTAACTCCCATATTGTTTTTCCTTACCATAGAGTCTTGGATAAGCTTCGGGAAGAGAAGGGAACTAATAAGATTGGTACAACGGGCAGGGGAATCGGTCCATGTTATTCAGATAAGGTTTCAAGGAATGGCATCAGATTTGCCGATTTGCTTAACCCCGCAGTCTTAAGGCTCAAATTGAAAGATAATCTTAAGGAAAAAAATGAAATTTTCAGCAAGGTCTATCATTTTAAGACTTTTTCTTTTGATGATATATATAAGGAATATTCAGCTTATGCCAATAAGCTTAAAGAATTCGCCTGCGATACAGCTTTACTGTTAAATAAGGCAGCCAAAGACGGAAAATCTATTTTGTTCGAGGGCGCTCAAGGGACATTTCTGGATTTAGATTTTGGCACTTATCCTTATGTTACCTCATCCAATTCAATTGCCGGAGGGCTCTGTGCGGGCGCAGGAGTTTCCCCTGATAAGATTGACAAAGTTATAGGAATAGTTAAGGCGTATACTACGCGAGTGGGGGAAGGGCCGTTCCCGACTGAATTTACATCGGGCCTTATGGATAAAATCAGGCAGAAAGGCATGGAATACGGGGCAACTACCGGTAGGCCCAGAAGATGCGGTTGGTTTGACGCGGTGATGGTAAGGTATGCGGTTACGATTAATGGTATTTCGGAATTAGCCGTGATGAAGCTGGATGTGCTGGATAATCTAAAAACCATAAAAATCTGCACAGGTTATAAATTCAAAGGCAAAGTATATAAAGATTTTCCCCTGGATTACGAAATTATACGCGAGGCAAAGCCTATATATGAAGAGCATCTTGGATGGCAAGAGCCAATAGTTAATGTCACCAAATATAAGCATCTACCGCTTAATGCCCGCAGGTATATAGAGAGATTAGAGAAGATTTCCGGTGCCGATATACGTTATGTTTCCATAGGTTCAAAAAGGGAAGATACGCTTTTGCGTACTAAATAAGTCCTTGACTTTGATAATGGGTTGTGTTATTGTTAAACTTATCCAAAAAAGCCAAAAAAGGAGGTTAGCTATGAGTAGTCGCATAGCAAGATTTTTTCATCTATTTGTAATTATAATAATTAGTTTGGGATTAGTGGGTTGCACCATAATATTCCAAAAAGGGAGACGTTCCGATATCGAACGGATCGGCGCGTTGGAAGACCAATTAAGCCAATTAAAGAGCACTAAACTGCTTCTAGAGGATAGGCTTAAGCAAGAAATTGCCGATAAGCAAGTCCGTTTGGAATTAACCGATAAAGGGTTAGTTATTACTTTCGTAGCTGAGGTTCTCTTTGATTCCGGGAAGGCTAAGATAAGGCAAGAAGCTTATGGTACTCTTGATAAGATTGCAGGCGTTATCCAACAGGAAGTACCTAATATGGAAATTGGCATAGAAGGCCATACCGATAATCAGCCTATAAAATATTCTGGTTGGAAATCTAACTGGGAATTATCTAGCGCCAGGGCGATGAGCGTATTGCATTATTTAGTTGATCAAAAAGGTCTGGCTCCTGAGAAAGTATCTGCTATAGGTTGCGGAGAATTCCGGCCGGTAGCCTCCAATGATACGTCTGAAGGCAGAAAAATGAATAGAAGAGTTGAGGTAATAATTTTGCCGAAGTTTGTTAAGGCAAAAGGCGCTGAGAAAGCCACGACTCCGAGCGCATTAGAAGAACCAGAAGAAAATTTAAAGTAATTTATTTTTCTTAAATTAGAAGGGAGGGCTAAATAAAACATATGTTAGATGAGCAACTTAAAGATAGGATTATGATCGCCCTCGTTATTTTAACTATCATGTGCTTGGTATTGGCAATTAGTGCAAGCATATCTTCCCAGAATAGCAAGAAAGCTCTTCAAAAAGAGATGGTATTGCGCCTGGAAAACGAAGAGAAACTGGTAAATTTAACTCCTAAAATGGAATCCGTTGAAAGTCAGCTTAAGAATGCCCAGGCGAACATTGAAGGTTTGAATAAGCAGCTGGAGGACCAGAATTTAATAAATCAAGAACTAAGGCTGGAGCTTGAGAAGATGACGAAGCTTAAACAGGCGCTTGAGAACAATTTGAAAGAGGCTCTCGTCAGATGCCGGCAGTAGCATTTAAAATTCTATGATTTTTTCATTTTATTAATTTTTCTGATTATACTCAAGTCATTTTTCATAAATGGGGGATAGATATCCCCCATTTTCGTAGAGGCGTTGATGAGTGAATCCAAGACGAAAAACTTACCTGTTCATATTGCGATAATTATGGATGGTAACGGTAGATGGGCCAAGCAGAGAGGATTGCCTCGATTCGCCGGCCACAAAGTGGGGATCGATAATTTCAAGAAAATAGTTAAATTTGCTAATGAAATCGGCATCAAGTATTTAACCTTATTTGCTTTCTCAACAGAGAATTGGAAAAGGCCCAAAAGAGAAGTCGGTATGTTGATGGGCGCCTTGGAAAGGTTCCTGGATAAGGAGTTAGCCGAGTTAAATAAAAATAATATTAGATTGAAAGTTATCGGTAGGGACGACCCAATTCCGAAGAATATCATCGAGAAATTAAGAAATACGCAAAAGCTTACTCAGAAAAACACCGGGCTTACCCTAAACTTAGCTCTTAACTATGGTGGAAGAACTGAGATAGTTGACGCAGCTAAAAAGATGGCAAAATCAATATTGGCGGGGGAAAAAGGAATTGAGCAGATTAACGAAGATACATTTTCCGAATTTTTGTATACCTTTGATATTCCGGATCCCGATCTTTTGATTCGAACCTCCGGAGAAATGCGTATCAGTAATTTTCTTCTCTGGCAGTTGTCATACTCGGAGCTATATTTTACCAAGAAATTCTGGCCAGATTTTCATAAAGAGGATTTATTAGAGGCAATTAAAGATTTTCAATCAAGACAGAGACGTTTTGGGGATATAGTATCAAAATAGAGATATGTTGACAAAAAGGATACTAAGCTCAATTTTCTTGGTAACGATTACGGTGCTGGCCATTGTCTATAGATGGTTCTGTCCTGTCTTTGCAATTCTCCTGATAATCGGAGGGTTATATGAATTTTTCAAATTGATTGAAAAGCAGGGCATCTACGTATATAAATATTTTGGCATGGCAATCGGAGTAATTATCCCTCTGTCGATTACTTTTAGATTCGAGCTTACCAAGAATTGGGAATTGCTTTTTATAGTTTTAACGTTATTAGCTATTTTTCTTTTACAGTTTACCAGAAGAGAAGAATCCCAGGCAGTGATAAGTATTTCAACCACGGTTTTCGGGATCCTTTACATCGCGTGGTTTTTTAGCTTTGTTATAAAATTAAGGTTCTTGCCTTTTGGTGCTGGTTTGGTTGCAGCCATAGTCTTGATAACCAAGGCCGGAGATATCGGCGCATACCTTATCGGTTCGCGATGGGGAAAGAGGGTATTGATACCCCGGATTAGTCCAAAGAAAACAATTGAAGGCGCTATCGCGGCCCTTGTTTTTTCTGTCTTAGCCGCCTTAGCAAGCAAATCATTTCTACCAGAAAAAGCAGTATTTTCTAATCTACATTTACTTTCTATGGGTTTGTTTTTTGGTATCTTGGGACAGCTTGGAGATTTATCGGAGTCATTAATAAAACGAAATTGTCAGGTAAAAGATTCCGGAGGCATTTTTCCCGGCATAGGTGGAGTTCTGGATGTGATAGATAGCCTTTTGTTTACTATCCCGGCTTTCTATTTCTATATAAGTACGGTGCTAGCATGAAAAATATAGCTGTTTTAGGTTCGACTGGTTCCATAGGGCAAAATACATTGGATATAGTTTCGGAATTTTCCGACAGGCTTAAAGTAGTGGGACTCAGCGCTTATAATAATATAGGATTATTAAGAAGCCAAATCAAGGATTATAGCCCTGAATACGTTGCTATAAGAGAAGATAAGATTTCAGCCTTAAGAAAAGATATTAATGGCAGGATTAAAGTTTGTGATACAAATTCCGGTTTAAAAAATATGATCGCTTCCAAAGATATTGATTTGGTAGTCGTTGCCATCTCTGGGAGCAGCGCCCTTGAGTCGGTACTGGAAGCAATAAGGCAAAAAAAGACTGTTGCTCTTGCCAATAAAGAGGCTTTGGTGATGGCCGGCTCCATTATTATGAGAGAGGCTAGAAAATACAATACCCGGATCATACCTATTGATAGCGAACAGAGCGCGATATTCCAGTGCCTTCAGGATAGAAACAAAAAGGAATTAAAGAAAATTTATTTGACTGCTTCTGGAGGCCCCTTGGTTGATGCGCCAGTTAACAGATTAAAAAATATTTCCGTCAAAGAAGTTTTAAGGCATCCCAGATGGAAAATGGGCAAGAAGGTTACGGTAGATTCGGCCACATTAATTAATAAAGGTTTAGAGCTGATTGAGGCCATGTGGTTGTTTGATGTTGACCCAAAACAGATAGAAATTCTTATTCATCGTGAAGCTATTGTGCATTCTATGGTAGAATTCATTGACGGTTCAATTATCGCCCAGCTGGGAGTTACCGATATGCGGCTGCCTATTCAATATGCCTTGACTTATCCCGCGCGTTGGAAGGGGATATTAAAGTCTTTAGATTTTAAAAGCCTCAATCTTGCTTTTGATAAGCCGGATTTTGACAAATTTCCGTGTCTAGGGTTAGCTTATAAGGCAGCTAGACTTAGAGGCACCGCACCTTGCGTTTTAAATGCGGCAAATGAAATAGCGGTAGAGGCTTTTCTAGAAGAGAAAATAGGATATTTAGATATTTATAGGATTATAAATTCTGTTTTATCCAAGCATAAAGTTTCAAGAAAACCGGGTTTAAATGAGATTATTTCTGTTGATAAATGGGCAAGAGCGCAAGCTCAAAAACTAATAAACTAAAGCTATGTCATTTTTTATATTTATAATCGTAATAAGTATTTTAATTGTGATACATGAATTTGGCCATTTTATCGTGGCAAAATCTTTGGGCGTAAGGGTTGAGAAATTTGTTTTAGGTTTCGGCCCCGTATTGCTAAGTAAAAAACGAAATGATACGGAGTACGCAATCGCCCTTATTCCTTTCGGCGGCTATGTCAAAATGTCCGGCGATACTCCTGATGAATTTAAAGGCAATAAATGGGAATATTTTTCTAGGCCGCCAGGACAACGTGCTAGCATAGTGTTGTTTGGCCCTATATTAAATTATGTTTTGGCTTTTGTATGTTTTTGTTTAGTGTTTTTCTTGGGTTTTCCTACACTTACTACAGAGGTAGGCGAATTAATGGATGGCTTTCCGGGAAAAGAAGCAGGGTTATTGCCGGGAGATAGGATAACAAATATCGATGGGAAGAACGTTAATTACTGGGAAGAACTGCAACAGATAGTATTTAACAAAAAAGAGGGAAAATTAGATTTGACGGTTTTAAGGGCAAATAAAGAAATTAAATTATATGTTTTACCTAAAAGAGATATAATCAAAAACATTTTCGGCCAGGAAGAAACGGTCAGTTTAATCGGGATAAAACCAAAGGAAGAATTTGTCCAGATAAAATATCCTCCTGGACAGGCTATTGTAGAGGGAACAAAAAAGCTATTGTCCATGACGGGTTTGACTTACAAAGCTTTGTATATGATGTTGACCGGGGGTATTTCTTTGAAGGAATCTGTTACAGGTCCCTTAGGTATATTCATCATAACTACCAAAGCCGCAGAAGAAGGTGTCGTATACTTAATTTATGTTATGGCAATATTAAGCATGAGCTTGGCCATATTTAATTTGCTTCCGCTGCCGGTTCTTGATGGAGGCCATATATTTTTATTATCTCTGGAGAAAATAAGAGGAAAGCGCCTTTCACAAAATATAGATGATTGGATCAACAGGGTAGGATTAGGGTTAATTGTTTTTATGGCATTGTTTGTTTTTTATAATGATTTGGTAAGATATGGCATAATCGAGAAAATCGTAGGTTTTGTTAGCAATATAAGGTAGGGATTAATATGGGCTTGAAAATGAAATCCATAAAACACGATACTATATGGCGCAAATTCTTGCTATCCGCTGTTCTTATGTCATTGTTGCCAATACTATTATTGCTTTACATAGTTTATTTTAGTACCACGCCACGCGAAGAGATTAATGCCACCCAAATAAGATGGTTGATATTCTGGATAGTGTGTTCTTCTTTAGTAGGTTTTTGGATAACCAAGAATATGATCAAGTCTTTTGTCCAGCTATCAAAAGGTTTTAAAACGGTTGCAAACGGTAACTACTCCGTTCAGCTGGAAAAAACCGACGAAGCTGGCGAGATTGACGAGCTATCCAAGGCATTCAATAAAATAACATCAAGATTAGAGGACAACATCCGCGAACTGCAAAGATCTAAGCGGCTGATACAGGATATTCTTTCTCGCGTAGGCAGGGCAGTCGCATCTTTTCAGGATATAGATAAATTCCTGGAGTTAATAGTTATTACTACTATTGAGACGATCGGCGCAAAAAATGGGAAGTTGATGTTAACTGATGAAGAACAGAGTGAATTGACTACTAAAATATCTGTTGGGAAAGAACAGATACAGAGCCATTCCCTAAAAATAGGCGAAGGTTTCTTAGGTTCTGTCGTGAAAAAAGGAAAGCCAGTAGTATTGCCAAAATCTGAAAGCGGATACGGGGTGTCGGTTATCTGCGTGCCGCTTATTTATAGCAACAGGACAAACGGGATTATAGTATTAAATGACAAATTGGATTCTACGGATTTCACAGAAGACGATCTTTTTATTCTTAGTGACTTGGCCAGCCATATTTCTATCGCTTTAGAGAATTATCGCTTAAGCCTGGATGTTGAGAAGACCTATATTGAAACTATTAATGCCCTTGCTATGGCAGTGGATGCCAGGGATCCATACACAAGAGGCCATAGCAAGCGCGTGGGAGAATATTGCGTAAGGATAGCAAAAGAATTTTCTCTAGATGAAGATACCGTGAAGATGCTCAGGGATGCAAGCATAGTTCATGATATAGGAAAAATCGGAATACCCGATGAGATATTGCGTAAGACTACGCCTTTAACGAAAGATGAGTTGAAACTTATCCAGCAACATCCATTAATCGGCGAGAATATTTTAAAGCCAATAAGGTCTTTTGAAAAATTGCGTAATCTTATTCGTTTTCACCATGAGAGGTTAAATGGCTCAGGTTATCCCGAAGGATTAGACGGACAGGAGTTATCCCTGCCGCTTAAGATAATGATTGTAGCTGATGCTTTTGATGCCATGACTTCCAATCGTCCTTATCGGCAAGCGATGAGTACCTTGGAAGCAAAACAAGAACTGCAGAAACATGCGGGCACTCTTTTTGATAAAGAGGTAGTGGACAAATTTATCAAAATAATATAGATGAAACTCAAACGTAGAAAAACAAGAGTTGTAAAGGTTGCTAATATTAGTATTGGAGGTAATAGCCCAATATCCATCCAGGGCATGGCTAAAACCGAGACCAAGAATATTTCGGCAACCGTAAAGCAGATAAATCAATTAAAAAATATAGGGGCTGAGATTGTCCGTATCGCCGTTAAAGACATGGAAGATGCTAGAGCGGTAAAAGAGATTAAAAAGAAAACAGGGATTCCTTTAGTCGCAGATATACATTTTAATTATCAGTTCGCTATTGAGGCGATTAAAAACGGCATTGATAAAATCAGGCTTAACCCCGGCAATATTTACGATGCCAATCAGATAAAAGAAGTAGTTGCTTGCGCAAAAGAATATAAAATTCCTATTAGGGTAGGAGTAAATTCGGGTTCGCTAAGGAAAAGTAGTGGTTCTTTAGTCAACTCGATGGTCAAAAGTGCTTTGGATTATATAAAGACCTTAGAGAAATTAAAGTTTTTTGATATTGTGGTGTCCTTGAAGGCTTCTGAAGTGCAAGATACTATTAGCGCTTATGAAAAACTAGCCAAGCTTTGTGATTACCCGTTCCATGTTGGCATAACAGCTACCGGTCCATTAATCCCCGGTACAATAAAGTCAACTTTTACCATTGGATCATTGCTTAAAGAAGGCATTGGCGATACTATCAGGGTTTCCTTGACTAGTGAGCCCGAAGATGAAATAATGGTTTCTAAAGAGATATTGCAATCGCTGGGATTAAGGAATTTTTCTCCGGAAATCATAAGTTGTCCGACGTGCGGCCGCTGCCAGGTAGATTTGATAAAGATTGTAAATCTCATCAAGAATAAAGTAGATAATTTGCCTTCAAAAAATGGTAAGTTGTCAGCAAAGAAAATTGCTATAATGGGTTGTATTGTTAATGGGCCAGGCGAAGCAAAACAGGCGGATATGGGCATAGCCTTCACCAGAAACCTAGCGCTCGTGTTTAAAAAAGGAAAAGTTATCAAGAAGACATCGCAGAAAGATTCCATAGATTTTATTGTGAAGCAATTAGAAAAAGGATAGAGATATGTTTTGGTCAAAAGCTTTTATTCCCACTTTAAAAGAGGCGCCTCAGGACGCAGAGGCAGCGAGCCACAAGCTTTTACTTAGGGCAGGAATGATTCGCATGCTTACTTCCGGAGTTTATATCTATCTTCCTCTGGGGTTAATGGTTTTGAACAGGATAGAGACGATAATCAGAGAAGAGATGGATGCCTCCGGCGCACAGGAATTGCTACTATCCTGTATTCAGCCTTTAGAATTATGGAAAAAAACCGGAAGAGACCAGCAGCTAGCGGAGATAATGATTCGTTTCGAGGACCGTCGAGGAAGAAAATTATGCCTTGGTCCAACTCACGAAGAGGTAATAACGGAATTAGTTAAAAACCATGTAAGTTCCTACAGGCAGTTGCCGGTTGTGCTTTATCAGATCCAGACTAAGTTTCGCGATGAGATTCGTCCACGTTTCGGCATTATACGCGCATGTGAATTTGTAATGAAAGATGCTTATAGTTTCGATCGCGATCAAAAAGGCCTAGAGAAGAATTATGAAGTAATGTTTACTGCTTATAAAAAGATATTTACGCGCTGCGGGATAAAGTTTCTTATCACCGAAGCAGACTCCGGAATTATGGGAGGAAGCGTTTCGCACGAATTCATGGTTCCGGCGCAGAGCGGAGAAGATATAGTTTTATTCTGCAAAAAATGCGATTTTGTAAAGACTTTAACAGAAGATAAAGAACAAAAATGTCCCAGATGCAATACTGTCTTAGAGAAAAAACAGACTATAGAGGTCGGACATATTTTTCAATTAGGAACAAAATATAGCAAAGCATTGAATGCGAATTTTCTTGATGAGAAAGGCGAACAGCAAACGATCATTATGGGCTGCTACGGGATAGGTGTTAGCCGTTTGATTTCAGCTATTATAGAGCAAAATCACGACGAGGATGGGATAATCTGGCCAGAAGAGATTAGTCCATTCGATGTCTTGATTTTGCCTGTTCAGTCATCCAATGAAGAAGTCGTTGGTTTAGCTAAGGAATATTATAGCGAGTTAGAAAAAAAAGGATTTAGAGTTTTGCTTGATGATAGGGAAGGTACCGCAGGTGTGAAATTTAAGGACGCAGATTTAATCGGTATCCCTTTAAGAGTGACTATCGGGGAGAAAAATCTTCAAAAAGGAGAAGTTGAAATAAGTTTAAGACTAGAGAAAAAGATAATTATAGTGGATAAGAATTCAGTTATTAGTAAGATTACAGGCCTTATAAAGAAAGGTAACTAGTTAAAATGAATGCATATGTCGATAAGATTAAAGAATTAGTTATGCCTTTATTGGAAAGCCAGGTTATTGATTTGGTCGATCTGCATATTCAAAGGGACAGAAATAGAATTATTCTAAAATTCTTGGTAGATAAGCCTACAGGCGGAATAAGCCTCCAGGAATGCGTTAAATTGAACGAAGAAATCGGCCAAGTCTTGGAAAACCAGGATTTTATCCAGGAAAGTTTCGTTTTAGAGGTTTCTTCTCCCGGGTTAGACCGGCCGCTTATGACCATAAAAGATTTTATCCGGGCAACGGGTAAAGATGTTATAATGTTCCTGAAAGAAAAGGTCCAGGAGAAAATTGAACTAAGTGGGAAAATCATCTCGGCTAAAGACAACGTTGTTGTTATGGAGTTTGAAGGTAAGCCAATAGAGATACCTTTGGAAAAGATAAATAAAGCAAAATATATATTCTAATCAAAGAGGTTTAATATGAACGGCGAGTTAATTGCAATACTTGAACAGATTGAACGCGACAAAGGCATAGATAAAGACGTGTTGATTCAAGCTGTAGAATCAGCTTTGGTGAGCGCAGCCAAAAAAGTTTGGAAGGATGTCGACCCTGAGGCTGAAATTAAGGTAGAACTTGATAAGGAAACAGGAAAGATTCGGGCTTTCGCCGGAAATAAAGAAATAAAATCCAAGGATTTTGGGCGAATAGCTGCCCAGACTGCCAAGCAGGTCATTATTCAGAAGATCCGTGAGGCAGAAAAGGATGTAATTTTTGGCGAGTTTCAAGGAAGGGTCGGCCAGATAGTAAGCGGAAGCGTTTATAGATTTGAGCGAGGCAATATCATAGTGGATTTAAACAAGACAGAAGGATTCATTCCTAAGAGCGAACAATCAATCAAAGAAGAGTTTCATCAGGGAGAGCGCATACGTTCCTATGTCATTGATGTAAAAAAAGAATCCAAAGGCCCGCAGATAGTTCTTTCGCGAACGCATCCGAATTTGGTCAGGAAATTATTTGAGCTGGAGGTCCCGGAAATTTACGAGTCTATTGTTGAGATAAAATCGATTGCCCGCGAGCCGGGAGAACGCACCAAGATTGCTGTTTCATCCAAGGATGAAAAGGTGGATTGCGTCGGCGCCTGCGTAGGTATGCGTGGACAGCGGGTAAAGAATATCGTCATGGAACTACACGGAGAGAAAATCGATATCGTGCGTTGGTCAGAGGACAATAATGACTTTGTAGTTGCCGCCCTAAGCCCTGCTAAGATCCAGAAAATAACTTTTGATAAAGAAGCGCATCGGGCGCAGGTAATCGTGCCTGAGGATCAGCTCTCTTTAGCTATAGGAAAACATGGCCAGAATGTAAGATTGGCATCAAAACTTACGGGATGGGAACTGGATATCCGTACCGAGGAAACAAAGGATGAGAAAGAGTCTAAAGAGAAGAAAGAGACTAAACAGAAAAAAGAAAAGACGCCAGCAAAGAAAACGATAGAATTGACTGCGCTTACAGGAGTAGGTGCTAAGCTAGCAGATAATTTAAAGGAAGCCGGGTTTGACAGTTTGGAGAAGCTAGCTAAAACAAATATAGATGAGCTTTCAAAGATCAAGGGTCTTGGTAAGAAGAAAGCCGAAGGTATAATTGAAGAGGCAATTAAACTTACTGCTGAAACCGAGAAAGAGGCTTAATGCGTGTTCATGAATTAGCTAAAGAATTAAGAATCTCAAGCGTGGAGCTTATAGATAAGCTTAAGGGCTTAGGTATCAAAGTTCAGAGCCAGATGAGCGTTGTCTCTAAAGAGGCGATTGATTTGGTTAAAAAAGGTCCCAAAAAGGCTAAGGTGGCAACAAAAGAAAAAGCCAAGTCAAAACCTAAGTCCCTATCCAAGAAGCCGATTAAAGAAAAAAAAGAGAAGCCCGCTGTTAAGACAAAGGCAGTAAAAAAAGAAACCAAGGCTAAAGAGGTCCAGGTTGCTGCCGCGGCAAAAGAACCGAAAATACTTCCGGTTAAAGAAATCAAGCCTCAATCAATAAAGGAAACAAAGCCAGCTTTAGAAAAAGAGATAAAACCCGCGGTAACTAAAGAAAGAACACCATTTGTTCATAGGGATGCCAAGCCGGCGCCGGCAAAGGAAATGGCTCCGCCGCCACAAGAAGCTATAAAGCCTCCGGGAAAAGAAATCGAAATAAATATACCCATAACCGTAAAAGATCTGTCTGTTAAGCTCCAGGAAAAACCAAATGTCATTATTGCCAAATTGATAAAAATGGGGATAATGACTACCATAAATCAGCCTTTAGATGAAGCTACGGTGACTAAGATTGCTCCCAACCTTGATTTTGCTTTTAGAAAAACCTTGACCGAAGAAGAAAAGCTTATTGACGAACATAAGATGGTCGAGGATAAAGCGTTATTATCATGGCGCCAGCCGGTCGTTACTTTCATGGGTCATGTAGATCATGGTAAGACCTCGCTTTTGGATACTATAAGAAAAACCAAGGTCGCAGAAAAGGAACACGGTGGAATTACTCAGCATATCGGAGCTTATGAGGTAAAGATTAATAAAGGAAAGATTACTTTCTTAGATACTCCTGGCCATGAAGCTTTTACTGCTATGCGTGCTAGAGGCGCTAATATCACCGATATAGTTGTATTAGTCGTGGCTGCCGATGAAGGAATAATGCCTCAGACGGTAGAGGCTTTAGACCATGCAAAAGCTGCGGGGGTTCCCATAATTGTTGCATTAAATAAGATTGATCGGCAGCAGGCTGATGTAGACCGAGTAAAGAAACAACTGGCAGAATTAAATCTTTTAGCCGAGGACTGGGGAGGCAAGACGGTTGTTGCGGGAGTTTCAGCTAAGACTGGTGAAGGAATAGACAATCTTTTAGAGATGATACTTCTTGAGGCTGAGTTGTTAGAGCTAAAAGCCAATTATAATAAAAGAGGTTCAGGCGTAGTCGTAGAGGCGCAGCTCACCAAAGATAAAGGCCCTATCGCTACATTAATCGTTAAGAACGGCGTATTGAAGAAATCAGATATAGTTATTGCCGGGACGCATTACGGAAGGATTAAAGCATTATTAAATCATAAGGGGGCAGCTATAGAACAGGCTAATCCTGGAATGCCGGTTGAAATTCTTGGTCTTTCCGGAGTGCCTGAAGCCGGAGAGCAGTTTTTGGTCACCGAAGACGAAAAAAAAGCAAAAGAGATTTGTTTGAAGCGGCAGGAGATACAGAAGCAAAAACAGATGCAGCCTATTCAGAGAATCAGCCTGGAAGATCTATATTCTCAGGTTAAAGAGGGTAAAGTAAAAGAATTAAATATTATTATCAAAACCGACGTACAGGGATCTCTGGAAGCGCTCAAAGATTCATTGGAAGAATTATCCACAAAAGAAGTAAAGCTTATCACCATACATTCCGGTATTGGTTCAATCAATAACTCCGATGTGGTCTTGGCAGCCGCATCTAACGCGGTAATTATCGGTTTTCATATCGATATAGAATCTCAAGCCAAAGAAATGGCGGATAAAGAAGGCGTGGACATCAGGATATATAGGATTATTTATGATGCCACAAACGATATAAAGGCCGCCTTGGAAGGTTTATTAGAGCCGAAGATAAAGAAGAAATTTCTGGGTAGAATAGAGATAAGGCAAGTTTTAAAACTTTCATCTAGGTCAGGGAACGTTGCGGGTTGTTTTGTCCAGAAGGGAAGAGTCGTACGGAATTCCGTGGCCGAGCTCCTGCGTAACGGAGAGGTAGTATATGAAGGTCAGCTTTCCAGTTTAAGACGTTTTAAAGATGATGTTCGGGAAGTAGAGGAAGGTTTTGAATGCGGATTAACCTTAAGCAATTTTGATGATTATAAGCAGGGAGATATAATCCAGGTTTATGAAATAGAAAAGATCGCAAGGAAACTTAAGGAGGATGCCTAGTTTAAGATGAAGAAAAGAATTTTAAGCGGTATGCGTCCGACGGGCAGGCTCCACTTGGGCCATTTGGTTGGCGCTTTAAGTAATTGGTCAAAACTACAGGATAAATATGATTGTTTTTTTATGGTTGCCGATTGGCACGCGCTTATGAGCGAATATGAAGACGCAAAATCGATGAACGAATACGCCATTGATAACGTCGCTGATTGGATAGCCTGCGGCATAGATCCTAAAAAATCCGTGATATTTGTTCAATCAGATGTCAAGGAGCATTTAGAGCTGGATATGATTTTTTCCTGTATTACTCCTTTGGGATGGCTTGAGCGCTGTCCGACCTATAAGGAACAGCTAAAAGAGATTAAAAATAAAGATTTAAGCACATATGCTTTTTTGGGTTATCCGGTATTACAGGCAGCAGATATTCTAGTTTATAAAGCAGATGCCGTTCCGGTTGGGCAGGATCAATTACCGCATCTAGAGCTTACGCGCGAAATCGCCAGAAGATTCAATCACTTATACAGCAATGTATTTCCTGAGCCAGAGGCGATTTTGACTAAAGTGCCAAAACTTTTAGGCACCGACGGAAGAAAAATGAGCAAAAGCTATGACAATACAATAAATTTATCGGATTCTTCATCCACGATTAAAGAGAAAACCCAGAAGATGTTCACCGACCCCAAAAGGATCAGATTGACCGATCCGGGCCATCCAGACATCTGCAATGTTTTCAGTTATTATGAAGTATTCAATCCTCAAAAGAAAGATGAAGTTCGAGATTGGTGTATCAATGCCAAACTCGGCTGTACGGAATGCAAGCAGAGATTAGCCGATGCGCTTATCGAAACGTTGGCTCCGATTCAAAAAAAGCGCGCAGATATACTAAAGAATAAATCTGTGATTAACAAAATACTCTCGGATGGCGCAAAGAAAGCAGGCGAGCTAGCTTCCGAGACGCTAGATTCTGCAAAAAAAGCAGTATTTAAAACATAAGATGACTCATAAGATAAAATTAGATTTCTTTGAAGGGCCATTGGATCTTCTGTTGTATTTAATCAAGAAGAATGAAGTCAATATTTGCGATATTCCGATATCGGAGATTACCGAGCAGTATCTGCAATACATTGAATTAATAAAGATGCTGGATTTGGATATCGTCGGGGATTTCTTGGTAATGGCAGCAACATTAATGCAGATAAAATCAAAGATGTTATTGCCTCAGCCCGAGGTCGCTCCGGAGGAAGAGATCGTAGACCCCAGAGCTGATTTGGTAAACAGGCTTCTTGAATACGAGAAATACAAAGAGGCCGCCGAAGAATTACGGCAGAGAGAATTGGCAAGAAAGAACGTCTTTATCCGTCCACCTGACACTGAGACAGAAGAGAGATTTTTGCGCGAACCGGGAGAGGTATTTTTTGAAGCCAGCCTTTTTGATTTAATCAGCGCGTTTTCCAAGGCGCTTAAAGACATACCCCGCGAAACATTCTACGAGGTAATGAAGGATGAGTTCACGGTTGAGCAGAAAATCCACGACATTCTGCATTTGTTGCTTTTGAAACAGGAAATCAGTATCCAGGAACTCTTTGATAAATCAAAGAGTAAATTAGAGGTAGTAGCTAATTTCTTGGCAATTTTGGAACTGATAAGATTGAAAGAGATAAATGTAATCCAGAGGCAGCTATTCAGCGAAATTACAATTATGAGAAATAAGGAGAATATAAAACCATATGGAGGAAAAGCGCCAAAAACTGATAGTTAATCAGGAGACGGAAGAGGATGTAGTTTTAAATATTTCTCTTCGTCCGCAGAAGCTTCCCGAGTTTGTCGGCCAGAAAGAGTTGGTGGATAATTTAAAGGTGGCTTTGCAGGCAACTAAGCAGAGGCACGAGCCGCTGGAACACGTTTTGCTTTCCGGGCCTCCTGGTCTTGGCAAGACTTCCCTTGCCCATATTATTGCTCATGAGATGGATACTAAGATTACTGCTACTTCCGGTCCGGCTATTGAGCGCGCCGGAGATCTAATCGGCATTTTGACAAATTTAGAAAAAGGCGATGTTTTATTTATAGATGAGATTCACAGGCTTTCAAAAGTCGTAGAGGAATTCCTTTATCCGGCTATGGAAAGTTTTCAGATAGATTTTGTTATTGATAAAGGGCCGTATGCCAAGACGATTAAATTTAACTTAAAGCCTTTTACTTTAGTCGGGGCGACCACGCGTAGTGGGCTTCTTACCGCGCCACTACGCGAGCGTTTCGGCATGTTTTACCACTTAGATTTTTATCCGATTGAAGAATTAAGTAAAATCATTAATCACTCTGCAAAAATACTATCATTAGAGATTGAAGACGATGCCTGTAATGAAATTGCCAGGCGCTCAAGAGGCACACCCAGGATTGCTAATAGGCTCCTACGCAGAGTAAGGGATTATTTTCAAGTCAAGAAATCCGGACCCAGAGTCAATAAAGCAATTGTGGACTCCGCGCTTGATAACCTAAGAATTGATAAGGCAGGCCTCGATGAATTTGACCGCCGGGTCCTAAAGACTATTATTGAGGCTTATGATGGCGGCCCGGTGGGAGTTGAAGCTTTAGCAGCGACTTTAAATGAGGAAGTTGATACAATCGTTGATTGTGTAGAGCCGTATTTACTTAAGGCCGGATATATAAAACGAACGGCGCGAGGCAGGCAAATCACAAAATTGGCATTTGAACATTTCGGCCTTCCTATCAAAAGTGAGCAAAAGGAGTTATTTTAAAACCAGAAAATGAAATTATTGCTCCATGTCTGCTGTGGGCCTTGTCTTATTTATCCTTACGAGGTTTTAAGCAAAAAAAGTTATATTGCAGAAGGGTTCTTTTATAATCCAAACATACATCCTTTGCTTGAGTACAAAAATAGAAAGAAAGCGATAGAGGATTTAGTAGGCACGCAAAATATTAAGGTCAATTTCACGGAAGCTTATAGGCCTGAAGAGTTCTTTAGGGCGGTGGCGGGTAGCGAAAAATCGCCTGATAGATGCGAGCTTTGTTGGAAGCTGCGCCTGGAAAAGACAGCGAAACTTGCTAAAGATAAAGGGTTTGATTGTTTCTCGACGACGCTTTTGGTCAGTCCTTATCAGGATATCGAGAAGATTAGAAAAATTGGAGAAGATATCGCAAAGGCAACTGGGGTAAAATTCATATTTGAAGATTTTAGACCAGGGTTTAGGCAGGCCCATAACAAGGCGAAGGAATTAGGCCTGTATTGCCAGAAGTATTGCGGTTGCATATTTTCCGAGGTGGAACGCTATGAACGAAGTTAGTTTTTTAGGTAGGATTTTGATTATTGCCGGGGTGATTTTAGTTTTGGTGGGGATAGTCTTTGTTTTTAGCAACAAAATCCCCTGGATAGGCAAGCTGCCAGGCGATATATATATTCAGAAGAAAAATCTAACTTTATATTTTCCTATAACCACAAGTATCTTGATTAGTATTGTCTTGAGTTTAATTTTAATGCTATGGTCAAAAAGATAGCCCATATTTTAATAATCTCGGTGTTTGCAATTTCCTTGTTAGGATTTTCGCAGCCGCCTATGCCTCCTAAGTCAGGCGAAATCGTGAGGGTTGCGATAGCAAGAGGAAAACCTTCGGTTATGCTTATGATAAAGGGGCCATTTAGCATTTATTCTTTGAGAACCAATGAGTTGCTTGCCGAATACAGAGGGCTCGATAATTCTGTTGTCACCCCCACTAATTTTGGTATACAGATCGGCCCGTATATCTACTTAAAGATTTTCGGGATAAAGATAATGCCTAAAAGAGATGCGGCAATATATATAGATAAGCGATGTTTTCGCGGCCAGATAGATATTATCCGTCAAGAGGATAAGACGCTCTTGATCGTAAATCATATTGATGTGGAGAATTATATTCGTGGTGTTCTTTACCATGAAGTTTCGCATAAATGGCCCCTTGAGGCAATCAAGGCTCAAGCAGTCGCGGCCAGGACTTATGCGCTTTATCAGAAGAAAGGTAACGAGAAGAACGATTACGATTTAACTAACGATGTCTACTCTCAGGTCTACGGTGGACAGACTTCGGAAAAATACCGTACGAATAAAGCAGTGAATCAGACTTTAGGGGAGTATTTGACTTTTAACGCAGAGATATTCCCTACTTATTTCCATGCAAACTGCGCTGGGCACACGGAAGATGCTGCAAAACTTTGGAATATAGATCTACCTCCGTTAAAAGGCAAACCCTGTGATTTCTGCGCGAAATCTCCGCACTCAAAATGGAAGATAAATCTTAGGTTAGCCGATATCCAGGTCAAATTGATTAAATCCGGAAGAGAAATCGGTCTGATAAAAGAGATTAATGTCCTGGAAAGAAATAATTCTGGCAGAGTAGATAAGCTTGAAATTATTGACCGGCGCGGGAGCAAAATTTATATTTCTGGCAAAGATTTCAGAATGGTCGTAGGTCCGGATATTATTAAAAGTACGAATTTTAATGTCATAATGCGCGGCTATTACGTAGATTTTGAAGGTAAAGGCTGGGGCCATGGAGTAGGATTGTGCCAATGGGGCGCCAAATCAATGTCTGAGTGCGGTTTTAAGTATGATGAGATTTTGAAATATTACTATCCCGGCAGTGAAATATCCAAATGAAGCTACAAGATTTCGATTATGACCTTGCCAAAGAGCGCATCGCTCAGTACCCTTTAGCAAAAAGAGACCAGGCGCGTTTATTAATTATTGATAGAAAATCCAAGAAAATCTATCACGATAAGTTCTGTAATATATTAAAATATTTGCCTCCTGATAGCCTGATGGTTTTAAATGATACCAAGGTGATTCCCGCCAGGCTTATAGGAAGACGCCAGACCGGAGGAAGGGTTGAGGTTTTTCTGCTTCAGGCATTATCCGACGGATATTCCTATAAAACACTGGTCAGGCCGCTTAAGAGGCTTAAAACTAATGAAAAGATTATTTTTAATGGCGGCAAGATTGCCGCAAGGCTTAAAGATCCTCTAGAAAAGATCGTGCGTTTTAATACGCGTAATGCTTCCCAAATTCTAAAATTAGGATTGATTCCTTTGCCGCCATACATAAAAAGACAACCGGAGGCAATCGATAAGACGCATTACCAGACGGTGTATGCCAAAAACAGAGGTTCGGTTGCTTCTCCGACAGCCGGGTTGCATTTTACCAAAGAGTCGCTTTCAAAGATTAAAAAATCAGGAATAAAAATAGCTAATGTCACCCTGCATGTAAACTATGCGACATTTAATGCCGTAAAAGAAAATGATATCAGGAAACATAAAATGCACAGCGAAGAGTTCAGAGCGCCCGAGAAAACAATTTCAGAGATTAAAAATGCCAAAACCAGCGGAAGAAAGATTATCGCAGTAGGCACTACCAGCTTTCGCGTCCTTGAGACGATCGCCGATAAACTAAATGCAAAAGAAATAAAGGGTAAAACTAATCTATTTGTCTACCCCGGATACAAGCCAAAGCTTGTCGATGCACTTATAACTAATTTTCATCTTCCGCGCACGACTTTGTTTATGTTAGTTTGTGCCTTTGCAGGCACCGATTTGATAAAGCGGGCTTATCAAGAGGCAATTGATAAAAAATACAGATTTTATAGCTACGGCGATTGTATGTTAATTCTATAGAGGGAATATGTTTAAGGTCACACATAAAGATAAAAAGACAAGCGCAAGGATAGGCGCTTTAAAAACTGCGCACGGAGTTGTTCCTACACCGTTTTTTATGGCTGTTGCTACTAATGCCACGGTTAAGACTCTTTCCGTCCAGGATTTATTTGATGCCCAGACAGAAATCATTGTTTCAAATACCTATCATGTGTTTGTCAGGCCCGGGATGGAGGTAATAAAGAAGGCAGGGGGATTACATAAATTCATGAGTTGGCCTCGGCCCATCTTGACTGACTCCGGAGGCTATCAGATTTTCTCTTTAGCGCTCTTAAGAAAGGTCACTGATGAAGGAGTTAAGTTCCAGTCTCACGTAGATGGCTTGGCACATTTCTTTAGCCCGGAAGATATAATTTCTTTACAAAAAATCTTAAAATCTGATATAATAATGCCGCTTGATGAGTGTGTTCATTATCCCTGCCAACGGGATTATGCAGAGATTGCAACCAGGCGTACTACCCTTTGGGCACAACGTTCAAAACTAGCTTATAATAATATAGTTCGTAAAACAAAAGGCAAAAGTTCTGCCAAAGATAAGCAGTTGCTCTTTGGTATTGTCCAGGGAGCTACTTTTAAGGATTTACGCAAACAATCGGCAGAAGAGCTCATTGATATGGATTTTGATGGGTATTCCATCGGCGGTTTAAGTGTCGGTGAACCCAATAATCTTATGCAGGATATCTTGGCATATACGATCGATTTTATCCCCAAGGATAAACCGCGTTATACCATGGGCGTAGGCACTCCTGAACAGATCGTGGAATCCGTGGAAAAAGGCGTGGATATGTTTGATACCTGCGTTCCCACGCGCTACGGAAGAAACGGCACGGCATTTACTAGCGAAGGCAAGATTACGCTTACCAACGCCAGATTCGTCAAAGATTTTTCACCTATTGATAAGAATTGCGACTGTTATGCCTGTAAGAATTATTCCCGGGCATATCTTAGGCATCTGTGTAATGCCAAGGAAATATTAGGATTAAAATTGGTTTCATATCACAATGTCTATTTCTTCATGAAATTGATGCGCGATATCCGTAAGGCGATAGAGAAGGACCGTTTCAGCGAATTCAAGAAAGATTTCTTAAAGAAGATAAAAAAAGATGAGAATTGATATCCTGACTATTTTTCCTGAGATGTTCGATTCTGTGCTTAATGAGTCTATCTTAAAGCGCGGGCAAAAGAAGGGCAAACTATGGTTCATTGTACACAATCTGCGTGATTACACCTTCGATAAACACAAAAAAGTTGATGATAAGCCTTTTGGCGGCGGCCCGGGAATGATTATGCAGATTCAGCCGATTCATGACGCTGTGAAAGAAATATGTAAGCTGTCAAAAATAAATAAAAAACATAGAAGGATAATTCTTCTTTCTCCTCAAGGAAAAACCTTAGACCAGAAAGTCGCATCCCGATTATCTAAGTATAAACATTTAATTTTGATTTGCGCTCATTATGAAGGCGTCGATGAACGCGTAAGAAAATATCTGGTTGATGAAGAAATATCTATCGGAGATTATGTTTTAACCGGAGGAGAGCTGCCGGCAATGGTTTTGTTAGATGCGGTAGCTAGATTAATTCCCGGGGTTTTAGGGAAAAAAGAGTCGTTGCAACAGGAGTCATTTCATGATAATTTATTGGAGTATCCGCAGTATAGTAGGCCAGCAGATTTTAAGGGTATGAAGGTCCCATCGATTTTATTAAGCGGAGACCATAATAAGATTCAAGTATATAGAAAAAAAGAATCCATAAGGGTTACTAAAGCAAAAAGACCTGATTTGTTAATGAGGTCAGAACTTAAGGAGCGAAAGCGAACTTAAGTTCTGTGACCGAATTAACCCCGCCCTTTCTTTCTGGGAAGAGCGGCTTCGAAGCAAGAAAGGGCGGGGTTAAATTCGCACTCATGACTTATGTCGGCTTTGCCTCCATAAGTCATGTGCTCATTTAAAGAGGAGGAGAAAAATGAAAAAGATATCAGAGGTCGAATCAGCATATCTTAAAAAAGATATCCCGGATTTTAAGCCCGGAGATACGGTAATCGTATCGGTGAAGGTCCCGGAGGCTGATAAATTCCGCATCCATGATTTTGAAGGAGTGGTTATTAGCAGACGCGGTTCAGGCACAAATGAGAGTTTTGCGGTAAGAAAAATCTCTTTTGGCGAGGGAGTGGAGAGGGTGTTTTCTTTGCATTCTCCCACTATTGATAAGATTACCTTAGTCAAGAAATCTAAGGCCAAAAGAAGCAAGCTTTATTATCTTCGAGAAAGAATCGGAAAACAGGCCATCAAAGTAGAAACAGAACAATAATGCTTTATTACGAAAATAAAGCCAAAAGAAACGGCTTTAAATTCGTTGTCGGGGTTGATGAAGCCGGCCGCGGGCCTCTGGCTGGTCCGGTAGTAGCATCAGCGGTATGGCTTAAAGAGAGGCGTTTCAAAAACAGGATTGACGATTCAAAAAAACTTTCGGCTTCACAGCGCGAAAAGGCATTCAAAGAGATCATTGAAAAATCGTTCTTTGGATTAGGCGTGGTCAGCGAAAGCGCGATTGATAAAATAAATATCTTACAGGCAACTCGTTTAGCCATGCAGAAGGCGCTTTATGATTTGTTTTCTAAATTGCCCAAGAAGCACAAAATCGCCAAAAGTAAATTCAAGCAATCAGTTTGCGCTTTAATCGACGGAGGCTCGCTAGTATTGGATGTGCCTTGTTCGATGAAAACTATTATTAAGGGCGATTCAAAGAGCCTGTCCATCGCTTGCGCTTCGATTATCGCAAAAGTATCCCGTGACAGAATGATGTTAGTATTGGATGAGATCCAGCCAGAATACGGGTTTTCAAAACATAAGGGTTATGGCACCGAGGAGCATATAAGAGCAATAAGAAAGTTCGGTCCGTCAATTTTTCATCGGAAGAGTTTTATCCCCATAAAATGTCAAAAGAAAAAATCGAGCTAGGCCTAGCCGGAGAAAAGAAGGCAGTAGAATTCTTAAAGGATAACGGCTACGAAATTTTAGATAGGAATTTTCGCACCTCACTGGGCGAAATTGATATCGTCGCAAAAGATAAAGACTGCATCTGCTTTGTAGAAGTAAAGACCAGGTCTAGTGATCAAAAGGGCTCTCCCGAAGAAGCAATCACCAAGCATAAACAACACAAGCTATCGCAAATGGCTTTATTGTACCTAAAAAATAAAAACCTGCTCAAGAAATCCGCACGATTTGATATTGTCACTGTAATGCAGAATCTTGCCGAAACAGATAAAATTGATATTATAAAAAATGCTTTTTTATTAAATAACCGTTATATCTACTAAGGGGGAAGATAGATGCTTTCCGACATAGAAATTGCGCAACAGGCAAGGATGAAGCCTGCAAAAGAGATCGCCAAGAAAATTGGCATAAGAGAAGACGAACTTGAGTTATATGGTAATTATAAAGCAAAGGTTTCATTAGACATTCTAAAAAGGATCCAAAATCAGCCTCAAGGGAAGTATGTTTTAGTAACCGCTATCACCCCCACGCCATTGGGAGAAGGAAAGACCGTAACTACAATCGGTCTTGGCATGTCGTTAAACAAATTAAAAAAGACAATCACCTGTATACGGCAGCCTTCCCTGGGGCCGGTTTTTGGTATAAAGGGCGGCGCGGCAGGCGGCGGTTACTCTCAAGTAGTACCGATGGAAGATTTTAATCTGCATTTTACCGGAGATATCCACGCTATTGGCCTGGCGCATAATTTAGCCGCGGCTTTTCTGGATAATCATATCTTTAAGAAGAATAAACTAAAGATTAATACAGATACGATTAGCTGGCGAAGAGTAGTAGATATTTCAGATAGGTATTTACGCAATGTAAAGGTAGGCCTAGGGACAAAAGATGATGGAATTCCGCGCGATTCAGGTTTTGATATCACCGTGGCGTCCGAGGTTATGGCGATTTTGGCCCTGGCAGATAATTTATCTGATTTGAGGAAAAGGATATCCCGCATCGTAATGGCTCAGACCATTGACGGAAAACCAGTGACTACCGAAGATGTTAAGGTAGCCGGAGCCATGACCGTATTATTAAAAGATGCGATTAAGCCAACGCTTATTCAGACGTTGGAAAACACTCCCGTCTTGGTACATGCCGGGCCATTTGCAAATATCGCCCATGGCAATAGCTCAATTATCGCCGATAGAATTGCTCTTCGTTTGGCGGATTTTGTTGTCACTGAAGCAGGATTCGGAGCGGACTGCGGGGCAGAGAAGTTTTTCGATATCAAGTGCCGTATATCAGGGCTTGTTCCAAATGCCGTTGTGTTGGTTTGTTCCATCAGGGCTTTAAAGATGCACAGTGGCAAATTTAACGTCGTCGCTGGAAAACCATTGGAAGAAGGGCTGGTTAAAGAAAACCTTCAGGCACTAGAAGAAGGTTTCTGCAATCTCAAGAAACATATTGAGAATATGAAGGCATTCGGTGTGCCCGTCGTAGTTGCGGTGAATAAATTTACCACCGACACGCAAAAGGAAATTGATTTGATTATTAGAAAATCTAAAGAGGCCGGTGCCGATGACTGCGTTTTAAGCGAGGTCTGGTTGAAAGGCTCAGAAGGCGGGATGGATTTAGCCAGAGCAGTTATAAAGGCAGCCGAGAAAAAGAGCGATTTTAAATTTTTATATCCGTTAGATATTCCTATCAAAGAAAAAATCAAAACTATCGCTACTAAGATTTACGGCGCAAAGGATGTTGAATATGCTCCTGAGGCCGAAAAACAGATTAGTGATTTTACGCGTTTAGGATTTGACAAGATGCCGATTTGCATGGCAAAGACACATCTTTCTCTTTCCCATGATCCGACATTAAAGGGCAGGCCCGAAGGATTCATATTGCCTATCCGAGAAGTTCGCGCCTCAGTTGGCGCGGGATTTTTGTATCCTTTATGTGGCCAAATGAGGACCATGCCCGGACTTCCCACGCATCCGGCAGGAGAAGAAGTAGATATTGATGAAAATGGAAAAGTAAGGGGGCTATTTTAGAATGTATAAGAACAAATCCATAAGAATTTATTTAGATGATTTAGCTGCGAAGAAACCTGCGCCTGGTGGAGGCTCAGCCGCGGCATTAGCTGCAGCTTTGGGCGCCGCGCTTTTGTCAATGGTAGCTAATTTTACCGTCGGAAAAGACAAATACAAGCAGTTTGAGCAAGAAATTAAAGGCGCGCTTAAAAAAAGCGAGAAAATAAGAAAAAATTTGCTTGAATTGGTTGATTTAGATGTTATAACTTATAATAAGGTTGCTAAAAATAAGAAAAAGTCTCTCGCCTTATACCAGAAATCTTTGAAAGAGGCAGCCAGCGTTCCTTTAGAGATAACTAAAAATAGTCTAGAAGCTTTGGAATTGTGTCCGATTTTGGAAGCCAAGGGGAATAAGTATTTAGTAAGTGACGTTCATGTAGCAAAAGCATTACTTATTGGCGCTATCCAGTCTGCCGTAGTAAATGTGAGGATAAATCTCCCCTATATTGAAGATAAGAAGTTTGTTTCAGAAGTTAACGAAGAATTAAAGAGATTAAAGTTGTAGGTTAAACGGTAGCGTACTTTTTGAAGATGATTATAAACCCTAAATCCAAAACCCTAAACTCTAAATAAATTCAAATGGCCCAAACTCAAAACCCAAAACAATACGATTTGGCTGAAAGAACTTCGAAATTTGCCAAAAGAGCAAGAGAATTTATTAAGATTCTACCAAAATCTTTGGCGGGTATTGAGGATGGTAAGCAACTCATAAGAGCGTCTGGCTCAGTAGGCTCTAACTACCTAGAAGCCGAAGAATCATTGAGTAAGAAAGATTTTGTTATGAGAATAAAGATTTGTCGAAAAGAGGCGAAAGAAAGCAGGTATTGGCTTGAATTGATAGAGCCAGAAGAGAAATATATCTGCGAAAAAGAAGCTTTGATTAAAGAAGCTACTGAGCTTACTAAGATTTTTGGTGCAATTGTTGAGAAGTCGAAATAATATTTTGAGTTTTGAATTTTGAGTTTTGTGTTTGTTTAGGATTTAGAGTTTAGTGTTTAGAGTTTTCAGAGTTAATTTAAAATAACGGAGGGTTTAAATGCCAGCCCAATTACTTGAAGGTAAAATCATAGCAGCAGAAATCAAAGAGAAATTAAAGCAGGAAATTGCCTCATTAGGCAAAAAGCCGGTTTTGGCAAGCATTATCGTCGGAGAAAATGCAGGTGCTGAGTCTTATTGTAAGTCTCAGGCCAAAACCGCCGAAGGATTGGGGATTGAATATCGCCTGGAAAGATTGTCAGCCGACATCTCGCAGCAGGCTTTAATTGACTTTATTAAAAAATTAAATAATGATTCAGCTGTAAACGGAATTATCATCCAGATGCCTTTGCCAAAGCAAATTGATTATAAATCTATTAGTTCATTTATCGTACCCGATAAAGACATCGAAGGAATGCATCCGCAAAATTTAGGCAAGGTTTTAATGGGAAAAGCTAAGATTGCGCCTTGCACTGCCGCTGCCGCGTTAGCGTTAATTGAAGCCACAGGCGTCAATCTCTACGGAAAAGAAGTGGTTATCGTAGGCCACAGCGAAATCGTTGGGAAGCCCTTAAGCCTTTTATTACTAGAGAAATTCGCAACGACTACGGTTTGCCATATCGGAACTTCAGAGGCAGGAAAATTAGTTGAGCATGTTAAAAATGCCGAGATTTTAGTGGTTGCCGTGGGTAGAGCTGGATTAATTAAAGGCGAATGGATAAAAGATGGCGCAATCGTAATTGATGTTGGTATAAACCGCATTAATGATAAAATTGTCGGCGATGTGGAATTTGAAGAGGCAGCCAATCGCGCCGCATACATCACCCCGGTTCCCGGTGGAGTGGGGCCGTTGACGGTTACGATGTTAATGAGAAATTTAGTGGAAGCAACAAAATTACAAACAAAATGACATTTAAAGAAAAGATTAAAGCTGGCAAATTTTTATTAACCTCTGAGATAGGTCCGCCAAAAGGCATCGAGACTAAAGAATTATTAGAGGATGCGGAATTAGTCCGCGGTAAGGTGGATGCGATTAATGTTACCGATCTGCAGAGTTCGGTAATGCGTTTAGGATCTCTGGCAGTTTGCAAGATGCTGGTTGATAAAGGTCTAGAACCGATATTTCAGATGACCTGCCGCGATAGAAATCGTTTAGCGTTGCAATCGGATTTATTATCGGCTGCCGCATTTGGTATTGAAAATGTTTTGGCTTTAACCGGCGACCATCAGTCTTTAGGAGACCATCCCGATGCAAAAGGCGTATTTGATTTGGAATCGGTCCAGCTTTTGGAAGTTATCAGAAAATTAGAATCCGGCGAAGATATGGTAGGAAATAAATTGACGGGTGCTGCGCCAAAGTTCTGTAAAGGCGCAGTGGTTAATCCCGGAGCTGATCCTTTAGAGCCGCAGATTGCTAAAATGGAGAAGAAGATTGCCGCAGGCGCGGAATTTTTTCAAACCCAGGCAGTCTATGATGTGGCGCAATTTGAGAATTTTATCAACAAAGTTAAGCACGTTAAAGTCCCGATTATGGCAGGGATTGTTTTGTTAAAATCCGCGGGAATGGCAAAATATATGAACAGCAATGTCGCCGGAGTGCATGTCCCGGATAATTTTATCAAAGAGATGCAGGAGACCAAAGATAAAAGCGTAACATCTATTGATATTGCCGCGCGATTAATTAAAGAATTAAAACCCATGTGCCAGGGGATTCATATAATGCCTATCGGATGGGACAAGAAAGTCCCGTTAGTGATAGAAGCTGCGGGACTTTGAAAGTAAAAAGTAAGAAGAAAAAAGTAAAAAGTGAAAGTAAAAAGGCAAAAGTTTCAAAAATTTTTACTTTTAACTTTCCTGCCTGCCGGCAGGCAGGTGGTTTTTCCTTTTTTCTTTTTCGTTTTTACTTTAATCTAGTTTAAAAGGAGCTAAAATGAGTGATGTCACTAAACGTTCAGTTGATCCAGCGACTCAACAAGTCTTAAAACATATTGAAGGCCAGTCTATTAAGACCACCTGGGATAGGCTCGAAGAGATGCAGCCGCAGTGCGGATTTGGGCAACTTGGTATTTGCTGCACGAATTGTTATCTTGGCCCTTGCAGGATTGATCCCTTTGGCGAAGGCGCCCAACAAGGAGTCTGCGGCGCAGACGCCGATACGATTGTGGCTAGAAATTTACTGCGACATATCGCCGCTGGTGCAGCTGCCCACTCAGATCACGGAAGAACCACTGCCCATGCGCTCCAGTTGGTGGGAAAAGGCGAAATCCATGATTATCATGTCCAGGATGAAGAAAAATTAAAGGCAACGGCAAAGGTTTTCGGGATTAAAACCGAAGGTCGCTCAAATGATGATATCGCCGCTGAGCTGGGAGAAAAGATGCAGGCCGATTTCGGCTCGCAGGAAGGTCCGATAAGATTCATCAGCCGCGCGCCCAAGAAAAGAATTGAAATCTGGAAGAAATTAAATATTATCCCCCGCGGGATTGACAGAGAAGTAGTTGAAGCAATGCACCGGGTCAATATCGGCGTGGATAATGATTATAAAAGTATTTTATTGCATGGAATGAAGACTGCCTTGGCTGACGGCTGGGGCGGTTCAATGGTCGCCACCGAAGCGCAGGATATAATGCTACGCACACCTACGCCCATAAGAGGCACGGTCAATTTAGGGGTTTTGAAAGAAGACCATGTCAATATCGTAGTTCACGGACACGAAGCGCTCCTTCCTGAAGCTGCTGCGCGCGTTGTGAAGGATCCGGAATTAATAAAATTAGCCAAAGAGGCCGGAGCAGAAGGTATCAATTTAGCGGGAATGTGCTGCACGGCAAATGAAGTTCTTATGCGTCATGAAGTGCCTCTGGCAGGAAATTTCTTGCAACAGGAGTTAGCGATTGCTACCGGCGCGGTTGAAATGATGATGGTAGATATCCAGTGCATTATGCCGGGCTTGGTTGATGTGGCGAAGCATTTTCATACTGAAATTGTTACCACTTCGGAAAAAGCAAGATTCCCGGGCGTGACTTATATTCAGTTTGAAGAACACGACGCGGAAAAAATCGTCAAATCTATTATTAAAAGAGCGATTGAGAATTTTAAAAAAAGAGATAAATCCAGGGTTTTTATCCCCAAAGAGAAAAAGGATTTGGTTGCCGGAATTTCTACAGAAGTAATCGCCAAAATCTTAGGCGGAAAATATCTGAGTACATTCAAGCCGCTAAATGAAGCGATTATAAACGGCAGGATTCGCGGTATTGCCGGAGTCGTGGGTTGCAATAATCCCAAAACTACTCATGATTTTGGCCATCTTGAATTAGTCAAAGAACTTATCAAAAATGATGTGGTGGTTTTGTCTACGGGTTGCTCGGCAATTGCCTGCGGCAAGGCAGGATTCCTGCAGCCTGAGGCAGCTCTTGAGATAGCGGGAAAAGGATTAAAAGAGGTTTGCGAAGCGGTGGGGATTCCGCCTGTGTTGCATATGGGTTCTTGCGTGGATAATAGCAGAATATTAATTGCAGCCTGCGAAGTTTTAAAAGAAGGCGGATTAGGTGAAGATATTTCAGATTTACCTGCAGCTGGCGCAGCTCCGGAGTGGATGTCGGAGAAGGCCATCACCATAGGATTTTATTTTATGGCATCAGGCGTATATACGATTTTTGGCGGACCCATGCCGATTATGGGCAGTAGTAACGTCACCAGATTTCTCACCGAAGAAGTAGAAGGGATTACTGGCGGAAAATTTGCCTACGAATCAGATCCGCTTAAGACCGCAAAATTGATGATCGAGCATATAGATAAAAAACGGCAGGCCTTAAGGCTTGGGCCGATGATGTACCAGGGAAAGTAAGAAGTAAAAAGAAAAAAGTAAAAAGTGAAGAAAATCTATTTTGATGTAGAAAAGTGTTTAGGTTGCCGCTCTTGCGAGTTGGCTTGCGCTGTTTCGCATTCAGCGGCCAAGGAATTAGAGAAAATGATTAGCGATAAGGATAAATCCTTGCCGCGTATCAAGATTAATTTTTCTAAAGATAAGAATTATCCCATGAGCTGCAGGCATTGTAAAGATCCTAAATGCGTTTCCGCCTGCATGGCGGGAGCGATTTCCAAGGATGAGAAAACCGGCCAGATTTTGTATGATGAGAAAAAATGCGTGGGCTGCTGGATGTGTGTGATGGTTTGTCCGTATGGCGCAATCAGGCCGAATAAAAAAGTAAAGATTCCCGTTAGATGCGATTTATGCACTGACATTGGAGAGCCGCAATGCGTTAAGGGCTGCCCGGTAAAAGCGATTGTCTGGGCTGACGAAACTGAGGTTGATACAATAAAAAAATGAAACAAATTGTTATAATTGGGGATTCAGCTGCAGGCGTTGCAGCAGTTGAGGCAATAAGAAAAAAAGATAAAGAAAGCAAGATCGTTGTGCTTTCCGACGAGAATTTCCCTTCTTATTGCCGCTGCGTCATCTCTGATTTCCTGGCCGGAAAAGTTACCGAAGACAAACTGATTTATCGAAGCAATGAATTTTTTAAGGAAAATAATGTTGAGCTAAAATTATCCACAAAAGCAATTAAGGTAGACCCTAAGAAAAATCGTGTTGTAGCCGAAGATATTTCTGATAACAAGGCAGAAGATAAGAAAGCGCGTTCGGCTAAACTGCAATTTGATTATGACACGCTCCTACTTGCCACCGGCGCAAGCCCAAAATTTCCCGACTTAAAAGGAATTCAGAAAAAAGGAGTTTTTGGTTTTAGGACTATTCAAGATACAAAAGATATTCTGCAGTTTGTCACCATGGCTGATACTGCTTGCGTCTTGGGTGGAGGACTTATCGGATTAAAAGCTGCATATGGTCTTAAAAAAAGAGGGCTGGATGTAAAAGTCATCATAAGATCCCCCAATGTTCTATCCCAGGTGACCGATAAAACTTCCGCAGAGTTAATCCAGAAAAGATTATCGGAAAACGGGATTGAGATTTTGACCGGAAGAGATGTATCCGAAATACTGGGAAACGGTGATATTAAGGCGGTAAAGTTAGATAACAATAAGGTTATCGCCTGTCAAATCGTGATCGCAGCGAAGGGTGTCCGTCCTAACACCGAGATAATTTCCGAGACAGAAATAAAGGTTAATGAAGGTATTTGTGTTGACGAATATATGAAGACCAGCATCCCTAATATTTACGCTGCCGGTGACGTCGCCGAGACATTTGATGTTACATTGAATAAGCCAAGCGTGAATGCTCTTTGGCCGCACGCGGTTGACCAGGGAAAGATTTCCGGAGCTAATATCTCCGGAGATAGCATCAAATATGAGGGTTCTTTAGGTATGAATTCCGTAGAATTCTTTGACCTGCCGCTTGTCTCCATGGGGATTTATAAAGAAAGTCAGAATCATGAAGCTCTATCCAAGATATATAATAATGATTATAAAAAAGTGGTTATTGAAGGAAACCGCCTGGTGGGTGCAGTTTTAGTCGGGAATATCAACCATTCCGGAGTATTCTTAAAATTAATTAGAGATAAAATAGATATTAGCCAAATTAAAGATAGATTATTAAATGAAAATTTCGGATTTGCCGATATTATGGACCTAACACAGGGGGTTGAACGGACATATGTCTAAAATAGTCGCTCAAGCAGTAATCAGAGGTGCCCATAAGATTTATAAAGAAGCAGAGGATAAGCTTACTAAAGCAATCCAGGATAAGGGTGAATCTCAAAAGATAGAATTCCCTAATACAGCTTTTTATCTACCTATGGCCAATGCGCTTCTGGCAAAAGAGGCGAAAAACTTAAAAGACGCTAAAGAAATCCTGCAACATGCTAAGTCGCTTTTACCGGAAATCCCCACAGATAAGGTTTGGCTGCCGTATTTGGGTGGAGCACTAGACGCTGGAATCGCGACTTTGCTTTCCGAAGAAATAATCATGGTACTTCGTTATCTTTATAATGAGGAACCGCAAGCCGATTGCGAAGGATTTTTCTCAGATACAATTTTACGTTCTTTGGGAATCCAGCTTGTCGACGGAAGAATGCCGGGTTTTGCCGCGATATTAGGCGCTGCCCCGGATAATAAAACCGCCGTAGAGATAACCAGGCAACTCCAGGAAAGAAATATTCTGATTTTTGCCGGCAGCTCCACAAATGGCCGTTCGATTATTGATCAGCTCAAAGAAGAAAACGTGCAGATGGGCTGGGAAAATTATATCGTTCCATATGGCAGAGATACGCTTTCAGCAGTTTATCCTTTGCACTGGGCAATAAGAGGGGCGCTTACTTTCGGTGGACTAAAGCCAGGGCAAGCCAAGAAATGCCTCCTGTATTGCAAGGAACGCGTGTTTGCATTCGGCTTAGCGCTTGGAGAACTAGATGACTACAAATACGCAACCGGCGCAGGTGCTATAACCATGGGTTTTCCTGTAATCGCCGATACCGATATTCCGGAAATTAAACCTTCGGGAATTACCGCTTATGAAGCATTGGTAAAAGAACTAGACCACAATAAAATTGTCCCGCGTTGCATAGAAGTAAGAGGCGTGAAAGTAAAAGTAGCCAAAATCCCCATTCCCGTTATGTATGGCGCAGCCTTTGAAGGTGAGCGCGTCAGAAAAGAAAATCTTTATGTGGAATTCGGAGGTAAGGTTTCTAACGCCTTAGAATATTTACGCAGTGCCGATACAGACAAGGTTGAAGACGGCAAAGTCGAATTAATCGGCTCAGATATAGATAACCTTGCTTCAGCTAAGAAAAATATGCCGCTTGGCATAGAGGTAATAGTGGCCGGCAGGAAATTCAATAAAGACTTTGAGCCTATATTAGAACGCCAAATTCACCGCTATATAAACTGGGCGATGGGGCTTATGCATATCGGACAGCGCGATATGATCTGGATAAGGATAAATAAAGAAACGGCAGAGAAAGGTTTTAGGTTAAAACACATCGGAATAATCTTACATGCCATGATACATCAGGAATACAGCGCGATTGTTGATAAGGTTCAAGTAAAGATTTATACCAAAGAAGAAGATGTGGAAAAACTAAACAAACAGGCTCTAAAAGTATTCTCCGAACGCGATGAGCGCATGAGCGGCATGACCGATGAAAGTGTTGATACATTTTACAGCTGTACATTATGCCAGTCTTTTGCGCCGAACCATGTTTGCGTTATTACCCCGGAAAGATTGGGGCTTTGCGGGGCCTATTCATGGCTTGACGGAAAAGCCAGTTTTGAAATCACTCCTACGGGACCAAATCAGCCTATCAAAAAAGGCGAAACCTTAGATGATAAATTGGGTAAGTGGAAAAATATCAATAACTTTGTCTATGATAAATCAAACAAGAATGTTCAATCGGTAAGCATGTATTCTTTATTGGTTGATCCACAAACCTCTTGCGGGTGTTTTGAATGTATCTTAGCGGTTATCCCCGAAGTTAACGGAGTGATGATCGTTAACCGCGATTTCTCGGGCATGACTCCGTGTGGCATGACGTTTACTACCTTGGCTGGTTCGGTTGGCGGCGGCGTGCAGACTCCTGGTTTCTTAGGCGTGGGAAAATTATACGTTGTCAGTAAAAAGTTTGTATCTGCAGAAGGAGGGCTTAAACGTTTAGTCTGGATGCCTAAGGAATTAAAAGAGCTCTTAGGCGATAAGCTGAAGAAGCGTTGCGAAGAAATAGGAGACCCCGATTTCATAAATAAGATTGCCGATGAAACCGTTGCAACTACAATTGAGCAATTGGTTCCGTTCCTTGAGAAGGTCGGCCATCCGGCATTATCTATGCCTTCTCTTGTTTAGCGAGGTTTGTAACTATCTTAAAATCAAAAAGATATAAAAAAGTTCTTGACCAAATGGATATTATTTATTATTCTAGTTACAGACAGCAAAATATGAAATTACGTATAATCAGTATCATCTTCTGTGCTGTTCTCTTCCTTGCGGTTTATCAATCTCCATGTTTTTCCGTTGATTTTAAAGATCAGGCAGAAAAATATCGTGAAAAAGGATTAACTGCCCAAAAACGCGGAGATATACAGGGTTCTATTTCCTTTTATAGAAAAGCAGTGAGTTTAAACCCCAATTATGTGGCGGCCTATAACGATTTAGGCATAGCTTACGAATACTTGGGGCAGTTTAATCTCGCAGAAGAGAATTATCTAAAAGCCATTGAGCTGGATAAATATTATGTAGCGGCTTATTCAAATCTGGCCAGTCTGTATCAGAATATGGGTCGATTAGAAGAGGCGGCTTTGTTTTGGAAGAAACGGGTAGAATTCGGTAAGCCAGATGATTATTGGACCAAGAAGGCAAAGGAGAATCTGCATAAACTTTTATCGGCTTCCAAGGATTTCGAAGCCTCGGTAGTAGAGGAAGAAATAAATAACTTTAACAAAGAAGTAGCGGGTAGAAAAATGGAGTTAACAAGACAAAACATTGCCCAGGCAAAAGAGCGTTTTGAACACGGAAAGAAATTTCTTAAAGAGAAATTGTATTCAGAAGCAAAAAAAGAATTCCAACAGGCTTTAAAATTTACCCCTAACGATCCCGAAATACTTAACTATTACAAAAAGGCAAGACAACAGGAGACTGAGCAAAAAGTAAAAACTCATGCCCAGCGCGGGGTCAGCTATTACGAGGTCGGCGATACGGATCAGGCTCGAGAAGAATTCGAGCGATTACTCTCCGTTATTCCAGATAAATCTAATCAATAAAACTTAAGGTGATTTAAATTAACCTTTTTGCCCTTCGATGAGCAAGCCTAAATTGTTCCTAATTGATGCCAATTCTTTCTGCTATCGCGCATATTATGCCATAAGGAATCTATCCACTTCTTATGGTCAGCCGACAAATGCCATATATGGATTTACAAATATGCTTAAAAAAATCCTGCAGAAAGAAAACCCTGAATATTTAGGTATTTGTTTTGACGTGGGAAGAAAGACCTTTAGGCAGGAAAGGTTTGTTGAATATAAAATCCATAGGCCTCCAATGCCGGATGACTTGAAAAGCCAGATTTCGTTTATAAAAGAGATAATCTCTGCCTATAATATTCCGATTTTTGAGATGGAAGGTTTCGAAGCTGATGATGTCATCGCCACCTTAGCAAGAAAGCTAGCTAAAAAGAAATTCGATGTATTCATCGTAAGCCAGGATAAAGACATACTGCAATTAGTAGATGAAAACATCAAGGTTTATAACCCCAATAAAGACGGGACGTTTATCTATGACGAGGAAAACGTAAAAGAAAAATTTCAGTTGGGTCCAAAACGCATAGCCGACCTTATCGGCCTTATGGGAGATGCAACCGACAATATCCCGGGAGTAAAAGGGATCGGCGAGATGACCGCAGTAAAGCTTCTCTCCGAATTTGATAATTTAGATAATTTATTTAATAACTTGGATAAAGTAAAGTCGGATAAGCTAAAAGAACTTTTATTGGAGCACAAAAACGAAGCAATCATGAGCAAGGAACTGGCAAAACTCGATAGAGAGGTGCCGTTAGATTTAGATGTTGATAAGCTTAAGTTAAGAGAACCCGATTATGAAAAGTTGTTTGAGTTGTTTAAGAAATTCGAATTTCATAGCTTCTTAAAAGAATTACCCCAGGCAGAAACCAGGAAAGAATCGGCGAAATTAGTTTCGCTTTCCGATAAAGATAAAATTAATAATCTGGTCAAAGATTTTGCTAAAGAAAACTCAGAACTGGCTTTTTCAATCGCTGTTAATGGATCCGCGCTTAAAGCGGTGTTTTCCGGAACAAAGAAAGTCGTCTACTCAGTGGAATCAGAAAACTTAAAACTTTTAGCTCCGATTTTACAGAATAAAACGCTTAAAAAAATAGTCTATGATTTTAAGACGACTTTGATTATGCTTCAAAACCTTGGGTTATCCTTAGATAATAATATCTTCGATATAATGCTGGCAGCTTATCTCATCGACCCTTCCAAAACAAGTTATGGATTAGAAGACCTGTCATGGGAGTATTTAAAGACTCCTCCGGCAAAGCTGGACGATGGACTCAGCGTAAATGTAAGATTGTTTTGTGAGTTAATGCCGATTTTGGAGAAAATCTTAAAAGAAAGGTCTCAATTAGATCTGTTTTATAATGTTGAGATTCCGCTGGCTAGAATATTGGCAATAATGCAGACAAACGGAGTAAAAATCGATACCGGCGTTCTGGAGAAGATCTCAAAACATATAAACTCAAGGTTGGATAAATTAATCGAAGAAATTTACGAGGATGCGGGTGAGGAATTCAATATTAATTCTCCGAAACAGTTGGCAGTGATTCTTTTTGAGAATTTAAAACTTCCTCCTGTTAAAAGGACTAAAACCGGCTTTTCTACCGACGAAGAAGTCTTAAGGAAGCTGACTTCAAAACACCGTATAGCAAAGAATATCCTAGAATACCGGCAGCTTACAAAATTAAAGACTGGTTATGTTGATAGCCTGCCCGAGTTGATTGATCCTAATACGGGCAGGATTCATACTTCATTTAATCAGACCATAACCGAAACCGGCAGATTGAGTTCAAGCTCGCCCAACTTCCAGAATATCCCTATAAAGACGGATATCGGAAAGCAAATCAGAAAGGCATTTATACCTGGTGAAGATGATTATTTACTTATGTCTGCGGATTATTCGCAGATAGAACTAAGAATCTTAGCCCATTTATCCAAAGACAAAAGTTTGATTGATGCCTTCAAGAATGATGAGGATGTCCATAGGCTTACGGCCTCTTTAATTTTTGATATAAAACAACAAGATGTAGCTGACCAGATGCGCGATACCGCCAAGAGGATCAACTTTGGCATCATTTATGGCATGAGCAGTTTTGGCCTTGCAAAGGACTTAGGGATCTCGCAGGAAGAGGCCCAGGCGTTTATTGACGCATATTTCTTAAGATACCCCAAGGTCAAGGATTATATGCAAGAACAGATAAAATTGGCCAAAAAAGAAGGTTTCGTTAAGACTTTGTTGGATAGAAGGCGTTACCTTCCTCAAATTAATAACCAGAATATAACCATTAGGCAACTTGCCGAGCGGCAGGCGATAAATACGCCCGTGCAGGGTTCGGCAGCCGATCTTATAAAAATTGCCATGATTGATGTACAAAAGGAAATTGAAAATAAAAAGTTAGAATCAAAGATATTAATGCAGGTCCATGACGAATTGGTTTTTGAGTTTCCCAAGAAAGAAAAAGAGCCATTAAGAAATATGGTAAAGCATGTTATGGAACATGCTTTAGATCTATCAGTTCCAATAAAAGTGGATATCAAGGTGGGAAAAAATTGGTTAGAAATGGAGCCTGCCTGACGGCAGGCAGGGAGGTGTTATGAAAGTTTTACTTTGTTCATCTGAGGTGGTTCCGTTTGCTAAGACCGGCGGTCTAGCAGATGTTGCCGGAGCTTTGCCTTTGGCATTAGAAAAAAAAGGAATTGAAGTAAATGTCTGCATGCCTAAGTACGGCACAATAAAAGAACAAGATTACAACCTTAAGAAATTAGATGATAATGTCTATTATTGCAAAATCGGCAAGAAAATTAATGTATATTTTATCGCTAACGATAATTACTTCAACCGCCCCGGACTTTACGGAGACAAAACCGGAGATTATCCGGACAATTTAGATAGATTTATGTTTTATTCCAAAGAGACCTTGAATTTATTAAAAAAGATTAATTTCAAGCCCGACGTTATTCACTGTAACGACTGGCAGTCGTCGCTTATACCGGTGTATCTAAAGACGCATTATTCTAAAGATCCATTTTACAGCAAGATCAAGACTTTGCTTACAATTCATAATTTGGCTTATCAGGGCTTATTTGGTAAAGATCAGTATCCAAAACTGGGTTTGGATTGGAGCCTGTTCAATATAGATGGGCTGGAATTCTACGATAAGATTAATTTCTTAAAAGGCGGTATCGTTTTTAGCGATTTAATCAGTACGGTAAGTGCTGCTTACGCAAAGGAGATTCAGACTAAAGAATTCGGATGCGGCCTGGAGGGAATACTTTTAAAAAGAAAGAAAGTCCTTTCCGGGATAATCAACGGCCTGGATTATGAATTATGGGATCCCGCATTAGACAATCTTATTTTTAAAAAATATTCACCCAAGAAACCCGAAGATAAAAACATAAATAAATTAAGACTTCAGGGAGAATGCGGATTGCCGCAAAATAGAAACGCGCTGCTTTTCGGCTTTGTGGGAAGATTGGCCGAGCAGAAAGGTATTGATATCATCTCAAACAATCTGGATAAGATGTTTAAATCCAATATCCAGATGGTGATACTTGGGACCGGTGACCATAAATATCACGAAATTCTGGAAAATCTATCCAAAAAATATCCTGACAAGTTCGCTTTATCCTTGAAATTTGACAACACAATTGCCCATAAGATTTATGCCGGATGCGACGTTTTTCTTATGCCGTCACGTTATGAGCCTTGCGGTTTGGGGCAGATGATTAGTTTTAAATATGCTACCGTCCCTCTGGCTTTTAAGACCGGAGGACTTGCAGACACAATAGTAGATTTAGACAAAAATAAAACTAAGGGCAATGGTTTTCTATTTGAGAAATACGAAGCTAAAGAATTCATGGGCAAATTCAACAAGGCTGTTTCTCTCTATAAGAATAAAAGCGCTTGGCAGAAGGTCTTAAAAAGAATCGTAAAGCTTGATTTTTCATGGGAAGAATCCGCCAAGAAATATATCCAGCTTTATAAAAAATGCTAGTTATAGGAATAACCGGTAGTTTTGGCACAGGTAAAAGCACGGTAGCTAAGATTTTTGCGTCTTTAGGTGTTAAGATAATCGACGCTGATAAGATCGCCCATAAAATTCTTAGGCATGACAACAAGGTCTCAAAGAAAATAATCAAGGTTTTTGGGCAAAGCATCCTGGATAATTCCAAGAATATCAGCCGAGAAAAATTAGGCAAAGTTGTTTTTCAAAACAAGAAACTGCTAAAAAAGCTTTGCGATATAATTCATCCGGAAGTCATAAAAAAGATCAGGTCCGAGATAGGAGCTTTTAGAGCCAAAGGCAAGAAAGCCATTATTGCAATTGAAGCGCCACTTTTGATAGAGGCTGGACTTCTGGGGTTGGTGGATAGATTAGTAGTCGTCGTAACCAGCAAATCCAATCAGATCAAAAGGATTCATAAAAAAATTAATTTAAGTACCAGTGCAATTAAAAGGAGGATAGATGCGCAGCTGCCATTAAGCAAGAAGATAAGGTTGGCAGATTATATAATTGACAACAATCAAACAATCGCATTAACTAGAAAACAAGTAAAAGATATCTATAAAAATTTTCTCAAATAAGGAGGAAGAAGTGGCTGAGAAAACTGTTGAACAAGTTGATATAGTTAAAATGAAAGAAATGAAGATAACCGAACTTAACAAACTTGCCAAAGATTTGAATGTTAACGGGATAAGCGGTCTTAAAAAGCAGGAACTGATTTTTAAGATTTTGCAGGCAAGGGCGGAGAAGGAAGGCCTGATGTTCGGAGAGGGGATATTGGAGATTCTTCCTGAAGGGTTTGGTTTCTTGCGCTCGCCAAACTATAATTATCTTCCGTGCCCGGATGATATCTATATATCGCCTTCGCAGATTAGGAAGTTTAGCCTTCAGACCGGAGATACGGTAAGCGGCCAGATTAGGCCTCCCAAAGAAGGAGAAAAATATTTTGCTCTTCTGAAAGTGGAGGCGGTAAATTTTGAGAATCCGGAAACCGCAAAAGATAAGGTTCTTTTTGATAATTTGACACCAATTTATCCGCACGAGCGTTTTATACTGGAGAGGGAGCCGGAAGAAGTATCGGTGAGAATAATGGATATGCTTTCTCCCTTCGGTAAAGGACAGCGCGGATTGATCGTTGCGCCTCCATACAGCGGCAAGACCGTAATTCTGCAGAAGGTCGCAAATTCAATCACAAAAAACCATCCGGATGCAATCTTGATTATTTTGTTAATTGATGAGAGACCGGAAGAAGTCACGGATATGCAGAGAAATGTTAAAGCAGAAGTTATTTCTTCAACTTTTGATGAGCCGGCAGAACGTCACGTCCAGGTTGCCGAAATAGTTTTAGAGAAGGCAAAAAGGCTTGTAGAACATAAGAAGGATGTGATAATATTGTTGGATAGTATTACCCGGCTGGCCAGGGCATATAATACGGTTGTGCCACATAGCGGAAAGATTCTTTCCGGAGGCGTTGATTCCAACGCTCTTCATAAACCCAAGAGATTCTTCGGCGCAGCCAGGGCTGTTGATGAAGGTGGTAGTTTGACTATCATCGCAACAGCATTGGTTGATACCGGCAGCCGTATGGACGATGTTATTTTCGAAGAATTTAAAGGCACCGGCAATATGGAAATAACTCTTGATAGGGCGCTTTTCCAGAGAAGAATCTATCCGGCAATTGATATAAAGCGTTCCAATACCAGGCACGAAGAGCTGCTTATTGATGAAGAGAAATTGCGTAAGATTTGGATTTTACGCAAAGTCTTAAACGAACTAAATACTGTCGAGGCAATGGAACTATTGATTGACAGGTTATCTAAAACAAAGTCAAATGATGAGTTCTTAAAAAATATGAATAAGTAAGGAGGGTTTAGTTAGATGAAAGACAAGATTCATCCGGCATATAAAGAAGCGACAATAACCTGCGCGTGCGGAGAAGTAATCCATACACGTTCTACAAGGCAGAATATCCGCGTGGAAATCTGTTCCAAATGCCACCCGATTTTTACCGGACAGCAAAAAATGATTGATACCGCAGGTAGAGTAGAAAGATTCAGAAAACGCTACGAAAAAAAATAAATTCTTAAAATATGTTTGAGAATTTAAAAGATACAGAAAAGCGTCACGACGAGTTAGAAAAACTCATTTCTGACCCCAAGGTTATTTCTGACCGCAACCTTTATCAGAAATACGCCAAGGAATTGGCTCAAATTTCCGAGTTGGTTAAAAGCTATAGGCAATTTAACAAGGTATCAAATGAGATAGAGGACTTGAATAAATTGCTGAATTCCAAGGGGCAGGATAAGGATTTTCTTGAACTTGCCAAGGCCGAATTATCTTCTTTAGAAGAAAAGAAAAAAGAATTAGAAAATAAAATCGAGGAATTGCAGCAGGAGGAAGATACTGACGCCGGAAGGGATGTCGTCGTTGAAATAAGGGCGGGTACAGGCGGGCAGGAGGCAAGCTTATTCGCTGCCGATTTGTATCGAATGTATTCAAAATATGCCGTAAGACACAATCTGACGTTAGAGGCTTTAAGTAGCCACGCTTCAGAGGCCAAAGGCTTCAAAGAAATCATTTTTAGCGTCAGAGGTAAAGACGCTTATAAAAAAATGAAGTTTGAAAGCGGAGTGCACCGCGTGCAACGTGTTCCTACTACCGAAGCCTCGGGTAGGATTCATACTTCCACCGTCACGGTTGCTGTATTAGTTGAGCCTGAAGAAGTTGAGATTAATATCGAGCCTAAGGATTTACGCATTGATGTCTTCCGCGCCACTGGTCCGGGCGGCCAAGGAGTTAATACAACTGATTCTGCGGTAAGGATTACGCATATTCCTACGGGAATGGTGGTCAACTGCCAGGATGAACGTTCGCAACTTAAAAATAAGGCCAAGGCCATGAGAGTTTTAAGGGCAAGGCTTCTTGATAAGACGCGCCAGGACGAGATCTCCAAGATATCCAATGAAAGAAAATCGCAGATAGGTTCTGGCGAGCGATCGGAAAAGATAAGGACATATAATTTTCCCGATAGAAGGGTAACTGACCATCGCATCGGCTTGACAATACATCAGCTGGAAAACTTTTTAGAAGGCGATTTGGACGAAATGAATGAGGCATTATTAAAAGAAGAGAAAGAGCAGAAAAAGAAGAGCCTATGACAGAAAAAGAATTATTACTCACGGCCCTATTAGATTGCAAACGCTCAGATCTCTATACGGTGGATGTCTCTTTAGACGATAATCAGAAAGAGATTTTATCTTGCATGTTAGAACGCCGAGAAAAGGGAGAGCCTATTCAATATATAACCGGCTTTACAGAGTTTATGGGGTTTCAAATCAAAGTGGATAGGCGAGTTTTGATACCCCGGCCGGAGACTGAGATTTTAGTCGAACAAACTATTCAATTCATAAGGAATAGTTTTTTTGGTAAAGAGATCAATATTCTAGATCTTTGTACCGGAAGCGGAAACATCGCTATAAGCCTTGCTAGATCTCTAAGCGGTAATAGAATAGTCGCCTCGGATATATCGAGCCAAGCATTGGACATAGCCAGAGAGAACGCCGCCGTAAATAATGTCCAAGATAGGATTATTTTTATAGAAAGCGAACTTTTTGAGCAGGGATTTGAAGACAAAGGTAGTTTGTTTGATGTCATCGTTTGTAATCCTCCGTATTTAAAATCTAGCGAACTAGACCATACTGCTACAGAATTAGCTTTTGAGCCCCGCATCGCCTTGGACGCCGGGAAAGACGGACTTTTATATTATGAGAAAATCATAAGCCAGGCTCCGCGATATCTTAATAAAGAAGGTCGTCTTATTTTTGAAATTGGTTTTAATCAATTAAATGCAATCAAAGAAATATTAGGTTCCTGCAAGAAATTTGTTCTCGAAAATGTAGTTAAGGACTACAATAATATAGATAGAGTCATATTTTTACGGAAGGTAAATTAATCATGGAGAAGCTAGTTATATTTGGCGGAAGGCCTTTAAATGGCGAAGTAAAGATAAGCGGAGCGAAAAACGCAGTACTGCCGATTCTGGCTGCGACTTTATTGACAGATGAACCCTGTGTCATCAAGAACGCTCCGTATTTACGCGATACCAATACCATGCTAAGAATTTTGCGTTCCCTTGGTAAAAACGCAGAATTCAGCAATGATAAGATTATAGTTACGACCAAAGAATCCGATAAATTCATTGCCGATTATAAATTAGTTTCTACCATGCGCGCATCATTTTGCGTATTGGGTCCGCTTTTGGGGAAATTAAAGAAGGCAAAGGTTTCTTATCCCGGAGGCTGCGTAATCGGAGTAAGGCCGGTAGACCTGCATCTAAAAGGGATAGAGGCATTGGGGGCAGAGGTCAAAATCGAAAGTGGTTATGTCAACGCCATAGCCAAAAACCTAAAAGGCAATCATATTTATTTAGGCGGGGAATTTGGTTCTTCTGTTTTAGCCACGGACAATGTAATGATGGCGGCAACCCTAGCTAAAGGTAAGACCATAATTGAGGCTGCAGCCTGCGAGCCGGAAGTTACGGATTTGGCAAACTTTCTAGTGAAGATGGGAGCTAAGATTAAAGGCCAAGGCAGCCCTCGTATAGAAATAGAGGGAGTAAAACAATTGCACGGGGCGGAATATTCAATTATTCCCGACAGGATTGAGGCCGGCACTTTTATGATTGCCGCCGCAATAACCAAGGGGCAACTTACCATAAAAGGCGTGGTCTGGGAGCATCTCTTGGCGCTAATAGACAAGATGGAGCAGGCCGGTATTAAAATTAAAAAAGTCGATGGAAAATTAATTGTTAACGGCAAAAGAAGGATCAAACCGGTTAACGCCACTACCTTGCCTTATCCGGGATTTCCTACGGATTTACAGGCGCAGTTTATGGCCCTTATGGCGGTTACTCCGGGAGCGAGCATTATTTCCGAGAAGATTTATCCCGATAGATTTATGCATATAGCAGAACTTAATCGTATGGGAGCTAATATAAAAAGAGAGGGGCCGCATGCCATTGTCCAGGGCGTAAAGCAATTATCGGGTGCACCTTTGATGGCTTCGGACTTAAGAGCCTCTGCAGCCTTGGTTTTGGCGGGACTAGTGGCTAAGGGTAGAACTGATATTTTCAGGATTTATCATCTTGATCGGGGATATGAGAATTTAGAGATAAAACTTAATAGATTAGGCGCAAAAATTCATAGGGAAAAAGAATAAGATGATTTTAGTTATTGATAATTATGACTCATTTACATACAATTTAGTGCAATACCTGGCTGAGCTGGGTCAGAACTTGGAAGTTTTCCGCAATGATAAAATTAGCGTTGATAGCATAGAAGCTATAAAACCTAAATGTATAGTAATTTCCCCTGGTCCGGGAAGGCCTATTGATGCAGGCATATCAAATCGAGTAATTAAAGAATTCGCAGGTAAGATTCCTATCCTTGGTGTTTGTCTTGGGCATCAGTGTATAGGTGAGGTTTTTGGCGGTAAAGTTATTAGCGCTAAGAAACTCATGCACGGAAAAACATCGCAAATATATCATAATAAAAAGACGATTTTTAAAGGGATAAAGAATCCTTTTGTTGCCACACGCTATCATTCTTTGATTGTGGAAAGAAAAAGCTTGCCAAAATGCTTAGAGATAATTGCCCAGACTAAGGATAAAGAGATCATGGGCATAAAACATAAGACTCTTCCCGTCTGGGGAGTGCAATTCCATCCGGAATCAATTTTGACTCTAGAAGGAAAGAAAATCTTAAAGAATTTCATAAAACAATGATTGAAGAAGCGATTCTCAAGCTCAACAAAAAGATAAACCTGACAGCTCAGGAGATGCAGCAGGTTATGCAGGAGATTATGACCGGCCAGGTTTCCGACGATAAGATAGCCACTTTCTTAGCCGAACTAAGGCTGAAGGGCGAGACTCCGGAAGAGATAACAGCAGCTGCCAAAGTGATGAGGAAATTCTCTGTTAAGATAAAATCCAACGAAGATATTATTCTTGATACTTGCGGGACAGGCGGGGATAAATCCGGGACTTTTAACATCTCAACGATAAGCGCTTTTGTCGTTGCGGCTTCAGGGATTGCGGTGGCCAAACACGGTAATCGTTCAGTTTCCAGTAAATGCGGAAGCGCGGATTTATTGGAGGCGCTAGGTGTAAATATAAATATTTCGCCTGAAGCAGTTGAACAGTGCCTAGCCAAAATCGGAATAGGTTTCTTGTTTGCGCCTAAACTTCATCCGGCAATGAAATACGCCATGCCGGCAAGGCAGAAACTAAAGACCCGCACAATCTTCAATATCTTGGGGCCCCTGACTAATCCTGCCCAGGCAGCGCATCAGGTTTTGGGAGTTTTTGACAAGGATTTGGTTGAGCCCTTAGCTGAAGTCCTGAAAAACCTAGGCGTTAAACATGCCTTAGTAGTCCACGGGCTAGACGGATTAGATGAAGTCACTACGACAACCAAGACTGTTGTTTGTGAAGTAAAGGATAAGAAAATATTTTCCTACGAAATAAACCCATCGGATTTTGGAATTAATAAGGCCACTTCTGATGACTTAAAGGGTGCAGATATCGCAACCAACGTAGAAATTGCTAGAGATATATTGGCCGGTAAAAAAGGCCCGGAAAGAGATATCGTGTTGCTTAATTCTGCCTGCGCGATTTATGCGGCAGACAAAGCCAGCGACATAAAAATCGCGCTTAAGCTTGCGGAAAAATCAATTGATTCAGGAAAAGCAAAAGAAAAATTAACATTATTAATCGACTTTACTAAAAAAATTGCCTGAAGACTTCTTAAATAAGATTATTCAAGAAAAAAAAGACTTTGTCAAAAGCCAGAAAGCCAATCTATCCGAAGTCCAGCTGCAGAAAAAATCTCAGTCAATCTCTCCCAAAAGATCTTTTGCAAAATCCGTAAACAAACCAGGCAAGATTTCTCTTATCGCCGAGATAAAGCAGGCCTCGCCCTCTAAAGGAATCATCAGGCAAGACTTTAATCCTGTAGATATATCACTGATTTATCAAGATTCAGGGGCTGATGCTCTATCGGTATTGACGGAAGAGAAATATTTTAAGGGTAATGTAGCTCATTTAAAGCAGATTAAAGAAAAGACAAG